>Ga0315283_10006924_pt1 | contig 10163 bp, 8 predicted proteins | sample YL17G09_0_MG_FD_204541 | JGI IMG/M metagenome (GOLD analysis project Ga0315283, IMG submission 204541) | Sediment microbial communities from Yellowstone Lake, YNP, Wyoming, USA - YL17G09_0 | ecosystem: Environmental > Aquatic > Freshwater > Lake > Sediment | place: USA: Wyoming | collected...
TGCCCCAGCCGATGAAGATCAGCTTGAGCTGGAAGAACGACGGAAAGGTGGCGAACCACAGGCCGAGCAGGCCCGTGGCGGCCAGCGCCGCCGACAACAGCGTACGCGGCGCGAATCGATCGGCGATGCGGCCGCTCGGGATGTAGGCGAGCGTGACGATGACGCCCAGGATCGAATACAGCTCGCCGAGCTGGCTCGCGTCGATGCGGCATGCCTCGAGGATGCTGATCTCGAAGTTCTGCCGCAGGTACATGATCGGGTACATCGCCCCGCCGCCGAGGACGATGACCAGGAACTGGAAGTACCGTTGCCGGCGCGCGGCGGGCGATTCGGGCGTTGCCACGTCGATCCGGTCACTCCCGTTCAAAGGCGTGCGGTGATGGTCCTGGTGCGCAGGCAGGCGTCGAGGTCCTGCATCGGGCGCAGTATCGCGAGTCGACGGCGACGGGACAAACGTTATTTCCTGCGCATCGCGCCGCCCCCGGTCGGGTGGCAGCGACGTCGGCGATTCCTCGCTGCGCGGAGGCACGGCGCAGGCCGGCGCAGTGATTGCGCCACAGCGGAAATGGGTTACTGTTAGCCGGCCCCTGTCACCCCGGAGCGTGAGATGGCGACGTCCCTACGGTCAGTGCAGGCGGGCCCCGGGCCCGCGGAGGAAGTGGAACGCCAGGCGCGCATCGACCTCGCAGCGTTGTTTCGCATGGCCGTGCGTCACAACTGGCATGAGGCCATCGCCAACCACATCAGCCTGGCGATCTCAGGCGACGGCAAGCGCTTCCTGATGAACCCGCAGGGCCGGCACTGGGCGCGCATCCGGGCCAGCGACCTGCTGCTCCTCGATGCCGACGACACCGGCGAAGTCGTCGGGCAGGGCGCCGGAAAAGCCGATCCCACAGCCTGGCACATCCACTCGAGGATCCACGCCCGCAATCCCGGGGCTCGTTGCGTGATGCACACGCACATGCGGTACGCCACGACCCTCGCCTGCCTGAAGGGGTATCGATTGAAGATGATCGACCAGAACGCCATGCGCTTTCACGGTCGCATCGCCTATGACGACCACTACCGCGGCATGGCGCTCGACGACGCAGAAGGACGGCGCATCGACGGATCGATCGACGCCGGCAAGAGCGTGCTGTTCATGGCGAACCACGGCATCACGGTCGTCGGTCGCAGCGTGGCCGAGGCATTCGACGAAAACTACTACCTGGAGCGTGCCTGCGAACTGCAGGTGCTGGCACTGTCGACCGGCCAACCCCTGCACGAAGTGACGGACGAGATTGCCGCGCTGACCTGCCGCCAGTGGCTCGAGTACCCGGTCGACGCCTGCCGGGATCACTTCGAGGAGATGAAGGCGATCCTCGACCGGGACGAGCCGGACTACAAGGACTGACCTCCATGACGCCCGTTCGCTTCACGCGCATGGAAGACGGTACGCGGGAAGAGTACGAGTATCTCGGCGGCCTGGAGCAGGAGTACGCGCGCGCAACCGCCGACCGGGTGCTCGACTATTTCCGCGCGCAGGCGGCGACACTGGAGGGCTACGCGATCAGCCGCCAGCAGCATGCGCTGCAGACGGCAACGCGCGCCCTGCGCGACGGTGCAGACGAGGAACTGGTGGTTGCCGCGCTCCTGCACGACCTGGGCGATGCGCTCGCGCCGTACAACCACAGCGAGTTCGCCGCGTCGATCCTTCGCCCGTACGTGTCCGAGCGGACGTGGTGGATCGTCAAGCACCACGGCCTGTTCCAGGCGTACTACTACGCTCATCACTCGGGCGGCGACCGCAACGCGCGCGACCGCTACCGCGATCATCCAAACTACCAGGCGACGGTCGATTTCTGCCACCGGTGGGACCAGGCTTCATTCGATCCCGGATACGACACGCTGCCGCTCGAGCATTTCGAACCGATGGTGAGACGCGTCTTTGCGCGGCCGCCGTCTATTGGCCAGCCGTAGGCGCGAACGTCGGGTGACCGTCGCTGCACCGGTACGCCTGTTGCAAACCCGGGCGGTGCGGGTACGCTCCGTCTCGACATGAAACGCCGACAGTTGCTGCAGTGGGGCGCCGGGCTCGTGCTCGGTGGAATCACAGGCTTGCGCGCAGTGGCGCGGCCGGCCGAGCGCATCCTCATCGTCGGCGGCGGCATCCTCGGGGCATCGATCGCATATCAACTGGCCCGGCGGGGTGCCGAGGTCAGCCTGTTCGAAAAGTCGGGTCCGGCGGCGGGCGCCTCCGGCAAGTCCTTTGCCTGGATCAACGCGAACTTCACCAAGCAGCCGCGCGAGTATCACGTCCTTAGCCGGCTCGGGGTCGAGGCGTTCCACAACCTGCATCGCGAGATCGGCGCCGAGCTTCCCGTGCGCTGGGGTGGCACGCTCGAGTGGTATGCCAACGAGCAGCGCGCGGAGGAACTCGACCGCCTCTCGCGCCAGCAACAGGCGTGGGGTTACCCGATCCGCCGCATGGATGGCGCCGAATTCGCGCGCCGCGAGCCGCGGGTGGTGCAGGGGCCGGCGCGCGTGACGACGGTGTCCGATTACGAGGGTGCCGCCGACTCGGGCGAAGTCACCCGCGTGCTGCTGCGCCGCGCCCAGGCGGCCGGCACCCGGGTCGTGCATCCCTGCGAGGTGCAGGGCATCACGCTGGTCGGCCGCGATCGCGTGGTGTTACGCACGACGCAGGGCGAGTTCCAGGGCGAACGCGTGGTGCTGGCGAGCGGCGTACATACGCAGCAGCTCGCGGCGATGGCCGGCGTGAAGGTACCGCTCAAGCCATCTCCCGGCATCGTCGTGCGCACCACGCCGCAGCCGCAGTGGGTGCAAGGCGTGCTTGCCACCGAGGACACGCACTTCCACCAGCAGGCGGATGGGCGCGTCATCATCGGCGACGATTACGGTCCACCCGCGTCGCGCACGGAGCACCAGTTGCTGGCTCAGCAGCCCTCGGACTGGCCGGACCCTGCGCTCAGGCTCAAGCACGGCCAGCGCCTGCGGGCACAGGCGGCGCGGTACCTGCCCGCCCTGGCCGACGCGCCGATCGAAAGCGTGTCGCTGTGCTGGCGCCCGATGCCGCAGGACGATTATCCGATCGTGGGGTTCGCGTCCCAGGCGCCGCAGGTGTACGTCGCCGTCATGCACAGCGGTGTCACGCTCGGCCCGTTGATCGGCGAGCTGGCCGCGCTCGAGCTGCTCGATGGCGCGCAGGTGGACCTGCTCGCGCCGTATCGGCCGGCTCGCTTCAGCGGTTAGCCGACCAGCGCCGCGACAGGGCCGCGATGTACGCGGGCGTCGTGTCGCAGCAGCCGCCGATCCAGGTCGCGCCCGCGTCCACCCAGCGCTCGCTCGCGGCCACGTATTGCTGCGGTGTCAGGATTTGCGTATGGCAGGCATCGAGGGCGGCCTGGTCGGGCGCTTTCTCACAGCTGTTCGCGTAGGCGCCGAGCGACCGGCTCGTGCAGCGACGCATGCGTTCGAGCGCAGGTTGCACCAGCCCGGTCGGCACGCAGTTGACCTGGTAGCCGTCGACGGGCAGCGGCTCGAGCGCCGCGATGGCCTGCTCCAGCGTTTCGCCGCCGCGCAGCCGCGGCTCGTCGAGCCCGAGGTTCCACGACACGCGAATCCGCAACCCGCAGTCCGCGGCCGCGCGCGCGGCCGCGACTGCTTCCCGCACGGTGGTCAGTGTTTCCGCCATGACGAGGTCCACGTCCTTCGCGAGCACACGCGCGAGACGCAGGTACGTTTCGTAAAGTTCGTGCTCCGGCGCGACGAGATCGGCCTCGTACGTCGTATCGAGCGGCGGCAGCGAGCCGGCGACGAGGACGTCCCGGCGGCCGCTCGCGGCGCGCGCCTCGATGGCCAGCCGGCATGCGAGTCGCGTGAGTTCCTCGACGCGATCTTCCATGCCGACGCGCGCAAGCAGCTTCGGCACCACGGCGTAGTTGTTGGCCGTGACGACGTCGGCGCCCGCCGCGATGTAATCGGCATGGACCTGGCGCACCGTGTCCGGATCGTGCACCAGCGCCAGCGCGGACCAGGCGGAAGTCTTGTAGTCGGGCACGGATGCGCCTCGAGCCCGGAGCTCAGTGCCCATCGCGCCGTCGAGGATGGTGACGCGGGATGCCATGACGCGGATTGTGCCCTACCACCGGCTCGTCTGCCCTGGGGCCTGCCGGGCTTCGATTGTCCCTGCGGCTCGGTCACCCGTAGAATCGCCGCTTCATCACGAGGGACCACCGGTCGGAACATGGGCAGGAACTCATCGGCGTTTACGCCGCCATCGAATCGGTCGCGATGACGGAGGCAGCCGCGCCCACGGGCACGTTGGGCATTGCCATGCAGAACGCCTCGCGCCTGCTGGAGGCTGATCCGACGCTCGCCGCCGAGCAGGCCCTCGAGATCCTGAAAGCCGTGCCGAATCACCCTCCCGCACTGCTATTGCTGGGGGCGGCACATGGCCGCGCCGGAAATCCTTCCGCCGCGCTCGAGGTGCTCGAGCCGCTGGTGCGGGCGCAGCCCAATTGGGCTGCGGCCCACTTCGAATACGGCCTCGCGCTTGCTGCCGCCGATCGCGGCGACGAGGCGATCCGGGCGCTGCGCAGGACGGTCGAATTGGCGCCCCGGCACCCCCGGGCCTGGCGGGTGCTCGCCGATCACTTGCTGGCCACCGGCGATTCGCAGGCCGGCGACGCGGCGTACGCGCGCCACATCCAGTGCTCGGCGCAGGAGCCGGTGCTGCAGCAGTCGGCGGCAGCGATGCTGGCGAATGACATTCCAACGGCCGAGCGGCTGCTCAAGTCGTATCTGAAGCAGGCGCCGACCGACGTGCCCGCAATACGCATGCTGGCCGAGGTGGCCATGCGTTGCGGACGCGATGAAGATGCGGAGCATCTGCTGGAGCGCTGTCTCGAACTGGCGCCGAGCTTCGCACCGGCGCGCTACAACTATGCGGTGCTGCTGCATCGGCGCAACGACCCGGCTGGCGCAATGGTGGAGGTCGAACGCCTGCTCGCGGCCAACCCGCGCAGCCCGAGCTATCGCAATCTGCTGGCGGTGATCCTCAGCCGAATCGGCGAATACGAACGCTCGATCCAGACGTACACGCAGTTGCTGGCCGAGTACCCCGGCAATGCCAGGATATGGATGAGCTACGGGCACATCCTCAAGACCGAGGGCCGCAACGAACAAAGCGTCGCGGCGTATCGCCGTGGCATCGCACTCGACCCAGCCTTGGGCGAGGCCTACTGGAGTCTCGCCAACCTGAAGACCTTCCACTTCACCGCAGACGACATGTCGGCCATGCAGGCGGCACTGGCCCGCGACGGGCTCGACGACGCGAGTCGCGTGCATTTCCATTTCGCGCTCGGGAAGGCGTTCGAAGACAGCGAGGATTTCACGCAATCGTTCGAACATTACGCCCAGGCCAACGCGTTGCATCGCGCCGGCAACCACTACGACGCCGACGCCAACACGCAGCGCGTCAAGCGGCTGAAACGAACCTTCACGCCGCAGTTCTTCAGCGAGCGCGCGGGTTGCGGTTGCGATGCGGCCGATCCGATCTTCATCGTCGGCATGCCGCGCGCCGGTTCGACGTTGCTCGAGCAGATCCTGTCCAGCCATTCGGCCGTGGAGGGAACCACCGAGCTGCCGGAAATGATCGCCATGGCGAAAGACCTGCGGACGCAAGGCGGGTCACACGAGATCGTTGCGTACGCCGATACGCTCGCGTCGAAGAGCGCACCGGAGCTGCGAGAGCTCGGTGAGCGATACATCGAGCGCACGCGCAAGTACCGCAAGACGGATCGGCCTTTCTTCATCGACAAGATGCCGAACAACTTCCTGCACGTCGGGATGATTCAGGCGGTGCTGCCGAACGCAAAGATCATCGACGCGCGCCGGCATCCCCTGGGCTGCTGCTTCTCGAATTTCAAGCAGCACTATGCGCGCGGCCAGAACTTCAGCTACGGTCTGGCGGACATGGGCCGGTTCTATCGCGACTACGTGGAACTGATGGCGCACTTCGACCGGGTGCTGCCGGGGCGGGTGCACCGGGTCATTTACGAGCACACGGTCGAGGACACCGAGGCGGTGGTGCGCCGGCTGCTCGAGTACTGCGGACTGCCGTTCGAAGCCGGCTGCCTGCGGTTCTTCGAGAACCAGCGGCCCGTCCGCACGGCCAGTGCCGAGCAGGTCCGTCGGCCGATCTATCGAGAAGGGGTGGACCAATGGCGGCACTACGAGCCATGGCTCGGGCCCCTGAAGGAGACGTTGGGAGCGGTGTTGGACAGCTACCCTGCTGTTCCGCAGTTCTAGCGGCCCGAGCCGGCGAGGGGTCGCCCGCCGCCATAGATGTTGCGGCATCGCCACAGGAAGAAGATCCGTTTGGCAACATAGCCATTCACGTTGTAGGCTGAACAGCACAAGACTTGGGGAGGATCGTGATGCCTGTTTCCAGAATCAAGAGTGTCCCGCGCCGTGCGCCACGCACGCCGATTGCCGCAGCGATCCTGTTGGCCTGCCCTGCCCTGATGGCGCAGGAGCGAACAGGGCTGGAAGAGATCATCGTCACTGCGCAGAAGAAGTCTGAAAACCTGCAGGACGTTCCAATCAGCATCCAGGCGCTCGGCAACGAGACGCTCAGGGAACTGAACGTCAGGAATTTCAACGACTACGTGCAGATGCTGCCGACGGTGGCGACGCAACCGAACATCGGTGCCGGTTCCGGCTTCGCGGCCGTGTACATGCGCGGCATCGCGACCGGCGGCGACGGCCAGGCGACCACGTCGCAGCCCAGCGTCGGCATGTACCTCGACGAACAGCCGATTACCACCATCCAGGGCAACCTGGACATCCACATGTACGACATCGAACGTGTGGAAGCGCTGGCAGGCCCGCAGGGCACGCTCTACGGCGCAAGCTCACAGGCGGGAACGATTCGAATCATCACCAACAAGCCGGATGCTTCGAAGTTTTCGGCGGGCTATTCCCTCGAGGGCAATTATGTCGACGGCGGCGAGGCCGGTTACGTGGCCGAGGGCTACGTCAACGTGCCCATCACCGACATAGCGGCCATTCGGCTCGTTGGCTGGTTGCGTTCCGACGGGGGCTGGATCGACAACCAGAAGGCCACGCGCACCTTCAACAGGGCGACCCCGGACGATCCCACCGATGACATCACCATCAACAACGACAGGTATGCGAAGAAAAACTACAACACCCTCGATACGGTCGGCGGCCGCGCGGCACTGAAAGTCGATCTCAATGACAACTGGACCGTGACACCGGCCTTCCAGATCCAGCACCAGGAAGGAAAAGGGTCCTGGGGCGACGATCTCAACAATGGTGTGATTCTGCCCGGTGGGGTACGCGTTCCCGGCGATGTCAGCCCGTCGGGCAAGTTCAGCGTCGCCCATTTCTCGAAGGAATACACGCAGGACGATTGGTACCAGATCGGGCTGACCGTCGAAGGCAAGATCGGCAACTTCGACCTCGTTTACTCGGGCAACTATCTCGATCGCCAGGTCGATGGCTCGTTCGACTACTCTGACTACGCGTTCGCGTACGACAGCTACTACACGTCGTTCGGCCCGATGTTCGTCGACAACAACGGCGACATGATTTCGCCGTCGGCCTACTTCACCAACAACGACGGCTACAGCAAGCAGAGCCACGAACTGCGGATCAGCTCCCCGCAGGACAAGCGCGTGCGCGGCCTGATCGGCTTGTTCTGGCAGGAACAAAAGCACGATTTCGAGCAGCATTTCAGCGTCAATGGTCTCGGCAACGTCCGGTTGATGAACCAGGACGAACCGAACGGCCGCCAGTACCCGAACACCGTGTACCTCAACAGCATGGACCGGGTGGACACGGACCAGGCCATCTTCGGCAGCCTCAGTTTCGACATCACCGACACGCTCGAGATGACGCTGGGCCTGCGGTATTTCGAACCCGAGGTCACCGTCAAGGGCTTCTTCGGTTACGGCCTGGGCTTCAACCCGGCGCGCCCGCCCGGCTCGAGGCCCAGCGACGTGAACGAGCCCGGCGACCCGGCCAATGGCGGCTCGGGCGCCTATTCGCCGGACGGCACAGGCTGGTCACGCAATGGTGAGTGGCGCTGCCCCTCGCAGGTCCAGTACAAGGACGCGCCTTGCCTGAACGTCGACAAGGGCATCAGCGAAAGCGATCACGTCGGGCGGGTCAACCTGACCTGGAAACCCACCGACGAATACATGTTCTACGCAACGTGGTCGGAGGGTTACCGGCCCGGTGGCATCAATCGCAATCCGTTTGCCGGCGACTACGTGTCGGACTTCCTGACCAACTGGGAACTCGGCTGGAAGAGCCAGTGGTTGGACAATAGCCTGCAGTTCAACGGCGCCGTATTCTACGAGCAATGGGACAAGTTCCAGGTGAGCTTCCAGGGCGGCAACGGCATCACGCAGGTGGCGAATGGCCCGACGGCGGATGTCATCGGAACGGAACTCCAGATGCTCTGGAACGTCACGGACAGTTTCCGTCTGTCGGGGGCGCTCGCGTACTACGACTCCGAGTTGAAGGACGATTACTGTCCGGGATGCAATTCCGACGGTTCGCCCTGGGCGCCCAAGGGCACCGCATTGCCAGTGACACCCGATTTCAAGGGAAACCTGGTTGGACGCTACACCTTCCCGCTGGGAAGCTTCGAAGCGAACCTGCAGGGCGCGCTTGCCTATTCAGGCAGCCGCGCGGGCGACCTGAACGTGGCCGACAACAAGATCACGGGCGATATCCCGTCGAGTACGATCGTCGACCTGAGCGCCGGCCTGCAGAGGGACTCGTACTCGATCGAACTCTTCATCCAGAACGCCCTGAATGAGGACGTACCGCTCGGCATCACTGCGCAGTGCGCGACCAGCTTCTGCGGCTATCAGCCTTATGGCGTGCGCGTCAGGCCGACCATGGTCGGCATCAAGTTCTCTCAGGAGTTCTGATAGCGACTCCGGCGTCGGATTCGTCCGCAAACCAGAAGGCCCCGCTCCGCGGGGCCTTCTTTCTGAGGGCGGCGCGTTCCGTCAACCGACCTTGAGGTCTGCTTCTCCGCCGAGCAGTTCGCCGACTTCCTGGATCGAGAGTTCACGCTCGGACTCGTCGGGGCCGCCGATGGCAGCGGTGTCGATCTTCGGCACGGCCGGTGCATTGTCCATGTCGACGCGGCCGCTGATGCAGGCACCGTCCTCGATGGCGACGCGCCGGGCAAACACGTCGCCCGTCAGCACCGCGCCAGCGCGCAGCGTGACGCTGTCGAGCGCATAGACGTTACCGCTCACCTTGCCTTCGATGATCACGCGCCGCGCGCGGATGTCGCCCCGCACGTGTCCGGGGCCGCCGATGGTGAGGTTCCGCGTGTGCAGCACCGACCCGTCGATCTGGCCCTCGATGGTGAGGTCTTCGTCGGCGACCAGGTCGCCCTTGAAGCGCAGCGTTGCGCCGAGGACGCAGGCCTTCTGTGCCTGCGGCAGGGCCGCAACCGTCGCCGAGGCGGCCGGTGCCACCGCAACTGGCGCCGGGAGTTCGATCGCCAGGGCGGCCATGGCCGGTGCCTCGACCGGTGCGGATTTCAGGACTTCTTCGATGTCGACGCGTTCGACGCGTTCACGCTTCCACATGTTTCAGTGCTCCCTTCGTCACTCGCCGGTGCCGGTGCGCGCGTAGCCGCCGAGGCCATCGGCGCTCGAGGCGGAGGAGAAACCGTCCGCGCGGCGCGGCTGCATCTTGATGCTGCCGTTCAGCGTCGCGCCTTCCGCGACATTGATGGACGGGGCCTCGAGGTTGCCCCGCACGTTCGCCTTGGCGCGCACCGTGATCGACGCCTGTGCCTTCATGTCGCCTTCCACGTTGCCTTCCACGACGATGACTTCTGCAGTCACGCCGCCCTTGATGACGGCTTCCGGGCCGATGGTCACCTTCGGGGCCGGGCCCACCGTGCCTTCGATCTGGCCATGGATGACGAGGTCTTCCTGCGAAGACAACTCGCCCTTGAACTTCAGGGTCGGGCCGAGGATGGATTCCTTGACCGACTTGCCGTCATGCATCGCGCTCATTGATAAAGTCTCCGGATTTCCGTTCGCGGCGGGTGCGTATCCTGCACATCGCCGGTGGCGGTGCGGGGTCCGGAAGAGAAAATA
>Ga0315283_10006925_pt1 | contig 10162 bp, 7 predicted proteins | sample YL17G09_0_MG_FD_204541 | JGI IMG/M metagenome (GOLD analysis project Ga0315283, IMG submission 204541) | Sediment microbial communities from Yellowstone Lake, YNP, Wyoming, USA - YL17G09_0 | ecosystem: Environmental > Aquatic > Freshwater > Lake > Sediment | place: USA: Wyoming | collected...
AAGGCCGCGGTCATGCGCTCGGCCCGCGCCGCGCTGGACTCGGAGGGCTTCCTCGAGGTCGAGACCCCGCTGCTCTGCAAGTCAACGCCGGAGGGCGCGCGCGACTTCCTCGTGCCCTCGCGCCTGCAGCGCGGCGCGTTCTACGCGCTCCCGCAGTCGCCGCAGCTCTTCAAGCAGATGCTCTGCTGCGCCGGCGTCGAGAAGTACTACCAGGTCGCGCGGTGCTTCCGCGACGAGGACCTGCGCGCCGATAGGCAGCCCGAGTTCACGCAGCTGGATGCCGAGGCGACGTTCATGGACGAGGGCGAGCTGATGGCGCTGGCGGAGAGGGTGACGCTCGCGATCTTCGAAGGGGTGAGGAGGGAAATGAGCGGCGGTGGCCCGGGTTCGTCGTCGTCGTCTTCTCCCAGCTCCCCCCCCTCCTCGTCCTCGTCCGCTTTCCCGGTCTGCGCGGCCCCTCTTCCGTCCCTCCCCTTCCCGCGCATGACCTTTGACGACGCCATGCTCCGCTACGGCTGCGACAAGCCCGACACGCGCTACGCGCTCAGGCACGCCGACGTCTCCGAGGCCGTCCGCGGCTGCGGCTTCCGCGTCTTCTCGGCCGCGCTGGAGGCCCAGAGAGGCTCCCCGCTCGTCAAGGCCCTCCGCGTGCCGGCCTCCTCGGGCGCCGCCAAGATCTCCAACGCCAGGCTCAAGCCCGGAGGCGACGTGGCCAAGCAGGCGACGGACGCCGGGGCCGCCGGGATCGTCCACGCCCGCGTCGCGGCCGACGGCGTCGGCCTCGAGGCCGCGAGGGGCCTCAAGGACGGGCTGAGCGCCGAGCAGGTCGCGGCGGTCCTGGCCGCGCTGGTCGAGGCGGACTCGGTGGACGGGGAGGGAGCCCCCCCGATCGCCGCCGGAGACCTCGTCATCTTCGCCGCGGGCCCCGCCGCGACGACGCACGGCGCGCTCGACCGCGTGCGCCAGCTCGTCGCCCGCGAGCTCGACCTCGTCGCGCCCAACCGCAACGACCTGCTCTGGGTCACGGGCTTCCCCATGTTCGAGAGGGAGGAGGAAGCGGACGGGGAAGAGGGGGGGGGCAGCAGGGGAAGGCTGGTCGCCCTGCACCACCCCTTCACCGCGCCGGACGAGGCGGCGCTCGTTTCGTCGTCGTCGTCGTCGTCGAGCTCCTCCTCCTCGTCGTCGTCGATCTTGGACGACCCGAGCCAGCTCGAGCACGCGCGCGCCCGCGCCTACGACCTGGTCTTCAACGGCGTCGAGATCGCTGGGGGATCCCTGCGCATCTACCGCGCCGAGGTGCAGCGCGCCGTCTTCGACGCGATCGGCCTGCCGAGGGACCAAGCGCAGGAGCAGTTCGGGTTTTTGCTCTCTGCGCTCGAGTCGGGCGCCCCGCCGCACGGGGGGTTTGCGTTCGGGCTCGACAGGCTCGCGATGCTCCTGGCCGGGGCGCCCTCGATCAGGGACGTGATCGCGTTCCCGAAGACGGCGCAGGGCCAGGACCTGCTGACGCTGGCCCCGGCGCAGGCCGGTGCGGAGCAGCTCGGGGAGTTGGGTATTAAGCTGGTGGAGTGACTAAATTTTTTTTCTTCGTTTTGAAGAATTATATCATCGTGTCAATTTCTTTTTCTCTTTTACATTTATCTTCAAGGCCTTCCTTTCTTCCTTCCTTCCTTTCTTTCTTCCTTCCTTCCTTCCTTCCTTCCTTCCTTTCTTCTCGTCAAAGCCTCGGCTTCATCGGCACCTCCCCGGGACCCAGAAGCAGGCCCCTGCTCACGTCCGAGACGCGAGCGCACCCGGAAAGGGCCATCGCCCTCTCGAGCTCGGCCTTCAAAAGCGACAAGACTTCGAGGGCGCCTCTCTCGCCGGCGAGGGCGAGACCGTAGAGAGCAGGTCTCCCGAGAAGCACGGCGTCGGCGCCGAGGGCGAGGGCGCGGAGCACGTCCGACCCTCGGCGAATGCCGCCGTCTACGAGGACAGGGATGTGGACTGCTTCAAAAGCGACTGCTTCTTCCGGACCCCGATCTCCTCCGCCGCCTCGGCCCCCGCCGCCGCCGCCGCTGCCGCCGCCCCTCCTCACCCTCCTCGGGCTCCGCCGAACCGCCGCGACGACGGCCTCCAACACGTCCGCCGCTGCGGGGGCCCCGTCGAGCTGCCTCCCCCCGTGGTTGGAGACCACGATGCCGTCGGCGCCCGCGGCAACCGCGGCGGAGGCGTCGTCGGGGTGGAGAACCCCCTTGACCCAGATCGGCAGAGCCGTCCTGGACCGAAGCCACCTTAGAAAGTCAAAAGTGAGCGACGCGTCGATCTGGCGCTGGAAGAGGGCGGCCAGGCGAGAGCCCTCGTTGCTCTGATTTCCCGGAGCTTCTGCTGCCTTCGTTGCGCCTGCTGTCTTCGTCGCCGCCGTCGTCGCTCCGACGCTCGCAGAAGAAGCGCCGGAGCTAGACCCCGAATCGCTCAGCCCCCGCAAATTAGCGAGCTCGAGCCCCGGCGGCAGCCCGAACCCGAGCCTCTCGTCCGCCTCTCGCTTGCCCAGCACCGGCACGTCGACGGTCACGACGAGGGCGTCGTATCCGGAGCCCTCGGCCCTGCGCACCAGGGACTCGCAGAAGGCTCGGTCCGTGGTGACATAGAGCTGGAAGAGCAGCGGAGGAGGAGGAGAGGAGGAAGAGGAAGGAGGAGGAGGAGAGGAGGAAGAGGAGGACGGAGGAGGAGGAGGAGGAGGAGCACTAAACCCTCTCCTGACCTCCTCGAGCGGCGTCGTCCCCATCGTGCTGACCACCATCCCTAGTCCCGCAGCCCTCGCTGCCCTGGCCATCGCAATTTCACCCTCGCGGTGCGCCAGCTTCATCATAGCCATCGGAGCCACCAGGATGGGCGCAGAGAGGGGCAGCAGCCTCTTGAAAGAGGAGTCGGCACCTCCGCGAGAAAAAAAACAGAGCGCGGCCCTCGTGTCCACTCGGGAGACGTCGACGAGGACCCTCGGGAGGATCCGCCAGCGCCTCCAGGAAGCCAGGTTGTCCGCCAGCGTCGTCTCGTCTTCGGCGCCGCTTGCGTAGTACCCGAGCACCATCGGCGGCAGGAGGGAGACGGCGCGGCGTTCGGCGTCGGCGAGCGAGACTAGAGGTCGAGTATGCTGCTCGACCATCGCTGCTCCTTTTTTTTGATCGATTCCTCTGTTTTTTTTTCGACGAAAGAGTGCACGAGAGGCCAGATCGAGCAACGACGGGATTCAGCTTGTACCCTATGATGCTCCGGTCCATGCGTATTTGAATGAAAAGCAGCGCGCAGACCAAGAGAGCGGGCGGCGAGAATGATTGTTTGTGTTTTTGTTTTTCTCTCTCGAGAGTGCGACCAACGAGGAAGGTCGAGAGCAGACAAAACTCGAAGGAAGAAGAAAACAACGATTTGTCGAAAAAGGAAAAACTTCTCGCCTTGTTTTTTCTCGAATCAAAATCATGCTGGCCACGCGCACGATGGGTGCGTGATGTGATGCTCTTTCTGCACTGAGAGCGAGGGAGGCGCGGAGGGGCCTGAGAGAGAAAGAGAGGGAGAGAGACTGAAGCAGAACTCGCTCTTCAAATCGGCCGCCGTCTCCAAATGCTCTATTCCACCTCACCCTCGAGCTCCATCTTTTCCCCAAAACTCCCACGCCACCGATCACGCAGCCGCCCGCCCGGCCGTCTGTCTGCGACTGAAGACCTCGCGCGTCGCCTCGGTGCCGAAGAGGGCCCCGGCGGTGGTCGCGAGGCGGCAAACTGCGGTGGCGACGTTCGCGTCGGCGGCCGGAGGAGCATCGTTGGCCTCGACGTCCTCTTCGACCTCCACTTCCTCGACCTCGACCTCGCCTGCCGCCCCTCCCGCGGCCCCGATCCTCGCCCTCGCCCTGGCCGCCGTCTCCTCCTTCAGGAACAGGCTCTCCAGGGGGCTCTCCTCGGCGTTCGCAGCAGCAGCAGCGGCAACGATGAGGAAGAAGCAGACCTCCACCAAGATGACCGCCGAAGAGAAAAAGCACGCCGACGACCTCGTCAAGCGCCACGTCCGCTCGATGCGCACGCTCGCCGCCGTGGCCCCCCTGGCCTCGATCACCTCCACGGGCAGCGAGCACGTCCTGCTGCTGCTGACGCGCTCTGTCGCCTCGTTCATCAAGCTCTACCTGCTCTTCCTGTTCATGCGCGTGCTGCTCTCGTGGTTCCCGGCATTCAACTGGGACAGGCAGCCGTGGCTGACGCTCAGGCAGCTGACCGACCCGTACCTCAACGTGTTCCGCGGGATCATCCCGCCGTTCTTCGGCATGATCGACTTCACGCCGCTGCTGGGCTTCTTCGTGCTGCAGTGGGTGCAGAGCCTGCTGGAGACCATCTCCGCGGCCGACTCGGACGCCGAGGGCGGGTTCTCCTCGGCGGACGATTCTCCGTTTTGATGTCCTGGGGGGAGGGGGGTCTTTTTCCTTTCTGATTTTTGTAGGAAAGAAGGGGAAAGAGTGGAGAACGAGAGTGGGAGAGAATGAGAGAGGGAGGGGAAGAGAGAGAGAGAGAGAGAAAGAGAGAGAGAACGGTCGAGAGAGAGAGAGAGAGAGAGAGAGAACGGTCGAGAGAGAGGAAAACAAAGCTGTAAAGAGGTGAGGTGGAGCAAAAGAAACACAAAACAAAAACCGTCAATCTCATCCTTCGTTTCTTCTTCATCTAATCTGGAACGCTGCGTTGGAGTGGTTTGCTTGATTCTAACAGTTACAAGAGAGGAAAAGGAGAACGACGGAGAGGAAGAAAGAAATCGTCTCTCCTACTTTTCATCATCATCATCATTTCCGCCGCCGCCGCCGCCGCCGAGGTCGAGTCTTCTCCGCTTCTTCAGCTCGCTTCCGCTGCCAACGCCAGCGCCAATACCACCGCCCCCTCCGCCACCGTTGACCACATTGGCAAACGCACCTCCAGCACCGCATCCTCCGCCCCCTCCGCTCCCTGCGACGCGAGCAGCGATCGCGGCGTCGACGCTCCAGGGCGCGGCGCCGGCGGCGGCGGCGGCAGCGACCGCCGCGGCGGCGGCCCTCTGCGGCGTGCTGCTCCCCACCTTGGTCCCAAACCGCCGCGCGCGCCACGAGCCAAACGCCGCGGAGACGGCAGCGGCCACGGCCTTGTCGTCGGTCCTCCTGCAGTAGGCCCTGACCTTCCTCTCGGCGCAGACGTCGGGCAGCATCGAAGAGACGTCCTCCCTTCTCATCCGGAACTTGTTTGTGGAGCCGGCGTGGTGGAAGAAGGAGACGCGGTCCAGGGGGTTGGACGCCCCGGCGGTCAGGTCGATCGGGATCTCGCAGAGGATGACGTCCCGCGGGTCGAGCTTGCCGCGGCAGTCGGCGGGCAGCGAGGAGGCAGCGGCGGCGGGGACGCAGCACGCGACCTCCTCCGGGGTCGGCAGCGCAAAGCTCGCCGCCTCGGCCGCCGGGACGACAAACTCGTCGCAGAACCGGTAGAGGTCCCTCGTGCGCAGCCTCCGCAGGATCTTCTGCGACTCGGCGATCGCGGTGGCGACGTCGTCGTCTCCGGCCAGACGGCTGCGAGTGGACCACCACGTCTCCACCTGCCGCAGCACGGTGTCGTCGAGCGTCACGAACGTCTCGACCTCGCGCGCCCGCTCGGCCAGCCGCAGCGCCGGCTCTGCGGCCAGCAGCGCGTCCACAACCATGTACTCGACAGCCTTCGCCTTGCGGTGCGTGTAGACCCGCTGGTGCAGGCTGGCCCTGGCCCGGAAGACCTCGTGCACGTTCTGGTACTCGCTCCACTTGTAGCAGGTCTCGTCGCCGATGACCTTGGAGAAGGCCTGCAGCCGGTTGAAGTCGGCGGCGATGCGGCAGCCCGTGTGCTGCGCGTCGCGCTGCAGGTAGTCGAACTTGTCGACGTCGAGGCCGTTGCGGCCGTTGGCGACCAGCTCGTGGAGCCAGCGCTTGCCCTGCGGGAAGCGGTTGGTGTTCGAGGGAGAGCCCTGCGGCGTGCCCTGGGTCCCCGCGCCGCCCGTCGGGGTCGAGAGAAAGGCGTCCTCGCCGTCGCCGTGTCCGCTCCCGTGCCCCGCCAGGATGATGTCCCGCACCCTCCCGGCCTCGGCCTCCGTGAGCGCGCCGTCGGGCACGGCGCCCGAGTCCAAGATCGAGTCGAAGACCCGCACGCTCATGTCCTCGTGGCACCACCCGGGAGAGGCCCCGCCGCGCGCGAGCAGCTCGCGCTCGAACACGTGCGAGAAGGGGCCGTGGCCGAGGTCGTGGCACAGCCCCGCCAGCGCGACGGCCTTCACGTCCCCTCTCTCGACGTCGACCTCGCCGCGCTGGAGCCTCCACACGCGGTCTGCGTGCTCGCGGGCCAGGTGCGCGACGCCCAGCGAGTGCTCGAACCTGTTGTGGCACGCGCCGGGGAAGACAAAGTAGGAGGTCCCGAGCTGCTTGAGGTCCCGGAGGCGCTGGAAGGCGGGGGTATCGACGACGGCGACCTCGAGCGGGGTCAGGTAGAAGTGGCCGTGGATGGGGTCGTTGAAGACCTGGTGGTGGCGGCGGTGGTGGCGGCGGTGGTGTCGGTGGTGGTCGCGGTGGTGGACGGAAGAGGAGGGAGAGAGAGGGAGAGAGAGGGTCAGAAGAGAAAAGAGAGAAAGAGAGAGGACCAACGGCGGACTAAGAGAGACAGGAGGGAGGGGGGAAAAAACAGAGCTCACCTTGCCCCTCCGCCTGCTCGCTCCCCCTGCGTTGGCGTCCCAGTCCGCCACAACGTGCGTCGAGGCGGATGCTCTTGCTCCTCCCTCTCCTCCTCGTGCAGCCAACGAGACTGAAGCCCCCGAGGCGTCGAAGCCGGTGCAAGAAAAGCCCAAGCCCATCACGTCGTCGCCCGCCGCGAGCATCGCCTGCGAGAATGGCTCCTGGCTCAGAGCAGGAGCAGCAGCGTCGTCGTTGTTGTTGGTGTTGTTCTCTCGCTGTTCTCTCGCTGCAAGTGCTGCGCCGCTGCCTCCGCCTCCTCGTGGGAGCGGAGGGAGGCGGGAGCCGGCCATGAGAACGGAGAAAGAGAGCAACGATTGAAGAGAGAGACCAAAAAAAGCAAAAAAGCCGTCGACGGACGATACCTGACGTCGAGAGTTAGTGAGGCGCGCCCGATTCGAGTGTTTGCTTTTCGACCTCCTCCTCGCTCTCTCCCTCTGTGTTTCCTACCCCCGCACGCACGCGCGCACGCACGCACGCACGCGCGCACCACCGCCTCTCTCCCTCCCTCTCGTTATTTCAAGTAACGATCGAATCGCTCGGATATCTGCTTAAAAAATTGGGGGGGGAGAGATCAACAAAAACTACTCGTCTCCCCTCTCGCGCCTTTTTTTCTCTCATCGTTTTCCTTCCGTCGACTTTTCCACCATGACGATGGGAAGAAAAGATGACGGCCCTCTCCTCCACCCCAGCCACCCCACCCACCCACGCTCTACGGCAGCGTCGTGAACTCGAACACCTTGGCGACAATTTCCAGCCCCGTGGGCACCTGCCACGCGAACAGCGCCAGGTTGACGCAGTTCAGGGCGATGTGCAGCGACCTGGCCGTGTCGTTGCCCTTCTGCATCTGCGGCACCAGGGCGGCCGCGGCAGCCCAGAGCACGACGATGCCGGCGCCCGCGTACAGGTGGGGACCGGGGAACAGCTTGCCCGTGCGCAAATACGTGTTGGCCGGGCCCTCGATGGCGATGAGCACGCCCAGGGCCAGGAGGAGCGAGCCCCAGTTGAAGTGCTTGTCGCGGGCCCCCGAGGCGATCAGCGCCTTGCGCTCTGCCTCGAGCTCCGAGATCTGGCCGTCCAGGGGCGAGGCCGGGCGCGGGGTCTCGGCGTCGGCCGGGGCCCTCGGCAGCTGCGCCTTCAGGGCCTTGACGAGGTCCGGGATCTCGCGCGTGCGGCGCCACCTGAGGCCGAGCCAGCCCGTGTAGCCCGTTGCGCCAAAGAGGAAGAACATCGTGGCCGGGTGGAGCAGCGAGACGAGCTGGCCCGTCAGGAGGTGGTTGTCCCCTCCGGGTCCCTCGGCGAGGGCCGGGAGGGCCGCGGCGAGCGGGGCGAGGGCGGTGAGGGACAGGGCGAGGCTGTTGTTTTTTGGGGGGGAGGGTCTTTTTTTTTTCGTCGCCTCTGTCGTGAGCAAGTTTTGCCGTCGAGCGAGTTTGACGACGTCGCCCCCACGGAACTCGGCGATCTGAGCTCTCTTCGCTGGTTTGTTTTCTAGAGGCGAACCCGCTGCAAATAGCCCTTATTTTTATCACCGTGCATCTGCATCTTTCCATCGCTCTTCTATCCGCTGCGCGAGAAGGGGGACACGAGCGGGGATGGAAACGCTTCGAAGAGAGCCGGCTTGATACTGTTTGATGGACGTCCCGGTCGAAATTCGATATCTTCTTCTTCCTCCTCCGTGGCCCGGTGCTTGCTCCTTGATTCAGACATTCTTTCTAAAACTCAGACTGGCGCATTGGCGAGAGTGAGAGCTCCGGTTTGCATGATGGTGCACTTCTACTCACCAGTTGGCCTTGTTCTCCTTGGGCATAGAAGACGAAGACGTCGACGAAGAAGACGAAGGGCGAGCGATGGCGCGGACGACCATCGGAGCTCCGCGGGCAGAGACGCCGCCGCTGCTGCTGCTGCTGCTGCTGCGACGCTGCTGCAGCTGCTGCGCAGGGCGGAGCTGCGAGCCCGCGCGGAGGGCGACGGAGGACTGCATCGTTGTTGTCTTTTTTCGTTCTTTCTCTGAAGAAAGCGAAAGGGAAAAAAGAAGCTGTTAAGCAGCAGGACAAAAACAGTGAACTCAGACTCGCCCTTTGGAGCTCCTCGGCGTCTCCGCTGGCCATCGAAAAACCGGAAAAAAATGGTCTCCCAACTACTCCACCGGTCTCCACTCTTGCCTCGCGCCCTGATCCCGGCGTCGTCCCTCGAGCCTCTCGAAGCGGAAGAGCGGGTGCTGTGCTCGTTCGAGCGCGTGCGTGTGGCGGCAGGCGGAGCGGACGACGATGAGGCAGCCGCCGAAACCAGCGCCCATGCCGCCGCCGTCGGAACGCTTCACGTCACGAGCAGGTACGGGACTTCTCATGTTCCTTTCTCTCCTCGTTGTTCAGAGAGGCGGCGACTCTCTCCGCTTCTGGCGATGCAGCGGCGCAACAAGGAAAGAGAGAGAGCGAGAAAAGAAGAGGCTAGGAGAAGAACACTGCTGCTCCTCAATCTCGACGGCGGCTCGATTTCCGACGCCCAAGTCTTCTTCGTTCCAACCTCTTGTCCTCTTTTTTGCTCACACGACGACCCCGCCGCCTCCCTCCTTCTTCCGCCTCACTCCTCCTCCCTCCCGAACCCCGATCAAAAAAACAGGCGCCTCGTCTGGCTCCCGAGAGAACACAGCAGCGTCGGCGGCTTCCAGGCCGGCTTCGCGTCGATAGTGATGCACGCGCTCCAGGGAGGAGGGGGGGGCGAAAGCGAAAGCAGCAACGGCGACAAGAGCAGCCAACCTCCTGCCCCCGCAGCAGCAGTCTACCTCCAGCTCGACGACGGCGAGGGAGGTGACGCGGAGGAGGCAGACTTCCGTGGCACCGGCGAGTTTGACGACGCCGATGCCGGAGAAGAAGAAGGCGACGTTGCCTTCGAAGAAGAAGAAGATCGCCTTCCCTGCCCGCCCAACGACCTCCGCCTCGTGCCGCTTCCTTCCTCCGACCAAGCCTCTTCTTCCCCCTCTCCTGCGTCGATCGCCAAGGAGATCTTTTCCGCGATGTGCGAGGCCGCGGCGATGAACCCCACCGTGGGGGAAGAAGAGCTTGAAGGGGGGGAGGACGGCGACGGCGACGACGGCGGGTTTTTTTACGACGAGAAGGAGGTCGTCGAGGGCCTCTCTGCCACTTCTCTCTCTACCGCGGCGGCGGCGCGCCTCGCGCGCTACGACGCGCTCCTGCAGATGCCCCGCGCCGAGGACCTCGACGAGCTTCTCGACGACGAAGAGGAAGAGTTGGGAGGAGAGGACTTTGACGAAGATGACGAAGAAGAAGAGAAAGGCGGCGACGACGACGACGACGGGCGCTTCGACGACCCAGAGCCGGAAGCGGCAACGACGACTCCAAAGGCCTGAGAAAAGGTGCGTTTCCCCTCCCTCCACAGACTCAAAAACCTTACTCCTAGTACTCCTAGAAACCT
>Ga0315283_10006927_pt1 | contig 10160 bp, 4 predicted proteins | sample YL17G09_0_MG_FD_204541 | JGI IMG/M metagenome (GOLD analysis project Ga0315283, IMG submission 204541) | Sediment microbial communities from Yellowstone Lake, YNP, Wyoming, USA - YL17G09_0 | ecosystem: Environmental > Aquatic > Freshwater > Lake > Sediment | place: USA: Wyoming | collected...
ACGGGCCCACGCTCTACTACCTGACGCTGCCGGTGGCTTTGCTTCGCGGCCAGGCCACCCTGGCGTCGCTCGACGCGCGAACGGTCCGCCTCGTGCCGGCGCTGTTCGGCGTCGGGCTGCTGCTCCTCTTTCTGTCGCTCACGAGCCGGTTGGGCCGCCTCGCGGTGGCGGCGGCCGTCATGCTGGCCGCGGTCTCACCGGCGCTGGTCTACTACAGCCGTTTCTACATCCAGGAATCGATCTTCGCCTTCCTGGCGGTCGCGTGCCTGGTCGCGCTCGGGCGCTACGGCGAGCGGCAGACGATGGCGGCTGCCGTCACCGCCGGGGTGTGCGTGGGGCTGGCCTACGCCACCAAGGAGACGACGGTGATTGTCGTGCCGGCCGCCGTGGCCGCCGTCGCGGTGGCGCGCCATCTGCCGGCGGGACCGGGCGGGCACCGGATGGCCGCGAGGATGATGGACAGCCGCACGTGGCCGCCGGCCCGGCACCTGGCCGCAGGCGCTGCGGCCGCGCTGGCGATCGCGTGGCTGTTCTTCTCGTCGTTCGGTTCGCACCCGGACGGGTTCGTCGATTCCATCCGCGCGTTCGGCCTCTTCTTCGATCGCGGCACCGGCACGGGGTCGCACTCCCAGCCGTGGTACCACTACCTCGGCCTGCTCGTCTGGTCGTCCTCGGGCGGCGTGGTGTGGACCGAAGCCGCGATCCTCGTGCTGGCGATCGCCGGCCTCGTCTCGGCCTGCCGGGCCACGGGCTCCTACTGGCAGCGGGTCGTCGCGCTGTACGCGGTGTTCGCGACGCTCGCCTATTCGCTGGTGTCCTACAAGACCCCGTGGAACCTCCTGCCGTTCTACGCGGGCGTCGTGCTGCTGGCGGGCGTAGGCGTCCAGGCGCTGGTTACCCCATGGGGTCAGACGAACCGATGGGGTCAGATCCCACGGCACCCAATGATCCAGACGCCGTGGGCTCTGACCCCATCGGCCGGCCAGCGTCGCGCTCTAACCCCATGGCTTGTCGGGGCCGTGCTCGTCGCCGTTTGCGCCCATCTGGGCTGGCAGAGTTGGCAGGCGAGCCTCCGCGACGGGGCCGACCCGCGCAATCCCTACGCCTACCTGCACACGAGCCCCGACCTGCTGCGGCTCGTGCAGCGCGTGACGGACCTGGCGGCGCTGCACGGGGATCACGATCGCATGCTCGTGCGGGTGGTGGCGGGACCCTACGAACAGTGGCCGCTGCCCTGGTACCTGCGGCGGATGACGCGCGTCGGCTACTGGCCGCGCGCCGCGGAGGCCGGACCCTTCGACGGGACCCCCGTCCTCATCGCCTCACAGGAAAACGTGCCTGCACTCGAGGCCGCGCTTGGGGACAGGTACATCTCCGAGATGTACGGCCTGCGCCCCGAGGTGTTCCTCACCGTCTTCATCGAGCGCGGCCTGTGGGAGCGCTACCTGGCGACCCGCCGCTGACTCGAAATCAGGGACAGGTACATTTTCCACATAGTGGAAAATGTACCTGTCCCTGATTATCAGCGGCGGTAGGGGTTGGTCGGGACGGGGGCGACGACCGGCGGCATGGGCCGCGACTCGGCGTCCCGCGCCGTGTCTCGGACCGTCGACGCAATCCGAGACACCGTGCCGCATAACCTGACACAGCCCCCGGGACAGGGCGGTCGACACATCCGTAAACACAGGCATTCCCGACCGCGCCGCCCTGGCCCCCCTCTTGCTATGAGGACGGGCGGAGAATCACCTGTGAGATTCAAACACGACCAGAATGTCTCGCCAGCGACGACCTCGCTGAAGGCCAGTGAGATTGTGACCGTGGTCGCATGCCTGCTGCTTGGCACGGCGGTGATGTGGCTGCAGCAGAGCCCCGATCGGAGTCCTCTCGCCGACGGGCGAGCCGGCACGGTGACGGCGAGCGAGCCCGCCAGCGCCACCGGGGCACCCGTCGTGCCGTCGCGTGCGCCGCGTCCGACGATCGCACACGCCCGCCTGGCCGCCACCCGCGCCGCCTCGATCGCGCCGACGCCGCCGTTTGCGGCCGCCGGTCCCGCTCCCGAGCGCGTCGTCGAACGCGTCGACGATCCCGGCCGCATGGCGTCCCTCCCCGCCGAGCCGCCGAGCCCAACCTCCCCGAAGCTGGACGCGCACCTCGCGCGCCTCGTGCGTGAGCAGGCTGGCCGCGCGACCCCTGAGCCGGTCATCGTGACGGCCCAGTCGCCTGCCGACGCCAGCGCGCTCGCCGCCTCGCTTCGCGCGCAGCACCCGGACGCGCGGTTCATCCGCGTGATGGGCAGCCTGGTGGTGGCCGAGATTCCGGTCAGTGCGCTCGAAGCGATCGCGGCCTCGTCGCAGGTGGCGACGATGTCGACCGATGCCGTCGTGTCGGCGCACAGCGACACGACGAGCTTCGTGCGCGGCTCGATCGGGATGGGGGCCGTCAGCACGACCGACGGCCGTTACATTCGCGTCGCCGTCATCGACTCCGGCGTCGCCCAGGCGCTCGACCTCAACCGCACCGAGAACTTCTTCGATTTCACGAAGGTCGATGCGAGCGGCGCTCCGCTGCCGGTCTATAAGCTGTCGCAATCCTACGACGACTACGGGCACGGCACGCACATCGCCGGGCTCGTTTCGAATAGCGGCACCTCCACCGCGGGTCTCTACAGAGGCATCGCGCCTGGCGTGAAGCTGGTCGGGATGAAGGTGCTCGACGCCAACGGCAACGGCAGGACGAGTGATGTCATCCGAGCGGTCGAGTACGCCACCGAGAACAAGGCCAGCCTGAACATCGACATCATCAACCTGTCGCTCGGTCACCCGGTGTTCGAGCCGGCGGACACCGACCCGCTGGTGCAGGCGGTCGAAGCGGCGGTCCGCGCGGGTATCGTCGTGGTGGCGTCGGCCGGCAATATCGGGCGCAATCCCGACACCGGCATCGTCGGCTACGGCGGCATCACGTCGCCGGGCAACGCGCCGTCCGCCATCTCGGTCGGGGCGGTCGACACGAACCAGACGCTGAAGCTGGGTGACGACACCATCGCACCGTTCAGCTCCCGCGGCCCCACGTGGTACGACGGCTACGCGAAACCCGACATGGTGGCGCCCGGCACGCAGCTGATCTCGAACACCAGCACCGGCAGCACGCTCTACCGTCAGAATCCGAACCTGGTCTCGGCGTACCAGACCGTCTGGAGCGGGTCGATGCCGCTCCTGCGGCTCAGCGGCACGAGCATGTCGGCCGGGGTCGTGAGCGGCGTGGCCGCGCTCGTCCTGCAGGCGAACCGCACTGCCACCGGATCGAAGGCGCTGACGCCGAACGCCGTCAAGGCCATCCTCCAGTACACCGCGCTTCCCCTGCCTGGCGTCGATGCACTCTCGCAGGGCGCCGGCATGGTGAACGCCGAAGGCGCGGTGCGGTTGGCAAAGGCGATCAACCCGGTCGCGCGGGTCGGGTCGTTCTGGCTGACGACGACACCGACGCCCAACTCGAGCATAGGCGGGGGGACCTACCTGTGGGCCAGCCGCATCGTCTGGGGCGACCGCATCGTGTGGGGCGACCACGTCTACTTCAACGATCCCGCGTTCGCCCAGCGGATCGTGTGGGGCGACCGCATTGTCTGGGGCGACCGTATCGTGTGGGGCGACAGCCTCGTCTGGGGCGACCCGTCGGTGTGGGGATCCCGCATCGTCTGGGGCGACACCTGCCTCGGCCTGATCGACGGTGATCGCATCGTCTGGGGCGATCGGATCGTCTGGGGCGACCGGATTGTCTGGGGTGACCGCATCGTCTGGGGCGATCTGGCCTACGTGCCGAGCGGTCCAACGGCGGTCTTCTAGGGACCACGTCACCGCGTCTGCTGTTCCGGCACCCGTCGCACGAGGACGACGGGTGCCGCTGTCTTGTACGGCCCCCTCCCGCCTGTGCGCCTCCCAGCCTGTGTTGGCCAACCCTTCGCGGTCGGGCTGGCCTAGCAGCCCGTGGTGGAAGTCAGTCTGCATTCGACCGGCGCTGCATCCCGCCTCGCTGCGTTGCTCAACGCTCGAATATTGCCCGATATTCTCGCGTTTCGCGCCTGGCGATCCGGGCGCATCGCCAGTCTCGGTGCGACGACCGACTTCCACCACGGGCTGCTGGGCTGAAGGCCTGGATTCCAGACCCCCTGGAGGCCCCCCGCATTTTCCTTCCGCAAAAAGTGCCGTCAGCGGGTAATATCTGGCGCAGCGCACTAACACAGTCCTCGCAGGAGTAATCACATGGACGACAACGACAGCATCATCAACGCCGTCTCCCGGCGAACGTTCGTCGGCACGATGGCCGCCGCGGCGGGGTTCATGATCGTGCCGCGGCATGTGCTGGGCGGCACCGGCTTCGTGGCGCCGAGCGACAAGGTCAACATCGCGACGGTCGGCTACCGGTTCGGCCAGGGCACCAGCAACACCAACGCCCTGCTCAAACTACCCAACGTCAACATCGTCGCGCTGTGCGACGTGGACGACAGCGAGGCCGCGCGGAAGGCGTCCGCGAAGCTCCACGGGTTGGTCCCGAACGCGGTGTTACACAAGGACTACCGCGTGATGCTGGAGAAGCAGAAGGACTTCGACGGCGTGATTGTGGCGACGCCCGACCACACGCACGCGGTGGTGGCGATGGCCGCGATGCAGCTGGGCAAGCACGTCTACGTGCAGAAGCCGCTGACGCATACGGTGTCGGAGGCGCGGGCGCTCACCGAGGCGGCGCGGAAGTACAAAGTCGTCACGCAGATGGGCAACCAGGGCCATTCCGGCGAGGGCGTCCGGCTCATCGAGGAGTGGATCAACGACGGCGCCATCGGCAAGGTACACGAGGTGCACTGCTGGACCAACCGCCCGATCTGGCCGCAGGGCATGCCGCGCCCGACCGACACGCCGCCGGTGCCTGAGGGCCTCGACTGGGATCTGTGGATCGGGCCGGCCGCCATGCGTCCCTTCCACCCGACCTACCATCCGACGGCGTGGCGGGCCTGGTGGGACTTCGGGTGCGGCGCCCTGGGTGATATGGCGTGCCACGTGATGGACGCCGCCTACCAGTGCCTCAAGCTCGGCTATCCGACCAGCGTCACGACGCACATGGCCTACAACGTCGTCGCGAACAAGACCGGCCCCTGGGGCAGCCGCGTGAAGTACGACGATGGCTTCCCGCCCGGGACGCTCGTATACCTCACGTTCCCGGCCCGCGGCAAGAACCTGCCGGCCGTCAAGCTGCACTGGTACGACGGCGGCCTGCTGCCGGAACGTCCCGAGGAACTCGAGCCGCAGTTCCGCCTGCCCGAGAGCGGGACGATCTTCGTCGGCGAGAAGGGCAAGCTCATGTGCGAGACCTACTCCGAGAGCCCGCGCCTGATTCCGGCGTCGCGGATGGCTGCCTATAAGCGTCCGAAAAAGACCATCACGCGCGTGGCGAACAACAGCCACGAAGGCAACTGGATCGATGGCATTACGGGCAAGCTGAAGCCGTGCTCGAACTTCGACTACTCGGGGCCGTTCACCGAGACGGTGCTGCTCGGCAACGTGGGGATGCGGTTCCCCGACCAGAAGCTGCTTTGGGACGGGGCGGCCATGAAGATCACCAACGTGGCCGGGGCGAACGAATTCATTCAGCACCATCACCGGGCGGGCTGGTCGCTGTAGGAAGATCCGGCGGAACAATAACTCCGGGAGTGATTACGCATCCGTAATCACTCCCGGAGTGTTTTGTGTACCTCCGGGGAGCGCCGTGTGCGATCCTTGTACGTCCCTCCACCCGGCCAACCAAAGGACGTCCCGTGCCGTTCAGCACTTTCAAGCTCGACCCCAGTCTTCTCAAGGCGATCAAGGAACTCGGCTACACGCGCCCGACGCCCGTGCAGACCGAGGCGATCCCCCCGGCGCTGGCCGGCCGGGACGTCCTGGCCTGTGCGATGACGGGGAGCGGCAAGACGGCGGCGTTCCTGCTGCCGATCATCAACGGCCTCCTCGGCCGCCCGCGCCGTACCACGCGCGCGCTGGTGCTCACGCCGACGCGCGAACTGGCCCTGCAGATTCACGAGGACCTCAACGACCTGGCGGTGCACACGCCGATTACCGGCGCGGCCGTCATCGGCGGCGTCGGCATGGGGCCGCAGGAACATGCGTTGCGCAGCGGCGCCGACGTGATCATCGCCACGCCCGGCCGCCTGCTCGACCACATGAAGCACTCGTATGCGACGCTGGGCGGCCTCGAGTACCTCGTGATAGACGAGGCGGACCGGATGCTGGACATGGGGTTCCTGCCTGACATCCGCCGCGTCCTGCGCCACCTGCCCGCGCGCCGCCAGACGCTGTTCTTCAGCGCGACAATGCCCGAGCCGATCCTGGCGCTCACGCGCGAGCTGCTGAAATCGCCGGCCACGATCCAGCTGGAGCGCAAGCAGGCGCCGCCGGTCGGGATCACGCAGGCCGTCTACCCCGTGGCGCAGCACCTGAAAAGCGCCCTGCTGGTCGCGCTGCTCACGCGCGGCGACATCCAGGACGCGCTGGTCTTCACGCGCACGAAGCACCGCACCAATCGCCTCCAGGCGTACCTGGTCCGCATGGGGATCGACGCGGAGCGCATCCACGGGAACCGGTCGCAGGGGCAGCGCAACGCCGCGCTCGCGGGCTTCAAGAGCGGCCAGCACCGGGTCCTGGTGGCCACCGACATCGCCGCTCGAGGGATTGACGTCGAGGCGCTCGGGCACGTGGTGAACTTCGACGTGCCCAAGGTGCCGGAAGACTACATCCACCGCGTCGGCCGGACCGGCCGCGCCGAGTCGGTGGGCGATGCGTTCACGTTCGTCTCCCGCGAAGAGGAAGCGGACCTGCAGCGTATTGAGCGGGCCGTCGGCAAGCGGCTGCCGCGCATCACGGTGCCGGACTTCGACTACAACGCGGCGCCGACCGAACGGCTGGAGATTCCCATCGCAGAGCGCCTCGCCACGATGCGCGCGGCGCGCAGGGCCGGCCAGGACCGGCGGGCGGCCCTGGGGCAGCGACCGGGCCAGGGACACGGGACCGGGCACGGCGGCGCGCGGCCAGGGGGCCAGGGCGGGCCACGTCCTGGCGGGTCGGGTGGAGGACGTCCGCCCGGATCTGGTGGATCGCGTCCCGGCGGGTCTGGGGGCGGGCGACCGACGAATCACGGAGGCTCGCGCCCCGGCGGGGGCGGCGGCACATCGCGTCCCGGGGGGTCCGGAGGAGGTCGCCCGACAGGTCCCGGCGGCTCTCGGCCAGGCGGGCATGGCGGCCCGCGGCAGCCCGGCGCGAACGGACCCGGGCGCGGCGGCCCCCGGCGAGGGCGCCCGTAGCGGCCCGGCGATCCACGTCGTCGTCCCGCTTTTCAGCCGAGGTGAACCGCTGTGACCGCCGTCCGCCAGCACGCCGGGCTGTCGCCGGAGCGATGGGAATCCTTCTCGTTTGCCGAGCAGATTCTGATGATCGGCAATGAGATGAACCGCGGCCTGCATCATCTCGAGGTGGGGGACACGGACCGCCTGCGCTCGACCTATGAGCGCGCGCTCGCGCTGGTCGATCTAACGGTCGGGCTGCCGCTGACGCCTGCGCGTCGGCGGGAGTTGCTGCGCTGGCGGGACCTCGGTGCTTCGCTCTACCTTGCCGAGAATCCGTCCGTTGACGCGCACCTCGAGGCGTTTCGCTATCTCCTCCGCATGACCCCGGAGTCGTCCCGGCAGATCGCCCTGCTCCCGGGCCTGACTCCGAGGCGCTGATCCAGTTCTGCACCCATTTCTTGGGGGGCGTAGCCGTACAGTAGGGCATTGTGACGGGGCCAAGCGCCCGGGATGGTGGTCTGGTAGAATCAGCCACGATTCCGTAGACCGAGAAACCCCAGGTTCGACGCCGCGTTGGGCGGTTGCCGGACTGGGACATGGCGCGAAGGGCACCCAGTGGCGCGTATACCCAAGGCGAAGAAGCCGGCCGGCGCAGGCGGGGGCGGCAAGACGGCTGAGCGGTACACGCACCCGGCCGAGACGAGCCCGATGCGCCCGGATATCGGCACGCAGCCGCAGTTCCGCAAGAAGAAGCCACCGACGACCTGGCGATACGACTCGTCGCTCGCGCCCGCACTGGACTGGGACGGCCAGAATGGCGCCCGCGAGATGGGGGAGTGGCTGCTCGGCTTGATCGAGCGCGCGGCAAAGCTGCCGCCTCCGCAGGAGTTCGACGCGCCGCAGGAGTTCAACGCCCTCGACGGTCGCGTGCTCGTGACGGTTCGGTCACTTCAGGACGCCGTCACGGCCCTCAAGCGCCTGGGTCAGCCCTTCCTGAACTGGGCAGGCAAGGCCGAACGCCTGTCGTTCGACGTGCCGACGCTGCCGCTCTTCGTCCACGAGCGGCTCTCGACCAAGGCCATCGTCGAAACGCTTGTCGGCCACAAGACGAAGTCCGACCAGACGGCGATGTGGGAACTGTTCGGCGACCCGCAGCACTCGGTGGTCGATCAGACCCTGCGCGCCTACGAGTACCAGGACAAGTGGGTGAACCGCCTCGTGCTGGGCGACTCCCTCGTCGTCATGAACTCCCTGCTGCGGTACGAGGGCCTGGGCGGGCAGGTCCAGATGATCTACATCGACCCGCCCTACGGCGTGAAGTTCGGCAGCAACTTCCAGCCCTTCGTGCGCAAGCGCGACGTGTCGCATGGAGACGACGAGGACCTGACGCGCGAACCGGAGATGGTGAAGGCCTACCGCGACACGTGGGAGCTAGGCCTGCACTCGTACCTGACCTACATGCGCGACCGGCTGCTCCTGGCGCGCGATCTCCTCACGCCGAGCGGCAGCGTCTTCGTCCAGATCAGCGACGAGAACGTCCACCACGTCCGCGAACTCATGGACGAGGTCTTCGGGGCGGAGAATTCCATCGCGGTTGTGACGCTCAAGAAGACAACTGGAGCGACCGCCACTCTTATCCCGATAACTGCTGACTACTTGCTTTGGTACTCCAGAGATGCCACGCGTACGAAGTACCGTCAACTCCATACCCTGAAGGCAGAGCGTGAAGAAGCGCTCGATCGCTACGACCAGATCGAGCTAACGGACGGTTCGCGACGACCGATGACGAGGGAAGAGCGGACGGGCGAGGCTGCCTTGCCCGATCGTGGCAGACGCTATCAGTTGGACAACCTCACGAGTTCCGAATTCAGGCCCGACACTACTATCGAATTCACTTTTGAGAATCGAGTCTTCCACCCAGGGTCGAATGCACACTGGAAGACCTCAGTCGCGGGGTTGAAGAGACTGGCGGCGGCGGGGCGCCTCCAGGCCACAGAAGGGAGGTCGCTCCGCTTTGTCCGATTCCTGGACGACTTTCCGGGTTCTGCAGTTGGAAACATCTGGGCTGACATTGGTGGATCCATACAAAGCCGATCCGACCCGAAAATCTATGTCGTCCAGACGTCAACCACGACGCTTCAGCGCTGCATTCTCATGACGACCGATCCAGGCGACTTGGTCCTTGATCCGACGTGCGGGTCTGGGACGACGGCGTATGTCGCCGAGCAGTGGGGGCGGAGGTGGATCACGATTGACACGAGCCGCGTGCCGCTCGCCCTGGCTCGGCAGCGCCTGTTGACGGCGACATATTCGTGGTACGAACTGAAAGACAACGACCGGGGGCCATCGGGTGGCTTTGTCTACAAACGAAAGCAGAACAAGAAAGGCGAAGAGGTTGGCGGCATCGTTCCTCACGTCAAGCTGGAGAACATCGCCAACGACGAACCGCCCAAGGAGGAGGTACTGGTCGATCGGCCCGAGCCCGACGACAAGTTCGTCCGCGTCACCGGTCCGTTTGCGTTCGAGGCGACGATCCCGACCCCTGTGGATTGGGAGGAAGACGGCGTCGAGGACTCAGGCGCCGAGACGAGCGAGGACTACGCGTCGTTTGTCGACCGCATGATCGAGGTGTTGCGCCGCTCGCCCGTGCTGCACCTCGGCGGCGGGCAGCACATCAAGCTGTGGAACGTGCGCCGGCCGGCAAAGACACTCTCACTGTCGGCTGAGGCGCTCGCAGGAGAGACCGACGAGAAGCCCGTGGCGTTTGTCTTCGGCCCCGAGAACGGCGCCGTCAGCGAGAAACTGGTGCACGCGGCGCTGAAGGAAGCCGACATCA
>Ga0315283_10006929_pt1 | contig 10160 bp, 7 predicted proteins | sample YL17G09_0_MG_FD_204541 | JGI IMG/M metagenome (GOLD analysis project Ga0315283, IMG submission 204541) | Sediment microbial communities from Yellowstone Lake, YNP, Wyoming, USA - YL17G09_0 | ecosystem: Environmental > Aquatic > Freshwater > Lake > Sediment | place: USA: Wyoming | collected...
GGCCCGGGAGGGCGACCAGCCCGTCTTCTGCATCGGCGGGCCGGACGGGCTTGCCCACGACGTCGATGCCCGCGCCCGGCTGCGCTGGTCCCTGTCGGCGCTGACCCTGCCCCACGGCCTCGCCCGGGTGGTCGTGGCCGAGGCTTTGTACCGGGCCGTGACGGTCATCAAGGGCTTGCCCTACCACCGCTCCTGAAACTGCGTTCCCCGCAATGGACACGGGGGGCCCGGCAGGATTCAATCCCGGTCTGACGACTTGAAACCCGGGACCCCCTCATGCATCCCTATCCGCACCTGTATCTCGTTCGCGCCTCCGCCGCCCCCGAAGGCGACGTGCCGATCGATGCCGACCGCCTGCCCACGCTCCAGACGGCGCCGCCTGCCGAGTTCGACGGGCCGGGCGACCGCTGGTCGCCCGAGTCGCTCCTGTGCGCGGCCGTGGCCGACTGCTTCCTGCTCAGCTTCCGGGCCGTGGCCCGCGCGTCGAAGTTCGAGTGGCAGGGGCTCGAGTGCAGCGTCGAGGGCAAGCTCGACCGCGTCGAGGGCAAGTCGCGCTTCACGCACATGCACGTCAAGGCCACGCTGCGCGTCCCGGCCGGCACCGACCAGGCCAAGGCCGTGAAGCTGCTCGAGAAGGCGGAGCAGGTGTGCCTGGTCAGCAACTCGCTGCTGGCAGAGCGTCACCTCGAGCCGACCGTCATCGCCGGATGACGCGTCCGCGGCTGTATCTCGCTTCCGCTTCGCCGCGGCGCAGCCAGCTCCTGCTGCAGATCGACGTCCCCCACGAGGTGCGGCCCGTCGCCGTCGACGAGTCGCCGCGAACCGGGGAAGCCGCTGCCGAGTACGTGCTGCGGCTCGCCGAGGAGAAGGCGCGCGCTCTCTGGGCAAGTCTCGCCGAGGCCGAGCGCATGCCCGTCCTGGCCGCCGACACCACCGTTGCGCTCGAAGGCGAGATACTCGGCAAGCCGGCGCACCTCGACGAATGCCGCACCATGCTCTCGCGCCTCTCAGGACGCACGCACGAGGTCCACACGGCCGTTGCCGTACTGCACGAGGGGGTGGTGACCGCGCGAGTCAATACGAGCGAGGTGAGCTTCAGGCGCGTGTCCCGACACGAGGTGGACTGGTACTGGAACACCGGCGAGCCTGCCGACAAGGCCGGCGGCTACGCCGTGCAAGGCAAGGCCGCGATCTTCATCCGTCACATCGCCGGCAGTTACTCCGGCGTCATGGGACTGCCCCTGTTCGAAACCTGGGAACTGCTCGAGCCCGTGCTCGGTCTGACTACCCGGAGCGCCCCGTCATGAGCACCGAAATGGTCGTCAACGTCAGTCCGCGCGAGACCCGCGCCGCGCTCCTCGAGAACGGGGTGCTGCAGGAATTGTTCGTCGAGCGCGCGAGCAAGCTCGGGCTCACCGGCAACCTCTACCAGGGACGTGTTTCCAGGGTGCTGCCCGGCATGCAGGCCGCTTTCATCGACATCGGCCTCGAGCGCACCGCGTTCCTGCACGTGTCCGACATCGTGCAGCCGGCGGATGCCGAGGGTTCGGGCGACGCGCCGCGCACGGACAGCATCCGCGACCTCGTGGGCGAGGGCGGCAACATCCTCGTGCAGGTGCTCAAGGATCCGCTCGGCACCAAGGGCGCGCGCCTCACGACGTTCATCACGATTCCGTCGCGTTACCTCGTGTACATGCCCTTCGGACACGGCGTCGGCGTGTCGGCGCGCATCGAGGCCGAGGAGGAGCGCGCGCGCCTGCGCGAAGCCGTCCAGTTCTCCGCCACGCCGGGCGAGACGGGCGGCTACATCGTGCGCACCGCCGCCGAGGGCGCGAGCCTGGAAGCTTTGCGCGCCGACCGGCTGTTCCTGCGCCGCCTGTGGGAAGTGCTTTCGCAGAAGGCCCGTGACGCGCGCCCGGGCGCGCTGGTGCACGAGGACCTGCCGCTGCCCCTGCGCCTGATGCGCGACCTCGTGGGCGAGGGCGTGGATCGCGTGCTGGTCGACCACGAGCGCACCTGCGAGCGCATGCGCGAGTTTGCCGCGGCGTTCATGCCCACGCTCGGCGCGCGCGTCGAGCGCTACACCGGCAGCCGGCCGATCTTCGACCTGCACGGCGTGGAAGAGGAGATCCAGCGCTCGCTCGACCGCAAGGTGGCTCTCAAGTCGGGCGGTTACCTCGTGATCGACCAGACCGAGGCGCTCACGACCGTCGACGTGAACACGGGTGCGTACGTCGGGCACCGCAATCTCGAAGAGACGATCTACCGCACCAACCTCGAGGCGGCGGTCGCGATCGCCCGCCAGCTGCGCCTGCGCAACCTCGGCGGCATCATCATCGTCGACTTCATCGACATGGAAGAGGAGGAGCACCGGCGCCAGGTGCTGCAGGCGCTCGAGAAGGCGCTCGCCAAGGACCACGCCAAGACGCACGTCTCGGCCCTCTCGCCCCTGGGTCTCGTCGAGATGACGCGCAAGCGCACTCGCGAGAGCCTCTCGCACCAGCTCTGCGCGCCGTGCCCGTCGTGCGAGGGCCGCGGGTTCGTGAAGACGCCGGAAACCGTGTGCTACGAGATCTTCCGCGAGGTGCTGCGGCAGGCCGGGCAGTTCGACTGCCAGCAGCTGCTCGTGCTCGCGCACCAGGACGTGATCGGCCGCCTGCTCGACGAGGAGTCGGCGGCGCTCGGCGAGCTCGAGGTGCAGGTCGGCAAGCCGGTCCGCCTGCAGACCGAAGCGCTCTACGTCCAGGACCAGTTCGACGTGGTGCTCATGTGACCGAACGGCCCGCGCGCACGCGTTCCGCCCGCCTGTGGCGAATCGCGGCGGGCGCGCTGGCGGTCCTGGTGTTCCTCGCGGCCATCGTGCTCGGCGGGCTGCGCGTGCTCGTGGCGCAGGTGCCGGAGAACGCGGGCCGCGTGCAGGCGTGGATCGAGCAGCAGACGCGCCTGCGCATCGAGTATCGCGGGCTCGACGCGCGCCTGCGCTGGTTCGGGCCGGAAGTCGTGCTGCAGCATGTGCGCGTGCTCGATCGAGACGGCACGCAGGCGCTGTTCGAGACGCGCGAAGGCTCCGTCGGCCTCGACCTGTGGAATTTCTTCCGCACGGGCCAGCTGGTCGCGGGCCGCATCCGGTTCGTCGGGCCCGACATTACGGTCGTGCGCCTCGCGGACGGCCGCATCCGGCTCCTCGGCCAGCGTGAGCGGCCGGCCGACCAGCCGCCGTTCGATCTCGATCGCCTGCCCGCCGGCCGTGTCGTGATCGAGGAAGCGCGCGTGACCTACCGCGACCTCAAGACCGGCAAGGGACCGTGGACGCTCGGCGACGTCAACCTCACCCTGCGTCGCGACCGCGAGGACGTGACGACGGAAGGTTCGGCGCAGTTGCCCAAGGCGCTCGGCGGGCGCATCGAGTTCAATGGACGGCTGAGCGGCTCGCTCGACGAATTCGCGAGGTTGCGCGCGCGCGTCGAATTGAAGGCGGACCGGATCCGCCTCGCCGGCTGGAACGACTTCCTGCCCGGGTTTGCCGGGCGGGCGCGCGAGGGCGAGGGCAGCGTCGAGGCAACCGTCAGCATCGCCGACGGCGGCCTGCGCCAGACGCGCCTGGATCTGGACCTCAATGACGTCGTGCTCGTCCTGCCGCCGCGCACGCTGCCGCCGGTGACGGCCGTCGAAGTCTCGAAACCCTATCGCGAGCCCGGCCAGACCGGCATGCAGCTGCCGCGTGTGGACATCGCCACGGTCGAGCGAGCGGCGCGCCCGCTGCCGCGCGAAATCCGCTATCCCAGGCTGTCCGGAGACTTCCGGCTGCGGCGCGAGGAGGGCGTGTGGCTGTTTGGCGTGGAGGACCTGCGCACCGCAGGCACCGCTTCGCGCAGTGCTGCGAACACGCGGATCGTCGGCCGCCTGCGCGGAAATCCGGTGACGACGTTCGATCTCGCCGTCGATGCGGGCAACGTGCGGCCCGCGGAGATCTGGCCGCTGGCGCTCGTCTACGCGCCACCCGCCTTCGATCGGTGGGCTGGGCTCGACCCGCAAGGCGAGATCCACCTGCTGCATCTCGAGGTGAGCCGCACGCGCGCTGGCGCGCTGCCGGATTTTTCGGTCAGTGCCGACGTGGCGGGGCTCGGCGTGAGTCCCATCGGGCGCTGGCCCGGCGTGAGCGGACTCACCGCCGTGCTGTCCGGCACCGACCAGGGGGGGCGCATCGGACTGCGCTCGGACGCCTTCGCATTCGACTGGCCTCGGGTGTTCCGCGCGCCCATCGCCCTGCGCAAGGCAACTGCAGACATCGAGTGGCGGCACGACGGCGACGCCTGGGTGCTGGCCTCGAGCGACGTTCGGTTGTTGCATGCATCCGCGCGCGCGCGCGGTTCGTTCCAGATCCGCATCCCGCGCAAGACCGAATCGCCCGTGCTCGACATCGTGGCCGAGGTCGAAGGGTCCGATGCCGGCATCACCAAGCAGTTCCTGCCTGCGGCGCGCTTGAAGCCGCGCACGCTCGCCTGGCTAGACCGCGCTTTCGTCAAAGGTATGCTCAGCAACGGCAAGTTCGTCTACCACGGTCCGGTGCGCAAGTTCCCGTTCCGCCACGGCGAGGGCACGTTCGACGCCAGCGCCGATCTCTCCGATGCGACGCTCGACTATTTCGAGGGTTTTGCTCCGCTCACCGGCGCCGTCGGCCGGGTCGAGTTCCACAACACGGGAATGCGTGCGGAGTTGCGCGAAGGGCAGGTGGCCGGGCTCAAGCTTGCGCAGGGCGACTACAGCGTGGCGGATTTCAAGGAACCGCTGATGCTGATCAACGCCGCGGGGTCGGGCGATCTCGGTAAGGCGCTCGCCTACCTGCAGGGCAGCCCGCTCGGTCCGCACCTCGGGCGCTTCGTGATGGGCCTCGCCGGCAACGGCCCGGCGGATTTCAAGCTGGCCCTGACGCTGCCGCCGGAAAACCGTGACGGTTCTCCCGCGACGGTCGATTACCGCGTGCGAGCCGATCTCAAGTCGGTCAACGTCACACTGCCGGCGGTGCGTGCGCCGGCACAGAAGGTCATCGGCAGCTTCGAGTTGCACAATCTCGAAATGACGGCGCCGTCGTTGCGCGGCACGATCCTCGGCGGCCCATTCGAGGTTTCCGTTGCGCAAGGCGCGCTCGTTGGCGACACGACTGCGGCGATCGAGTTCAAGGGTCGCGGCCGCGCCACGGGTGCACTGCTGCCGGCGTTCATCGGCCTCCCGTCCGGCATCCGCATGAACGGCATGGCGGACTGGGACCTGAAAGGGCGCGTCGAGCGGCGCGGCACGGCAACGGACTGGCCGTTGCGACTCGACGTCGCCAGCACGCTGGCCGGGCTGGAGATCCTCGCGCCCCAGCCCTTTGCAAAGGCGCCGGCCGAGACGCGCGCGACACGCGTGCGGCTCGAAGTCCCGAGCAATGGCGTCAACGACGTTTCCGTCGAGTCGGGTTCCGCGCGCGCGCGCCTGCGTTTCACCGAAGGCAAGGACGGCAAGTGGTTGCTCGAGCGCGGACTGGCCCGGTTCGATGCGCAGCCGGCCACGTTGCCGTCGCGACCGGGCCTGCTGGTGGCCGGCGAGTGGCCGCAATTCGACCTCGGCGAGTGGCTGGCGCTCAGCTCGGGCGGAGACTCGGGCCCGAAGCTTTCCGAATGGCTCGGCCCGGTCGACGTGCACCTCGACCGCGCGCTGGTCGCCGGTTTCGAGCTGCGCGACGTGGTCGCGAACCTGCGCTTCGTCGGCAATACCTGGCAGATCGGCCTCGCAGGGCCGATGGCCGAAGGCGAGGTGGTCATCCCGGACGAGCTCGCGAGCGGACGACCGATCGAGCTGAAGATGCGACGCCTCGTCCTGCAGTCGCCGCCGGCGACAGCGGGAGCGGCCAGCGAACCGCCGGTGGACCCGCGCACGCTCCCTGCGCTGTCCGTGCGCGCCGAAGACTTCACCTGGCAGTCGCGACGATTCGGCAGCGTGCAGGCGAACGTCACCAAGATCCCGGCCGGGCTGCGCTTCGATACGCTTACCTCGACCGCGCCGTCGTTCACGGTGAACGCCCAGGGCAGCTGGTTGCGCGAAGGCGCGGGCAGCCGCACGCGCCTCGGGCTCGAACTCGCCAGCACCGACCTCGCCGCCACGGCCGCCGCGCTCGGCTTTCGCGAGGCGGTCGAGGCGAAGCGCGCCGTCATGAAGGCGAGCGTCGAATGGGAAGGCGGCCCTTCCGGCGACGCGATCGCCCGCATGGACGGCAAGGTCCACCTCGCGCTCGATGACGGCCAGCTGCTGGACGTGAAGCCGGGCGCCGGGCGCATGCTCGGCCTGCTGAGCGTGGTCGAACTGCCACGCCGCCTCTCGCTCGATTTTCGCGACGTCACCGAGAAGGGTCTCGCATTCGACAAGGTGCGCGGCGACTTCGACTTGCGCAAGGGCAGCGCCTATACGCAGAACCTGCTGCTCAAGGGCGCGGCCGTGGACATCGGCGTGGCCGGGCGGACCGGCATCGCGGCCGAGGACTACGACCAGACCATCGTCGTGAGCGGCAATCCGAGCGGCCCGCTGACGGTGGCGGGCGCACTGGCCGGCGGTCCTGTCGGCGCCGCCGGCGCGCTGGTGATCTCGCAGCTGTTCAAGGGGCAGCTGGCGGGCCTCGCGCGCGCCTACTATCGCGTCACCGGACCGTGGTCTAATCCGGTCGTGGAACGAATTGCGGCGCCGGCCGGCGAGAACGCCGCGGCCGGCGCTGTAAAACAGGGAGGCACGCCTTGAGCAAGGTCGCTGCGATTCAGATGACGTCCTGCGCGGACGTCGGTCGCAATCTCGAGTCCGCCGCGCTGATGATCCGTGGCGCGCGCGCCCAGGGAGCGGCGGTGGCCGCGCTGCCCGAGAACTTCGCGTTCATGGGCATGAGCGAGGCGGACAAGCTCGCCATCGCCGAAGATGCCGGGTCAGGCCCGATCCAGCAATTCCTCTCCGATACGGCCGCGCAGCACGGCCTGTGGATCGTCGGCGGCACGGTGCCGCTGCGTGTCGAGGGTGATTCGCGAGTCGCAGCCGCCTGCCTCGTGTACGACGCCAAGGGACGCCTCGCGGCGCGCTACGACAAGATCCACCTCTTCGACGTCGACATTCCGGGCAAGGTCGAGAAGTACCGCGAATCCTCCTCGGTCCGCGCCGGCTCCGAGCCCGTGTGCGTCGACACTCCGGCGGGACGCCTCGGCCTCGCGGTGTGCTACGACCTGCGTTTCCCTGAGCTGTTCCGCCGTCTCCTCGGCATGGGCGCGGAGTGGTTCTGCCTGCCCTCCGCGTTCACCGCCCCGACCGGACGGGCGCACTGGGAAGTCCTCCTGCGGGCCCGGGCCATCGAGAACCTGTGCCCGATGGTGGCCCCGGCGCAGTCCGGCTTCCACGAGAACGGCCGCGAAACCTACGGCGATTCCCTGATTACGGATTGCTGGGGCAAGGTGATGGCCCGCCTGCCGCGCGGAACGGGCGTCATTTCGGCCGAAATCGATCTCGTTCGCAGCCGGGAGGTCAGGCACAATTTCCCGGCCATCACCCACCGCCGCCTGACGGATTCGCCGCAATGAAGCCCCAGATTCCTCCCGCGCTGTTCATGCCCCAGCCGCTGCCCGTGCGGCAGGACCCGGCGATGGACCCGCTCGACATCGCGCGGGCTGCGCTGCTCGCGCCGGCGGAACTCGACGAGAATCGCGTCGCGCGAGTGCTCGGCGACGTCATGGGCTACGCGGTCGATCACGCGGACGTGTATTTCCAGTCGACGCGCGAGGAGTCGTGGTCGCTCGAGGACGGCATCGTCAAGGACGGCGCCCACAGCATCGACCAGGGCGTGGGCGTGCGGGCCCTCGCGGGCGAGAAGACCGGTTTCGCGTATTCCGACGAGATCGTGCTGCCGGCCCTGATGGAGGCTGCTCACGCCGCGCGGGCGATCTCTCGCTCAGGCTCCGCGGGCAGCCTGCAGGCATGGCACGCGACCGGCGGCCGAAGGCTGTACCTGCCGATCGACCCGGTCGAGACGCTCGACGATCCCGCCAAGGTGAAGCTGCTCGAGGCGATCGACCGCGAAGCGCGCGCGCTCGATTCGCGCATCACGCAGGTGATGGCGAGCCTCGCGGCGTCGCACGACACGATCCTCGTGATGGCCAGCGACGGCACGCTCGCGGCGGACGTGCGTCCGCTGGTGCGTCTGAACGTCAGCGTGATCATCGAGCACGACGGGCGCCGCGAGCAGGGTTACGCGGGCGGAGGCGGGCGCTTCGCCTACACCGAATTCCTCGCCTCGGAGCGCTGGCGCCAGCTGGTGCGCGAAGCCGTGCGCACGGCGCAGGTGAATCTCGAGGCGGTGCCCGCACCGGCGGGCACGATGAACGTGGTCCTCGGCTCGGGCTGGCCCGGCGTGCTGCTGCACGAAGCGGTCGGCCACGGCCTCGAAGGCGATTTCAATCGCAAGGGCACGTCGGCCTTCAGCGGCCGCATCGGCCAGCAGGTTGCCGCGGCCGGTGTCACCGTGGTCGACGACGGCACGCTCACGGCGCGACGGGGCTCGCTCAACGTCGACGACGAAGGCACGCCCACGCAGTGCACCACCCTGATCGAGAACGGCATCCTGCGCGGCTACCTGCAGGACAAGCTGAACGCGCGGCTGATGGGCGTGAAACCGACGGGCAACGGCCGGCGCGAGTCGTTCGCGCACCTGACGCTGCCGCGTATGACCAACACCTACATGCTGCCGGGACAGCATGCGCCCGAGGAAATCATCGCGTCCGTCGACAAGGGCCTGTACTGCCGCAACTTCGGCGGCGGCCAGGTCGACATCACTTCCGGCAAGTTCGTGTTCTCGGCCAGCGAGGCCTACCTGATCGAGAACGGCAGGCTTGGCGCTCCGGTGAAGGGCGCGACGCTCATCGGCAACGGCCCCGACGTGATGACGCGCATCACCATGGTCGGCAACGACCTGAAGCTCGACGATGGCGTCGGCACCTGCGGCAAGGAAGGGCAGGATGTCCCGGTCGGCGTGGGGCAGCCGACGCTGCGCGTAGACGGGATCACGGTGGGGGGCACCGGCTGAGGCCGGGGCACGGCAGCGAGCCATGTGGATTCCGCGCCCCGTCTACGAAGCGATGCCCTACGTGTTCGCGGGGGCCGGGTCGGCCTTGATCGTGATCGCATTCGAAGTCGCGCGCGCGCCGCACGGCCTGTTCATGGCGCTCGGCGGCGGCCTGGTGACGCTGGGGCTGGTGCTGTGGATGAAGCGCCGCGATTACCGCACGACGCACACGGAGTACGATCCGCACTCGCTCGACAAGTAGCGGTTCACGTCTCGCGCTCTTCCTCGGTCTCCCCCTCGGCATCCTCGGTGTCCGCTTCATCGAGCACCATCGTGCGCGTTGCGCGCTCTTCCTCGAGCACCGCCGGGTCGGTCTTGAAGTATGCGACTTCGTGCGTGCCGAACTTGAGGACGTCGCCGTCGGAGAGCTTGTGGCGCCGGACGCGCTTGCCGTTGAGGGACACGCCGTTGGTGCTGTTGAGGTCCTCGACCACGCTGCCGTCGACTGTCGTCACGACCTGGGCGTGATGGCGGCTCACGAACTTGCTGTCGATCTGCAGTTCGTTGTCCGAGGTGCGGCCGATCACGACGCGTCCCGGCGTCAGGAACGTCTCGCTGATGTGCGCGCCCTTCAGCGACAGCACCAGCCGCCCCACGGGCAGTTGCGCGTGCGGCGCGGTGTCGTCGATGTCCGGCCGCAGGTGCGTATGCGTGCGCGCCGCGAATTCGACCCACTGCAGCTCGGCGATGGCGGCGCGCAGGTCCGCGAGCGACACCGTGGTGCGGTCCTGTGCGAAGGCCGCCAGCAGCGCCGTGTCGCAGAGCGTGTTGACGAGGCGGGGCGTGCCGCCCGTGTAGCGGAAGATCTCGGGGTACGTCTCGGGCTCGAAGATCTCGCGGCCCTCCGCGCCCGCCACTTCGAGGCGGTGGCGCACGTAGTGGCCCATGTCCGCCTCGCTGAGCGGCGTGAGGTGGAAGCGCAGTCGCACGCGCTGCTTGAGCTGCACGAGCTCCGCCGAGTCGAGCTTGTCGTTCAGCTCCGGCTGGCCGGCCAGGATGATGCGCAGGACTTTTTCCTTCGTCGTCTCGA
>Ga0315283_10006930_pt1 | contig 10160 bp, 13 predicted proteins | sample YL17G09_0_MG_FD_204541 | JGI IMG/M metagenome (GOLD analysis project Ga0315283, IMG submission 204541) | Sediment microbial communities from Yellowstone Lake, YNP, Wyoming, USA - YL17G09_0 | ecosystem: Environmental > Aquatic > Freshwater > Lake > Sediment | place: USA: Wyoming | collected...
CGCGAGCGGGAAGTGGGCCGTCTCGGGCACGCGAGGCATGCGGCTGCGACGCCACCCCGCCCAGTCGGGCACGACGACATCACGCCCCAGATGGAGTTCCGGCTCGAGCAGGATCCACCAGCCGCCTGGACCGCCGACGCCCCGGTCGAACGGCCCCACCAACTCTGAGCCGATCCGCGACCCGGCCACCGTATGCCTTGGCGCCGGCCGCGGCGACGAGTAGAGCTCACCGTCGAGGATCTCGGCCACGACGATGTCGGGGAGGGCGGCCAAATCCTCGTAGGTCGCAGGACGGTCGAAGGGCGGGACGCGCGGCATGGACGGCATCATACATCGTCGTCTTGCAGATGAGATGCCAGCCGCTGCGCGAAGGAGTCAGAGACGAATCCCGGCGGAATCCTGAGGATTCGACTCTGACCCCATCGCCAGAGCATGCAGTTTCTGCCACGGCCCGGGCGCGGGCGGATCGCAGTTCTTGCCACCCGCCATCCGGTAGTAAGCTAGGCGGCACCGTTCCTGCCGTTGCAGCCTGGAGACCCGCCCATGATTCGACTCAACTGGATGACGCGCGCGGCGATCGCCGCGCTGGTGCTGGCTTGCCTGTTCCTGATCCCGAGCGCGATGGTGGCGCAGGGCGGCCCGACTGCCCCCGCGGCGGCCGCCGCGAAACAGTCCCCGGCCGCCCCGGCGGCCGGCCAGGCCGCGAAACCCGCCCCGTCCCCGGTCAGGCCGAAGCCGGTGCTGATGGCCTCGGTGGATCCGGCGCTGCTCGCGGGCCTCAACTACCGCCTCGTCGGCCCGTCGCGCGGCGGGCGCGTCACTGCCGTAACGGGCGTGCCGTCGATGCCCACCACCTTTTATATGGGCGTCGCCAGCGGCGGCGTGTTCCGCACGACGGATAGCGGTGCCACGTGGGTGCCCATCACCGACGGTCAGATCCCGCTTGGCTCGATCGGAGCGATCGCGGTGGCCGACTCCAACCCGAACATCATCTATGTCGGCACCGGATCGGACGGCGTGCGCAGCAACGTCTCCACCGGACGCGGCATCTACAAGAGCACCGACGCCGGCAAGACGTGGGCGTTCTCGGGCCTGCGCGACGGCGGCCAGACCGGCGGCCTGCGCATCCACCCCACCAACCCCGACATCGTCATCGCCGCGATGACCGGCGACATCTTCAAGGCGAACGCCGAGCGCGGCGTCTTCAAGAGCATCGACGGCGGGAAGACGTGGAAGAAGACGCTCTACCTGTCCGAGCAACTGGGCGCGATGGACGTGGAGTTTCAGCCGGGCAACCCGGCCGTCGTCTACGCGTGGATGTCGCGCCTGGAGCGCAAGCCCTGGACGATCATCAGCGGCGGCCCGGCCTCCGACGGCGCCGGCTTCTACAAGAGCACGAACGGCGGCGACACGTTTGCGAGAATCTCGGGCGGCCTGCCCACTGGCCTCATCGGCAAGGGCAACCTGGCGACGACGGCCGCGAACCCGAACCGGATCTACGCGCTTGTGGAAGCGAAGCCCGGCGGCGGCCTCTATCGATCGGATGACGCGGGCGCGACATGGGCGCTCGTGAACTCCACGCCGGGGCTGGTGCAACGGCCCTTCTACTACACGACGCTTGGCGCGGACCAGGTGAACGCGGACATCGTCTACGCCGGCGCCGAAGGGTTCTACAAGTCGGTCGACGCGGGAAAGACGCTGACGACGATGCGCACGCCGCACGGGGACAATCACGACATCTGGGTGAACCCCAAAGACAGCAACGTGCTGATCCAGTCGAACGACGGCGGCGCCAACGTCTCCACCGACGGCGGCCGCACGTGGTCGACGCAGATGAACCAGGTCACCGGCGAGTTCTACGCGGTGACGGCCGACCACGCCTTCCCCTACAAGATCTACGGCGCCCAGCAGGACGACAGCACGGTGATCCTGTCGAGCGTGGCCAACCCATACACGCTCACCGACTGGCGCGGCGGCCCCGGCTGCGAGACCGGCCCGATCTTCCCGCACCCGACCGATCCGAACACCGTCTACGGATCGTGCAAAGGCCAGTACGAGGTGATGGACCTGCGGACCGGGCAGAGCAAGAGCTACTGGATCGGCGGGCAGTCGCTCTACGGCAACGCGGGCAGCGAGCTTATCCTGCGCTTCCAGCGCGTGTCGCCGATGAACACGTCGCCGTTCGATCCGAACGTGCTCTACTACGGCTCGCAGTACGTGCACCGCACCCGCGACAAGGGCGTGACGTGGCAGAAGATCTCGCCCGACCTCACGGCGTTTCCGGTGTGCTGCCAGGGCCCAAGCGGCGAGCCCATCACCCGGGACGTGACCGGCGAGGAGTTCTACTCCACCCTCTACGCCATCAGCGAGTCGCCGCTCGAGAAGGGCGTGATCTGGACCGGCTCGAACGACGGACCCTTCAGCGTGACGCGCGACAACGGTATGACGTGGGCCCGCGTGACGCCGAAAGACCTTCAGGACGGAGGCCGCGTCGCCTTCATCGATCCGTCGCCGCACCGGCGCGGCTCGGCCTACTTCGCGGTCTACCGTTACCTGCTCGGCGACTACGCGCCCTACATCTACAAGACCGACGACTACGGCAAGACCTGGACGCGGCTGACCGACGGCAAGAACGGCATCCCCGCCGACACGCCGACGCGCGTGGTGCGCGAGGATCCGAATCGCGAGGGCCTGCTCTACGCCGGCACCGAGTTCGGGATGTACATCTCGTTCGACGACGGGGCGCACTGGCAGGCGTTCTTCCAGAACATGGCGCAGATCCCGATCAACGACATCAGGATCCACAAGAAGGATCTGCTCGTCGCGACGCAGGGCCGCGCGTTCTGGAGCCTCGACAACCTGAGCGTGCTCCATCAACTGACGCCCGCGGTCACGAAGGACGCGGTCACGCTGTTCGCGCCGCGCGACGGGTACCGCACGCGCGTGAGCCCGGCAACGCTCGGGCCGGTCTTCGAGTACTACCTGCCGTCGGTGCCCGCCGGGGCCGTGCAGATCGAGGTGCTCGATGCGAAGGGCACGGTGCTGAACAGCTACAGCAGCGCGGATGCGGCAGCGGGCCGAGGACGAGGTGGCCCGCCTTCGCCTTCGGCTACGGCGGGGCAGGCCGGCCCGCCTGCGGCTTCGGCGGGGCAAGGCGGACGAGGGGCTGATCAGGCCCAGGCGGATCCCGATGCGGCGCCGGCAGGCTTCGGCCGCGGGGGCGCGGGCGTGCAGACGCGCGTGACGAAGGAGGCCGGCATCAATCGCGTCGCGTGGAACGTCCAGAGCCGCGACGGCGCGACGATGCCGCCGGGGTCGTACCAGGTGAAGCTCACGGTGAACGGCGCCGCGCAGACCAAGCCCTTCAAGGTGCTGATCGACCCGAACGTGGCGGCCAGCGGCGTTACCACGGCGGACCTGGTGGAGCAGTATCAGCACGCGCTGGCCGTGCGCGCGTTCACGCAGCAGGTCACGCAGCTCACGACCCGCGTGCGCACGGCGCGCGACGCGGCGAAGAGCGGCCCGGCCGACAAGCTGGCCGCGATCGAGAAGATCTACGCGCAGCTCACCACGTGGCCCGAGGGCGTGCGTTATTCGCGGCCCGGGCTGCAGGCGCACGCGTCGTATCTGGCCGGCCTGGGCACGCGCACCGATCAGAAGGTGGGGCGCGACGCCATCGAGCGCTTGGCCGTGCTGAAGCACGACTACGAGCGGCTGAAGGCCGAGACCGACAAGCTGATCGGGCAGTAGCGGCGGTTTCCCAGCGCTTCCGGCGACCAACCCCGGCCGCTCCTTTATGCCTGCGGGCGACGTCCTCACGAGGGGACGTCACCCACAGGCGAGATCCCCCACTCGATAGAAACACTCGACAATCCGGCCCTTCGGCAATGGCAGGGTACGTGCATTGCCCTTGTACGGAGGAATCGATGAGAACCACACGACTCATCACGCTGGCAGCCATCGCGCTGGCTATTACTTCCGTAACCGTTCCGGCGCTGGCACAATCGGACGGCAATGACGGCCGACGGCGATCACGCGATCGCGAGGACCGCGTCACCCAATCCGGCGATCAGAATCGCCAGGCGCGCGACGGCGAGGCGGTGCGCCGCCAGACCCCGAATGCGAACTCGCCGAGGGCGTCTGGTGCCGGCAACCGGGGGACTGCGGCAAAGGGTGATCCGGCCCGCGGCCAGGACACCCGGAGCGACGCCACGACCAATCGCGGCACGCGCGGTGCTGACCAGAACCGGTCAGCTGCCGGCAGCAGTGCCAACCGGAGCTACGCTCAGCCCCGCTCGAACGCCGGCGGCTACGACAACCGATCGAACGACAATCGTGGTTACGATAGCCGCGCGAACGGCAGCGAGAGCTACGGCAACCGTGCGTACGATAACCGTGGCTACGGCAACCCGGGCCACGGCAATCCCGGCTATGGCAACCCCGGCAACGGCGCGCGGGGCTACGACAATCACGCGTACGGCTACGGTGGGTACAACGGCTACGACTGGAACAGGTACGGGTGGTACGGCTCGTACAACCGGAATGCCTGGCACAACCAGGTCCACTTCGGCCTCGGGCGTTCGATTTTCGCCGGCAGCCCGTTCTCGTTCCGTTTCGCCTACGGGTGGCAGCCGAGCTTCCGCTATCGGTACTCGGTCACGCCGGGCATGGCTTACGGCGGCATGAGCTTCCTGCTCAGCCCGGACTACGCGGAGGTCTACATCGACAGCCAGTTCGTGGGCGTCGCGCGGGACTTCGGCGGGCAGCCGGTGCCGGTGCCGGCAGGCTACCACCGGATCGAGCTCTACGCGCCGGGCTTCGGGCCAGTGGCGTTCGACGTCAACGTGCGGCCCGGGCAGGTCATCCCCTACCGCGGCAGCCTGTATCCGATCTACTGACACCCGACCGGTCCGTCCAGGCGCCGCGCCGCGGCTCGGTCACGTGGACGTCACATCGTCGTTCCCGGCCGGGAGCCACGGGGTTCCCGGCCGTTTCGCTGTAAGGTGCTGTTAATGAATCATGTTAACAGGGTGTGGCTGTGGGCCCGCCGGCCAGGCGCGCGGCGCTGGCCGCGGCCGCCGCCATCACGAGATACGCACCCGGGTCGTACTCGCCGATGAAGGCGAGCAGGCACAGCCCCGCGCCGGCCAGATACGCCGTGTCGAGCATCACGAGCGGCTGCGCACCGCGGGCCTCGGGCACACGGCGCATCCGAGCAGCGAGACGGCGATGGTGAACGCGGAACGCGGGTTGAGCGGCGCGGGAATCGACAGATTCGCAGGCATGACGTCCTTCCCGCTGTGAAAGACGGCAGCGCGCGGCCGGAGCGAACGCGCGGGACAGACGTCGACGGCGAAGAAGCCTCAGACCCGCCGGTGCGTCAGCCCGGGCGCGTGCTGGTGCCATTCGGACCAGCACAGCCACGCCACCGCCACGCAGGCGACGACCAGGAAGACCAAGGCTGCGGCGGGGATTGTGGCGATGAGGTGATCGAGCGCCGGCAGGCGGCTGGTGTCTGCGAGCTGCGCGAGATCCTGAGGGGTGGGAAGCACACCGTCCTCCTTGGGAGTTTCGGGAAACCGCGACGGCGCCATCTTGTCAGAAAACACCGCTCCCGCGGCAAGGAAATCGCGTCAGGCTTGACGGGACAGTCGGAGTGGTCTTACTCTTACCGATAAGAGTATTACCATGACACTCACGACCAAGGGCCAGGTCACCATCCCGCAGGACATCCGCGTCAAACTGGGCCTGCTGCCAGGCACCCGCGTCCTGTTCGACGTCGTCGGCGACAGCGTCCGTATCCGCAAGGCCGGTCAGCAGGGCCGGGGCTCGGCGCTGATTGCCCGCATGACGGCCGTCGGCCGCGGCGCGAAGGGGCCGCGCCTGACGACCGACGAAATCATGGCGCTCACGCGGGGCGAGTAAGGTGGCGGGCAAGGCGACGGCGACGCTGGTCGACAGCAACGTGATCCTCGACGTCGTCACCCAGGACGAGGAGTGGTTCGACTGGTCGGCCTCGGCGCTGGCGCGGCAGGCCGACGCAGGGCCGCTGGTCGTCAATCCGATCATCTACGCCGAAGCGTCGGCGCGGTTCGAGCGGATAGAGGAACTCGAGGACGCGCTGCCGCCGGACTACTTCCGGCGAGATCCGCTGCCGTGGGAAGCGGCGTTCCTGGCCGGGCGGTCGTACGTCACGTATCGCCGGCGCGGCGGGCAGCGCCGCTCGCCGCTGCCCGACTTCTACATCGGCGCCCATGCGCTGGTCGCCGGCATGACACTGCTCACCCGCGATCCCGTCCGGTACCGCACGTATTTCCCGAACCTGCGGCTGGTCGCGCCGTAGCGGCGTCGGACTTCCGCGCGCATGGGCGTCCCTGGCCTGGGCGCGGTCAGTCCGCCCAGAGCGCTCCCAGATCCAGTTCGATATCGGCGAACGGCTCAGCGCGCACAATCTCGGAATCGACGTGCGTGGCGAGGGTGGTCCAGCCGCCGTTCTCGAGCCGCAGCACTTCGAGCGTGCACGCCACCGGATCGATCAGCCACGCGTGCGACACCTGCTCGCGAGCGTAGATGTCCATCTTCCTGATCCGATCGAGCACGGCGGTAGAGGGAGACAGGATCTCGCACACCCAGTCTGGCGCGATCGGGTAATACGCCGTCGTGGGGCGATGGGGCATGCGTTCGCGCCGCCACCCGGCCCAGTCGGGCACGAGGACGTCGCCGCCGAGGTGAATCTCGGGCTCGGAGAGGATGCGCCAGCCGCCGGGGCCGCCGCGGCCCTCGTGAAACGGCGGCACGAGCCGCCCCCCGAGGACGACACCGCTCTCGACGTGGGGCGGACCCGGGCGGGGCGACGAGTGGAGTTCCCCGTTCACGATCTCCGCGACGACCGTGTCCGGGAGGGCGACCAGGTCGTCGTATGTGGCCGGGCGATCGAAGGGTGGCACACGCGGCATCGGCTGCATCATACATCGTCGTCGAACACCTCTCGTTCAGGCTGGTTCGCCCTGAGCGAGGCGCGATGGCGGCGAGTCGAAGGGCTGCACGACGGATGCCGAGGCCAGGGGGTCAGAATGCGGCCGTTTTCCCCAGGCTCACTGAGGCCATCTTGGAGAATCTGCGATGCCCGATGCTGCCGACGGTGGCAGATTCTGCGTCTGACCGCGGCGGCGCGTGCGCTACGCCTTCCCGGACGCCTTCCCGGACGCCTTCCCGAACGCCTTCCCGAGATCGCGTGGCCAGATCGCCGGGTTCCCTTTGATCGACACGGCGCCGAAGTGGCAAAGGTCGAGCGTCACGATGGCCTCCGCGCGCAGCCGTTCGGCCACCGCGATGACGACGCCGTCGACGAGCCCCAGTTGCAGCGCCCGATACTGACGCGCCAGGGCGTGGGCGCGCGCCACATCGGCGTCGCGGCCCCACTCCACCTGGAACGCCCCCTCGGCGAGATCGGACAGGAAGGCTTCCTCCGCGCGCGGGCCGAGGTACGACGCGATCAGGTAGTCCACCTCCGGCAGGATGGCCCATGGCAGCACCCACCGGCCGGAGTCCTGGCGATACCGATCGGAGAGCGCGCGGTGGTGGCGATCGGACGTGTCGATGAGGGCGACGATGGCGCCGGTGTCGGCGATGATCATCGCTTGCGTGCCGGGCGCGGGCCTGAGCGCGTTCCCGTGTTCGTGTCCGCGTTGGTGCCCGTCCTGGTGCCACGTCCCATGCCGTCGAGCAGGTCTTCGGCGCGTTCGCTGAGGTCGCGGCGGCCGCTCGAAAACGCGCCGAGGCTCTTCGGCGCCTTCGCGGGCGCATGGCGGACGACGTATTCCGCCACGGCTTCGCGCACCAGTTCCGCTGCCGGCGCGCCCCGTTTGCGGCCAAGCCCCTTGAGGCGCCGGTAGTCGTCCGTGTCCAGGTAGACGGTCGTCTTGTCGGTACCTTTCATATGGTTACCATATATGGCACACGATGACACGTCAAGGGCGATTAGAGGGCGGAGGGCGGGGCAGGGATGCCGTCGCGGGCGTGTCGAGATTGGGTCGAGCAGCCGCCGCGCGCCTACCGCAGCCCATAGAGTTCCAGGAGCGCCGCCCAGCCGCTCGGCAGCAACCGTGGTGCCATTTCGAACCGGCCGGCGTACCGCACGGCCATTTCGAGGAAGTAGCGCGCGTGGAAGAAGGCCTCGACGATCGGCCTGGTGGCGTCGGACCAGCGTGCGTTGTCGTCCCGGGTGAATGCCCGTCCTGTTCCCGCTCGCACGATCTGCGCGAACCACGGATGCAGCGGGTGGCCCGGACGCAGGCCCTCCAGGGCCGTCACGATCCGCGTCGTCGTGTCCTGCAGTCCGTAGACCTTGAAGCTCTGGTGATAGAACCGGTACACGGGGTCCTCGTAGCCCCAGTGGTCGTTGCACTCGCGCCGCAGTTGACGGAGAGCCGCCGCGGACGCATTGAGACTTGCCAGCAGGTCCTGGACCTCGGGACGAAGATCGCACTCGTCCTGTGCCGGTCGATCGCTCGGTTTCGGCTCGGCATCTGGATCGTCTAACGGACGCGCAGGTTCGTCGGCCGTCGGGACCTCGTGGACGTCCTGCACCCGTCCGTTCGTGAAGCGCAGCCGGAACTTTGTCCAGGCCGCCGACGCCTGATTCCCGGCGTCGCGACTCGTGTAGATCACGACGTCCCCATGCGCGTCCGGCACGTCCTCCCACCAGTCCCTCACCGAACGCAGCCATCCGCCAAACGGCGCGTCCGGGTCCTCGGTCCACTCGCGTTCGTGCAGGTGACGACGCAGCCGCCCGTCCTTTGTGACCTCGTAGTCATCCATGAAACCACCGAACCCGTGTTCGCAAAGCGCCACGGCGGCGAGGTCCTTGGTCTGGAACTCGGCATCCTGGTGGTGCGGGAGGGGATAGCGGCAGACGACTGTATCGAACATGCCCATGGGGCCTCCGGCGGGACCGGTCGCGTGCGGGGTGACCGGCCATCGCGCCGACGACGACGATGGCATCGTCGATCGAGGGGTGTCAATGGGGAGTCGGGCGGCGGACAAGCAGTCGCGCGGAACGCTACTCGTCGGGCAGATCCTGGACGACGAATCCCTCGCGTGCAGCCGCGGTACGGAGGTCGTGGTCCAGCGAGACGAACGTCATCGTCGGCGGCCGCCGTTCGGCGGCCACGAACGCCGCCGCCAACTGCAGCGCGTCCGCCGCCCGCAGCGGGTGCACGCGGAGGAGGCGCCTGGCGATCTCGCGGATCTCGTCGCTGGGCTCGACCTGCAGCCAACTCGCCGCCAGGGCGTCGAGCCGCGCGAAGGCCGTGGCGGCTCCGTCCGACGATAACTCGTTGTTGCGCTCGACCCGGGCGATGGCCGACGCGCACTCGACCGGCGTCGACCACCAGACGACCGTCTCGGCATCCTGCAGCGCGAGGGCCGTCGCGTGCGGCGTCGAGTCTTCGGCGAGCAGCAGCGGCACGAGCGCCGAGCTATCCCAGAACTTCATCGGCCGCTCCGGCGCTCGTCGATCAGCAGGCGGCTGGGCTTTGAAGGACCCGTTGGCGCCGGCGGTGCGGTGGCCAGCACCAGCTTCGGCATGGAACCCGCCGCGGGACGCAGCACACCCTGGCGCACGAGGCGGGCCGCGCGGCCCTCGGCGCCGCCAGAACCTGGGGCGGCGATGGGCTCGAGCCTCGCGACCGGCACGCCGCGGTCTTCGATGACGATGGCGTCGCCGTGGCGGACGCGGTCGATGAGGGCGCTGAGGCCGTTCTTGGCTTCGGTTATACTAGCCCTTTTCATATGGCTATAATAGCCATTTACCGGACGGGCGTCAATGGACGCCTGACGCAGCGCGGCGGCCGGCATTCGCAGCCCGGGGTGGTTCATGCCTCATCGTCTTGCACGACAGATGCCGACGCGGATTCTCGGGAACACCGCGCGAATCCGAGGGACGGGGCTAGTTTTCGTTGCAGAAACTGCCAGGCGGCGAGGGGCGATACGTGGCAGTTCTTGCGAGGCTCTCTCGGATTGGCGCGGCTTCTTCGCCGGCGCATCTGGCCGCCCGATTGCCGCCGATCTGCGCCTGTGCTACAAACGGCCATGCTTCGCCGCACCGTCCCTGCCCTGAGTCTGTCGGCCGTCGGCCTTGCTCGGGGCGACCCTGAGCA
>Ga0315283_10006931_pt1 | contig 10160 bp, 7 predicted proteins | sample YL17G09_0_MG_FD_204541 | JGI IMG/M metagenome (GOLD analysis project Ga0315283, IMG submission 204541) | Sediment microbial communities from Yellowstone Lake, YNP, Wyoming, USA - YL17G09_0 | ecosystem: Environmental > Aquatic > Freshwater > Lake > Sediment | place: USA: Wyoming | collected...
TCGCTTTTTACAAGCGCAGGTAGACATCTTTTTAGATATGCTGACGTTTGGTTGGTTCGGGGCGACCGCGCGCGAGGGGATGATGCTCGGCAAACCGGTCATTTGCTATATCCGCCCAGAATGGCTAGAAAGCGTGAGGCAAGAGATCCCGGATTACGCCGCAGAGTTGCCAATCATCAATGCAACGCCAACTACAGTGGAGGCTGTGTTGCGTGATCTCATTGCTGACCCTGAGAAGCGCCGAGAGATAGGCCAGCGCAGCAGAGATTTTGCCGTGAAGTGGCATTCCGCTGAGGCAGGTGGCCGTCGTTTTGATGAAATCTATAGCAAATTATTGAAGGGCGATCCGCTGTTGCGTGCACTAATCTGTTCGGAGTCTATCCATGGGTGAATACCAGCGGGATGTCGCCTTGAGCTGCATCAATGTCGAGAAATCCTATCTGGTCCAAAAGGAATTGCGGGTGTGGCGAATGCTTTTCGGGGCTGAAGCGCAGGGCCAGATGGTTCACGCACTCCGCGACATATCCATGGTGGTGCCACGAGGAAAAATTGTCGGAATATTAGGGAAAAACGGCGCCGGCAAGAGCACCCTGTTGCGGGTGCTTGGCGGTGTGTATCAACCCACACGGGGCCGCGTGGGAGCGCATGGCCGAGTAGCCGGGTTGTTCGAGTTGGGCGGGATGGGCAACCCCAATCTGACCGGGCGGGAATATGCCACACGGTATCTGCGTTTCATGGGAGCAAGCCAAGCTGAGATTCCCTCTTTACTGGAGGACATTCAGGAATTTTCAGAGTTGGAAGAGGCATTTGATCATCGCGTCAGAACCTACTCTTCAGGGATGAGGGCGCGTTTGTATTTTGCAACTGCAACCGCAGTGCAGTATGAAATCTATTTGATTGATGAGCTCCTCTCAGTGGGAGATGAGCACTTCCAGGCCAAGTGTTGGCAGCGCATGCGTCAGCGCCTACTCGGAGGCGCCTCGGGCGTTTTGGTGACCCATGATTGGGCAGCGATTTTGAAGTTGTGTCAACAGGCGCACGTTGTCGAACAGGGGCGGTTTGTATTTTCAGGGCCCAGCGATCAGGCCGTCGTTTCATATTTGAAACTGCCTATTCCTGAGGCAACTGTTGCGAGATTCTCGTCGCGCAATCAGCAGAGCCATGTTGTTCATTCCGGGCAGGATGCAAATATTCTCCTCTGGATAGATATACTTGAACCTGCACCAGTAGATTTAGCGATTTCCATCGAGACGTTGCGCATTGGTATTGGGTGGGAGATCGTGTTGTTGGTGGACAGCATCCCAGTGGCCGAGCGGCCAGGCCGATATGCGGTGACTGTCTCCATACCAAATTTACCGCTCGTGCCAGATGTCTATTCTTTCAACGTGTTTCTCTCACGCCGCAAACTTACCCCACAGGATGCTACGGTCGGTTTTGACATGCGCTCTTGGACGACTGGTAATGGGTATCATTTGCAAGTTGAAGGTGAGGTGACAAGTGTATCGGCAAAATTGCCATATGTTGCGCGCAAACTCGGAGAGGTGACGTAAATGGAACCGCGCATCATTCTGCATGAGGTGAACAAGATTTTCTCTGTCGGAGGCATGCCGGGGCAGGAGCTTTTTTCAACGGCTGCACACACCGCTGCTGCTGGGGGTAAAATCGCGGTTGCTGGAGTAAGTTTGACCATCCAACATGGCGAACGTGTGGGAATTGTTGGGCGCAATGGGGCAGGCAAGTCTACGTTGCTGCACATGATTGCGGGCTTAACGTCACCCTCTTCTGGTTCAATCGAGATTAAAGGCAAGGTTACCTCGATCATGACATTGGGTATTGGTGTGCGCGAAGATTTAACCGGCCGCGAAAATATCTATGTCGATGGAGAAATTCATGGCAGATCAAGGGACGAGATCGGCCAGGTCATCGATGAGATCATCGCTTTTGCTGATCTTGGAGAATTCATTGATTACCCGGTCCGTACCTACTCAACCGGGATGAAGGCGAGGTTGGCTTTCTCCATGATCTCACACATCGATCCTGAGATTCTCATCATTGACGAGGCATTGTCTGTGGGTGACGCGACTTTCTCAGGCAAGGCAACCATCCGAATCAAGGAGATTTGTGCGCGAGGGAAAATTGTCATTATCGTTTCCCATGGGATGCAGTCGGTCAAGGACATATGCAACCGCTGCCTGTGGATGGAGAATGGGCATGTGGTCATGGATGGCTCTCCGGAGGCGGTGACCAAGGCGTACATCGATTCGGTTCGGGCCGCTGATGAAGCACTGTTGATGGAGAAGTTCCGTAAGTTCATTGGGGTTCGCTCTTTGCGAGCAGGGTGGGCGGTTACTCGAGTCACTTTCTTGAACGGGGAGTTTGGTGAGCAGAGAGTCTTGTTGGAAGCTGGGCAACCTACACGAATGCAGATTCAGGCCGTTGCTCCCGTTGCTGCTGTTGACAGCATAATAAGAGTTCGAATAATGCGCCTCGATGGCTTGCTGGTCTTCAACGAGATCTTTTCAATAACGGCGAGCCGACTGTGTGACCAGTCCATAGGCCTCGAAATCGAAATGACCCCCTTGGTGCTAGGCGCTGCAATTTACCGTCTTGATGTGTCACTCGAGTCTGCCGCTAATATTTTTGCAGAGCACTCTAGTATTTTTGAGGTCTTTACCCACACCCCGCCAACGGGTGGAAAGCCCATGTTATTGTACCCCGTTAGCGCGTCAGCAACGCTTGTGGGATAACCAGAAAGTGCCGTTCATGTTTGGCTTTGACAAGCAAGATGTTCTTTTGGCGTTCAATCTATTCAAGATGAACGTCAGGGACAGGTATCTCGGTTCTTCTTTAGGGATATTTTGGGCGATTGCAAATCCTTTGTTCATGCTCGCGTTGTACACCTTCGTATTCGGTTTTATTCTTAAGGTGCGCTTGCCTGGAGCCGAGACTACCTTGGGCTACGTCGTATGGCTGATTAGCGGCTATGGGCCTTGGATTGCTATGACTGAAGCGATTATGTGTTCCACTACTTCGGTTGTGGGTGCTGCAGGAATCGTAAAAAATCTCGCATTCAAAACTGAGTTGTTGCCAATTACATCAGCATTTGGTGGACTTATTTCTTTAGGGGTTAGCCTGTGTTTTTTGTTGATTCTCATGATTTTCGAAGGCAGTGCTCCTGGCTGGCATCTCCTATGGGTGCCATTTGTCATATTTCTTCAGTTCTTTTTGATCGTGTCGCTTGGACTGTGGCTGTCGGCAATCAATGTCTTTGTGCGGGATTTAAGTCTTGCATTGCCAAACGTCCTGACGATACTCATGTTCTTTACACCGATCTTTTACCCAGTGTCTGCTATGCCGAAGGTGGTGCAACAGCTATCCTTTGCAAATCCTTTTTTTCAGATAAGCGATGCGTATCGTGCTGTGTTGATTCGTGATGAGGCTCCCGGGGTTTTGGGGTTGTTCGGTGTTTTCTTGTTGTCGCTAGCGATATTTTGGAGTGGCCTGGCGGCGTTTAGGCGGGCAAAAGGAGTGTTTGATTCTGCTTTGTAAGCAGGTCAATAGGAGTAAGGATTCAAGAAGAGGGTGGGTGGTATGCAGTGCCATATCATCGGGATGTCTCAAATACTCACGATAGCCTTATTAAGGAAAGGTGTTCGATTCCCATGGCAAGCTTTCTTTTAGTGAATATTCACCAACTATGCTCACGGGTTCTCGGTGTGCTCAGGTCCTTCGCCCCACAGAACAGTCATCCAGTAGATGTGCCCGTAAGTAATTGGGCTCGGACGGCTGGTACTGCCGTGGATATTTATTGGGGGGACCACACGGTCAAATCACTGCCGTTCGGAACAGCAGAGGAGTCAAAGAACTATCTTGAATGGAGATGCAATGAATATCCGTTGCTTCGAGAGTTCATGCAATTGTACGGGCAGCGTGATGGACAGATCATCCTGGACTATGGTTGCGGTCCTGGAAATGACTTAGTTGGTTTCTTGATTCATACGAATGCTCAAAAGGTTATCGGTATGGATATTTCCGGAAAGGCGTTGGGCCTAGCCGCGCACCGATTGGCCCTTCACAACATTGCATCCGACCGAACGGAACTTGTTCAGATTTCAGATGCGGTGCAGAGGATTCCACTGGGTGATCAGACAGTGGACTATATCAATTGTAGCGGTGTCCTTCATCACACCAGTGTGCCACAGGACATATTGAAGGAGTTTTACAGAGTATTAAAACCGCATTCGCGCGCCTGCATCATGGTCTATAACCGCAACAGCCTGTGGTTTCACCTCTATACGGCGTATGACAAGATGGTTGTCAAGAACGCCTTTTCCGGATTGTCCCTGGACGAGGCTTTCTCGAAAAACACGGATGGAGAGGCTTGTCCTATATCACGATGCTATAGGTCTGAAGAGTTCATCGGACTTTGTGAGACTGCAGGATTTCAGGCTGAATTTGTCGGTGGGTATCTTTCACAACATGAGTTGAACCTGCTCAGAGCACTTCATGGCAAGGCTCTGAAGGATGATCGATTAGCCGATGAGCACAAGGAGTTTCTGCGCGGTCTCGTCAATGACGAGCACGGGTATCCCATGTACAATGGCAAGCATGCCGGGATCGGCGGCGTATACACACTCTTGAAGCCATAGATTCACGATAGCATCAGTCCATCCCCATCATTTTTCTCGAAAAAACTACTTCCATCGCCTGTTATTCGTGAAACGATATATCGCCGTGCTTATGCTGTCTGTGTGCGTTTTGGGGAAGGATAGCTAAACAGCGTGAAGGTCCTCATCGTTCATGCCATTGACCATCCGGGCAAGGCGAGGAGGACGTGGATCAATCATGCCATTTCTTGCACAACGACACACCAGAACACAGCTACTGGTTCCATTGCTACGGTCATCCGATTGCAGCCATCTTCGTCAATCACAATTCGACGCGATCATTCTGGACGCGACGTTCCTCTGCTGGCGCTGGGCAAAGCCGCGCACTCATTATTTCGATCAGATATTGGAGCACTACGGTTTTATCGGGCACAGTGATGCTGTCAAGGTCGCGCTTGCTTCAAGATGAATATAATCACAGTGAACTCTTGGATGAATGGTTTACTGCATGGGGTATCGATGTCATCTATAGCGTGTGCTATGAACATCGTGGGGTGTTTTATCCCAAGTCCTCGGCTCGTACAGAAACTCTCCGTGGGCCGACTGGGTTTATCGATGATGCGGATATCCGTCTTGCGGAGAAATTCGCGAAGCCGTTGATAGGGCGTCCGATCGATGTGGGATACCGGGCGAAGAAGCTTCCTCCTCAGTTTGGACGGTTCGGGATGGTCAAGTCTGCGATCGGAGAACAATTCTTGAAGCGTATGGAAGGGAGGCCATTACGGATCGATATTTCATTACGCCCCGAAGATGCGATCTATGGCAATGAGTGGCTACGATTTTTAGCCAATTGCCGTTTTACGTTGGGATGCGTTCGCAAGGGCTACCGACGGTCCTGCATGTCCAATTTCACGAATTAATAAGCCTATTGAGTTCACCGCGCTTGTTGAGCCATGCGGATTCAAGTGCGAGTTTGTGGGGGCCGCCGTTTCAGTGCGAGAACTTGTGCTCCTGCCTCGACGTTTCGAGGCGGTTATGGACGAACTGTTAGAGAAAGAACACGGTGAGTTCCTGTTGTCGTTGACTTTTGACAACCATGGTCTGTTGATTGTATGAAGGGTACTGGGCTGGCGTAGATGGATGTTATCTCTTGACGCCGAAGGCTTAACGCCATCGATCTGGCCGCACGGCACTTCTCGCCAATTCCTCAGGCCTTCGGAATGTGTGGGATCCTTGCCGTGTTCGAGGTGCGATGCCTTGCAGGTTACCGACCCTGGCTCGATCAGGCCAGCCGGGTGGTGGCCTACCGAGGACCGGACGACGCAGGATCCGCCTGCCTCGGTCCGTACGTGGACCAATGAAGCAGCTGGATCACTTCACTCCCTGGAGCTGGCTGAATCTCAGCATGGGGCTGAACCAATTTGATGTTGTGTAACACCCAAGCGCTTGCATGCAGGTGTGACTGCGTCGTGATGCTGACGTGGTCAGACTGGAGAACTGAACCGCGCAGCAACCGGTACCATTTTGCTACTCGGCTGGCGAGAAACTGGCCGGTTCTCTTTGTCCAAATGGATGCCCGGGACGAGAAGGTCACTGTTGAAGAGAGTGGAAGCCTCGGAATCCAGTTGGTTCACGTTCCTCCTATCTACGACCACCGCCAGGGACCTTTGATCGCCGCTGCGTTGTTCGACCTTGGGTACCGGCGCCCGATGTTGTGGATCTATAACGTGATGTTCTATGAGTTTGTCGCTGCATGCTGTTCCCCACTAAAGGTCTATCATGCAACAGAAGACTATTTTGTGGAAGAAGGCCTTGAGGATTCCCTCCCTATCATTCACGAGCTTCGCAAGGTGCTGACGCAGGTTGATTTGCTAATCGCTGTTTCACCATTAGTCAGAGAGCATTACCTGACCCGCGGCGGTTACGACGGGGCATCGCTGGTTTTGTCTAACGGGTGTGATTACGCCTTCTGGGCGACTCCTACATGCTCTGTACGAGACAACATCTCAGGAACGGACCGAAAAGTGGCCCTCTATCAGGGGGGCATCAACTTTCGCCTCGATTGGGACCTATTGTCGGAAGTGATGGCACACCTTCCAGACTGGGAATTCTGGTTCTGCGGGCGGGTGGATCCGAAGGTTCTAGATCGTTGGAAGCGACTCTCGAGTTTCCCGAACCTGCGATACTTTGGGCAGATTTCGGTTGACGCGATAAGAAATCTTGCCCACGAGGCTACGATCGGCATCATTCCGTTCTCGCGGTCAGAGCTTATGTATGTGTCCATGCCGCTCAAGGCGTTTGAATACGTAGCTTGTGGGTTGCCAGTTGTCAGTACCCCCATTAAGGCGCTGGAGGAGCATCGTGCTTTCTTTGAAGTTGCATATACTCCTGGGGAATTTGAGGTTGCCATGCAGCATGCAGCGAAGTCACGCTGGGATGCCGCTGCCATAGACGCTCGCAAGAACATCGCGAGGCGATACGATTACGATGCAAGTATTGCAGAGTTCTTAAGCTGGGTGGAGAAATTTCAGGCGAACCGCGAGATGGGGTCCAAGGGCTGCAATATCCTGGTCCTGTACGATGTTCATTCCACGCATGTGAGCACAATCCAGGAGCATCTGCGGAGTTTCTCGCTATATTCGAAGCATAGCGTGTACTACGTGGCGGCAACAGGTGCTGATACTCCTGCGGCTGATCTTTCGCTGTTTGATGTGGTCGTGATTCACTATTGCGTTAGGGTGAATTTGAACGATCACTTGTCACGGGCAAACTATCATGCACTCCGAGAGTTTCCTGGCCTCAAAGTTCTATTTATCCAAGACGAGTATAATACGACGGAGACGGCGCGCCGCGCGATCGAGAACCTGGGTATACACATCGTATTTACTTGCGTGCCGCAGTGCCATATCGAGGACATCTATCCGTCGACGCGATTTCCCTCAGTTGAATTTGTACCGACGCTGACGGGGTTTGTGCCCGCCGGCTTCAAGCCACGTAATCGCCCCTTAAGGGATAGGTCCATCTTAATTGGCTACCGAGGACGGCTCCTGCCTTACTGGTATGGTGATCTGGGGCAGGAGAAGTTCATGATCGGCAAGCGCATGAAGGAGATTTGCGAAGCGCGTCAGTTGTCTGCCGATATCGAGTGGGACAACGCACACCGTATCTACGGCGAGAGCTGGTATCAATTCGTTGAGAGCTGCAAGGCTATGCTCGGCACAGAAAGCGGTTCCAACGTGTTTGATGACTATGGGGACGTGCGGAAGGCGATTGAAGGTGCAGTCAAACGTAATCCGAATGTGTCCTATGAGCAAATCCGGTCCGATCTCATCGCGCCGCATGAAGGCCGAATCCGCATGAATCAGGTTTCGCCAAAGATTTTTGAGGCGATTCTTTGCCGGACTGCGCTCGTCTTATTCGAAGGAGAATACTCGGGAGTTATCAAGCCGTGGGTCCACTTTATTCCGCTCAAAAAGGACTTTTCGAACGTGGACGATGTAATTGAAAAGATACATGACGACGCCTTCATGTGCCAACTGACTGAGCGAGCTTATCAGGACGTTATCGAGCCGGGCCGATATAGTTACCGGGCGTTTGTTGGTGGTTTCGACGACTTAGTAAGCAGCCGCGTTCGGAGAGGGGGCAGGATGCGTCTTATATCGGGTCTGCTCGCGGCGCAATTTGACTCCGGAGTAGATCCGACCAGCGTGCGTAAGGTACAAAGTAAGTGCGCGCCAGCCATGAATCTTCCGCTCGTGGCTTCAGTCGAATCTGCGGTCGTCTCTGTCAGATCGCCGGATCGAGAGGTGATTGTGTCGTTAATTATTCGAGTGTGGCGTATTCTCCCCACCCCGATTCGGCAGGGAGTTAACCCAGTAATCCAGCCATTGATCCGTTGGGTGATGGCTTGGGCCTTGCCACACCGTTCAACCTAGCTCCCCGCGGAGGCAGGCCCCCTTCAATGGAAACTATTTCAGCGCACCAGGGTGGTGAGGTCACAAGGTCCATTCAGCTCTCCCACGGTCATAGAGATCACTCCCGTTTCGAGCCATGCAAAGACCAGCTGTAATCCTTGTGTTGTACTACGCGCGAGGGGTGTACCCCTTGCGCGATACGATCAAGAGTCACCTCTATTGCTGGCGGCGATATTCAAAGTATCGATTCATTTATGTAAATGTGGCTTTTGGTTTTCCCTGGAGGCTATTGAAGCGAGCCCGGATCGCTGCTGTGATCTATCATACGATCTTTCTCAGCATTCGCTGGGTGCCATGGTTATTCCAGGAGAGAGCCAAATTGTGCGCTCCCTTGGCAGCGATAGATGTTCCAAAGATCGCCATGCCTCAGGACGAGTTTATCCATACTGACATGCTGGCACAATTTCTTGCCAGTCAGAAGATAACGCATCTCTACACCTGTGCTGAAGAGCAGGATTGGAGGAACATCTATGGCCGTTTTCTCGACTTCTCCAGGGTTATGGTCAAGACCGTGTTGACAGGCTTTCTCGACGATGACACCACGTTGCGTATTAACAGGCTAAAGCAGACGCAACGGGAACGCCGGTGGGATCTGGGGTACCGTGCATGGAAAGCTGCCTATTGGCTTGGCGAACATGGTCAACATAAGGTGCAGGTCGCCGATATCATTTGTGAGGCGGCCAAGCGGCGTGGCCTCCGTGTGGATAGTTCGATGCGGGATGAGGACGTATTGTCCGGCGATGATTGGTTTGAGTTCTTATTGGATTGTCGTGCTACTGTCGGTGCTGAAGGAGGCGCAAGTGTGCTTGATCGTGACGGCTCGATTAGAGCTTCGGTGGAAGCGTACCTCAGGGAACACTCTGCAGCGGATTTTGAAAAGGTGCAGGCGGCGTGTTTCCCTGATAGAGATCATGAGCTAGGCTTGGCTTGCATTTCGCCCCGTCACCTAGAGGCATGCGTAACGGAAACCTGTCAGGTCTTGATTAAAGGCCACTACAACGGGATTCTCCGACCATGGGAACATTATATTCCCGTTCAGCCCGACTATTCTGACGTGGAACGTGCGCTTGATGCACTTGCGGACCATAAGCTGGTGGAGCGACTTGTGCGAAAGGCTTATGTGGATGTCGTCGAAAGTGGACGGTGGACTTACCGGAATTTTGTCAAAGAGACCGAAGTTGATATACTGGACCGTGCCGGTTTGTGTCGAATGGATTTCACGTCATGGTTGTTGTACGCTTTTTTCTTCCTTAGAGACTGGCTCCTCTGGCGAGCCGTTCAGATTCAAGCTAGCATTTTACGGGGGAAGCGACGATCCAAGGTAATTCAGTTTGTGCTTCGATTAGTTCGTCGACGGACTTTCGTAATGGGTGGATAGTTTTCGCCTCATTTTCTTCGAGCATAGTTTTAAGGCATTTAACTGACCTATGAAAGTTCTCTCCATCGTCGGTGCGAGGCCGCAATTTATCAAGGCCAGTCCTCTCACTCTCGTCCTTCGAAAACGGCACCATGAGATCCTGGTGCATACCGGTCAGCATTATGATTACGGCATGTCTGATGTGTTTTTTGAAGATCTTGG
>Ga0315283_10006932_pt1 | contig 10159 bp, 9 predicted proteins | sample YL17G09_0_MG_FD_204541 | JGI IMG/M metagenome (GOLD analysis project Ga0315283, IMG submission 204541) | Sediment microbial communities from Yellowstone Lake, YNP, Wyoming, USA - YL17G09_0 | ecosystem: Environmental > Aquatic > Freshwater > Lake > Sediment | place: USA: Wyoming | collected...
TCGCTGCGCTGAGCGCCTTACGTTCGGATTCGGTCAGGGGAATAACTTTTTCGATCTCTTCAGCCGTATTCAGGCGGTGGCTTAACTGCCAGCGCCAGTCGTTCCACTTTTCATCCGGGATGTCGGCAAAAGCCGGGGCACGCTTGGAAAGGAAAGGTAAGACTGTCATTTTTTCCTCCGGTAAATTGTAAGAGAAACGGGTAAGGGGTTGGAACGCGTCAATAAAAAATCGCGGCAGGCTCGGGGTCCGTTATACTAAGCACGGCGGGTCGTGATCGGGGCGATAAAATCCAGCATAAAACTGGCTGATGGTTCTCATGCAGGTATTGTAAGAGTAAACGGGAGCGAGGTCAATATAAAAATTCATGAGCCAATGATGAGAAATTGGGGTTTTACTGCTTCTTGCACAAATTCCTAAACCTGCTATTATTAAAGTGCTAATATTTCATGTGCTTATGGTGCAGTTATTTTCAAAGTACTCTATAAGTTACAATAAGAAGCAGTAAGAGCAATAAAGAACAAGAAAGAGAAACATTTATCGAACTTGTACTTCAAGGAAAATTCCATGGATGGTATTCCCACAACCATTGTCATTTTCGGCGCTTCCGGTGACCTGACCTGGCGCAAGTTGATCCCGGCGCTCTACAACAATTTTAAGAAGCGGCGCCTGTCGGAGCGCGTGAACGTAGTCGGGTTTGCGCGCCGTCCCTACACCGATGAAACTTACCGGACCGCTCTGCGGGACGGAGTGGCAAAGTTCAGCGCGGAGAGTTTCGACGCCACCGTCTGGGGAAAATTCGCCGGCAGGCTGCACTACTTCCAGGGCAATCTCGACGTTGCAGCTGATTTCCTGAAGCTGGAAACATCCCTGCAAGCGTTGGAAGGCGGCCCGTCCAACCGGTTGTATTATCTTGCCACTGCGCCGGAGCATTACGCCATTGTTGTGGGCGAACTGGGCGCGGCGGGAATGGCAAAACAGGGGCCGGGTGCGAGTGTGTGGCGAAGGATTGTCATCGAGAAGCCGTTCGGCCGCGACCTGGCGTCTGCCCAGGAACTCAACCGCGCCGTCCACGTTGTCTTCGACGAGAGCCAAGTCTATCGCATTGACCATTACCTCGGCAAAGAGACCGCCCAGAACATCCTTTTCTTCCGTTTCGCCAACACCATTTTTGAACCGGTCTGGAATCGACGTTACATCAACAACGTGCAGGTGACCGTGTCAGAGACGGTGGACGTGGCTCACCGCGCCGGTTATTACGACACCGCCGGGGTGATGCGGGATATGTTCCAAAACCATCTGCTGCAACTGCTGGCGCTGGTGGCGATGGAAGCGCCCAGTTCGTTCAACGCCGACGCCGTCCGCAACGAGAAGGCTAAAGTGTTCGAGAGCATCCGCCCGGTGGCGCTGGCCGACACAGTGCGCGCACAATATTCCGGTTATCGGGAGGCGGAGGGCGTGGCCCCCGATTCGCAGACACCCACCTTCGCAGCGCTCAGACTTAATATTGATAACTGGCGCTGGCAAGGCGTTCCGTTCTACCTTCGCTCCGGCAAGGCAATGAGGCGCAAGACATCCGAGATCATCATCGAGTTCCAGCGCCCACCGCACCTGATGTTCAGACTGCCCGAAGGCCGGGATTTCACTCCTAATATCCTCTCGCTCTGCATCCAACCCGACGAAGGCATTCACCTGCGCTTCGAAGCCAAGCTCCCCGATTCCGATCAGGATATGCGCTCGGTGGATATGGATTTCCATTATGGTTCCTCGTTCTCCGGCTCCCTGCCGGAAGCTTACGAACGGCTATTGCTTGAAGCACTGGATGGAGACGCTTCGCTCTTCACCCGCAGCGACGGCATCGAGGCCTCCTGGAAAATGGTGGACCCGATCATCCAGGGCTGGGAAGCGCAGAACGACCCGCCACTCGCCATTTATCCGGTTGGCAGCTGGGGACCCGGCGAAGCGGACCAGTTGCTGGCCCGTGATGATCGCCGCTGGCGATTGGGCTGCACAGACGAAAAAGACGGCCCTGCGGCCGCCCTGTGATAGTAACGGGACTACCGTGCTGTAGTCGACTTAATTAGGCATTCGACTTGATTCGAATACTGTACCAAACTGCCGGATGACAATGGTCTGGTTCCAAATCCCGCTAAAAAGCCGGGACTACCTTTCCCCCGCCGCATAACTCAGGAAGTTCTTCAGGTGGCCGCGTTTGTCCTGCTGCTCTTCGGGCCGGGCTTAGGCCAGCAGTTCATCAGGATCGGCGTTGGAGGGTGAGGCGGACATATTTTTATTATTCATTATCAGGAAGTTATCAATAGGCGTATATCTGCACGAGATTCAGCCGGTCAGTTCACGTAGGCGTTGAAACATCAGGGAGATTCCCATTGCCACCAAAGCACCCACGCTGATCCACTTCCAGAAATGGAAGAACAGGATCAGGGTTGTGATCATTGCCAGGATCAACGTGATGCGTCCCACCGTCTGTACAAAGGCGCCGCGCAAGAACGACTCGGCTACAACGAATAGCACCAGGATGATGCCCAGACCTGCCCAGATGAACTCGGGAGCGAAGAAAATCAGCGCTGCTATGGCGAACATCAACAAGCTCAGGCTGATGGCCGCCCAGGTTTCGGCCAGGCGGTCAAAGCGCAGCACCCGGGTGGGATCATCCGGTTCAGCCAGGTGGCGCAGGTGGGCGCGCGGGTCATCCTGCCCTCCTGTTTTCAGTCGTTCCAGCCGCCGGGTCAACCCCTGCAGCAGGGCGGCATTTTCTGAGACCTCGCGGCGCAGGTTGCGCACCTCTGCCGAGTGCATGTTTATATCCTTTTCCAGCGCGCCGTGTAGTTTTGCCAGATGCGGATTGCCTTCCATCCCTTTCAGCCTGGCACCCTTTGCCTGCAGGTCACCGGCTTTTTCCGGAATTAATTTATCCAGTTCTGCCTGGCGTCGGGAAACTTTCTCACAATTGTCGGCGAGCATCTGCTGCATTTGCGGAGGCGGCGGGACTTTATCGAGACCGGCGAAGCCGAGCGGGTCAAACCATGAACCGCGTGACGAGCCGTCCCGGTTGTACATGGGCCCCGCCGGAGCGTTCTCCCCCGAGATGGGGTCACGGGCATAAAGCCCCCACAACCCCCGGTATTGACCGACCCACTCCGTGGACTCGTCTATCAGCACCGGTGACCAGGTTTGGTCTTCGCCGGGACCGATGCGAAGACCATCGCCACGGGCAAAATCCACGAACGGGATGCGGAAGGAATTAACCGCCGGCTGGCCGAGTGTCTCCGTCCATAACTTGTTCCAGGTGCGGATGAGGCCCGAGAACCAGCCCGGCAGGGGCAGGTTGACTTCTGCCTGGTATTCGCCTCGCCGAAAATAAGAGGCATGTGACCCGGCTCCGGAATAAATTATCGGATGGCTCAGCTCCGCTTTTTTGAGTTCCGGGTGGTCGTCCCAACGGCGGCGCAGGTCATCCCCCTTGAAATCGTGCGAGGCGAAGGCAGTCCATTCCGGAATGAGTTCCCCGCCCTGGTCATATAAATAGATGCTGACCATTTCCCAGTCGGATTCGTGATCGTTGACGCCGTGGAAGCCGGAGCGCCAGCTGTTAAAACAGAAGAAGAACCAGTACTGGAGTATGGTCCAGCCATTTTGACGAACCACGCGGCCGTAGTAGGTGTATTGGCGGTTTTCGGTTAATATCTCGTGGTAATCCAATTCTGCGGCCGCCGCGGTGGCAGCCGAAACCTTGCCCCGCAGCAGGAATGAAAGTGAGAACAGGCCGTCCAGCAAGCGCGGCAGGATGCCGCCGCGTGCCAGGCGTCCGATCCCAGCCCGGAAATAATTGCCGAGTTTTTGTCGCAGCAGCAACTGGTCTGCCAGTACCTGGGCAGACTCGGCCAGGTTGAGCGGCTCGATAAAACGCAGATAGCGCACCGAGCCGAACTCGGCCGGGCGGGATTCGACCAGCTTCTCCAGGGTGAGTTCGCCCTGCCTGACCAGAAGTTCATCCCGGCCATTGGGGTGATGTTCCCACAGGCTGCATTCACTAACGTAATGCTCAACACCTGTCGGGAAGAATTGTTCGCCTTTGGTGAAGTACACCACCGGCTCGAATTTGCGGAGCAGTTCCAGATCGGAGGCAGGCGCCGGGGCGGTTGGTTGGTCAGAGGCTGGCGCCATCGTCCCTCCTTATTCCAAAAATGCGCTGTACCTCGTTTATATTGAGGGCAAACGCAATGACGACATTGGAGGCCATCACGGCGTAGTTGGGACGGCTGTAGATATAATCCACCAGGGAGATGCTGAGCGACACGCCCGTCCAGGCCATCAGGAGCACCCAGCTCCAGCGGCGCAGGCGCAGAAAACCGATCAGGACGACGATCCCGGCCAGCGACAGCACCAGGTAAGCGGCGCTGGAGAGGAACTCACTCCCCAGAGCGGTCAACTTCCAGCCTGCGAAGAACGGACCGGTGATGCCGTTCAAGAAGACCTGGTTGCGGATTAAAGGCTCAAAGACCTGATAAAGGCGGATCAGAAAAAGCACCCCGATCGCCACCGCAATGACGGTAACGGGGATCGGGCTTTTCTCTTTGTTGCTTTTCTTTCTCTTTGCCATCGGGCGCCTCTCACTATTGGGACGGGAAAAAGTGTGGAACAGTGGTCGTCTGGTTTATGATTCTACCTCAGCGGGGTCTCAAATATGGAAGCAAAACCGGCCGCGCGGATGCTATCGGCGGAATAGCGCCTTCGCGAAGAATACGCCTTTTTCCAGAAACAGTGCGATAATATCAACGCGTCTGGCCGGTCGCCTCGCTGCCGCGGCCCCCTGGGGGAGGGTCAGCCAGATCGTTCGGAACTACTCAAAACACCTCCGGGAAGGAGAACGTGTAACCTGAAAAAGAAGGATGTGGGAATTGTTCGGGAACTGGCTGGTCGCGTGGCTGAAATAGCCGGGCTGCCGGTTCAGGAAGAGAAGCGGGCATTGTGGCGTAAACTCAATGCTCGCAAACCTGCGCGTCCCATGGTCATGATCGACCAGGTCTGTTGGAACGAAATAAATATTGGCGCTGAACTGACCCTGCGCTGCGCCGGGGCGGAGTGCCGTGAATATGAGAATATTCTCCGTCGAACGCTATACCAATGGAAGCATTTCCCCGTTGATATGGTGGTGGAACCCTTCATCAGGGTGCCCAAAGCCATCCACAACAATGCCTTCGGTATCGAAGTGCAGGAGCAGACCGCCGTAAGTGACCCGACCAACCCGGTGGTGAGCCACAAATTTGAGAACCAGTTTCAGACCGAAGACGATTTGGAAAAGATTCGCATCCCCCGCATCTGGCTTGACACCGCCGAAACCGGGCGGCGCCTTACCGTTGCCCACGAACTCTTTGACGGGTTGCTGAATGTGCTTCCATGGGGTGCCGATCCTTACCTGTCGCTGTGGGATCCCATCGCCATGTGGATGGGTGTCGGGAATGCGCTGGTTGCCCTGCTGGATAAGCCCGACTTCATACACCGCCTGTTGACCCGCATGACCGATAGCATTATGGGGATGCTCGACCAGTTGGAGGCACAGGGTCTACTGTGCGGATCCCAGAGCCTGATTCACTGCACCGGCGCATATATCGACGAACTTCCGGCTGCGGGTTACGACCCGGCCAGACCTCGCACGAAGGATCTCTGGATGTTCAGCCTGGCCCAGATGTTCACCAGCGTATCCCCCGCCATGTTCAGGGAATTCGAGGTGGCCTATACAAGCCGCATCTGTGCGCGCTTCGGGTTGGTCTACTACGGCTGTTGTGATGCGCTGGATGGCAAAATGGACGCGGTGCGCCTGCTCCCCAACGTACGCAAGATATCCATGAGTCCGTGGGTAAACGAAGAACGCGGCGCGGCGGCCATCGGCGGCGATTTCGTCTACTCCCGCAAGCCAAATCCGGCTTTCGTGGCCTCGGACACCTTCAGCCCTGACCAGGTTCGGGCTGATCTGCTCGCCACACGCAAGGTCTGCGAGAAATACGGCTGCCCGCTCGAGTTCATCCTCAAAGATATCAGCACGGTCCGCTACCATCCCGAACGCCTTTCCGAGTGGGCTCGCATCGCCATGCAAGTGGTGGCTGGCTGATGGGTTCCGCTTGGATAACATTGAACAAAGCCGAACCTGATGGCCCGGCTGGATAAAATCGCCTGAGAAAGAGCAATCTCCTCCCTGAAAATGGATTGGGCTGTCGGCAAACAAAACCAGGAGCATCCCCCTGGGATGAGTCGTCGATGTAGCCCCCTCGGTAAATCCCGAACCAATGCATAAGAATTGGGATCAACCGTGCCCACCAGGTATATATGGGGGGAGGGTGTCTTTTCTGTCCCATATCTGGGGGTAATAATGTCCAGCCATACCGTGTTTTCCATATCTTCCACTCTGGTAGCTGTAAGGTAGCTGTAATATGATTTTGCTCCAATTAGGAATATCCTCAATGGAAATAGGCGTGACATTTACAGAAATGGATGATTATTCGTGCTCAAAAGATCCATTCGAAAACCGCACTATGCTGTGCCAACATCCCCCCACAAGCCCATGTGGGAATAATCGACAATACGACAATGAAAAATTCCAACACGATCAAGTGTGAACTTTGCTGCTTTACATTGCCTGTAAATGCCAAGGTATGTCCTAATTGTGGGATGAATTTGGTATCGAACAAATTGAAGGAAGAAATTCCTCGCGCCAGTCCCGGACCAAAAAATTCTGCTGGCACTACCCTGGTTAAACAGCCAAAGGGTGACAGGACAGCCAGGAGGCATCCGGATGAGTCTGCTCCAAGATTTTTACCCGAACTGGCTGTTGCCAGTATTAACCTTGCGGAATTTGAGCGTGATCGTGGCGGGATAAAGCAATCTCAACTTGAGGATTCTCTTGTCCAAAATGTACAGGTGGAAGTACTCGATCCACAGGTCTCTGAACCAGTTATTGCATTTCCTCAAGCTTATGTTGCCCTGATACATCCCATCTCCCAGCTTGATTCTCTACACACCCCGCTTTCGCATCGCTTTTCCAGAGTCTGGATTTTGTCGGCGGTTTTGCTTGCAGGCTTGATTCTTCTTTCCTTGGGATATTTTGGAAAAAGCAATCAATTGGCAGCGATGAGCGGCGATCGCCGGAATCTGCAGACTATTGTCCTAGCCCAGGACGAAAGTTTACGCCAGGCAGAGTCTACAATATCGGCCCAGCAAAATACGATCTCAGCACAGCAAACGCACTCTGCCAGTCAAATTGATTTGGCTGGGACTCTTCTCCTTGGGCCTTTGGATGGGGTATTGATCCACACGAATAATGGCTTGATCAAAACTTATTGGGCGGATCAGGTTTCTAAGAACTTCATTTTGAACGTTGTGCTGGTTAATCCTTATCCCGCTGCATTCCATTCCTGGTCCACTTGTATTCGCTTTAGGCGCAATTACACAGATGAATATCGCCTGACGATTTTTTCCACTCAGAAGTGGGAACTGGTGTTTGGTCTCACGACACAACCTGTCGCAAGTGGCACCCTCACAAATCTTAGGACCGGGGAGGGCGGATCGAACACCGTCTATTTGGATGTTCGGGATGGAATCGCGTCGCTTAAGGTAAACGATGTCCTTGTGCCCTCTATGGACGTGTCTGCTTATCAGGAAGCTGGGGATATTGGAATCGCAATTGGGTCCCGGTTGGGTGATGAACTGGATGGGAAAACTACAATTTTTAAAGAATTTATGCTCTGGGAAATTCCTTGAGATTTATTCATCTCGGTCCCTTTTTTCCTGACCGATAATACCTGGCTGGATCTTGTTTGGAGAATCGCCCTCCAATTCACCTCCGCCGACTCCTGGCGGAGGTTTTCATCTTGATATTCCCGTCAATTGATCAAATACCAGAACAAAATGTGCGCGTTCTGCCCGATTTGGCGCGATAATGCAAAAGAGTCAGGCTGTTGCTGCTGATGGGACAGGAGTATTTGTCACATATTTTCGGCTGTCGCCAGAAGAGTACAGTGAAATCAGCGTTGAGTTTGAAATGAGGATGGTTGAAATGGATGCCTTGGAAGCCATACGCAAGCGAAGAAGTATCCGCCGGTATACCGACGATGCCATTCCAAAAGCGGATTTGGAGACCATCGTCGATGCGGGTCGATTGGCGGCCACGGGAAGTAATCGGCAGCCGTGGGATTTTATTGTGGTAACCGACCGGGCAATGATCGAGCGGTTCAAAGTGTCAGGCGCCTGGATAGCGAAAGCCGGCGCGGTGATCGTAATGGTAATGGATCCTGTATCAAAATGGTGGCTGGAAGACGGCGCGGCCGCGATTGAGAATATGCTCCTGGCGAGTACGGCCTTGGGCTATGGGGCTTGTTGGGTGGAGGGGGATGCTTTGCCGCGCGAAGCGCTGTTCAAAACACTTTTGGGTGTGCCGACCGAAAAGCGGGTGATGGCGTTGATACCCATTGGTGTGGCAGCTGAAACGCCTGCACCGGAGAAGAAACCTTTGGAGATGGTTCTTCATTGGGAAAGGTATTGATCCGTTGCGTCATCCATGCGGAAATGGATAACGGGATAGGTCTCAAGTAAGCGCCCTTATTGGCAATCTAGAACATTTGTACTATAATCTTATTGCGGCCAGGGACGTTCGTTGTCAATCCTTGCCGCATTTTCTTTGTACCTTAATAATCGGATATTCCGAGTCGAGGCGCTGGTCGATGTAAGCCGCCGGAAATCCCCGCCTGGTGTAGGGGCGCGATACATCGTGCCCGCCGATTGCGCCGCTTGAACCGCTTCGCGATGGAACGGTTCAAGTCAATCCTAACGGAACCAGACTTTGGTACAAAATAGGATGAACAGCACCCAGGTCACGGAGAATACCAATACGATCAACAGCGCCGCAAGTACTGCATACCAAGTGTATCGCCGGGTTTCGGATCGTGTCATCTGCTCGGCTTGGGCATTTTTGCGCGTCGCATATTTCTCGCGGCGGATTCTCTTATCATGCCAGCGCATGCCATCCACGTCCATGTTGCAGACGACCCTGCCGTCATCGGCGTCATATTGCTTTGGCTGTGGCTTCATCGACCGAAGACCTGACTTCATTGTAAAGATGGCAATCGACCATGTGCCCTGGCTCAACTTCCCTGGTTTGTGGAACGACCTTTTTGCATATCTCCATACATTCCCTGCAGCGCGTGTGGAACTTGCAGCCAGGCGGGGGATTGGCGGGAGAAGGAATGCTGCCCTCCAGGATGATCCGATTCCGCTTGACCGCCGGGTCGGGCACCGGGGCTGCGCTGAGCAGCGCCTGCGTGTAGGGGTGCAATGGGTTTTTGAAAATGGCGGCCTTGCCCCCGAACTCAACCAGGCCACCCAGGTACATGACCCCCACCTCGTCGGAGATATGCTCCACCACCGAGAGATCGTGCGAGATAAAAAGATAAGTGAGTTGATACTTCTCCTGCAGATCCTTGAGGAGGTTGATAATCTGGGCCTGGATCGAAACGTCCAACGCGGATACCGGCTCGTCGCATACAATAAACGAAGGATTGAGAGCGAGTGCTCTTGCAATGCAGATGCGTTGGCGCTGCCCACCTGAAAATTCATGCGGATAGCGATCCTTATGGTACGGCTCCAATCCGCAGGATTTCATGACGCTGTCGAGGTGGTCGTCGTACTCGCTGTCCGCTACGATGTGGTGTTCTTTGACCGCCTCGCCGATAATCTCGCTGACCGGAAGCCGTGGTGAAAGGCTCGAATAGGGATCTTGAAAAATTATCTGCAATTTGGGGCGAAGAAGGCGCATTTCTTTGCGGGAAACCATATAGATATCAATCCCGAAGAATAGGACCTCACCGCTAGTCTTTTCGTTTAAGCGTAATATTGTCTTCCCGACTGTCGTTTTTCCACAACCGGATTCGCCAACAAGCCCCATCGTCTTGCCGCGTTTGATCGTAAAGCTGATGCCATCGACCGCCTTGATGTGTCCAACCACACGCTGCATTAAACCTGCCTTGATGGGAAAATACTGCTTGAGGTCAATTACTTCAAGCATAGTGTCACTTATTTGTATGGGGGGCTCGTAATATTTTTCTTCCATGCTTAAACCTGTGCTTGTGCGGCAATGCAGTGATAACAAGT
>Ga0315283_10006933_pt1 | contig 10159 bp, 11 predicted proteins | sample YL17G09_0_MG_FD_204541 | JGI IMG/M metagenome (GOLD analysis project Ga0315283, IMG submission 204541) | Sediment microbial communities from Yellowstone Lake, YNP, Wyoming, USA - YL17G09_0 | ecosystem: Environmental > Aquatic > Freshwater > Lake > Sediment | place: USA: Wyoming | collected...
GCTGGCGAGCTGGCGCATGTGGCGCGAGCCTTCGTCGCCGGGTGTCGCCGTCGGCAGGCGGATCTCGACCAGCTTGCCGGTGGAAAACAGCGAGAGGTTCCGGAGTGACGTGCTCACCGCCTCCCAGCTGAAGCCACGTTCGACGACGTGGGAGTCCCGTTCCTCGAAGCCCCGGCTGAGGGCGGCGGCTCGAAGCGCATCGACAACCTCATTGACCAGGAGGGGCTCGTCGCCGGAAACCAGGTATACAGGCGCCAGCGGCCTCGGCGGCGTGGCCGCTGGCTGCCCTAGCAGCTGCTCTCGAAGCTGCTCAGGCTTGAGCTTCATGTGTGCCTATTGACCAAGCTGGTGCCAGTCGATGGACTCCTCTTCGAGAAGAACCGGAATGCCTTCTCGGACGGGATACACCAGTCGCCCGTCCCGGGTGACCAGCGCTTCGGACAGAGTTTCAGGGAGAGGGTGAGCCCCGCGATTGCGGAGCTGACCTGCGCTGATCGCCACATTGAGGGTCGCGAGGCGTTCCCTGTCCAGCAGCTGCAACGGCAGCTTGGTGACAGGGCAACAGATGATATCTAGCAGTCTCTTATCCATCCCGATAGTCGGGAATATAGCAGGGAATCTGCTCGGTCAATCGCGTCCCCACCAGACATAATCCCGGGGCACCGGATCGACCCCGGCCCCTCCCCCAAGAAAGCCGAAAGGCTGGCAGCGGCCGATACGCCGCAAGCCCAGCCAGGCGCCTCGCCACAGGCCGAAGCGGTTCATGGCCTCGATCGTGTAGGCCGAGCAGGTGGGGAAGTAGCGGCATTGCATCCCCAGCCAGGGCGAGAGCAGGCGCTGGTAGCCCCGGATCAGGGCGATCGCCACCGCCGCAGAGCGGCCAGGTTGGGTGCTCAGGTTCCCGCACATGCTGCCGCCGCGTGGCGAATAGCGCCGAGCATCGCGTGGAGGCCATTGCTGCGGGTCGGACTCAGGTGCTGATCGAGGCCGATGGCCTTGATGAAGTCGGGCGGCGTGGCCAGGATTTCGCGGGCAGGCCGCCCGCTGTAGATGCGCATCAGGATGGCGATCAGGCCCGACACGATGGCGGAATCGCTGACCGCCTGGAACTCGAGGCAGTCGCCCCGGAGGCTGGTGACCAACCAAACCTGGGACTGGCAGCCCTTGATCTTCTGCTCCTCGGTCTTTTCCGACTCCGGGAAGGCTGGCAGCTGACGTCCCATGTCGATGATGTACTGATAGCGATCTAACCAGTTGTCAAACAGCGCAAACTCTTCGACCAGTTCACGCTCGGTATCGGCAATCGACGGTTTGTCCATGGTCAGTTCCCCCGGACCTCAGGCCTGGGATCTCCGGGCAACCGAGCGCAGACCCAGGTGTGCCACAAACGGCTCGAAATCCCGATCGCTATGCAGCAGCGTGTAGCCATCCATGATGCATCTCGTGGCGATCACCGTGTCTATCGTCTTGCGAACCGTCACGCCCAATGCCTTGAGCGCACGAAAATGCCTGGCAGCCTGAATCGCAACGCTCTGGCCGCCGAGATCGACGACAACCAGGGCAGTCAGCAGCCTTCTCGCGCGGTTAAACTCCTTGTCGTTAGAAAAGCCCTGCAGCACCTCGGTCAGAATCAAGTCGCCGATCGCAAGGGGCTCGCTTCCGAGCAGGGAATCAAGCCGGTCCGTCTCCCACGTATTGCTCCCGCGGAAATAGTCGATCCACACGCTTGAATCGACCAGAATCACCTGTCCGTCCTCATCGCATCCAGATCGCCTTGCCAGTTCACCTTACCCCGAAACCGCCGAAGATCTTCCTGCTGCCTGAGCCGCAACACGGTTCTCAACCCAAGCTCCACCGCCTCGCGCTTGGTCTTCAAGCCAGTCGCGCGAAGCGTGTCCTTCATCAACTTGTCATCAATCACAATGTTCGTGCGCAAAGTGTGTACTCCTGATACCATTCGTACACATCATAGTCCACGCTTCGCCCAACTGCAATCTACCCTGAAAGTACGCATGTACCTGTTTTTCGACACGGAAACGACCGGCATCCCGCGCAACTACAAGGCGGCGGTTTCGGACCTGCAGAACTGGCCGAGGCTGGTGCAGCTTGCGTGGCTGCTGATCGACGATGAAGCGCACGAGGTTGCCAGTGCCGAGTACATCGCGCGCCCCGTTGGCTTCACCATCCCGGTTGACGCGGCCCGGATCCATGGCATCACTACGGAGATTGCGGCGGCGAAGGGCGTCGACATCGGGACGATTCTCGACGCGGTCATGCCGGACATCGGGAAGGCCTCCGTACTCGTCGCGCACAACATGTCGTTTGACGAGAAGATTCTTGGTGCCGAGCTGCTGCGCGCCGGCCGCCCTAACGTGGTCGAGTCCAGGAAGCGACAGTGCACCATGCAGGGGGCGACGGACTATTGCGGCCTGCCCGGTCAGTACGGGTACAAGTGGCCCACGCTCCAGGAGCTGCACACGAAACTTTTCAAAGAGCCCTTCGAAGGTGCGCATCGCGCGCTCGTTGACGTCCGCGCCTGCGCGAGGTGCTACTTCGAACTCAGGCGACTGAAGGTCATGGCCTGAGTACTAAGGCGAACAAAACCCCTTTCCTCCGGGGACTGCCGGGTGGGTAAGCCGACACCCCGAACACGCCGGCATCCGCCTCACCGGCGTCAGCCCGCCGACATCCTGACAGGCACGGTGGCCGCTGTTGCCCCGCGGCCGTTCCCGGCAACCCCGATTACGCCGTGGGCCGGACGTTGGCATTCAGGCGGAAGATATTGCCCGGATCGTATTTTCTCTTGAGCGCGGCCAACCGTACGTAGTTGGACCCATAGTTGTCATCCGTGCTCTTCTGGTCGGCATCGTTCAGGTTGACGTAGAACCCTGCCGTGAAGCGCGCCACCTTGTCCCAGTTGGCACGCACCGTGGTGCGATTGCGGTCATTGTCACTGGCGTCTGGCCAGGCGCCGCTCATCATCAGGTTGCCGATGGCCTGCCGATGGGGAAACGCCGTGTCGGCCGGCGCAAGATCGCCCACTGCGCCGCCGCTGTGGTGGAAATACGCGCCGAACGTCTCGTCGGGGCGGAAGTCACCAGTGAGCGCGTCAATGAGCCCCGGTGTGAACTGGCGCAGGAACCCGCCCTTGAGGTAGTTATTCAGCGGTGAGTGGACCGGTCCGTCGAACTGCTTCTGCACCTGCACGTAATCCTGCAACACAATGGTGTTCGCGAATGGCTTGCCGAAACGGGCGAGCGGCTGCAGTGCCCGCTCCCCCTGCGCAGGGTCGCCGATGTAGCAGGCGTAGATGGTTGCGCCGACCTTGCCATGGAGGCCGAACCCCAACTCCAGGTCCACTGACAGCTCGCGCGGTGCTGCTGTGGCGAAGCCGGCATAGAAATTAAGGACATCCCGCGCCTGTTCCAGCGGAAAGGCCAGGTAGCCCGCCAGCACCTTCGGTCCCACGGGGTGCAGGCGATACTCGAACGAGGTCACGACGCCGAAATTGCCGCCGCCACCGCGCAGGGCCCAGAACAGCTCCGCGTTATCGTCCGCGCTCACCCGCAGCAAGCGTCCGTCGGCGGTGACGAGGTCCATGGCCACGACATTGTCGCAGGCCAGGCCAAAGCGGCGGGTCAGCCAGCCGAACCCGCCACCCAGGGTCAGGCCCCCGATGCCGGTGTTCGAGATCTCCCCGAGGGGCGTTGCCAGAGCGTGATGTTGGGCCTCCCAGTCCAGGTCCCCGCCCCAGGCCCCGCCCTCCGCCCGCGCCGTGCGGCCTGCCGGGTCCACTCGCACGCCACGCATGCCGGAGAGATCAATGACCAGCCCGCCATCGCAAGTCGAAAAACCGGGAAAACTATGCCCGCCGCCGCGCACCGCGAGGACCAGCTCATTCGCGCGCGCAAAGCCGACCGCGCTCGCTACATCGGCCGGGCCTGCACAGCGCGCGATCAGCGCCGGGTGCCGATCAATCATGCCGTTCCAGATCCGGCGCGCCTGCTCATAGCCGGCCCCGCCCGGCGACAACAATTCTCCGCGCAGGCTCGCGGCGAAATCCCGCACCGCTGTCGGCGCAATCAGGGTGTGCTGGCCGGAGAGCTTGATCGCCGGCAGATCCGCCAGTGCCGCCACCGGCGCATCCGCGGCCAGCAGCCTTACGTGAGGAAACGCGGCAGCCAGGCCGCCCATCACAGTCGCTTCGCAGAATTCCCGTCGCTGCATGGAACTCCCCTTTTCGTCTTGCCGCTGGCCCGGTTGCCTGGGTTCGTGGTCGACGACCCGTGAGCGTACTGCTGGCGGCCAGCCCGAGGAACATGAGAGTCACTAGCCAGCAGAGCCCATAAAATACCAGCTTCGCATAGCGGACGACAGCCGTTGCCTACACCACCGCCGGCGATTGCCCGGGGTATGGGCATGAATGTTTCGGTGAGTATGCAGTCAGGCCATCGCCAGCGAGCTAAACGAGCGCCGCTTCGAGCAAAGCCGGATCAGCCTGATCGACCTCATGCCTCAACTAACGGAACTGGCCAGTAGCGATCAACGCCAGTTGCCTCGTCAGTTCCCCGCGCGCCGCCAGCGCGTGCCTTCCGGACCGTCCAGGATGACGATGCCCGCGGCCACCAGTTCGTCGCGGATGCGATCGGCGGCGACAAAATCCTTGCTCTTCCGCGCTGCCAGCCGCTGGGCCAGCAAGTTTTCGACGACCTCGGCCGTCAAACCATGGACTTCGGTGGCCTGGAACCAGGCCGCCGGATCCGCACCCAGCAGTCCCAGGATTGCAGCGCTCGCCCGCAGGCGGGCAGCCAGGGCCTGGCGCTCGTCGGGAGCCTCGGAGCGATTGATGCTGCGGGCCAGGTCGAAGAGCACGGCCAGTGCCTTCGGGGTATTGAGATCGTCGTCCAGGGCCGCGATAAACTCGGGATCGGGAGCCTCGCTCGTCGTCGGGCCAGTCACCGCTTGATGGGGCACGTCGCGCAGTGCGCCGTATAACCGGTCCAGCTTGCGCCTGGCCTCGGGCAGGACTTCGCCTGTCCAGTCGAGCGGTTGCCGATAGTGGGCCGACAACAGTGCCAGCCGAATCGCCTCGCCGGGTGCTTCCTTCAGCAGGTTGCGCACCTGAAGCACGTTGCCCAGCGACTTGGACATCTTGGTGTGGTCCACATTCACGAAGCCGTTGTGCAGCCAGTGGCGCACGAAGAGCTCCCCGCCATGGGCGCAAGTGCTCTGGGCCATCTCATTCTCGTGATGGGGAAAGATCAGGTCATTGCCGCCACCGTGGATATCGATGGTGCGCCCGAGATGCCGGGCAACCATGGCTGAGCATTCGATATGCCAGCCGGGCCGGCCCCGGCCCCAGGGGCTCTCCCAACCAGGCAATTCCGGTGTGGATGGCTTCCACAGCACGAAGTCCCCGGCATCCTCCTTGTAGGGGGCGACCTCGACCCGCGCGCCCGCGAGCAGATCGCGACGGTCCCGTCCAGACAGAGCTCCGTAGTCGGCAAACGAGCGCACCCGGAACAGCACGTGCCCTTCCACGGCGTAGGCATGACCACCATCCACCAGTGCCGCAATCATCGCGATGATTTCCGGTACATGGTCCGTGGCCAGGGGCTCCAGGTCCGGTGGCTGAACCCCCAGAGCGGCCATGTCTTCCCGGTACACCGCCGTGAAGCGGGCTGCGATCTCGCCGATGGCCACACCCTGCTCGGCAGCCGCCTTGTTGATCTTGTCGTCGATGTCCGTAATGTTCCGGGCGTACTTGACCTGGTATCGCATACGCAGCAGCCGGGCCAGCACGTCGAAGATCACGGCTGGCCGGGCGTTGCCGATATGGGGAAAGCTGTACACCGTTGGCCCGCAGACGTACATCGTCACCTGGCCGTCCTGCAACGGGACGAACCGCTCCTTCTGGCGGGTACGGGTGTTGTAGAGCGACAGTGACATTAGAGGGACATAGGACGGCAGGACGAACGGGGCGGCTATAATACCGCCCGCATGGATCCGAACCGCATTTTCGCGCAGCGCCTCACCATCGAACAGGTGGAAGAAGGCCATGAGCTGGCCCCCAGGTTCGATGCCCAGGGATTGATCGCCGCCGTCACCACGGACTTCAGCAGTGGCGAGCTGTTGATGGTCGGTTACATGAACGCCGAGGCGCTCCGCCGCACCATCGAGAGCGGCGAGGCCCACTATTTCAGCCGGAGCCGCCAGGCCCTGTGGCACAAGGGCGCGACGAGCGGCCTCGTGCAGAAAGTGCGCGAGCTGCTGATCGATGATGACCAGGATTGCGTGTGGCTGCGTGTGGACATCTTAGGCGGCGCCAGTTGCCACGTGGGGTATCGCAGCTGCTTCTACCGGCAGGTGCCGGTGGGACCCGAGGCGGCGAAGGCGGACGGCCCGCTACCGCTGACGTTTACTGAGACAGACAAGGTCTTCGACCCGGAAATCGTCTATCAGGGCCAGCCGAACCCGACCAAGCTATAGGAGCTACTACCGCAGGCTGAGGATCGCTCCGGCCAAGGAACCCAGAGCCAGGATCGCGGTCGGCAGAAACGACAGGCCAAATCCCGCACCCCGCTTCTTCGGATCTGCGACGTACCCCGTCAGGTACACCACCCGGCCAATCACAAACAGGACCCCGAGACCTGTGGCCCAGAGGGGGCTCACGTACAGGCCAAAAAGCCACATCGATGGCACGAAGACGATCAGCTGCTCGAGCGTGTTCTGCTGCACTCGAAAATACCGCTCGAACACCGGATGACCCGTCGTGGCCGGCGCCAGAACATTGCAGCGCACGCGGGCTCGGCCCGCGAGAATGCCAAACACGAGATACTCGATGAGGGCGAGCGCAATAACTACCGCAACCAGGGCCATGGGCTTCTCCAGATGGAACTACAGCGCAGCCTAACGGGTCACCGCCTGCCAGACCAGCGGGTTGCGGGCAGCTCATCCTCCAGGCGGCGCGCCTGGCTTTGCACCCAGGCCTGGCGCCGAGTGGTGTAGTGGGACGGATTCGGGACCCGATACACGCGGGGATTCGGCAGAACCGCTGCCAACAATGCCGCTTCCGGCTCAGTGAGGCCGGCGGCGGGCTTGCGGAAGTACAGCCGGCTGGCGGCCTCGACGCCGAAGACGTTCGGCCCGAACTGGGCGATGTTGAGGTACACCTCAAGAATGCGCTCCTTTGGCCAGAGCAGCTCCACCCACAGCGTGAACCAGGCCTCCAGCCCCTTGCGCAACCAGCTCCGGTCCGGCCAGAGCCAAAGATTTTTCGCCACCTGCTGACTGACCGTGGACGCGCCCCGCAGCTGCCGACGTCGCCCGTTGCGCTTCCAGACCTTGCGGATGGACTCAACGTCGAAGCCGGCGTGACTGAGGAATTTCTGATCTTCCGCCGCCATGACCGCCAACGCGGCCCGCCGGCTGATCTTGTCGCGCGACACCCAGTCGTAGCGCACATCGGCAGACAGGCTGCTCTGCGCCACCCAGTTTTGCAGCATGAAGCTGGAGGTCAGCGGGGGCAGCCAGCGGAGGGGGAGGACCAGCAGAATAGTCAGCGCGAGGAAACCAGCCGTGACGCGCAGGCCAAGGGCCCCCAAGTGGCGCAGCAACTCAGCGCACCGCCGTGAGGCGTCGGGTCACGAGACCCACGAGGTCACTGGCGATGGCCTGGCGGATGCTCTCTTCCTCCCGGTCCTTGCCAAGCACCTGCGTTTCGTCGAAGGCAAATTCACGCGTGAGGGAGAGCTGCTCCACAGGCACCACCTCGATGCCGTCCACATCCACGGCAAAGCGCACCCGGTAGTAAACCTCGTACTCCGCCGGCACATTGCGGCCAGTGACGGCCAGCAGACGGCGGCCCGTGTCGTCGGTCAGGACCTTGACGATGGTGCGGGCCTGCGCCGGATCGTCGGTCAGCCTGACGTCGCTCCGACGCAGCTCCGCCACCAGGTTACGGTAGAAGGGGCTGTAGCGGTCGGCGGTGTCGATGCGAATGACGTCCATCTGTGGCGGGAAGTCAGGAGTGCCGCGGAACCTGAAACCGCAGCCGACCAGAGACAGCACCAGGACTGCCACCAACCAGCGAAATCCCCGGTCACACGACCACATTTGCCAGTCTTCCCGGGACAACAACGACCTTCTGGACCGTCTGGCCACCCACAAAACGCTGCACGTTGGCGTCGGCCAGCGCGGCAGCGCGCACGTCGGCCTCGGTCGCCGTAGTTGCCACGGTAACCCGCCCGCGCACCTTGCCGTTGACCTGCACCACGATTTCCCGCGTCTCCGCGACTAGTGCACCGGGATCTGGCTGCGGCCAGGGCTGATCGATGATGGCGCCCGGGTGGCCCAGGACGTTCCAGAGGCGGTGACAAATGTGGGGCACTATTGGCGAGAGCATCAGCACCGTAAGCTTGAGCGCCTCCTGGACCACGGCCCGATCAGCCGGCGTGTGGGTCTCCGCCCGATTAATCGCGTTCAGCAGCTCCATAACGGCGGCAATCGCCGTGTTGAAGGTCCGGCGGCGGCCGATGTCGTCGGACACTTTGGCGAGAGTCTGGTGCACCTGTCGACGGAGGGACTTCTGGGCATCATTGAGACCTGCGGGAGCGACCGCGCCGGCGGTCGCTCCCGCAGCGTGCGCGTGGACGGCCTTCCAGATTCGCTTCAGGAAGCGGGATGCGCCCAATACCCCCTCGTCGGACCATTCGAGCGTCTGTTCGGGCGGCGCGGTAAACATCGTGAAGAGCCGGGCGGTATCCGCGCCGAGGCTATCCACCAGCGTTTGGGGATCCACGCCGTTGTTCTTCGACTTGGACATGGTGCCGATACCATCAGACTCCACGGGCAGGCCGTCGGCCAGGAGCAAGGCTGTCGTGCCACCCGCACCGTCTTCGCGCTCCTCAACCTCGGTCGGGTTGTAGTAGGCGATGCGCCCCCCTTCCGTCTTCCGGAAGAAGATGCCGTTCAGCACCATGCCCTGGGTCAGCAACTTCGCAAAGGGCTCATCGAGCCGCACCAGGCCCAGATCGCGCATCACTCGTGTCCAGAACCTGGAGTACAGGAGGTGGAGGATCGCGTGCTCGATGCCCCCGATGTACTGGTCCACGGGCAACCAGTACCTGACCCGCTCGTCCACCATGGCCTTCTGGCTATCGACGCAGGCAAAACGCAGGAAGTACCAGGACGAATCTACAAAGGTGTCCATGGTGTCGGTCTCGCGGCGGGACGGCTTGCCGCACTTTGGACACGTACAACTCAGGAAATCCTCGCGCTTGCGGAGCGGATTGCCACTGCCATCGGGAACGCAGTCCTCGGGCAGGACAACCGGCAACTGCTCGTCGGGCACAGGCACTGCGCCGCAGGTTTCGCAGTGGATTATTGGAATGGGGGTGCCCCAGTAGCGCTGGCGCGAGATACCCCAGTCCCGGAGCCGGAACTGGACGCGCTTGCGCCCGAGGCCCGTCTTCTCGAGTGCCGCCGCAATCGCAGCCACAGCCTGCTGAAACTCCAGGCCGTCGAACGCCCCGGAATTCGTCGTGATGCCGTACTCGGCGTAGGCGTCCTGCCAGGGTGCCGTAGTGTCGGTGTACGCACCGGACTTCGAGCGGATCACGCAACGGATGGGGAGCCCGTACTTCGACGCGAACTCGAAGTCCCGTTCATCGTGCGCGGGCACGGCCATCACGGCGCCTTCGCCGTAGGCCATCAGCACGTAGTTGGCCACCCACACTTCCAGCGGGGCACCCGACAACGGGTGGAGGACAAAGAGTCCCGTGGGCATGCCACGCTTCTCGGCAGTGGCCACGTCGGCTTCCATGACGCTGCCCCGCTTGCACTCTTCGACGAACGCGGCGAGCTTTGGCTTCGACCTGGCGGCAGCCGCGGCCAGCGGATGTTCCGCAGCTACGGCACAGTAGGTGGCGCCGAGCAGCGTATCAGCGCGGGTGGTGAAGACCTTGAGCGATCCTTCGGCACCGACAGCGTCTCGCGCCGAGGCGTGGAACGGAAAGGCGATTTCGACGCCCTCGCTTCGCCCGATCCAGTTGGCCTGCATCAGGCGCACCCGCTCCGGCCAGTCCTGCAGGGTACCGAGGGCATCGAGCAGCTGGTCGGCATACGCAGTGATCCGCATGTAGTACATGGGGATCTCGCG
>Ga0315283_10006935_pt1 | contig 10158 bp, 8 predicted proteins | sample YL17G09_0_MG_FD_204541 | JGI IMG/M metagenome (GOLD analysis project Ga0315283, IMG submission 204541) | Sediment microbial communities from Yellowstone Lake, YNP, Wyoming, USA - YL17G09_0 | ecosystem: Environmental > Aquatic > Freshwater > Lake > Sediment | place: USA: Wyoming | collected...
AACAATAACTTTCATATCTCCATTTTTCATCACAACGCCACCTTTAACCTGCTGGGCGCAGATTTCGGTCATTACCAATTCGGTTTTCTCTACGCGTAGAATCTCCAGGGCTTTCTTGTCAAGGTGATCCCCGTGATGGTGAGTTAGCAGGATCAGGTCGGCCTTCGGCAGTTTGGTGTAATCCGCCTCTTTACTTACCGGATCGACATGGATTGCCTTTCCTCCAAACGTAAACAGTAATGTCCCGTGGCCGATAAACGTGATCTTTAAGTCTCCGGCAGACGTTGGGATGATATCAGACTCAAATGCTTCTTGGGCGCCAGCATTAATAACAAATACAGCGATGAATAGCGTGGCCAGCAAAAATAATTTTTCCGTATGACACCTCCTTGGAATTTCCTTGTTTACGTTAATGAATTTTGATGATCTCGTAAAGAATCACCGGAAAGATGGTTTCGATTGTAGGGGCGTCCGGCGGACGCCCATAATCGGGCGAGCGCCGCTCGCCCCTACTTATCGCTTCGCTGCAAGGATTCACCCCGTTAGATCCAGAAAATTCTCTATATTTATATTTGAAACCGATGCCAAGGACCCATAATAGATTGGCAGTGGTCTTTGGGAGTCTAGAATAAAGGATTCTGGGCCACTGTCCGCTGCTCGGTATCATTCGAAATGATTGCAGATATGGGAAAAATGTCTGCAATCGGAGAAAAAGTCAAGAGGGCGAACCGGCATAGAAAAATTGCGGGGGAGGGTATGCCAGTAATAGGGCAATTAATGATCTTGTCGACCCATTTTCTGGTCATTTCAGCGCCCCCGGCGGTCCATAAGCCCCGATTCCAAAGCAAAGGGTTTTTTTTGATTGCGGATCGAAGAGATAGAGATTCCGGGGGTCAAAATCCAGCGAAACCTGAGCTCCTTCCGGAAATTCCTGGTCGCTTGGGCTGATGACTTTTATATTCATCCCGGCGGCGGTATGAATGATTACCTCATCTTCCAACCCGAGGGGTTCCCGCAAAAAAACCGTCCCTTCGATTTTCCCGCGAGTCGGAGGTACAATCCGCAGAGACTGGGGGCGGATGCCGGCCTCCACTTTGGCATGATTTTGAAGGCTTTCCCGGTGTCTCGCATGGATTTCCAACAGAACTCCCAGCAGGGAAAGAATCATTTGGTTCGATTCGGAAATAATTTCCGCGGGGAGGATGTTCATGGCCGGAGTTCCGATAAAAGTGGCGACAACCTGGTCTTGCGGAAGCATAAAAATGTTCTTGGGCCGGTCGATCTGGACCGCCGCCCCTTTATCCATAACGGCCAGACGGGACGACATGGTCATGGCTTCAACCTGGTCGTGGGTGACATAGACAATGGTGGCCGAAATCTTGCGGTGCAGACGGAGAATTTCCGTGCGCATTTCCACTCGCAGACGGGCGTCGAGGGCGCTCAAAGGCTCGTCGAGCAGAAGCACTTTTGGCTCCTTAATCAGAGCCCGGCCGATGGCCACGCGCTGCTGCTGCCCGCCGGATAGCTGGCCCGGTTTCATGGGGAGTTTATCGGAGATGGCAAGGATCTCGGCCACCCGCTCCACTTTTCTGTCGGTCTCTTTGCGGGAAACCCGGGCGATTTTCAGCGGATAGCCGATATTCTCGCGGACCGTCATATAGGGGAAGAGGGCGATATCCTGAAAGACCATGGCGATGTCCCGCTTCTGCGGGGGAAGATGGGTTACCTCTTCATTTCCGAAGAAAATCCGCCCCGAGGTGGGCATTTCGAGACCGGCAATCATGCGCAGGGTGGTCGTTTTCCCGCATCCGGAGGGGCCGACAAAGGTGAAAAATTCCCTTTCGCCGATTTCCACGCTCAGGTCCAGCACGGCAACCACTTCTTTGCCTTTGCGGCCAAAGCTCTTGTGCACGTTTTCCAACCGCACAGCCAGGGACATATATCGTTATCCTCCCACCCGCAGCCCGCTCAGCAGGTACCTTTGCAGAAAGAAGACGAGGGCAAACGTGGGGATGGAAACCAGAACGGCCGAGGACATAATCATCCCCCAGTGAATCGCCGTTTGCTCCACAAAAGTTGCCAGGCCGATGGGCAGGGTAAACATGTTCTTGTCGGTTTGCAGAATAAAGGCGAAGGTGAAATCGTTCCAGGAAAGGGCGAAGGAAAAAATGGCGATGGAGAGGATTCCCGGCTTCGCGGAGGGAAGGCAAACTTCCCGCAAAGCCCGAAGCTTGCTCGCCCCGCAGACCCAGGCGGCCTCTTCCAGTGAAATGGGAACGATCTGAAAATACTGCCACATGATCCAGATGTTAAGGGGCAGGCTAATGGACATATGGGCCAGGATCAGCCCGATATAGGTATTTCGCATCTGAAGAGAGGAAAGGATGATGTAGAGGGGGATGGCCAGCAGCATGGGGGGGAACATGTAAGAAAACAGGGTCCCGTGAGCGAACTGCTTTTTCCCGGGGAAGGTGAAGCGCGTGAGTCCATATCCCGCAAGGGTGGCCGCGAAGAGATTCAAGAGGATCGCCCCCGCGGCGCAGATGATGCTGTTTTTCAGGTAAATCAGGAATTCCGTGGCAAAGAAAAGGTCCCGGTAGTTTTCAAGGGAAAGATCCAGCCGGAAAAATTTATAAGGAGGCTGGAAGAGAACGGTCCGGGGGGTCAGGGAACTGAGCAGCATCCAGTAAAAAGGAAACGCCACCACCACGAGGACCAGGAAAAGTAAGATCATGAGGGGGCGTCGGGAGCGGGGAGCGGGGATCATCGCCCCACCTCCACTTCCCGGGTGGGGTCGAAAAATTTGAAGTATGCGATCGATCCGAGAACAAGAACCAGGAACATGACCGTACAGGTTGCGGCCGCGGTTCCGAAGTTGAATTCCTCGAAGGCCAGCCGGTAGGCGTATATGGGCAGGGTCTCGGTCGTCTTCAGAGGGCCTCCCCGGGTCAGGAGCCAGATGTTTTCAAACTTGTTGAACATCCAGATGCCGCGCAAAAGGGCGAGCAGAACCAGGGTGCTCTTCAAATTGGGGAGGGTGACGTCCCAGAAACACCGCAGGGGGCCGGCCCCGCATACCCGGGCTGCTTCGTAAAGTTTAGGCGAGATCGCCTGCAGGCGGGCGAGGAGCATCAGGGCCACAAAGCTGCTGTACTGCCAGCTCACCGATCCGATGACGGAGTACATGGACGTTTGCAGCCCGCCCAGAAAGTTGATCGGAAGTTGGATAACCCCCAACTGCATGAGGATCTGGTTCAATACCCCGTATTCCTGGTTCAGGAGCCACTGAAAGAGCAGGGCGACCACGATCGTGGGTAGGAGGTAAGGGAGGATGAAAAGGCTGCGCACAAGGGTCTGGCCGCGGAAGGAGCGATTCAAGAGCAGCGCGACCCCCAGCCCCCAAAGCAGCTGGACGATGACCGATCCGACGGTGAAAAAAGTCGAACGGCCGAGAGCGGCCCAGAAATCGCCGTCCTCAAAAATCCAGAGGAAGTTCCGGAGGCCGATCCAGGTCATGGTTGCGGAGAAGGCCGTTTTCTTGAAAAAGCTGATGGAAACGGCGTAGAAGATGGGAAGATAGGCGACCACGGTCAGAAAGAGGACGGCGGGAACCGTGGTCCCGAGGATCCAGAATAGATTGTATTTATGTTCTTTCATTTTTAATCGCATTTCATGGGAGGCTTTGGCAATTTGAAGAGGAAAACCGGGCGGTCACCCCTGCCGCAGCTCCTCCCGGCCGATGTTGCCGGCGATTCGGAGATTTCTCGAATTTACGAAGGGAAAGCACAAGAGGACTCAAAGCGAGCAGCCCATGAATCTCCTGGGCCGGCAAGAGGCCGGCGAAATAAGACAGGGACGGCCCATAGGTCGTCCCTGTCGATCCTGAACGAAAGTCCTCTTCGCCGTTGCCGGAAGCCTGCAACGGGGCTACATCCGTTTGATTTTCTTGCGGATCTGGTTAGCTGCCTCCTCGACGATGGTTTCGGCCTTCATCTTTTTGAGATTGCGCGTGGCCATCATCCAGCCGCCCATGTTTTCGTTGTGGTACAGGCCGACAAAGGGATTTATCTCCTTGCCGTCCCAATAATAAATCGGGACGCCCTTGTCCCAGACGGAATCGAGGAAGTTAAGAACGTCCATGCGCTTCTGGATGACCGGGTGATCCTGATAGGCGGCCGACCGCAGCACCTCCCGGCTGGCGGGAATGATGTGCAAGGGCACGGCCTGGTACCATTTAATGCTGTCCGGGTGCTTCATGAAGAACTTGACGTACTGTTTTCCGCCATCCACGTTGCTCTTGTTGAGGATGTGGAATCCCTGAATGGAGAGGAAAAAGTTGTCGGTCCGCCGCTTGGGGAAGGCCACGGGAACGGTGGCATCCGCAATGCGCGCGTTGTTGGCCATGACCTGCTCCAACAAGCGGGCGCCTACGTAATAGGAGTTGGCCACTTTCTCTCCCACGAAGGTGCTCATCAGCTCCGCCCAGTTGTAGGTGCTGGCCTCCGGGGAGTATTTGTGCAGTTCGGCGAGGAACTCCAGGACTTCCGCGGCCCGCTTCTTGTTTTCGCCCTTGTCCAGGGCGACTTCGTACTGTTTCTGGGCGGCGTTGTATTCGAACCAATGGACATCGTTGGACATAAAGGCGGTCTCCAGCAATACGGTGGAGGCGCCGGTTTCCGCCGAGGGAATGATGCAGCCGTACATGTTTGGGGGATTGTTCAGAGTCTTGGCAATCTGGATATAATCCTCCCAGGTTTCCATGGGCTGGAGCCCCTTCTGCTGGTAAAGGTCCTTCCGGTACCAGTTGTAGGTGAACTGCTGGCTGGTGGGGATCGAACGGTCGGCGCCCTTGTAGACCATGCGCAGGTTGTCGGCGACCCCGCCGAGGTCTTTCAGCACGTCGCCCACATCCACCAATTGGTCTTCCAGGGCCAGGTTCATGGCCTGGCCCGCGCCGTACCAAACGACCTCCGGAGGCGTTCCGGCGGCGATCAGCGTGGCCACCCGCTTATGGATATTGGCGAACCCCGGGTACTCCATAACGACTTTGATCCCCGTATTTTTCTGAAACTCGGCATTGATTTTTTCGTATACGGCGATCGCCTTCGGATTCGATTCCTCGGAGATGAAAACGACCTGGTCCTTCCTGGCGCCCCGCGCGCTCGGGATGAGAATCTGCGGGCCGATGGCTGCGGCCGCTCCCGCAGCGCCCGCATATTTCAAGAAAGTCCGCCTGCTGATTCCGGAAGAATCCTTCTTTTCCTTCTTCATGTCCAGCCCTCCTGTCGGCGCTTAATGGATCGACCCGCCGGTCGATGAATGCCTGAGGTGAAAAAAAACAAGTTTCTGTATTATATATAGAACTTCTGCATTTGTAAAACCATTTCAGATGCCGGTCACGGTCAAAGAAACTTCTGGGCCCCCTTTCCGATCTCCTTGCTCCCCGCCCTTTGCGCCTCAGTGGTGCCCTCCGATTTCCGAGCGGCGCCGCATCATCTCCTTCATTGCCTCCAAGAAGGGTGTTTTGCCCCGCGGAGGCGTGAGGACGGCTGCGGTCACGGGCCGGCCGACAATGCGGAAGTCTCCGTCTTCGTATTTCACAATGTTTTCCTGCAGCCAGTTGTCATTGTCCGTGTGGGGATAATCCTCCCGATAGTGGACTCCCCGGCTTTCCGTGCGGAACAGGGCGCTTTGGGCTGCGGCTTTCAACAGATGAACCATGTTAGTAAGTTCCAGGGCATCGATCCATTCTTTATTGTAAACCCGACTTTTCGAGGCGGTGCCCAGAAGAGGGATTTCCTCTCGGCCCACCCTCTCGAGAAAGGAGAGGAACGCGGCAAGCTCCTCGCCTTTGCGGATCGGGCTTAAGCATTTATGGGCCATCTCCTGGACCGATCTTCGCACCGGGGCGGGTCCTGCCTTCCCTTTCCGGTTCAAAGGTTCTTCCGCCTTTTCCCGCAGCAGGGCCAGGATCCCGGGGGGAAGAGGGATCTCCGCGGCCTTCTGGACAAATCCCGCGGCATTCCGGCCGGCATCGGCCCCCTGGACGATCATTTCGGTGATGGCCGAGCAGACCCGGTTGGCGCCGAAAGGACCCAGCGCGCATTCCCCTGCGGCATAGAGCCCCTCGATTCCGGTCTCAAACCTTTCGTTGATCACGATCCCCCCATCGAAATATTCCGCCGCCGGCCCGACCTCGAGCGTTTTTTTCTCCTTAAACATTTGGGGCATTGCCGATAGGTCGAGGGCTTTGTACTTCCAGTTGGGAAAGCGCCCCAGGGCGACCCGTTCAAAAGTCTCATAGGGGATCTCCCCCAGGCCGAAATAGACGCCCCCATGGGAGGATCCTTTGTTGTCTTTTATCTCCCGCATGGAGGCAAAGGAAACGAATCCTTTGTTCCATTCCATGTAGGTGCCGGTTTTCACGACGAAGGGGTCGTATTTCTTCAGGAAGACTTCTCCGGCGCTGTTGGTCAGTTCGGCGTCAAGCCGGAGGCCGAGGATGTAGGTAGCGATGCTTCCCCGCCAGAGGGGCGGCCATAGGAGCACATTACAGCAGAAGGTGATGAACTCCATGTTCCCGATGTCGGCCCCGGCCCGGTGGGCCATGGCGATTCCTTCGCCGGACAGGTCCCGCATGCCCGTATTCGGCCAGAATGCCTTGTGCCAGCCCCCCGTGGCGATGACCGTCGCTTTAGCCTGGATGGGAAAGAATTCTCCGGTGGGGATGTGCAGGCCAAGCCCGCCCAGGACCTTTCCCTCCCGGACAACGAGGTCGACGATCATGGTGTCTTCCAGGAAATCAACCCCGGCGTCCTTGGCCCTTTTGCGGAGAATGTCCATCAATCCGAGTCCCGACGTATAGATGGCCCGCTCCTCGGAGGCATTGACTTTCAACCCCCACGCCAGAAGCTCCCGCAGCCTGTCCGGCGCCGAGCGGATGTACTGCTCGACGAGCCGCTGGTTGTTCAGATAGAAGCCCTGGGTGACAATGTCGTTGAAAAATTTTTCTCGGGTATCCCCTGGGGCCCCGGGAAATCCGAGAGCGTGCAGGCTCCGGCCGTCCAGGGTGAAATCCGCGCCGGCCATGGGCGAGGCGCCGCACCGGGCAAGCGGACCCTTGCTAACCAGAAGAGCGCTCGCTCCTTGTTCCCGCGCCCCGATGGCTGCCCGAAATCCCGCCCCGCCGCCGCCCACGACCAAAACATCCGCCTTCAGGGTCTTCATCATCGACTCCAATTCGTCAAAGCAATGTCCGGGAGCGTGCCGCGTGCAAGCAGGGTTCTCCGCGGTCAGCATTCGGCCATCGGCGATAAGAATTTGTTGACGGCTAACGATGGGATGCCTTCACCGGGCACCGACACCGCTCGCTTCCCTAAGAAGCCCTCATCCTTGATGGTTTCGTAAAAAGTCCAGCTGCTGCGTTGCGTTTCAACTTTGTCGTTGCAGCGCACCTTATAAGTGCGCTTCACTCCTCAGTTTTTGCGCGCCTTGCATCTGGAGCTTTTTACGAAACCATCGTTCCGGTGACTTTTTGCGAGATCATCATTCCTGGGTTTCGCCCTTTTTCGCGACCAGGTCCTTCAGCACTCGGGACGGGGACGCCGGTTCGAGGGTGGCATCGCCTTGGAGAACGGTCTGGCAGAAGAGCCCGGGGCGGCCGTTGATCCGGCCCGTGCAACGAGCACAGATTCCTAAATCACACCCCGCATGATCGTAATAAGCCAGGGTGCCGTCCAGGTTTTGATAGATATAATCGAGAGCGGTCATGGCGCTCATTCCCTTTTCGAAGGGAACCTGGTACGTCTGATAGTGCGGTTCCTTATCCACAGAAGGATTGAACCGAAAAACCTTTACGTTGATCATCTTTTCCGCCATGGATAACTCCTCCAAAGGGCATAGAGCATAGAGCAGAGGGCATAGAGTCTAAAGATTTATGTCTTTCCTTTTCCTTCTATTCCCTTTGCCCTAAGCTCTCTGCCCTATGCGCTGTTGATTTAGTGGTGGCCGCCGATATCCGAGCGGGACTGCATCATTTTCTTCATCATATCCAGAAACGGCACCTTGCCCTTTGGCGGGGTCAGCGCCGTGATGACGGCGGGGCGCCGACCGACCTTCCAAGAGCCCTGTTCCAGACTGACTCTGCTCTCCTCAAGCCAGTTGTCATTATCGGTGAAAGGGTAATCCTCCCGGTAATGAACCCCCCGGCTTTCGGTGCGGTTGAGGGCGCTCAAGGCGGCGGCCTTCAATAGATGAACCATGTTTTTCAATTCGATGGCATCCATCCACTCTTTGTTGTAGACCCGGCTCTTTGAAGCCGTAGCCAAATTCGGCAGTTCGTCTTTTTGCGCCTTCTCCAGGAAGCCGAGGAAGTCGGTCAACTCTTTCTCGTTGCGGATCGGACCCAACCGCTTATGGGCCGTTTCCTGAACCCGCCTTCTCACCTCGGTTACCCTAAGCCCGTCCTTTTTTAAAAGAGGGAGCAGTTCACTTTCCTCCAGAGATTTGAACGCTTCCGCGGGAAGGGCGAACGCCCCGCTCTTTTTCGCGTACGCTCCGGCATTTTGTCCGGCATCCGCTCCGTGGACCAGCATCTCGGTGATCGCCGAACAAACCCGGTTTGCGCCGAAGGGACCCAAGGTACATTCCCCGGCGGCGTAAAGACCCGGTACGTTCGTCTCGAATTTTTCATCCACGACGATTCCCCCGTCGAAATATTCCACGACCGGCCCCACTTCGACGGTCCCGCCGTTCTTCAGGGTATCGGCCATCTCCGAAAGGTCCAAGGCCTTATATTTCCAATTGGGGAAGATGGGAGCGGCGTTTCGCTCAAAAGATTCCCAGGGGACCCCCCCCAGTCCATAAAAGACGCCCCCATGCGGGGAGGCTTTCCCCTCGCGCACTTCTTTTGCCGTAGCATAGGAAATAAAGCCCTTGTTCCACTCCATCGTGGTGCCTTTATCGACCACATAGGGATCATATTTCTCAAGGAATTTTTCACCCTGGCGGTTGGTCAATTCGCCCCCGCAAAGGAGACCGGTGATATAGGTGGCGATGCTGCCGCGCCAGACGGGCGGGAACAAGAGTACGTTACAGCAAAAAGTGATAAACTCCATGTTGCCGATGGCGGCCCCGATCCGATGAGCCATGGCAATTCCTTCTCCCGAGAGGTCCCGCATTCCCGTATTCGGCCAAAAAGCCTTGTGCCAGCCTCCGGTGGCCATGACCACCGCCTTGGCCTCGATCTGGATGAATTCTCCGGCGCGGATGTCGAAGCCCAAACCGCCGGCAATTTTTCCGTCGTGAGCCACAAGATCGAGCAGCATGGTGTCTTCGAGCAGATCGACGCCCGCAGTTCTGGCCTGTTTCAGCAAGGCATCCATCAGGCCGAGACCCGAAGTAAAAATCGCCCGCTCTTCCGAGAAGAGCACCTTTAAGCCCCAATCCAGAAGCTCTTTGAGCCTTTCCGGGGCCTTACGGATATACTGTTCCACGAGCTTCTGGTTATTCAGATAGTACCCTTGGGTTACAATGTCGTTGAAGAACTTTTCCTCGGTGTCATCCGGCGCCCCGGGGAAGCCAAGCTTGCTTAAGCTCCGGCCGTCCAGGGTGAAATCCGCTCCCGCCATGGGAGTGGCTCCACAACGGGCAAAAGGTCCCTTGCTCAGCATGAGCGCCTTGGCCCCGGCTTCCCGGGCCCCGATGGCCGCCCGAAAGCCTGCTCCGCCCCCTCCGACTACCAAGACATCCGTCTGGATGGTTTTTTCTATCATCCGAGCAATCCTCCGAAAAAAAAGCCTAAAATGCCTAAAGTGCGCTAAAGTGCCTAAAATTAGGAAAGATAGATCATCTCCAAATGAATCGAGGAATTAGACAGGCTTTCTCGTTGCCCGGGGAAAAGGGCATCCGGCTCGCCAAAGGAAACGGTGCCTCCTATCTTTTTGCTCCCTGCTCCCCGCCCCCTGCGCCAGGCGTCTTTAGTCCTTCGCTTCGTACCGAAAGTCACAAAAGGGCGCCCCTTCCATGATCGTTTGGGTGCGGGTGAAGCGGATTTTCGGATTCATTCCTTCGATCAGCGCCGCATCCCGGTTGCAGGAGAGAATTTTGCCAAACTCCAGGATGCCCAATTCCTGGTACATGTCGGCGTACCGGCAGCGG
>Ga0315283_10006937_pt1 | contig 10157 bp, 8 predicted proteins | sample YL17G09_0_MG_FD_204541 | JGI IMG/M metagenome (GOLD analysis project Ga0315283, IMG submission 204541) | Sediment microbial communities from Yellowstone Lake, YNP, Wyoming, USA - YL17G09_0 | ecosystem: Environmental > Aquatic > Freshwater > Lake > Sediment | place: USA: Wyoming | collected...
GCCGCACGCCTTGACAGCCGCAGGACTTCGCCGCGCCATGGAGAGCTTCGCTTCGGTGATACGACCCGGGGGAAGCCTTTTCGTGCAGCTGCTGAACTACGATAGAATACTTGCTTTACGGGAGCGCGTGCAGAACGTGAAGGAATGTGGCGGGGTGACGTATGTCCGTTTCTACGACTACGACCAGGCCGGGGGATTGATCATGTTCAATCTCCTCAAGCTGGAGAAAAAGGAATCGGTCCAGCATTCATTGATGACCGTCCCCTTGCTCCCCATCCGGAGCGGGGAGCTCAGGCACGTGATGGAGGCGACACACTTTGACGATCTCCGGTTCTATGGGGGGATCGCGATGGAGAAGTATGACGAGGGGGTCTCCCGGGACCTTTTCGTCGTCGCAACGCGCAGCAGAGGGGGGGCTCAGTAGATCCGGGGTCACGCCGGAGAGGTGCCGAAAATCTCTCAAGAAGCTTCTGTGAGACCCCCTCGAGGTGAACCCGTCGTGCTACGCAGGAGTCTGTTGAAGGTATTCGTGGATGGCGGCCGCCGCGTTCTTCCCATCCTTCATCGCCAGGATCACCGTCGCACCGCCCCGTGAGAGATCACCCCCAGCGAATATCCCCCCCCTGCTCGTTCCTTGCTTATCATTTGTCACGACGGTTCCCCGTTTGCTGGTCTCCAGCCCCGGAGTTGTCGCCTGGATGATCGGGTTCGGCTTCTGTCCGATCGCTTCGATGACGGTCTCCAGCTCGACGACAAACTCCGAGCCTTTGACCGGGACCGGCCTCCGGCGTCCCGATTCATCCGGTTCACCCAGCTCCATCCGCTGGCACTCCATCCCCCGTACCCAGTTGTTGTCGTCGGCGAGTATGCGCAAGGGGTTGGTCAACAGGAGGAACTCGATCCCTTCCTGCTCCGCGTGGTGGATCTCCTCGTCGCGCGCGGGCATTTCCTCGCGCGAGCGGCGGTAGATCAGGTACGCCTTCTCCGCGCCCAGACGCCGGGCCGTCCGCACCGCGTCCATGGCCGTGTTGCCGCCGCCGATCACCCCCACCGATTTCCCGATCTTGATCGGCGTGTCGTTCGCCGGGAACCGATATGCCCCCATGAGGTTGACCCGGGTCAGAAACTCGTTTGCCGAATAGACGCCGCTCAGGCTCTCGCCGGGAATGCCCAGGAAGTTCGGCGTTCCCGCGCCGGTACCCAGGAAGATCGCCTTGAAACCCCACTCGCCGAAGAGCTCGTCGATCGTGGCCGTGCGTCCGACCACGAAGTTGGTGTAGATCTCCACGCCGAGCCCCTTGATGCGCTCTGTCTCAAGGTCGAGGATTTCCTTCGGCAGGCGGAATTCAGGTATGCCGTAGCGGAGCACCCCCCCGACGGCATGGAGCGCTTCGAAGATGGTGACCTGATACCCGCGTTGCGCCAACTCCGCCGCGCATGTCAGCCCCGAGGGACCCGAACCGACGATGGCGACCTTTTCCGGTCGCCTCTCTACTATGACCGGAGAAGTGAACAAATTGTTCTTCATCTCATAGTCGGCCACGAAACGCTCGAGCTTCCCGATGGCCACAGGGGTGAGCTTCTTTCCCAGAACGCAGAGCTCTTCGCACTGTGACTCCTGGGGGCAGACCCGGCCGCAGATGGCAGGGAGGTAGTTGGCTTCGCGGATCTTCTTGACCGCGCCGACATAGTCCTTCTCGAGGACGAGCTGGATAAACCCGCGGATGTCGATGCCGACCGGGCAGCCGTCCATGCAGAGAGGCTCCTTGCACTCGAGGCAGCGCTGGCTCTCCACGATGGCTCGCTCTTCGTCGAAGCCGAACGAGACCTCGAGAAAGTTGACACTTCGCTCCGGGCCCGGCTGCTCAATCGATTCCTGCCGGGGGATCTTCATCCGCTGCGACGGTTTGAGGGGGTTGTGCAGGCTCATCGGGACACCCCCCGGGTCTCGCCCGTCAGTCGACAGACGTGCTTCTGGTCCGACACCTTTTCCATATCCACGTAGGTCCTGTTCCGCATCATCAGCTCGTCGAAGTCAACCGCGTGCCCTTCGAACTCAGGACCGTCCACGCAGGCGAACTTCATCTCTCCCCCCACCGTCACCCTACATCCGCCGCACATGCCGGTCCCGTCGACCATGATGGTGTTCAGGCTGACGTAGGTGATGATGCCGTAGGGCTTTGTCAGGTTGGAAACGGCCTTCATCATCGGCAGCGGGCCAATCGCATAGACTGCCTTGATCGGAGTGGGGGCGTCGAGGAGTTCCCTCAATTGATCCGTGACGAAGCCCTTGCGTCCGTACGACCCGTCGTCGGTTGTGACGAGAACCATGTCCGAACAAGCTTTCATCTCCTCTTCGAGGATCACCAGATCCGCGGAGCGGGCGCCGATGATCGTACAGACCTTGTTCCCGGCCTGCGTGAGCGCCCTGGCGATGGGATAGAGCTCCGCGGTACCGACGCCGCCGCCGATACAGGCGACCGCGCCATGGTTTTCGATCGGGGTGGGGTTGCCCAGCGGACCGACGACGTCCAGCACGCTTTCGCCGGGTCCCTTGCTGCAGAGCAATTTGGTCGTCCCTCCGATGGCCTGGACGATCAGAGTGATCGTTCCGGCCGCTCCATTGGTGTCGGCAATGGTGAGCGGAATCCGTTCCCCCCCCTCTTCAACGCGCAGCATCACGAAATTTCCGGCCTTATGTTTTCTCGCGATGAAGGGAGCCTTGATTTCGAATCTCGTGATTGTCGGCGCGAGCACCTTTTTGGCGACTATGGCAAACATGCTCTCTCGGTCATGCTGATTGGCGGAGTTTCCTCTTCAGTGGCCATTTAGGGGACAATCCACGTGCCAAAGGAACGGCCCAAAAATCTGTGAATTCAGACCCTTTTACCTGTTCTCATCAGGGACCGTTGAACAATTCTACACGGTTTGTCAAATGCGGAAAGGAGGATTGCCAGATCTGGCATGGAGGGGGGCAAGGAGCGGAAAAAAGTGATATCTTAATACCTTTGACATAGTACCGGGAGGCCATGGACCGTTCAGACACGAACCGGGGAACGCCGTTGTTCACTTTCCCCCTGCTTCTCCAGACCGCGAAGCATCATATCCCGATCCTCATAGGCATTGCCGTAGCGGCCAGACTGGCTATGTTCCGTCTGGACGAGGTGATATTCAGCTGGCGGTCGACGGACATGGCAAGCATCGCCTTGAACTACTACCGCAACGGATTTCATTTCCTTTATCCGCAGGTGTTCTGGGGAGGGAACGGTCCGGGCTACGTGGAAATGGAATGTCCGATCATTCCTTTCCTGCTCGCGTTGCTCTACAGGCTGTTTGGCGTACAGGATTGGCTGGCTCTGGTCATCCCCGTGACCTCGGGGGTTGGCCTTGTGGTCACCGTCTATCTCTTTAGCCGGCATCTGTTCGATCCGGCCGTCGGGTTTGTGGCCGGTCTGTTCACGGCGACGTCGCCCCCCCTTGTCGCTCTGAGCACGGCGTTATGGCCCGACCCGCCGATGGTCTTCTTCGGCGCGCTGGGACTCTATTTGATCGTTCAGTGGGTTGAGACGAACAAGTGGGGGTACTTTGTCTTCGGGGCCTCCGCAATAACGATCGCCATCCTTTTGAAGCTTACCGCTCTCTACCTGGGCATTCCCCTCCTCTACCTCTGTTACGTAAAGTACGGGTCTGGCCTCTGGAAATCGGCCTCTGTCTGGCTCCTGGCGTTCCTCATCCTGATTCTCCCCTGTCTCTGGTACATCCACGCGCACACACTGTATCGGGAGTACCACAACACGTTCGGGATCCTGTCGGGGGGCTTCCTGAAGTTCGCCACCGCTGAAGTTCTTCTGGATCCGGGTTTCTATGGCAAGAGTCTCGGCAGGATGATCTTCTACCATTTCACGCCGTTGGTTTTTGTCGTGTTCATCCTCGGCATCATGGTCTCACAGCGGGACAGGCTCCATTATACTTTCCACGTCTGGGCCGTGACGGTTCTCCTTTACTTCCTTGTCGCCGCCCGGGGGGTTTCGCTGGGACACTTTCAGTACATGCTCCCCGTCGTCCCCCCGGGGGCGGCCCTTGCCGGCTACGGCACACTCTTGCTGCTGCGTAAGCTGGAATCAGTCCCCTCGCTTGCCCGGTGGCCGAAGGGCACCTGGGCCCTTGCGCTCGCTCTGCTGTATCTCGGGGGGACTGTCGTGGCGGCGCATGTCTATCAATCGCCCGAAATGTACACGACAAAGATGTGGGCTCATGACAAGAGAACCGGGCTTGCGGTCGGCCGGCTCACCGCCCCGGGATCACTCATCGTCGTCGTGGACAATCAGATGGGGGGTCCGCCTGACGGGATCATGACGCCGCCGAACGTGTTTTACTTCAGTGATCGGCGCGGGTGGTATCTCGCCATGTCATGGCTTACCGAGGATCTGATTGAACAGAAGAGGCGTGAGGGAGCCCGTTATCTGGTCATCACGGCGAACACCGTCGCCACGTTCGAGGAGTCCTGTCCCCAGATACAAGGCTATCTGACGGCACGCTATGTCCCGCTTCTCGATAGTGAAGAGGGGCTCCTCTATGACCTGGCGCCTGGAAAAGAAGGGGCGACAAAGTCGGACCGGCCGAACTGACGGGCTGCCCTCACAGCGATGAGAATATCTGTCTGAGGGCCCCGAGCGTTTCCTCCACGTGGGATTCGTTGATGATCAACGGCGGCAGGAACCGGAGCACCGTCGTGTCGGTGCAGTTGATGAGGATGCCTTTTTCCCTCATCGCCTCGACAACCCCCTCGCCGGCGCGATCAAGCTCCACGCCAGCCATCAACCCATAGCCGCGGACCTCCCGGATCAACGAAGGAAACTCCTTCGCCAGCGCATCGAATCCCGCAAAGAGTTTCCTCCCCATCGCTGCGGCGTGGGCGATGAGCTTCTTCTCTTCGATCTCTTCGATCACCGCGATCCCCGCCGCGCAGGCAACCGGATTGCCGCCGAAGGTCGTCCCGTGCATCCCCGGCTCGAGCACCCCGGCCGTCTCCTCCGTGGCCAGTATCGCCCCCAGGGGGAGTCCCCCCCCGATCGGCTTGGCGAGAGTGACGATCTCCGGCCTTACCGAATAATGCTCAAATCCGAAGAACTTGCCGGTGCGACCGGCTCCCGACTGAATCTCGTCGGCGATGATGAGGAACCCGAATCTCTCATGAAGGTCCTCGATCGTGGAGGCGAACTTCTCCGACACGGGGCGGATGCCTCCTTCCCCCTGGATGAATTCAAGGAGCAGAGCGGCGGTCTTCCCGCTCACCGCAGCGGTGAGTGCAACCGGGTCGTTGAACGCAATCACGCGGCACCCATCGAGGAACGGACCGAACCCCTCCCGGTACTTCGGGCGGTCCATGAGGGAAAGGGCCCCCATGGTCCGGCCGTGGAAGGAGTTCGTCAGGGCGAGGATTTCCGACTTCCCCCGCGTCGATCCCCACTTCCGCGCGATCTTGATCACCCCTTCGGTTGTCTCCGTGCCGCTGTTGGCGAAGAACACCCGCGGGTATCCGGAATGCTTCACCAGCAGCTCGGCCAGCCTGAGTTGCGGCTCCTGCAGGAAATAGTTCGAGAGATGCGAGTATGTGCAGGCCTGGTCGGTGATGGCTTTCGTCACGCGGGGATGCGCGTAGCCCAGGGCGTTCACGGCGAGCCCCGAGAACATATCGAGATACCTTCTCCCGTCCCGGGCAAAGAGGTACACCCCCTCTCCCCGTTCGATCTCGAGGGGAAGGCGCTTGTAGGTGTGGAACAGCGCGGCGGACTCGCGTTCGTGCAGGCTCATCGGGGGGCTCCTCTGGTCACAAAAATAGTTCTTGCATAATAATACAACTTTCTGCATATTTATGCAAGTTCAATCGGGCGCAGCGTACCGGAGGAGTGCCGTGATCAATGCAGTCATCATCGGGGCGTCGGGCTACTCGGGCGCGGAGGTTCTCCGCATCCTTTCGTCGCATCCGGGGGTGTCGGTCGGGAAGGTGACCGCCGCCTCGTCGGCGGGACAGCGCGTTGACACGCTCTATCCGGCCTTCGCCGGGGTCTGCGACCTTGCCTATGATCAGCTCATCCCCGACGGCCTGGAGGGGATCGATGTCGCCTTTGTTGCGCTCCCCTCCGGAGAAGCGATGAAGTTCGTTCCCGGGCTCCTGCCGCAGGTGAAGAAGATCATCGACCTGGGGGGAGATTTTCGCCTGCAATCGGTCGAGCTGTACGAGAAATACTACGGGCGCCCGCACGAGGCCCCCGCTCTCCTGCACTCAGCGGTCTACGGTCTTCCCGAGCTCAACCGCTCCTCCATCACACGGGCCGGTCTCGTCGCCAATCCGGGCTGTTTCCCGACGGGGGCGGTCCTGGCGCTGCTCCCCGCTCTCCAGAAGGGAATCGTGGCCTCCGAAGGGATCGTCATCAATTCCCTCACGGGGGTGTCGGGGGCGGGACGGAGTACGTCCCTTGAGATGAGTTTCGCGGAGGTCAACGAGAACGTCCGCGCCTATAAGATCGGAACGCACCAGCATATCCCTGAAATCGAGAGCGTGCTCGCCTCCGCGGCCGGCGGTCCGGTCTCGGCCTCTTTCGTGCCGCATCTGCTGCCGATATCACGGGGCATCTATACGACCGTGCACGCCACGCTGGCGTCGTCGGTGACCGATGCCGAGCTCAGGGCGGTCTATGAGGATTACTACGCGACGCACCCCTTTGTGCGCATCAAAGGAGAGATCCCCCAGCTCTCTTCGGTGGTGAGGACGAACTATTGCGACATCGGGCTCTTTATCGAACGACGCACCAATCAGCTGATCGTCACGTCGGTGATCGACAATCTGGTCAAGGGGGCGGCGGGGCAGGCGGTGCAGAACATGAACCTGATGTTCGGACTCCCCGAGACCACCGGACTGACGTTCACATCAACGGACGCGGAGAAGCTGGAATGATAAAGGAAGTGCACGGCGGTGTGACGGCGCCGAAAGGGTTTCGCGCCTCCGGCATCCACTGCGGCGTCAAAAAGGAGAAAAAAGACCTGAGTCTGATCGTCTCCGATGTGCCGGCATCCGGTGCGGCGGTGCTGACCACCAACAAGGTGCAGGCCGCTCCCGTGCTTGTGGCGAAGGAACAGCTGCGACGCTCGACGACCTTCCGCGGTATCGTCGTCAACAGCGGCAACGCGAACGCCTGCACCGGCGAACGCGGGATGAACGACGCATGGGCAATGGCGAAGGCTGCGGCTGCTGCCCTCGGCGCAGACCCTCACGAAGTGTTCGTCTCCTCGACCGGCGTCATCGGGCAGTACCTGCCGATCGGAAAGATCATCGCGGGGATTCCTGTCGCGGCGGGAGCGCTCTCCGTGGACGGCGGGGCCGCCGCCGCCGAGGCCATGATGACGACGGATACATTCCGGAAAGAATGCGCGGTCCGGTTCGACTGCAACGGCGTCCCCGCCACCATCGGCGGGATGGCGAAGGGGTCGGGGATGATTGCTCCCAATATGGCGACCATGCTCGCATTCGTGACGACCGATGCCGCGGTCGCGCCCCACCTCCTGCAGCGCGCCCTGCTGCGGGCCACCGAGCGTTCATTCAACCGGATCTCGGTCGACGGCGATACGAGCACGAACGATATGGTCGTCGTCCTTGCCAACGGGATGTCGGGCGCGCCACCGGTGACGGACGACGCCGGAGTGTCCTACCAGACGTTTGAAGCCGCGCTTGAATACGTTCTTGTTGCGCTCTCGAAGATGATCGTCACCGACGGCGAAGGGGCGACGAAGTTTGTCGAGATCAACGTCACGGGGGCCGCAACGGAGGAGGTGGCGGTCAGGGCCGCGCGGGCCATCGCGAACTCGAACCTCGTGAAGACCGCGATCCACGGCGAAGACGCCAACTGGGGGCGGATCCTGGCCGCGGTGGGGTATTCGGGTATCGACTTCGACCCGTCGCTGGTCGAGATCGGCTTCGGGAATGTGCCGATCCTCCGGAAGAACTACACGATCGAATTTTCGGAGGAGGAGGCAAAACGGGTGCTCGCGCAAAAGGAGATCTGCATCACGGTCGACCTCCACCAGGGGGAGAGCCAGGCATCCTTCTGGACTTGCGATCTCTCGAAAGCCTACGTCGACATCAATGCCAACTACAGGACCTGAGGAATGCTCACGGCGCTCAAAGAAAAGACCGAAGTGCTCATCGAGGCCCTCCCGTACATATCGCGGTACGAAGGGACGACCTTCGTCATCAAATACGGCGGGGCCGCGCAGGTGGATGAGGACCTGAAAGAAACCTTTGCGCAGGACGTCACCCTCCTCAGGAAGATCGGCATCAAGGTGGTGATCGTGCACGGGGGGGGGAAGGAAGTGACGGAGATCGCAGGCAAACTGGGACTCGAGTCCCGCTTCGTCGACGGCCAGCGCTATACGGATGGACCGATGATGGACGTCGTGCAGATGGTCCTCGCCGGGAAGACGAACAAGGACATCGTCGGCCGCATCAACCGCCACGACGGAGACGCCGTGGGGCTCTGCGGCGTTGATGCACACGCGCTGAAGGTGAAGAAGTTTGACGAGAACGGGGTGGACCTGGGCTTTGTCGGCGAGATCACGGAGGTGAACACCTCCTATCTGAACCTCCTGGTCAACAACGGCATCATGCCGGTCATCGCGCCCATCGGGGTCAACCATGAGGGACAACCGCACAACGTGAATGCGGACGTGGCCGCTTCTGCGATCGCCGCGGCGTTGAAGGCGGAGAAGCTTGTCTTCCTGAGCGACGTGGAGGGGGTGATGGCAAACGGGACGCTGGTCCACAGCATGGATCAGGACGAGGCGAACCGCCTCATGGAGACCAGGGTCATCAGCAACGGCATGATTCCGAAGATACGCTCGGCCTTCACCGCGCTGAACGCCGGCGTGAAAAAAGTTCACCTTATCGACGGGCGGATCACGCATTCGCTGCTGCTCGAGATCTTCACTGACAGGGGGATCGGCACGGAGCTTGTCCATCGCGGCGCCCACGCGAAGGTAGGGGTATGAACCGGGCGACGGCGGACACCGCCACATCCGGCCGGTGGGCACCATGACAAAACAGGCCCGGCTTTACGCCATCAAAGAGATCATTGCCACCAAAGGCATCGGCAGCCAGGACGAGCTCCGGCGCGAACTGAAGAAGCGCCACTGTGACGTCACGCAGGCGACGCTCTCGCGTGACATGCAGGAACTGGGCGTCATCTGGGTCAACGCCGCCGACGGGGGGCGCTACGAGCTCCAGGCGGAAGGCGAGATGCAATCGCTCAGGCCTCTGGTGACGGCGGAAGTGCTCTCGATCGACGCGAGCGAATCGCTGATCGTGATTCATACGCTGCCGGGCTGCGCGAACACGGTGGGAGAGTTCATTGATGTCCAGAAGCATCCGGACGTCATCGGGACGGTGGCCGGAGACAACACGCTGCTTGTTGTTCCCCGCGCACACCGGAAGACTCAGCAGATTATGCAATTTCTCAAACAAAAACTCATCGAGGGACAATGATGAAAAAGAACACCATTGTGCTGGCGTACTCCGGCGGACTCGACACGTCGGTGATGGTCAAGTGGCTGATGGAACATATGAACGCCGATGTGATCACCGCGACGGGAGATCTCGGGCAGAAGCGGGAGCTCCAGGGCGTTCAGGCGAAGGCGTACGCCACGGGGGCGACCAAGGTCTACATCAAGGACCTCAAAGACGAGTTCATGAGGGACTATGTCTTTCCGTCCCTGAAGGCGGGCGCACTCTACGAAAAATCGTATCCGATGGCCACGGCACTCGGCCGTCCGCTTCTGGCCAAGATGCTGGTGGATATCGCCCATAAGGAAGGCGCGACGCACGTCGCGCACGGTTGCACGGGGAAGGGGAATGACCAGGTGCGGTTCGATGTCTCGGTCGCCGCGCTTTCCCCGGAGCTGAAAGTCCTCGCCCCCTTGCGCGACTGGGAGTTCAAGTCGCGTGAAGAAGAAATCGCCTACGCCCGGAAGAACAACATTCCGGTGGCAGCGACGGTCGCCAATCCGTATTCCATTGACGAGAATATCTGGGGGACGTCCATCGAATGCGGCGTGCTCGAAGACCCGATGGTCGAGCCGCCAGCCGATGCGTATCAACGAACGAT
>Ga0315283_10006939_pt1 | contig 10156 bp, 8 predicted proteins | sample YL17G09_0_MG_FD_204541 | JGI IMG/M metagenome (GOLD analysis project Ga0315283, IMG submission 204541) | Sediment microbial communities from Yellowstone Lake, YNP, Wyoming, USA - YL17G09_0 | ecosystem: Environmental > Aquatic > Freshwater > Lake > Sediment | place: USA: Wyoming | collected...
CGATGTCCACGCACAGTACCCACGGACGCCCGCGGCCGCCGCCGCCGACGACCTTGATCTCGGGCCAGCCGCACTCACCGCAGGAATTGCCGGTGGGCGTGATGGTGCCGCGCTGCGGCAACGGGAACGTCTGGCCGCAGCCCCGGCGCGGGCGCTCGCCCTCGACGCTGGACGGCTTGGGCTCTTCACCCTCTTTGCCCACGCAGGCGGCGAACCGTTTGCCGGTCTTGCCGCGCAACACGCGCAGCTGGCCGCCGCAGTTCTTGCACTCGCCCAGAGTGAGGTCTTCGCGCACGCCGCTCTTGATCTTGGCGCGGATGTCGTCGATGTGGCCGTCGAGGAGCTTCCAGGCGTGCTCGAGCATCCGCTGGCTCTCGGCGACGACCTCGTCGCGACGCAGCTGACCTTCGCTGATGTGGTCCATCTCGCTCTCGAGCTTGGCGGTCATCTCGCTCGAGGTGATGTCGACCGGCGCCTTCTGCAGGGCCACATCGAAGGCGGTGACCAGAGCCACCCCCAACTCGGTGGGCTCGACGGGATTGTCACGCACGTAGTTGCGGTCGTACAGGTGCTGGATGATGTCGGCGCGCGTGGCCTTGGTGCCCAGCCCAAGCTCTTCCATCTTCTCGATGAGCGGGCCCTGGCCGTAGCGCGACGGCGGCTGTGTCTCCTTGCTCTCCTGGCGCAGGTCGAGCACGGCGAAAGTGTCGCCGGGCCCCACCGACGGCAGTGGCCGGTCACGCTTGGCGGCGTACTTCTCGTAGACCTCGAGGAAGCCCGGCTCGGCGACGCGACTTCCCCGCGCCAGGAACGGCTCCTCTCCGATCCGCACGTCCAGGCGCTGACCCTCGACCACCGCCGCCGGAAGCAGCGTGGCGAGGAAGCGCCGGACGACCAGATCGTAGACCCTTGCCTGATCGCCGCTGAGCTCCTTCTTGGGGACTCCCACCGGGTAGATAGGCGGATGGTCGGTGGTGCGCTTCTTGCCCCGGGATGCGGTGAGCTTCTCCTGCCCTGCCAGGCGCGCGGCCGTGGCGGCGACCGGCGGCCAGCCGGCGAGCGCCTGCAGGCTGCCGCGCAGGTCGAGGGAAGGCGGATACACGGTGTTGTCGGTGCGCGGATAGCTGATGACCCCGTCCAGATAGAGTGACTCCGCCGCGCGCATGGCTCGGGCCGGAGCCACCCCGGCGCCCGATGAGGCGCTCATGAGCGCCGTCGTGTTGAAGGGCGGCGGCGGCGGCACCTTGCGCGGCTGCGCCTTGTAGGCCGTGACCTCCGCGGTCTCCGCCTGGGCGCCGGCAAGCGCGCTGTCGGCCGCTTCCCGCGTATCGAAGCGCCCCCTGGCGTGCGCGACCTCGAGCTTGTCGCCCTGGCGCTCGAGCATCGCCTTGATCTCCCAATACGGCACGGGCACGAAGGCGCGACGTTCCAGCTCGCGGTCGACGATCAGGCGCAGTGTCGGTGACTGGACGCGCCCGACAGACAGATAGTCCGAGCCGTACCGGTAGGACGCCAGCGACATGAAGCGCGTGAGCACGGCGCCCCAGATGAGGTCGATGTCCTGACGCGAGTGCGCCGCCTCGGCGAGATTGAAATCGACCGTCGAGGGCTTGGCGAAGGCCGCGTGGACCTCCTCCGGCGTGAGCGCCGAGTAGCGCACGCGCACGTGACGGTCCACGACCGCGGACGGCAGCATGGCCTTGACGTGCGGGTCGCCGCTGTCGAGGGTCGTGGCGGCCGGCGGGGCGGCCGCGGCCTTGCCGCGGCCGGCGGGGCCGGCCTTCTTCTTCTTCTCCGGCTTGTCGTTGGGGTGCCGCTTGAGCGCCTCGCCGCGGAGGATCTGCAGCGCCTCGTGCCCGATGAGCTCCCCTTCGCGATCGTAGTCGGTCGCGATGACGACTTGCGTGGCGCCTTTTGCCGCCTTGCGCAGCGCCGAGATCGTCGTCGCCGCTCCACCGTCGACCACCCAGGCCAGATCCGGCTTCTCGATCATGTCGCCGAGGTACTTGAGACTCCACCGCCGGTAGGTGTTGGGGAAGACGGTCTGCATGACGTGGCCGCGCAGACCGATGGTCACGGCATCCTCGTCGTCGTAGACGAAATGGTAGGACTTGACCTTCTGCCGGCCGCTGCCGTGCTCGGTGACGGTGACCCTGCTACCGAGGATATCGGCAAGCTTGCGGGCGGCGGAATCCTTCTCTGTGACGATGAGCCTCACGGACCTACCTCAACTGGACATGGCCGGGTGGTCCCGGACGATGGGGGTTAATACCACCGGGCAGACCTCGGTGTCGAGATGACGATGGCGCCGGCCGTCAGGCCAGCGCCTCGACGGCAGCCTCGCGCGTCGGGTGAAGGTCGAACACGCGATCGAGACCGGTGATCGACAGCACCCGCTCTACGGGGCGGCTGGTGACGACCAGCGTCATGGCGCCTCCGGTGGTGCGCGCGCGGCGGACCCCGCCGATGAGGACACCCAAGGCTGTGGAGTCGATGAAGGTGACCCCGCTGAGGTCGATCACGAGCCTGACGATGCCGGAGTCGAGAAGCTCCACCATGCACTCCTTGAACCGGGGAGCCGTGGAGATGTCGACCTCGCCGGTGAGCACGATCAAACCGAGCGTCCCGAACAGGCGCTGGGAGGAGACGCTGAACGCCTCGCTCATTGCCCCGTCCCCGCGGTCGGTGAGGGCGACGGTGACGCGCCGGGAGTATTGTCCTTGACCCACGTGCGGACCGTGGCCGCATCGGGCGAGTCGGGCGCCAGCTCCAGGAACCTGCCGAACGCGAGGAGAGCCGCATTGGTGTCGCCGGCGCTGATGGCGGTGGTCGCCATGTTGTAGAAGGACTCGGCATCCCTGGGCCGCAGCGCCGTGATCTTGCCGTAGGTGCTGGTCGCCATCCGGTAGTCCTTCTGGAACAGATACACGCCTACCAGCTGGTCCAGCGTCGTGAACTGCTCCTGCCGCGCCGCCTTGCCCTTCTGCTTGCCGAGGAGCTTGACGGCCTTCTCGTAGCTGGCCGCAGCGGCGCTCCAGTCCGCCTGCTGGGCAGCCGCCTGGACCCCCGGCTGGTTGGCGCGGGAGAGGTAGCTGTCGCCCAGACTGCGCCATGCGGCCACGTTCTTGGGGTCGGCCTTGACGGCCGCCTGATACTTGACGATCTCCTTGTCGAGCTGGTCCGTCGCCGACGAGCCGCCGCAGCCCAACTGTCCGCTGAGTGGGATCATGACCAGGAACGCGGCCATGATGAGTGCCATCAGCCCGAACACCCATTTCTGCCAGAATTTCACACGCTGACGGTCGAGAAGCACTTAGGGGGTCCCCTCTCCTGCATCGCTGGTGGGCGTCTGCCACCAGCCGGATCCTGCGGCTCCCACCTGCACGGAGCCGGAGCGCATACGGTCGCGAAGCCTCTCGCGGACCCCGAAGGCGGCGCCGCGAATGGCCTCCGCATCGAGATCGGTGTAGCTGTGATCACGGAACAGCGGTCGTCCGCCGACCACGGTGAGCTGCACGTCGTCCTGGTTGGCGCCGTACACGAGCGCCGAATGCGGATCGTCGATGGGTGTGAAGTGCGACCGGGATACGTCCACGGCGATGAAGTCGGCGAACTTGCCGGGCTCCAGGCTGCCGATATCGTCCTGCATGCCCAGCGCCTCGGCGCCGCCCAGCGTCGCGATGCGCACGCACTTCTGTGCGTCGAGAATGGAGACGTCGCGCTCGACGGCGCGATGCAGGAACAGCATCGTGCGCATCTCGTCGAACATGTCCATGATGTTGCTCGAGGCCGGGCTGTCGGTACCCAGCCCCACACGCACGCCTTCGTGCAGCAGATCGGCAAGCGGGGCGACGCCGCATCCCAGTTTGGCGTTGCTCTTGGGGCAATGGGCCACGGCGACGCTGTTGGCTTTGAGGATGCGGATGTCGTCGAGGCTCACCTGCACGCAGTGGACGGCCAGGAAGTCCTCGTCGAAGACGTCCCATTGCTGCAGGTACTTGATGGGGCTGACGCCGTACGGCTGCACGAGCATGCGCTCCCAGCCCATCTTCTCGCGATAGTCGTGCGCGAACTTGCCCGAACCAGAGCGCACGTACGTGATCTCTTCCTTGCTCTCGGCCACATGGCTCATCACTTTGAGGCCGCGGGAGCGCGCCAGCGCCGACACGGCCTGGTACAGACGGCTGGAGACCGTGTACGGAGCGTGCGGGGCGAGGCCCACCTCGAAGCCGGGCGGCGCCGCCGCCTGGGCTTCGTCGAGGCGGCGCTCGGCGTCGGCTACCGTCTCGTCGAGATGCGTATCATCGACGCCGAAGACCTCGAGATAGAGGCGGCCGCGCAAGCCGGCCTCGGCGGCCGCCTCGAGCGTCACGCCGCTGTAGCTGGTGTCGGCGATGGTCGTGATGCCCGAGGAGATGGCCTCGATGGCGCCGAGCTTGGCGCTCTGCAGGTACTCCTCGGGAGTAAGCGACGCCTTGACGTCGACAAGGCTGATGATCCAGTCGCCGAACTCCGAATCGTCGAGGATGCCGCGGAACGAGGTGTACTCGATGTGGCTGTGACAGTTGACGAAGCCCGGCATGATGATGCTCCGGCCAAGATCGACGACGACAGCATCGGGATGCGCGGCCAGCAAAGCAGGCGCCGGGCCCACGCCGACGATGCGCTCGCCGCTCACGGCGAGCCCGCCGTCGGCCAGGACCGGCGCCGATACGGGCAGCACCCAGTCGCCGCGATAGATCGTGATGTCGTCAGAGTCGGTGATCATGGCTCCCTGTGGTGTAGACGCGCGAAGAATGCGCCATCCGTGCGCCTGGAGTATAGGGGAGCGCGTCGCGGAGTGGCAAACAGAGGGGTGGGCGCCCGGTCACGGGGCGCACGACGGCAGTATACTTGGGCCGCCAGCGACCAAGGGGGCGGCGTGCGCGAAGGATCCGGGCCCAGCTTCTCAGCCGAAGTCATCACCAGCACGGTATGGGACGCCATCGAGGCGATACCGGGGCTGGACGACCTGTACCGCAACCCTCTGCAGGCGCTCGGTGAGCGCGTGCGCAGGGAGCGGCACGGCCCGGTGCGCCTCGCGGAAGACGAGGCCGGCCTGCTGCTCGAGGTGCACATCGTGGTCTCCGCCGGGGCTTCCGTCACCGCCGTGAGCGAAGCCGTGGCCCGCGCCGGCGCCGCCTACCTTGGCAGCGCTACCGGCACGCCCATCACTCACGTAGAGGTGTATGTGGACGACATCGCCGATGACGACTAGTGAGGGCGGTCGACCTCACGACGACCACTCGTGACCTGCTGGCGCCGGTCTGTCGCGACTGCGCCTGGTGGCAGACCCTGCCCGGGAGCACGGGTCCATCCGGTCTGAGGAGCACCTGGGAGAGCGAGGTCCAGGCCGAGGCTGGGTTCTTCGGGCGCGCATTGGTCGACGGCGACGCGGTCATCGGCTGGATGCACGCCGCCGCCAGCCGCCTCGTGCCGCGTGCCCACCGTCTGCCGGCCGGCCCTCCGTCGGCCGACGCCTACGTGCTCATCTGCTCGTACTTCTACGACGAGGACTACCTGCGCGGCTTCCAGTTCCTCCTGCAGGAGCTGGAAGCCGCGCTCAAGCATCGCCGCGTCATGGCGCTGGAGGCCTTCGGCCTGCGCCGCACGCGCCTCGGCGACCCCTTCCGCGGCTACCTTCGCGAGCTCAACCTCTTCCACCCGGAGGTACTCGAGGGCAGCGGGTTCCGCCAGGTGCAAGTCAAGGGAGAGGTGGCGCGCTTCCGCCTCGAGCTGGCGACGATCGTGGAGGCTCCACGTTACAGCGTAGCCCGGGAACGCATCGAGGCGGAAGCGGCGGCGCAGCCGGTGTGAGCGCCGGCGCGACCGGCTAGCGGAACAGGCGCGGGAGGCGCTGCTTCCAGTCGGCGGGCAGGACCGCGTCGAGCGCGTCGTCGAGCGTGACGATACCCAGCGGCCGACGCTCGTCGTCCACCACGGGGATGGCCAGCAGGTCGTACTTGGTCATGAGGCGCCCGACCTCTTCTTCGTCCACGTCGGCGGCGGTGTCGACGACGTCGTCCTCCATGATCTCGACGAGCGCCCGTTCCGGCTCGGCCAGCACCAGGTCCCTGAGGCTCGCCACGCCGGCCAGGCGACCGTCTTCGTCGAGCAGGTAGAGATACGTCATCGCGTGCTGCTCGGGCCGCTCGCGGCGGATCCACGCCAGCGCCGCGCCCGCGGTCGTCGCCAGCGGAAGGGTGATGAACTCGGTGCTCATCAGCGAACCCGCCGTGTGCTCGGGGTGGCTGGCGAGCTCCCGAAGGTCATCTTCGCGCTCGTCCGGCAGTCTCGCCAGAAGCTCCTGCGCCAGGTCGTCGGGCAACTCGCTGAGGATGTCGGCAGCCTCGTCGGTCTCGATCTGCTCGAGCACCGCGACGGCGCGCGTGAGCGGCATCTCCTGCAGGGCCGCGGTACGCAGGTCCTCTTCCATCTCCTGCAAAGTGTCCGCGGCGAGGCCCGGGTTGAGCGCGGCGAGCACCGCCGCGCGCTCCCGCGGGCCCACCTGGCTGACGACGTCGGCGATATCGGCGGGATGCAGCTCGGCCAGCTCTCCGAACGCCTCGACGAAGTTGAGCCGCGAGAGCCTCAGCGAAATGAGATTCACATCCTGCCAGGGCACGAGATCGCCGCTGCGTCGCGGCAGCCGGCGCGAGAGAAAGCGGAGGCCGAAGCGCCGCGCCAAGGCGCCGGAGCTCGCGTCGACACCACTCACGATCAGATCTCCGTCGCCGGCCGCGAGCATCACGTCCTGCACGCGCACGAAGACGCGGCGCCGCATATCGAGCACCTGGTTGTCGAGCACGGAGTCGACGAGGGCCAGCTCGTCGCTGCGCAGCGACGCGGGCTCGAGGTCGGACAGCGTGCACGACAGTCGCAGCTGCTCGGCGTCGATGTCGATCTCGGCGACCTGCGCCCACGGCACGCGGAACTGCCGGTCGCCGTCGCACTCGATGAAGAAGCCGCTGACCGTGGCGGTCTCGGAGGCGCAGAGGGCGACCACATCGAGCAGCTCGCCGATCTGTGCGCCGGCGAGGTCGACGACGGTCATATCTTCGAGTTCGGAGAGGGCGAGCGAGCCTTGGTCGTCGTCCACGGAAACGAGTCACATCCTTTCGCCCGCGGGGGCCCCGCGAGACGCGGCGAGGATACTCGGCAGGAGAGCCACGCGTCAATGATCCAGGATGTTACATTGCCGTATCGTCGCGGTGCCTTGGTGAGATACACTCTGCCCGCTCTTACCCCCCAAAGCGCCACACAGAAGGAGGACGAAGTCCATGGAAGCCGTCGCTGACACCGGCTCGACCAACGCGCTGGAGCGCTTCTTCAAGTTCAAGCAGTGGAACACGTCGCTCAAGCGCGACACCCTCGCCGGGCTGGCGACCTTCATGGTCATGTCCTACATCATCTTCGTGAACCCGAGCATCCTTGGGCTGGGCGGGGCAGGCCTGCCGTTCGCGGCGGCGCTCACCTCGACCTGTCTGGTGGCCGGCGTCATGACCATCCTCATGGGCCTGGTCACCAACCGCGCCTACGCCATCGCCCCCGGAATGGGGCTCAATGCGGTAGTCGCCTTCAGCCTGGTACTGGGACAGGGACTGACCTTCAAGAGCGCCATGGGCCTTGTCGTCCTCGAAGGCGTCACCATCACGATCCTCGTCCTGACCGGCTTCCGCAAGGCGATCTTCACGGCGATCCCGGTCGAGCTCAAGAAGGCGATCGTCATCGGCATCGGCTTCTTCATCCTGTTCATCGGCCTCGTCGACGGCGGCCTCATCAACGTGAACGGCGGTACGCCGGTCGGGCTGGTGGAGCTGGGGAACGTGCCCATGGTGCCGGTGGCCGTCACGGTCGTGGGCCTCGTTGCCACGATCATCATGCTGGCGCTGCGCTGGCGGGCGGCGATCCTGCTCGGCATCATCGTCGCGACCGTCTTCGCCATCATCATGAACTACGCCTGGAGCAAGGACGCCGGCTTCCTCGCGGGGCAGGCGATCCTGCCGACCGACCTCGTCGCGATGCCCGACTTCAGCCTCGTCGGCGCCTTCGACTTCGGCGCCTTCAGCAAGCTGGGGGTCACGGCCGCCATCCTCTGGATCTTTAGCCTCATGCTGAGCGACTTCTTCGACACCATGGGGACTCTGGTGGGGGTGGGCGGCCAAGCCGGCTACCTCGACGACAAGGGCGACCTTCCGAAGGTCAACCGGCCGCTGCTGGTCGACTCCGTCGCCGCCGCGGCCGGCGGCGCCGTGAGCGCTTCCTCCGCCACCACCTACATCGAGTCGGGGGCCGGCGTCGCCCAGGGCGGCCGGACCGGCTGGGTGGCTATCGTCGTCGGCGTACTGTTCCTCGCCGCCATGTTCTTCTCACCGATCGCGGGCATCGTACCCAGCCAGGCGACGGCGGCGGCGCTGATCGTCGTCGGCTACCTGATGATGGCCACGCTGACCAAGGCCGAGAGTGAAGCCGACCACGAGGTGGGCGAGCCCAAAGCGGGCATCGACTTCGGCAACCTCGCCTTCGGGCTGCCGGCGGTCCTCATCATGACGATCATGCCCCTCACCTACAGCATCACCAACGGCATCGGCGCCGGGTTCATCGCCTACGTCATCATCCGTGTCGCGCAAGGAAAGGCACGCATGGTGGGCTGGCTGCTGTGGGTCTCCTCGATCGCCTTCGTCATCTACTTCTTGTTCCCGTACTTCCAGGCCAAGGGCTGGGTCTGATTGGCTGTTGACCGTAGCGCGGCGCTGCGTCCGCGGCGCGACGGACGAAAGGGGGCGGGGGCCGGCGGCCCCCGCCCCCTTCGTCGTCCCAGCGCCTCAGCCACGCCGGTTTTGCTATCCTTGACGCCCCGATGACCTACGTCACCCTCATCGCCGCCCTGACGCTCATCCTGATCTCGGCCGAGCTGTTCACCAATGGCATCGAGTGGTTCGGGCGGCGGTACGAACTCGGGGAAGGCGCCGTGGGCAGCATCCTCGCGGCGGTGGGCACGGCGCTTCCCGAGACCCTGGTCCCGATCATCGCCATCATCTTCACCGGCACCGCGGCCTCGGAACAGATCGGGGTCGGCGCCATCCTCGGGGCTCCCTTCATGCTCTCCAGCCTCGCCATGGTAGTCACGGCCGCGGCGGTAGTGATCTTCACGCTGCTCGGCCGACGGAAGCTCGAGGTCACGGTGAACGAGCCCATCATGCGCCGCGACCTCAGCCATTTCCTCATCGCCTACTCGATCGCCATGCTCAGCGGGCTCATCGGCGGCCGCGCGATCCACTACGTAGTCGCGGCCGGGCTCATCGCCTTCTACGCCTACTACGTGTGGGAAACGCTGCGCGGCGAGGGCGACCTGGGGGAAGACACGAAGCGCCTCTACTTCCACCGCCACCCCGTGATGCCGCACCGCTACCGCATCTTCCTGCAGATCGGCGTGGCGCTGGCCGGCATCATCGTCGGGGCCCAATTCTTCGTGCACGCCGTGAGCGCCGTGAGCGAGTCGCTCGGGGCCAGCCCGCTGCTCGTGTCGCTGCTGATCACGCCGATCGCGACCGAGCTGCCCGAGAAGTTCAACTCGGTGCTCTGGATCCGCCAGCGCAAAGACACCCTGGCGCTCGGCAACATCGCCGGAGCGATGGTGTTCCAGAGCACGTTCCCGGTTTCGATCGGCCTCGTCTTCACCACCTGGCAGCTCGACCAGACCGGCCTCGTCAGCGGTGTGCTCGCCCTGGTCTCGGGCACGGTCTTCTACCTCACGCTGCGCTTCCGCCACAGGCTGACCTGGTGGTCGCTGGCCGGCGCCGGGTCGACGTACTTCGCGTACATGGTCTACGTGTTCGCGCTGCACTGACGCCGCGGGCGAGCGCGGCCGCCGCGGCTACTTGGCGATGGTGAGCACCACCGTGCTGCCGACCGGCACCACGACGCCGACGTCTGGGGAGACCTTGATCACCGTGCCCGGCTGCTGCCCCGACCCGCCCTTCTGCTTGACGGCGACGAAGAGCCCCGCATCCGAGATGCGGCTGGTGGCGCTGGTGGCGTCCATGCCGTACACATCGGGGACGGCGACGGTGGCCGTGGGCGAGGGCGACGGCGACGGCGAGCCGCTCGACAGGAC
>Ga0315283_10006940_pt1 | contig 10156 bp, 8 predicted proteins | sample YL17G09_0_MG_FD_204541 | JGI IMG/M metagenome (GOLD analysis project Ga0315283, IMG submission 204541) | Sediment microbial communities from Yellowstone Lake, YNP, Wyoming, USA - YL17G09_0 | ecosystem: Environmental > Aquatic > Freshwater > Lake > Sediment | place: USA: Wyoming | collected...
GGAGGAGAAGGCCCTCTCGGCCACGGCGTACACCGCCCTTGAGGTCCATAGTAATGACGTGGCGGTGCGGAGGATGTGCCAGCACTGCGAGGAACCAACCTGCGTCTCGGTATGTCCCGTCGGCGCCTTTACCAAGACCGGCCTGGGCCCGGTTCTTTACGACGAGTCAAAGTGCATTGGATGCCGGTATTGCATGACGGCCTGCCCGTTCCAGGTCCCCCGCTACGAATGGGCCAGCACGAAACCGCGGGTCCAGAAATGCCGGTTCTGTTACGATCGCATCAAGAGCGGTCTCCAGCCGGCGTGCGCGGAAGCTTGTCCCACAGGCGCCACCAAGTTTGGCAACCGGGATGAATTGGTCCGCGAGGCGTACGAGAGAATCAAGGCCGAGCCGGACAAGTACGTGCACCGCGTCTATGGTGTCAAGGAAGTAGGCGGCACGTCCATCCTGTATCTGACTTCGGTTCCCTTCGAACAGCTGGGCTTCAAGACCGGCCTGCAGGAACAACCATTGCCGGCCTTGACCTGGAACGTCCTGTCGAAGATTCCGGGCGTGGTTAGTGTCGGAGGCACGATGCTCCTCGGCGTCTGGTGGATCACCAACCGGCGGGAAGAGGTTGCCCGAGCGGAAGGCAAGAGCAAGCAGTCCAAACATACGCACGTTCCGGCTCATGAGGATTAGCATGAAAGAATTACTTGCGAGACTGACGCCCTGGAAGGTGATCGCCGCCCTGATTCTGGTCGCCGGCGCCTACTCCATCTACGTCCGTTTCACCCGCGGGCTCGGCGCCGCCACGAACCTGAGCGACCAGTTCCCCTGGGGGCTGTGGATCGGCCTCGACATTCTGTGCGGCGTAGGCCTTGCGGGGGGAGGGTTCACCCTCGCCGCAATTGTCTACGTCTTCAACATAAAACGCTTCTATCCGATCCTGCGGCCGGCGATCCTGACCGCTTTTCTCGGGTATCTGCTGGTGATCGTTGCCTTGCTCTGCGACCTGGGAAGACCCCTGCAGATCTGGCACGCCATCATCATGTGGAATCCGCGGTCGGTCATGTTTGAAGTGGCGTGGTGCGTGATGCTCTACACTACCGTTCTGGCGCTCGAGTTTGCGCCGGTCGTGCTCGAGCGGTTCCAGATGACGAGGACACTCAAGGTGCTCAAGAGCATAACGATCCCGCTGGTGATCCTGGGAGTCCTGCTGTCCACGCTGCACCAGTCATCTCTCGGATCGCTGTATCTGATCGTGCCTAACAAGCTCTATCCCCTGTGGTACTCGCCGCTCCTGCCTGTCTTCTTTTTCATCTCGGCCGTCGCTGCGGGTTGCGGCATGGTGATATTCGAATCCTTTCTCAGCTCCCGTGCTTTCAAAAGGGGGCTTGAGATTCATCTCCTCTCAGAAGTGAGCAGAATCGCGGTTGTCGTTCTGATGGTCTACCTGGCGCTGCGGATGGTCGACGGTTACCAGCGACATATCGCCGGATTGCTGTTCCTTCCGAAGGTGGAAACATACCTGTACTGGCTCGAGATCGTCGTGGGGATCCTTCTGCCGCTCGCGCTGTTCGCGTTCCCCCGCGTGCGGCGGAACCCGAACGGCCTTTTCCTCGGCGCTGTATCGATCGTCATCGGCTTCGTGCTGGGCCGCATGAACGTGTCGGTTACCGGCATGGAGGGCTCTTCCGGCACTCACTATGTGCCGTCGCTGATGGAGGCGTCGATAACGCTGTCGATCATCACGCTCGGCTTCATTGCATTCACGCTGGCCGCAAAGCATCTCCCGGTGTTTGATCACGCGGAGCCGGCGGAGGCTAAGGCTGCCCCTGTCTCGTGGGCAGAGGAACTCGATCTGGCGTCACAACCTGTCAGCCGGTAGCCGGCAGAGGCTCCACATGGACACGTCGAACAGGATATTTCACATTATCCCGCCGGATGAAGACTGCTGCGTCTGGATGACGGCGGGCGTTCTAGCGTACCAGCTGTGCGATCGCAAGTTCAGCTGTGAGGAGTGTGCCGTCGACTCTGCGATGCGCCGGCGACCCCGGACCGTTGACGTCGGCGCAGGTGATGCGAGCCTGCCGATGCCCGGCGCAGCAGAGACCGCACTGCGCGAAAACCTGCGGTACAGTCGGAATCACTGCTGGGCCCGGAAGGTGGGTGCGGACCTGTTCCAGATCGGGATTGAACCGGGCCTCAGCAGCGCAATCGGCATTCCGAAGACGATCGTGCTCCCTTCGCAAGGGCAGCGACTCCAGGCGCGCCAGACCTGCCTGTGGATCGTCATGACCGGCGGAACCTACGCGCTGGAGTGTCCCATGGGAGGCGTGGTGAGGCGAGCGAACTCCCTGCTCGCAGAGCATCCGCACCTGCTGTTCCAATCGCCTTTTGAACAGGGTTGGCTGTATGAGATGAAGGCCGACCCGGCCGGGCGCGAGACCGGGGAGCTTGTGTCGGCCGGGCAGATTGCCGCCAGGTACTCCTCCGACGAATCCCGCTTCTTCAAGAATCTCTCTGCCATGATCCGGAGAAACCAGCCGGACATCGGCATGACGCTCGCGGATGGCGGGCACCGCCTGCAGGGCATCCCTGACCTGGTCGGCCCGACCCGCTATTTCAACGCCGTCAGGCAGGCTTTCAGCTGACCGGTCGGCGTATTCCCTGCCTGACCGCTGACACCTGCACGGCAGACACCTGCCGCCCCAGGCAGCCCTAGCCGCCACCCGCCCCGATCCAGGACTGTCTTGTCTACCTCGACCTGTGATGTTCGTGATAGGATTGGGGCGGTCGAAGAATGAATCTGTTTCACTCCCTGAAATTCAAGGTCCTGATCGGCACCGCCTTCCTATTTTTCTCCGTCTTTGCGCTGTACTCCTACCTCGTTGAACGTGCCTTTACCGCGCAGATCATGAACCAGGTCATGGAAAGCGCCGCGCGGGTGAGCGACGTGATCAAGAACTCGACCAGGTACAGCATGCTGCTGAACAGGCGTCCGGACGTCTACCAGATCATCGCCACGATCGGCCGCGAGCCCGGCGTCGAGGGAATCCGTATCTACAACAAGCGCGGCATGATCATGGTCTCGACCAACAAGTCGGAGGAGATGACCGTTGTCGACATGAAAGCAGAGGCCTGCTACGCATGTCACGACAGCGAGAAACCACTTCAGTCCCTCCCGACCGCAAACCGTGTTCGCACCTACGAGGCGGGAGGCAAGCGCATCATCGGCCTGATCAATCCCATCCGCAATGAACCTGCCTGCTCCAACGGCGCCTGCCACGCTCACCCGGCCGACCGCACGGTCCTTGGCGTGCTTGACGTCCGCATGTCGCTGGAGAAGATTGATGCCGAGAGTTCCCAGGCAAGACGCAGGTTCATCGTTTACTCCCTGCTCATGGCTGTCTTCGTCGGAGGCGCTTCGGCGCTGTTCCTGCTGCGCACAGTGCACCGTCCGGTCCGGCAGCTGATCGAAGGTACGAAGCAGGTGGCTGCAGGGAATCTCAACTACGAGATCCGGGTTCCGTCCCGAGACGAGATCGGTCAGCTGGCCAGTTCGTTCAACGAAATGACGCGCTTCCTGCAGCAGGCCAGGGAACAGAACGAAAGCTGGTCAAGAACCCTGGAGAAACGGATCCAGGAAAAGACCCGGGAGCTGAAACAGATCCACGAGCAGATACTCCAGATCGAGAAAATGGCTTCTCTCGGCAGGCTCTCTGCAACCGTCGCCCACGAGCTGAACAACCCGCTCGAAGGCATTCTGACCTATGCAAAGCTGATCGCCAGGCGCCTCCAGAAGGTCCAGGAGCCGGGCATTCAGCCGATCCGGGAGGACATCGATCTCATCATCCGCGAAGTCCAGCGGTGCGGAAACATCGTGAAGAACCTGCTGCTCTTCTCCAAGAAGCAGGTGGGCGAATTCGGCGTCGCGCCCGTGGCAGGCCTCGTCGAACAGGCCGTGCGGCTGGTCCAGCATCACTTCAACATCTCGGGTGTCTCCTTTCAGCAGGAACTGCGCGTTCCCGACGCATCCATCCTGTGCGATGGAAACCAAATCCAGCAGGCGCTCCTCGCACTGTTCGTCAACGCCGTGGAGGCAATGAGCGGGGGCGGAACCCTGCGGCTCGTCGTGGACCGCGATGCGGCGGCAAACACGATCATCTCGGTTTCAGACACGGGGACCGGCATAACTCCAGACGAACTGTCCCACATTTTCGAACCGTTCTACACAACCAAGAAGGAGGGAAACGGAGTCGGCCTCGGGTTGTCTGTTGTCTACGGCATCGCCGAACGTCACGGTGGTTCGGTGTCGGTCCGGTCGGAGCCGGGCAAAGGCACCGTTTTCACGCTGACCTTCCCGCCCGTGGCTCAGAGCCGGCCGCGGGTGGAGCCAGGCGAAGCGGCCCCTACCCAGTCGCGTGCGTGATGCCCGAGGTCAAGCCGGTACGATGAACAATCGAACGTCAATTCTGATTGTCGACGACGAGATGGTCGTTCGGGATTCGCTCACCAAGTGGTTCCTGGAGGACGGTTACCGGGTTGGCGCTGCGGAGAACGCAGCCGATGCGATCAGGCAGATGCAGGCCCAGGCCTGGGATATCATTCTGCTCGACATCAAGATGCCGGGGATGGACGGGATGGAGCTCCAGCAGCGCATCAAGCAGATCGATCCGGCTGCGACCATCATCTTTATCACCGCGCACGCTTCTGTCGATACGGCGGTCCAGGCGCTCAAGTCGGGTGCTTTCGACTACGTCACAAAGCCCATCGATCCGGATTACCTGTCACACCTTGTCGCCAACGCGATCAAGCAGCGCGCATTGGTCAACGAGAACATCCGCCTGAAAGAACAGATTGCCGAGTTCCCCAAGCTGGATGAAATCGTCGGCGCGTCGCCCGCGATGCAGCAGGTTTTCCAGCTGGTGGAGACTGTGGCCAAGACCGACACCACCGTCATGATCCGGGGCGAGAGCGGCACGGGGAAGGAGCTCCTGGCGCGGGCGATCCACGGTAACAGCCAGCGCCGTTACTTTCCCATGGTCATCATCAACTGCGGGGGAATGCCCGAAGGTGTGCTCGAGAGCGAGCTCTTCGGGCATGAACGGGGCGCCTTCACCGGAGCGCAGTATCGGCGGAAAGGGAAACTCGAGCTTGCCGACCAGGGGACGCTGTTCCTGGACGAAGTCGGCAACATCGACATGAAGACCCAGATGGACTTGCTCAGGGTGATCGAAACCAAGCAGTTCAGCCGGGTCGGCGGCAACGAGATCATCAAAGTGGATTTTCGGATCATCTGCGCCACGAACAAGGACCTCGAGCGGGCCGTTCAGGAAGGCACTTTCAGGGAGGACCTCTACTACCGTCTGAATGTATTCACGATTTACGTCCCTCCGCTCAGGGAGCGGAAATCAGACATACCTCCCCTGGCAGACTACTTCGTAAGCAAGTATGCGCGCGCGATGGCCAAGCCGATCACCAGAATCACCCCCGAAGCCATGGACGTGCTCGTGCGCTATGACTGGCCGGGGAACGTGAGGGAACTCGAGAACGGGATCGAACGAGCCATGGTCGTGGGCAAGCCTCCGGCCATCTTGCCTGACGACCTTCCGTTCCGCATCACGGAAAAGAACCATGTTCCGCGGTCCGGATCCCTGGCCTCGATGGAGAGAGCTCACATAGCCGAGGTGCTGGAGCAGCACAACTGGAACATCACCCGCTCCGCCGAAACTCTCGAGATAGACAGGGTTACTCTGTACAACAAGATCAGTAAGTACGGCCTGAGGAAACCGTAAGTGGCTTTGGAAATCCATCTGCTGAATGGATCTTCCATCCGGGATCGGGACTTCCGGGACACGACCCAGCTGCTGGAGCAGATCTTCGCCGCCCGCGTCGGCCTGCAGCGACCCGCCCTGGACATGGCTCGCGCCTATGACGTTTCCAGGAGGCAGGTGAACTCGACCGCTCTCCTGGCGCAGATCCTTGAGGCAGGCGCGGATCCCCTGCTCAAACGGCTGGCGATCGTGGACGCGGACCTCTTTATCCCGGTCCTGACGTTCGTCTTCGGCGAGGCCCAGCTTTCGGGAACCGCCGCTGTGGTTTCCACGCACCGGCTTTCCAACCAGTTTTATGGCCTCCCGCGGAATGATGTCCTGATGCGCGAGCGCCTGGGCAAGGAGATTGTGCACGAACTGGGGCACACCTTCGGCCTTTTTCACTGCCGCAAGTATGACTGCGTGATGCGGGCGTCGACCTATGTGGAGGAAATCGACCTGAAGGGCTCCCATCCCTGCGAGCCCTGTACCAACCTCATCCGGGTGCACCTTGCGAGTGGCGCAGAACATACCACGGGATTGCAGGACCCGAGACCCGCATGAGTCGCTCCGACCGGCGATCGCACGTTCGCGCCGGAGCTGCCGGATATCGGCGGGACTGACGGGCAGGAAGCGCGTTCAGGCAGGAGGTTAGGATCTCCCCTTTCCGGGCTGCACCCTGTGCCGTTGGCAGCGTAGCCCGGGCCCGGGTTTCCACATCCCGACATTCCTTCTCGCCTGGCTTGCGCTCCTTGTGTTCAGCTGCCATGGTCTGCTACGCTCTGCCCTCGTATGCAGTCGCACAAGGACTCAGACGCCTCCCGCCCGGCACCGCCGGCTTTTACCTGGATCTCCTCGCCTCAAACCTACCGGGAAATGGTGGGGGCACTGGCCCAGGCAAGACGTCTTGCGGTCGACATCGAGGCTGACAGCCTCTATCACTATTTCGAGAAGGTCTGCCTGATCCAGATCTCGACCGATACCTGGACCTACGTGATCGATCCCCTTGTCGTTCGGAGCCTGTTGGAGTTGGGGAGGCTGATGGCGGACCCGGCGATCGAGAAAGTGTTCCACGCCTCCGGATATGATCTGCTCAGCCTGAAGAGGGATCATGGCTTCGCCTTCACGAACATCTTCGACACGCACCTGGCCGCGCAGCTGATTGGTCACGAGCAACTGGGCCTGAGCGCGCTGCTCGAAAAACTGCTCGCTATCCGCCATTCAAAGCATCGCCAGCGGGACGATTGGTCACGCAGGCCGCTTGATCCCGCCCAGCTCCAGTATGCCGCCATGGACACCCACTATCTGCTTCCGCTCCGGGACCTGCTCGAACAGGAGCTCCGCGAAAAGGGGCGCCTGGACTGGGCCCGCGAGGAATTCGAGGCTATGCTCGACTCTGAGCCGCATGAGAGGTCCTTCGATCCGGAGGGCTTCAGGCGCATCAAGGGGAGCCGCGAGCTCGGCCCCCAGCAGCAGGCAGTACTGCGTGCTCTGTTTCTACTCAGGGATCACTACGCGCGTGCAATGGACCTGCCGCCCTTCAAGGTTTTGAGCAACACGGTTCTGATCGACCTGGCACGCAATCCGCCTTCGTATGCGGACGAACTCTCACGTCGCCCGGGGATCTCCGCACGGGTGGCGGCGAGATTCAGCGGAGAGATATTCCGTGTCATCCGGAAGGCCCGGGTGGAAGACACCTCCGACGCGAAGGCGCAGGGGCATATGGTCTGGCGGCCACACTCACGGGAAGCTCAATCACGCCTGGAGAAGTTGAAGGCATGGCGGCACTCCAAGGCCAAAGAGCTGAACCTTCATGTCGGTGTCGTCTTCCCCGGTTCCCTCCTCGAAACACTGGCTGGGTTTCCTCCCCCGGATGCTGCCAGCCTCGCCAATATGGACGGCATGCGGGCCTGGCGGGCACGCGAGTTCGGCTCTCAAATCCTGCAGACTCTCGGCTCTTGAAGCGATGCCCGGGTCCCAGGGCGGGGAAATCTCCGGCAGAGACCGCCTCGACTCGCGTCTTGCTCCTGCAGCGAAGATTTGTGGCATCGATGCTCCCGCAGTAGAATTGTAGAGTCATGAGGGGGCTTTCCATCAAAACCCGCTGGCTCTACCACCCGGTCACCATATTCCTCTCAATCCAGGTGCTGTGGATCCTGCTGATGGTCGTGTGGATCCGATGGTATGTCGAGAAGCACGCCCAGATGAGGGAACTGGCCCGGCAGCTTCGGGCCCAGGTGGTTCTTGAAGGATGGTGGGTCCCGCTGGTCGAAGGCGCTATTCTGCTGACCCTGATCCTCGCGGGCGCCACGTTGATTTTCATCTACTGGAACAAGCAGCATCGCCTGAACCAGATGCAGCGCAGCTTCGTCTCCAATGTCACCCACGAGCTCAAGTCGCCGGTTGCGTCCATCCAGCTTGCGCTGGAAACGATGGCCCTCAGGGACCTTCCCGAGGGCAAACGGCGCGAGTTCCTGGGGATGATGCTCGACGATACGGAGAGACTCACCACCCTCATCAACCGCATCCTCGGTGCCGCCCGGATCGAGAAACAGCGCGGCCGCTATTCGTTGGGGCCCACGAGCATGCGGCGCTTCGTGGAAGAGCTTCTGGAGGAGGACCGGCACCTGTTCGAGAAGGACGGGCACGCCGTGCTCCTGGAGAAAGGCGCGGATGCGCGCGTGGCAATGGACCGCGTGGCAATGCGCATGGTCCTCTCGAACCTGATCGAGAATGCTGCGCGCTACTCCCCGCGTGGATCCACGATCCGCATCCGGCTGCAGAGAGATCTGCGCAGCTGCCGCCTCGAGGTGATCGACAGCGGTGAAGGAATCGTCCGGAAGGATCTCAAGAACGTGTTCAAAATGTTCTGGCGCGGAGAGAGCCGTCCTTCGCACAAAAGAGGAACGGGCCTCGGGCTCTATATCGTCCGCCACATCGTGAAGGATCACGGCGGCAAGGTCTGGGCCTGGAGCGCGGGCCCGGGGCGCGGCTCGACCTTCTCTGTGAGGCTTCCGCGCGTGCGCAAGTATGGAACCATCGGCCGTCGGACCCTGCGTCCTCAGCCCGACAGCACATCGTGAATGAAATGGCACAATCGAAAGCCACAGGCGAAACCGCCAGAATCCTGCTGGTCGAGGACGAATCCCACCTCGCCGGTCCGCTCCAGTTCAATCTCGAACAGGAAGGCTACGAAATCCGCGCCACGGCCAGCGGCAAGGAGGCGCTGGCCCTGCTGAAGCGCGAGAAGTTCGACCTGATCATCCTCGACCTCACGCTCGAGGAGATGGACGGCCTCGAGGTCGCCCGACAGATCCGCCGGCGGGATGAGAGACTCCCGATCCTCATGCTTACGGCCCGGTCCACGGAACAGGACCGCGTGATCGGATTCAAGCTGGGAGCAGACGACTACATGGTGAAGCCCTTCCACCTGCCGGAATTGCTCCTGCGTATCCAGCGGATGCTCCAGCGCAGCCGTTGGTACTTCCAGCCTGACCGGCCTGTGCGCGAGGTGCAGGTGGCGGACTACAAGGTAAACCTGGACCAGCTTCGAGGCACAGGGCCGCGCGGCGACCTGCAGTTGACGGCACTGGAAGCGGACCTGCTCGAGTTACTCACGGCGGAGCCGAACACGGTCCACAGCCGCGCAGAATTGCTGGAACGGGTCTGGCGATACCGGTCCGACGTGGAAACCCGTACGGTCGACAATTTCATAGTACGTCTCAGGCGCTATTTTGAAAGGGAACCGGAGCAGCCGCGGCACTTCATCAGCGTGCGAGGCCGGGGTTACATGTACGTTCCGTAGAACGGGAGCGGATCACAAAGGCTGGCTTCCCCTGCTGGCAGGGCATCCGTCATTGCCCACCTGACGGAACGGAGGGAAAACCCGCAATCGCTTCAGAGGCTGCCGAGGCCCTGCTCTCGCGTCACGAGTAGTGAGTGTGTTTCTCTTTGAAGCGGGCGGCGCTGGCCTTCCGGAATTCGTGGCGCCCCCCGGCATCGAGGAGCGGACGCCGGCGGGCGGGGAAATTCTGGGCGACGTAAGTGTCCAGGGATAGTCCCAGCACGTATCCGGCCTTCCTCAGCCGGCGGCAGTAATCCTCGCTGTCACCGCCGTGGACGAATTCCTCGTCGAGGTCGCCCACCGCCTCGACAGCCCGACGCTTCAACGCGGTGCAGAAAAAGGCGAGCATCCCCTCAATCAGAACGCCTGCGCGGTGAAAGTGATACCTCAGAACCCTGTTCCGCTCGTGCAGGTCGTCGGTCAGGAACCTGGGGATCTGGGGCACCATCTTCTCGCGCACGCGATCAGCGCACTGCCAGTCTCGTGGGTTCGAGCCTAGCGGACCCACGGCTC
>Ga0315283_10006941_pt1 | contig 10155 bp, 6 predicted proteins | sample YL17G09_0_MG_FD_204541 | JGI IMG/M metagenome (GOLD analysis project Ga0315283, IMG submission 204541) | Sediment microbial communities from Yellowstone Lake, YNP, Wyoming, USA - YL17G09_0 | ecosystem: Environmental > Aquatic > Freshwater > Lake > Sediment | place: USA: Wyoming | collected...
CCCGTAGGCGGTGCGCCCAGGACAGGGTTGCTGGACACTTCCACGTACTTGAGCAGCCGAGGCGCCCGTAACGTCGATGAACCCCTTGCCGATGATTCGACCCCAGCGCTTTCCACCGAAAGTGGTCAAACGACCATCGAGATTTCCTTGTCCACCGGAAAAGTCGTCAGCGATGACCACCTGGGTTCCCCTCCGCAACCAAGGCGCGCCCATATCAAGAACTTTGGGCAATCTTGTTAGGCGCGGATGGGCTTCGAAGCGACGGATGATGTCTTTGTCGTGCTCCGGAGTTTCATTGAATATCCCAACTTTGGTCGCATCCCTGAGACGTTCGTCCACAATCCATGCGTCAGCCAGCGGCTCCCCGTTAACATATGCCATGAGACGATTTCCGGCATCGAAAATCTGCAGGCGTCTCATGCTTGTATTGCTGGACTCAGAAATATGTCGCGATGCGACCACTTCCCGAATCCCCTCGACAACGATGATGAGAGCATACGTACGCTCAGTGAGCTCGAGCCGCCAGTGATTCAGTTGATCCAGAGAGCGACAAATCAGGCCGAATCTACCCGGATCAGCAACCGCACTTTCCGCTATCGAACAAATCAGACCACTTGGTGCGCCAGGATCAAGGACGGCCAATCTTTCGACTGCAGGTTCGGCGACACCTGGAATCTCTTGCTCGACTTGACAGTGCCATACTGCCCACTCGCCACCCACCTCAGCGACTATACCAGGAGCCACGCCCACTGCATTTAGCGAATCCGCTGCGTGTGCGCCGCCACACCAAGACTCGTATCCGTCAATATCGGCAACGCGAACACCGTGGATACGAGTATCCATTCTAAATCCGATTTGTCCGAGCACGCTTTGATGAATGCCAAGATACACTTCGCCCGTGAGCGGGCTCTGATCAACCGCCACTGGCGTGAGCCAAGGATACGGTGCCAGCCCAGTCGCCCCATTGACAGAGGAGACGTAGTAGACATTTCCTTCTGCACGCGCAATCACAACGAAATAAAATGGCAAGTTCTGCACCCCCCGCAGAGATCGCGTACGGCTAGCCGTCTCTCCGGCCCAAAGCTCTCCGTTTTCGGGTCCCAAGGCATGCATGATGAAACTGTTGCCCATCATCCGTGGGTCCGGTATGTCAACAGCGGGGAACCACCCAACCGCCAGATTCTCGTCCAACAAAGACACTCGACCGTTCGCCGCACGTTTCCACCTCCGGAACTGGCGCAAGGTGCGGCGTACTCGCCCGCTCAGTAGCCACCGAACCAGTCGTTCCCATCGCGAATCGGTCTCACTGCCCAGGAACCAACGATTCATCCGAGCACGGAAGGGGTCCGGCAGTGGCTCAGCCTGGGCAGTATTGTGGCCATTCAGCATATAGACCGCAAAAGCCAAACCATCCCGCGCGGCGAAGGGCCCGTAAGCTAACGCGATACGACCAAACCCTGCGTCGATAAGGGGAGCAATCCGAAGCGCTCCGTTGTCAATACTCATCACTCCTTCCAAGTCCACACCCAATCGTTTCTGCCCGCTGGTTGCCAGACTGCCGATCACGGTACCAGTCGTTCGGTCATCCGTAAAATCATCGTAAAGCTCGAGTTCTCCCTTTAACGACTGCGCCGGCATTGTACTCACGGTCTTATTCGTCATATTATCAATTGCCTTGGTAATACATCACTTGCGCGATTGCGCATCGCGCTCCTGAGGGGCGCAGGATTTCCAACGTGAAGGGAAGAACATCAATCCAAATTTGCTCTCGATCCCCCTGCCCGAGCCGTAGTAATCAGCAGATTCCACATCGAATGCGATGCAGTTCTTCAGCACGTCGTGGTGGTTGTTCCCCTTGCCAAGCCACAAGGAAAGATAGTAGCGGCCAGGCAGCAGATAGAGGGAATCGACCTCGAAGTCGGCAAATCCTTCTCCTGGGTCCACGAGAGGGATATCGTTCCCGGTGGCCCAGTTGTTGCTCGCGGCCAGCAGCGCTCCGTATTCACTGTGAATGCTGATCCCGATGACCAAGTCACGTAGTTTTTTGTGCGCTCTGTAGTGAAGCCGCATCGTGAGCCTGTCACCACTTCGGATGAGATTAATAATCTCGCCGGCCTCATTCAAGAATTCGAAATGCGTAAGCCTTCCCTCACCATTCCCAGAGCGTGATTCGATGGTCTCAAGATCCACGGTTCCTACCGAGGATTGGGCGAACGTCTTCATATAGTCGCCGACGATGCTCCTCGCGTCACCGTCAGCCCGCACGCGTCCGGCATCGATCCAGATACATCTCGAACATAGGCCCTCAACCGCGGCCATGTTGTGGGAGACGAACAGCACGGTCCGCCCGCTTGCTCGCAGGCCATCCATTGTATCAAGGCACTTTTTCTGGAAATCGGCGTCGCCGACTGCCAGCACCTCGTCAACCAACAGGATGTCCGGTGACAGATGGGCGGCAACGGCAAAGCCCAATCGCAGACGCATACCCGACGAATACCGCTTGATCGGTGTGTCTATGAACTGGTTGATGCCTGAAAACTCGACGATCTCATCCAGTCGTTTCTCGATCTCCTTCTTCTTCATGCCCAGGATCGAACCGTTCAAGTAGATATTCTCACGGCCGGTCAGCTCTTCGTGAAAGCCGGTGCCAACCTCGAGCAGGGAAGCGATGCGTCCGGCGGCTTTCAAACTGCCGGAAGTTGGATGGGTGATTCTGGACAACAACTTCAGGAGGGTGCTCTTGCCCGCGCCATTCCTCCCGATAATCCCCAAGACCTCGCCCTGTTGTACCTCGAACGACACGTCACGAAGTGCCCAGACGATCTGTTCTTGCTCACGTTCACGCTTGACGAGCTTCGAGATGGCCCCCATGATCACTTCCCGGATCTGGGTGTTCGCCGAATATTCGCCGAGGCGATAGCACTTTGAAAGTCCGGAAACCTGCAAAACCGGATAACTCATTCATTTCTCCAATCAGGCATAGCGGCCGCATCCTCATTCATGACGAAACGCTGTTCCATCCAAGTTGTCTCCGAACGGGCAACGCCCATGATCCCCATTAACGCTTTCCAGAGCGCTCTAGATCACGTCCGCGAAGCGGCGTGCCGTGCGCTGGAAGTACCAGACCCCGAGTATGAACACCAATACAGTCCCGACGCATGAAACACCGAGCCATTCCCAGGGAACAGGTCGGCCCGATATCAGGGCACGGGTGGTTTCAATGATCCCGACAATGGGATTAAGGCTCACCAGCCAATGGTAGCGCTCTGGAACCATGCTCATTGGGTAGACAACCGGCGAGGCGAACATCCAGAGCTGAACAAAGAACGGCAAGGCGTGTTTGATATCACGATAGTTCACGTTGAGCGCGGCAAACAACTGACCGAAGCCCAGCGTGCACACCACAAGGAGAATCAAAACCAGGGGCAAGAGCGCCAGCCCTGGAGAAAATGGCATCTCGTAGAACACCAGAAGCCCGAACAGAATGACAGAGGCAATGGCTAGATCAAGCAGCGAGCCGATGACCGCTGCCGCGGGAAGAAGGATTCGCGGAAAATAGACCTTAGTGATGAGCGAGGTGTTGGATATCACGCTATTCGACGCCATGATGAGCGCGGTGGAAAAGTAGGTCCACGACAACAGCGAGGCGTAGTAAAAGAGGGGATAGGGAAGGCCATCGCTTGGCAGCTTTGCTACTCTGCCAAATAGCAGCGTGAACAACAGCATTCCCATCAACGGCTGCAAAATGACCCACGCCACACCCAGTGCAGTTTGTTTGTACTTGACCTTGATATCTTTCCATACAAGAAAATATAGAAGCTCACGATCTCGCCATAAGCCAACGACTGACTGACCGATACCGTGCGAACTCCCGAGTTCGATCAATACAGGAACCTCCGCTGCTGTCAACTCTACCGCTTTATCCATCATCTCGCTCCAGTCTATCGATCATATGAGAACCTCTCCTCGGCACCAAGCAGAACAACCTACCAATCTCCTCGCCAGTAATCTTCAGTGGGCATAAGCAGGGACAGTCTTTTTCCAGAGGTGAACATGCCGGTACTGGCTCCACCCGATGGACACAATCTCCGAGACTCCATCGTTGTCAAGATCAACAAGCTGCGCTCCAAGATGGCTGGAATGGGGACCGCGTTCAACCACGTAGGGAGCCCAGGCACGGCCCCCCTTACGATTCAAGTAAATTGCCGTGAGGTTATCCGGCGCCCCATCGCTCTTCTGATCAGTGTGTTCGGCCACGACGATGTCTGGCTTACCGTCTCCATCAAGATCAGCAACATCCATACTGTTCAAAGACCGCTCTCGCGTGATGATGTGGCGCTTCCATTCAGCTGTCTTAGGATCTACAGGGGAATCAAACCAGTAGAGATGGACCCCCAAGGTCCAGTCCTCCCTCTCCTCTGTGGCGACGATGTCCAAACGGCCATCGCCGTTGAGGTCAGCGAGGGCTAACCGGTCAATCCATACCTTCGAAGCATCTACTTGGCCTCCTACGGCATGTACGTTCCACTTCAAAGACAGCGATCCAGGATTTTCCAACCATGCGACATGGTGACCATCCTTACTCACGTGCGCAATGTCCTGGTCCCCGTCCCCATCAATGTCTCCAACGGCTATTCCATCCTCGTTAACATCCGTGGAAATATGGTGCAGGGGCCACAGTGGCACATCCGGATTAGCCGGGACCTCAAGAACATACAAGTTCTCCCTCCGGGTGAAAACAAGTTGCGGCTTTCCCCCAGGAATGAGCCTCGCCTTGACATGGCCTTGCGTTCGCCCTGCTGCTACCGCTCCCACAAGCCGCGAATTCCAGGAAGTTGCCTTCTCATCTGCCGCCTCGATCCAATACACCCTGTCATCCTTTATTCCAATGAGATCGGAAAGCGCATCCCCATCCACGTCAATGGAGAAAAACACATCCATACTTTCATCAACGATGAGCGTCCGTTTCCACTCTCCCTGCAACTTGCCTCCAGGATTGCGGTACAGGAAGGATCCGGCAATCACGTCAGAAAAACCATCCTGATCGACATCTGCAAACACAAGCCCCATTTTTCCTTTTTGGCTCGTAGGACGGTCTCCATCAATAGAGCTGTAGGCCCACTTCTTCGCGTCGCTAGTCAGGTTCTCCCACATTTCAATGGTCCGTCCGGGGCCACCGTAATTCTTTCCAACAAGGTCGATGTCTCCATCGCCATCAATATCGCCGATTCGCATATTATGGGAGCCACTCCGTGACAGGACTATGGGTGTAAATACACCGCCTTTATTGAAATAAACCAATACCCGCTTCTTCGTAGAGGTGTGCATCTCTGCGGTAAGGACGTCCAGTTCACCATCCCCGTCAAAATCAGCAACCTGGAGCGAGTGGGCACCTTCCAGAATGCCTTTCTCGATCGGGTGTTCGACCCAAGCATCGGCACGAGGGTCCTTCGGCGATTCAAACCAGGAGAGCGAGCCCTTCCCTTCTGAGGCGCTCAGGACAACATCGGGCCTGCCGTCCTTGTTCATGTCCGCCACGAAGACCCTCGTGTCAGAGGCCCACTTCGGCGCGATGGGATAGGACCTCCAAGGATTTGGTTTATTTGAAATCCCTGGATTTTCAAGCCAGGATCCCCCCGAGACGATATCGAGGTCACCGTCCTGGTCAATATCGGCCAGCGCTATTCCCTCGCCTGGGCGCTCGAGGATGAGGTGTCGTTCGAAATGACCGGGTGTTAACTGTATCCAGAGCACCACTGTCTTCTTGTCGCACGTAACGATATCAAGCTTGCCGTCTCCGTTCACGTCCCCGACTACCAGATCGTGGACATACCCAGCGCCAACCACATGGCGAATCCATTCGCTCTGACCGTTTCCTGAAACATTTTCAAACCACACTGCTTCCCCTTTGCCCTCTGCCAATGTCCCAATTATGATATCTGCGTGGCCGTCTCCGTCGACATCGGCCAATTGCCCATCGGTTGTGAACTCCTCACTCGCCACAGGATGTTTCTCCCAAGTGGGGTACTGGTACCAGACCAAACCCGCCCCCTCAAAACCTTGGGCACCAACAACTACATCCCAATTGCCATCGCCGTTGATGTCGCCCAGCATGACAACGTCCGTACAACAATCCTTGCCAGTATTTGGTTGAGGATCAATGGTCCAGTGACGAAATGGAGGAGTGTCAGGAACGTTCTGTTCAGACACACATCCGCTAATAGAAAAACAAATCACCAAGCTCATATACGTAATCAGTCTCATGCGGGACACCTTCCTAAACACTCTGATCTACAGAATAAGTCGATTCGTGTGTGTGCTTTACGAAAAACGATCTACGACGCGGAGCTTACACGAATAATGAAAAGGCTTATGGTTGATGTGAGCAATTGCGGGACCTCATCATCGCCCATGTCATCGAGGAAGGGCGCCGTTCGTCCAACGCAATTTGCCTTTCCTGGTGAGTAAGAAAGCTAAGTTCAGGAAATGCATTAGGATCTCGCTTCGCTGTGTGGATAATATCGATTTGATGGGTAGAGGCAAATCGGGGAAGTACCGCCTCCGAAAGACCCGGTTGAAAACAATCATGAAGTTCCACCAGGAGGTCACAATCGGCAAGGCCCGGCACCAAGTCCGGCCTGAGCAACTCAAACTCGCCGCCCTCACAGTCGGACACGATTAAGCACCTATTGACGGTCAACTCTCGAAGAGTTGCCACAGTGCATTCGGCCCCGACAGTCACACGATCAGCGACGTTGTTCACCAGCGCCATTGCATTACAAAGCTCGCGCTCCGAGGCTTCGATGTCGAAAGCATACACCCGCGCTTTTGGCATGAATACGGCTAACCCAACCGCGTAGTAGCCCTCGGCGCACCCAATGTCGATGACTTGATCATAACCCCGCGCTATGATCTCAGCTATAACATCGTGCAGCTCCAGTTCGTACAGACCTAACAGGCTACCTGCCTCTCCCCCTGCCCGATAACCTGGTCTTCCAACAGGCCAGAACATCATCCCGGAAAACGGGCCACTACGGACATATACTCCGGACGTAGCGATAATTTTCTTAATTACTTCGTAGAGTTCGTTATTCCAAAGGGCAATTCCTTGACTTCTCATAGCCCTTATATTTCCGTCGCGAGTGTCGCGATAACGGGCATAGGTCTCCGGGAAAAATGTCTTTACGGCTATTTTGGCTAAGTAGAAAATAGGCAAGTCGATAATTTGTTGCTTCGTCATGTAGTAGCTCCTCGATTGATTGACCTTGTTAGCTCATTGCAGAATCTTCTACAACCTGCTCGACAAAAAAATCCGTTTCTCACCGTCGCAGTACTAGGATTTGGCATTATGGCCATTGGTCGGCCCCCAGCCGGAGCGTTTCTATCAAGATTCCTGTAAGGCACCCAGAATCACATTCAGCGCTGAGGGATTACACAGGCGATTCCGTTTTCCTTCTCGCACACGGCCGAACGTGAAGTGTTGCTGAAAAGCAAAATTATCTTTTTCATGAAAGACCTTGGTTCAAAACCATCCGATAGGCAGTTAGCAGACGCTCCGCGCGGGCATGCCAGGAAAAGCGTTCGACTGCCCGCTCCCTGCCTTTCTTGCCCATCTGACCCGCAGTGTCCGGATCGTTGAGCAGCGACAGGATAGCCTCAGCAAGCAAGTCCGGCCGCTCAGGCTCTACCAGCAAACCTGTCTCGCCATCAGTAATCGTCTCGAGCATGCCACCCACTTTCGTTCCCACGACAGGAATCCCACATGCCATACCTTCCACAATTGAGATGCCAAAGCTCTCACTCAAGGAGGGATTCACAACCAAGCTGGATGTCCGATACCGCTCCGGTAGTTCCTTGTGGGGAACACGCCCGATAAACTGAACTTTATCGGCCAAGTTCAATCTCTTAACCAGACTGTCTAGATGCTGCTGGTAGTCAGAACTCACCGACCCGTTGTAAAAACGACTAAGAGCCCGGACAAGCGGGTCTGAGGAAATGCTGACTATGAAATCCTCCCGCAGCGTTGCCCTCGCTCCCACTATGATGAGTCGCGCTCGGTCAATTCGTGACACAACCTGGGCGAATGCCTCGATTAGCGTGTGGATACCTTTCTCAGGGGACACACGTCCGACAAACAAGATCGGCAGCACTTCACCACGATACACATCTGTAGCTGACCCTGGTCGAAAGGCTTCAACGTCGACACCGTTATATGCCGTGACAACCGTGCCACGGTAAGACGGAAAAGACTCACGGAACAGGCGAGCGATATGGTCACTCACAGCCACGACGGCATCGACTGCCTCGAGTTCAGTGCTGACCTGCTGCTCATCCATTTGCGAAAGCCATTCGGCCTGCATTTCAAGGACGACACGCCGGTTCCTCGCCCGGTTCTTGAAGCGTCGACACCAAGACCAGTAGTTCATCACATGGACCACATCATAGTTCGATCGATCAAGCTCCTTCGCGATCGATCGCGCATAACCATGGAATGCGTCGGCGATAGCAGGAATTCCAAACGGACGGGCCCATCTCGGATAATGGGTAGCCACGTATTGAAGGGTATCGTCAGCTCCACCAGATACAAACGATACCCTGAACGGTAAATCACCCGGAGGCTCGAGTCCCGGCCTTCGCTTGCCGAATAACGTGACATCTGCCTGACAAGCCATCTCAATTGCCGTGTTATAGGCAATGAGCCCAATCGAGTTCTGATTCGGCGGAAGGATGCCGTCGTAGGGTTGTGCAACGAGCGCGACGTTCATGTTCACACCGTTCTCTCTATTCGCTTGATGGAGCGATTCCCTTTTCGCATTAGAAGCTACACGACTCCCCATTTGCGTAGTGGCCGACGAGTCGTCGGATACCCTCCTCAATTGGCAAGAGTGGACGCTTCAGAAGTTTACGCATCTTGCTAATGTCGGGACACCGGCGAGTCATGTCGCCTTCCGCCAGCGGCGGCAAGAACTCAATCGGCGACCGACTACCGGTGACACGAATTACCGTGCGTGCAAGATCCAGGATACTCGTCTCGACATCGCTGCCGATATTGATCACCTCATTTTCACAGGCCGCTTCGGCATGCAGAGTTACGCATGTCTCCACCGTGTCGTCAACATAGCAAAACGTGCGTGTCTGGGAGCCCTTTCCGTAGACACGAAGTGGTGCCCCCTCAAGCGCTGCTCGGATAAATCGCGGTAGCACGAAATCCTCACTTTGCCGCGGCCCGTAAGTGTTGAAGAAACGGAATATGGTATAGGGAAGTCCAAACTCGCGCTGAAACGTCCGCAAATAGACCTCTCCCACATTCTTCACCACTGCATAAGGCAATCTCGAATTCAATGGCGTCGTGTTTTCGTTTTGAGGACTCTCAAATGGCTCGCCATACACCTCCGACGAGGAAGAGAAGTAGGCACGTTTGACTCCAGTGTTCTTGCAGAGCCGCAGAATGTTTTCAATGCCCGTGATGTCTCGGAGGACTAGCAGCGGATTCGCCAACGTTCTCTGCACGCCCACGACTGCGGCAAAATGGAACACATGCGTGAAGCGGAAACGATAGAAGAGTGAGGAAATGTCGTTGAAGTCATTCACATCACACTTGATGAACGTAAGATTTTGCGCATTAAGGCTGATCTTCTCGACACTTCCAGTCAGCAGATTATCCGCGACGATGACATCGGTATCCGGGCGCTTCACAAGGGCACGAACCAGCGCACTACCGATATTGCCCGCCCCACCAGTCACAAGAATTGATTCCATCATGCCTCCCGAGTTGTGTCACAGGTTAGGAACGTAATTGGTCCGGCGAAAGATCTCAACGCCGGTCTCAAAGCGCTGCAGAAACTCGCCATCAGAAACGTCCGACAGCACTGGCCACCGCGGATTCCCATTGAAACGCTGAAGTTGAGACCGATATGCAGCAAGCGCCGCCAGCTTACGAAGTAGCACGCTGTCCACATCAACTCTGGCGCGACACCCGAACACAATCTCCGCGACATCACGTGTAGTTCCCAACCCACATCTCACGATGCTGGACGTGTATCGCCCTCCACCTTGGGTCCAGGGCCAGATGTTCCACAACCATACTGGATACTCAAGCAGCGTCACTGGCATACCGATTCGGTCCACTACTCCGCGCACGATGCGATTCGTTTC
>Ga0315283_10006945_pt1 | contig 10151 bp, 11 predicted proteins | sample YL17G09_0_MG_FD_204541 | JGI IMG/M metagenome (GOLD analysis project Ga0315283, IMG submission 204541) | Sediment microbial communities from Yellowstone Lake, YNP, Wyoming, USA - YL17G09_0 | ecosystem: Environmental > Aquatic > Freshwater > Lake > Sediment | place: USA: Wyoming | collected...
ATGTTGATCTGCATGCAGAGCACGAGTGTTCGGATCGATGTCTCGACCCACGAAGAACTCAAGCGCCTCGCTGTCGAGCTGAACACCACGGTCGGGAACGCTGTCGCCTTGGCGGTTCGAGCCCTCCGCCAGGACCGCATCGGCACCGAGTTGAACACTCCCCTGCTCGAGGACGAGACCGCCTGGCTCGATGCCGACCTCGGGTGACGTTGTCGATCTCGATCTCGGGATCCCCGAGGGACGGGAGGCCGGGTTTCCCCACCCCGCGGTCTTGGTGACAGCCCAGCGCGTTCTCGACGCCACGCCCTCGGTCATCCACGTCGTCCCGCTCACGTCAACGATCCGAGGTTTCGACTCCGAGATCGTCATCGACCTCGACCCTGCGAACGGGTTGCAGCAGACGTCCGCCGCCCAGTGCCAACACCTTCGAGCTGTGTCCCCGAGCCGTGTCACGACGACACGCGGCAACGTCGGACCCGCCGTGCTCGCACAACTTCGTGACACGATCGCGCTGCTCCTCGACCTTCCCACCTAGGCGCGGGCGGACGGTCAGCGACCGCGGGCGGCTCGGTAGCGGTTCGGGGCACCCTGGTTGTCGGCCGCCTCGATCCGGTCCTGGACACTCGAGAGCTCGGCCCGGGCCTCGCGGCTGTAGCGGGGATCGGGTTCGATCACGTCGCCCGGAAGCGGCGGAAGCCCGAAGCTCGAATAGACGACCTTGCGGGGCCGATCGACCGGTGGGAACGCTCGGTGCAGGGTGTCGCTGCAGTGCACGGTCGCGTCACCGGTGCGCGTCTCCAGCAGCCGGGGACGAAGGTCGAGCGCCGGGTCGCGCCCCGTCGCCATCGTGTTGGCGCGGTGACTCCCCGGGATCACACCGAGCGCGCCACTCGTGCGGTCGGCGCCCGTGACCGAGATGCCGCACGTCAGCCCGCTGCAGACGAAGGAGTGCCGGCCCTGACCGCAGTCCTTGTGCCACGGGAGGTCGGAGAGACCGCGGACGATCCCGAGCGGCTTCACCAGCCCCTCGCCGCCACCCTTGTGCCGGTGCCCGTCACCGGTGAGCCCGCCGATCCACTGGTAGCGGTCGTCGTGCACCAGCTCGCGCAGCGCGGCCGACTTGTCGTAGAAGTTCAGGACCCGCACTGCCTGATCCACGCCGTGCTCGTCGACCGCCCACCACGAATCGCCGTCGTCCGGGGTGGCCCTGGCGATCCACTCGTCGATGTCGGCGCCGATCGTGGCCATCTCATCGACAGCGAACACGTCGCGGAGGTGCAAGAAGCCCGCCTGCTCGAGGAAGTGCGCGATCTCCTCGTGGTCGTCATCGATCGTGAACGAGCGATCCAGGTCGAGGTCGCCGCCGTCGAGGTCGGTGAAGGTGACGTCTCCCGCCTCGTGCACCGCGCGGCCGTCGAGCAGCGCGCGCAACGCAGGCTCCCACCCGATCCAGTCGGGCATGGCGCCGACGGTGAGCCGCACCCTGGCCGTCATCGCGAGGCCCATCGTGGACTGGGCGTCCTGGACGAGGTCGGAGAGCGCGTCGGCGGCCATCGCGGCGGCGACACCGGCGCCGTCGAGCCCGTCCCGGAGCGCCAAGGTGCCTCCGGCGAGGGCGAGCGTCACGCCGCGGCCGTCGACGTCGAGGCCGAGCGCGGGGAGGTCCTTGTAGGTCACTCCCCGGCCGGCCAGGTCCCCGTGCACGGCGATCGCGTCGGGCAGGAGCGACTCGAAGACCTCGTCGCGCGCGAGCGAGCGGACGTCCTTGTGAAGCCGCGTACGAGTGTCGATCGACATGAGCCCTCCCGTCGACCCGTGCAGTGTCGCACGAATGCGTACCCCTCAGGGCGTCCGCGGTCGTGGGGACTCCCTTCGCGCCGCGCCAGCCTCGGCAAGTAGGTCGACTCCGGTGGTGAGTACGTGGCGGGCAAGTCCTCGTCGCTGGTAGTCGTCTTCGGTGCGCATGGGTTCGACGAGACCAGTGGCGGTCTCGGGGTCGTACCAGAACAGACCGTGCGCTGCGTTGTTGTCATCGCGGTCGAGAATGACCAGATCCAGGTCGGAGCGATACAACGATGTTTGGAGGAGACGCTCCTCGACGTCGGGTCCGATCCGCTTGATCATGTAATGCGGCAGCAGCATCGTGTCGACGTGTCGCCGAACACCCGATACGCGAGCCGGACGGAGCCCTTTCGTGCGTACTGCACCGGCCCAATGCCCACGTCAGGAGTATGGCGGTAGTCGGCCGTCAGACCAGCGCCTCAGGCCGAGAGCGCCTCGGGGCGTTCGGCCGGATCCTTGTTGATCGGAGCGGTCCAGACCTCGCCGGGGAGGTTCGTCCCGATCACCAACCGCGTGTTCGAGCCCGCCAGGCTGCGGTGCAGCCATCCTGCGGGCGCCTGGAGCCGACATCCCGGAACGGTCTGCGTCACGTTGCCGTGTTCGTCGGCGAACGCGCCCGTGCCGGAGATCACCCAGGTCACCGCTTCGAACTCGTGCCAGTGCAGGGTCTCGTCCTCGTCGTGGACATCATCGAACGCCAACCCGTGGAGCCCCATGGCCGCGACCTGCTCGAGCGCTTCCTCTTCGGCGATCGGTGCCGCAGTCGTGAACTCGTACTGCATCCGGTGCCGTCCCTTCGTCGATGCCACTGACCTCGATCTCGTCGCAGCATCGTGATCGATGCACGGCGCACGGTCCAGTCAGGTCAGGGAGTAGTCGTCCGGGTCGACCTGGCGAGTGAGCTCCCAGTACTGGTCGAGGGGCCAGGGTGAGAGCGTGTACACCTTGCCGGCCGGATTCTTGTAGTGGCTGTGCTTGATCGACGGGTGTGCCCACACGAGCTGGCTGATCTCGGCCTGGTGTCGCGCGGCGTACGCGTCATGTGCCTCCTTGCGGACCTCGATCGTCCGCGCGCCCGACATGAGCACGAGGCGGATCGCCTCCAGCGCGAAGCTCACCTGGAACTCGGAGTGGAAGAACAGACTCGCGCTGTGTGCGAGGTTCGTCCCCGGCCCGTACGCGCAGAACAGGTTCGGGAAGTTGGGCATCGTGATGCCCAGGTGCGCGGTCGGCTCGTCGCCCCACTGCTCCCGCAGCGACACGCCACCGCGACCGTGCACCTCCATCGGCGCGAGGAACTCGTTGTGCCGGAAGCCGGTCGCGTAGCAGATCACATCGGCCTCGCGCAGCACACCGTCGACGGTCTCCACGCCTTCGGGCACGATACGCGCGATGCCGGTGCGCACGATCTCGACATTCGGTTGGCACAGGCATGCCAGCCACGAGCCGTCGTCCTGGAGAATCCGCTTGCCCATCGCCGGGTAGTCGGGAAGGCACTTCTCGACGAGGTCGGGGCGGCCCTCGAGGCCGTGGCGGATCCACGCTTCGAGCGACTCCGCGCGCGCGGCATTGAACTCGTTGACTGCGTGCCCCGTGTCGTCGTGGAACTCGGGATCGATGCGGTACTGCGCCGTCCCCATGGAAAGGCCGGGGTACGTCATCATGAACCGGAACCAACGACCGTAGAACGGCAGGTGTCGCTGCGCCCACCGGTCACCCGCCGGCACCGGCGAGCGGTACACGGGATTCGGGAACATCCACTGCGCGGTGCGCTCGTAGATCGTCAGCTGCGCGACGTCGTCGGCGATCGTCGGCGCGATCTGGAAGCCGCTGGCGCCGGCACCGATGAGCGCGAAGCGAGTGCCGGTGATGTCAAGGGCGCCGGGCCAGCGTGCGGAGTGGAACGACGGACCGGCGAAGGTGTCCATGCCGGGGATCTCGGGGAGGCGGGGGAGGTTCAGCGACCCGACCGCGCTGATCACGAAGCGAGCCGTGAGCGTCTCGTGTGCTCCGTCGGGACCGACGATCTCGACGCGCCAGTGCGCGTCGGACTCGTCCCAGTCGACCCTCGTGACGGTCGTGCCGAAGCGACAGCGGGGACCGAGGTCGTACTTCTCGACGACGCGGGCGAAGTAGTCCCGCAGCTCCGGCTGCCGGCAGTAGTACTCGCTCCAGTGGTCGGCAGGCTCGAACGAGTAGCAGTACTGGTGGCTGCCGACGTCGACGCGGGCACCCGGGTACCGGTTCTCCCACCACGTGCCACCCGGCCCGTCGTTCTTCTCGATGATCGTGAACGGCAGCCCGGCCTGCAGCAGCCGGATGCCGGCGAGAATTCCTGACTCGCCGCAGCCGATGACGACGACCGGGGAAGCGGCCTTGACGTCGGTCGGGATCTCGTCACCCCACGTGATGGCACGGGAGTCCGCCCCGTCGAACTGCATGTCCTCGAAGAGCATCCCGACGATGCGCCCCTCGACGGGCTTGCAGGCCAGGAACGACATCATCTCCAGGAGGACGTCGCTCGAGAGCGTGTGCGGAATGCACCCCCCGTCGCGGTAGGTGACGACCGCGGACAGGGCACGCCGGCGGATGTCGGCCTGCTCGTCGGGGCTGAGCCCGCATTGGTAGTCCATCGCGGACGCGATCTGCGGAAGCGTGCGCTCGCGCACCCACGACACGTCGCCGGTCATGTGCACGAGCGAGCAGAGCAACGCCGGGACGTTCACCTCGTCGAGGACGGCCGCGATCGCGTCGTTGCTGTCGGTGAAGGGGATGCCGGCGTGGGGGTTGCGCCCCTGGATCGAGACCATGAGCTGACGATCGTAGCGATCAGGGCGTTGCCCGGGTCGCGGTGCGACGGCTCGTTCCAGGCCCAGGGTCAACTCCCTTCGGTTGACCCGATCGCCGTCTGGTACCGCCGAGTACCGCCCAGTCCCGTCCCACTGGTGACAAGGTCGGCGACAAAGAAGGATCGTCTCGTGCGGTTCGACACGAGTGAGAATCACGGGCTGTTGAAGTCGAGCGAAGCCGTTCAGCCGGCGGGAGTCGGACCAACGTTTGATGTCGTCGAAGACGGCACTGTGCGGGCGTTCACGAGTTCGGCCGTGCACGCTTGTTGATGGGTCTCGCCCCGCGACGACGGGCCCGCTGGGCCAGCGAGCATCGTGTGTATCTCAGCCGCGAGGTCCGACGGGGATTGGCTTCCCGCTTTGGGCTGCGAGTTGGTCGACGAGCACGCGGAGGCGAGGCGCGATGTCGTTGCGGCTGAGCCGCAGACGACGCTTGAGTGCGCCCAGACGGGTTGCGATCTCAGCCTTTCGTTGCGCGGTCGTGACGCGGCGTGTCCCCGATGGAAGCGTGGAAGCGAGGCTTGCAGCGTCAACGACTTCCGCGGCCGGTGCGGGAATGCTCGGTGTCGGGGAGATGCCCTGCCAGCGCATGAAGACGAAGCTGCGCTGGTGCCCACGCGTGTCGATCCAGTTGGGAACGTGGGGGTCGGTGGCCGAGATCACGTATCAATAAGAACCGTCGCTGTCGCGGCGCGCCTGCGTTCCATTGAGGCTGACGGGGAGCGATTCCTGAGGGTCCCCGCCCAAAGCGGGCCGATCTGGAGTCCCATGTAGCGCGCGTCGGATGCCCCCACGGTGATGACGAGCGCTTGATCAGGCGCGAGATCGAACGGTCCGAAACTGGAACGCTGTGTGGGGAGTCCCTGCTTGGTCATCAATGGCGGGGGGAGCGTGTTCGGCTTCAACGCCTACTGGGCGAAGTAGTTCGGCCAGAACGGGGCTTCAACCTTGAAGTGCTCGGCTGCCTCGGTGGCAGCAGCGGCGAGCGCGGCCGACGACAGACACGCTGGTGTCGTGGCCGTGGCACCGACACTCTCCAACCGAATCGAGTCGGGCTTCTCGCGCGACCAATCGTTGAAGACCTGCCTGATCACGAGCGTCCTCGCTCCGGGGGCGAGAGCAAGCCAATCGCCAGTCGCAGGTCGCGTCGGCGACACCGTCACGGCGAAGGTGCCATCGGGCCCGTCAGGATCGTTGCTGAGTGGATCCAGACCCCGAAGCAGGAAGGGACGCCCATCGGCGTTCAACAGCGAAGTCTCGAGATCCCGCCACGCGAGGCGTTCGAGATAGTCGCGGTACTCCGCGACTTGACTCCGCCCGGAAAGGAACGGTTGCGTCGAAGCTGCCGCAAGTTCGGTCTTGAGTGCGTCGGTCAACGCAGTGACACCCGCCGTCACGCCGGGGTCGTCGGTGGTGGCACAGCCCTCCTTCGCCGCCGCACCGGCAGGAACAACAACCATCAGCGGCGCACACATCGCCACCACTGCCACCGTCACGAACAACCCCACTCCACGCTTCACGCGTCCCCCTCGAGTTGCCAGGACCGTAAGCGCGATTCGAGAGTGCCGCGGCGGCTGAAGCTTTTCTCTGAGCCGATCGCGATGGAGGCGGGGGTGGGACTTGTCAGTACTGGATGTCGAGGGCGTAGCGGAGCGCGCGGTCCAAATCAGCTCGAGCTCGGAGGTCGAGGTGGCCGACGGGCTCGTCGTCGAGTGATGCCACCGGGATCGTGATCACGTTGTCGCAGGTGATCACGCTCGTTTGGGGGAGGCCTTCGGCCTGTCCGACTGCAACCTCGGAGCTGATGCCGCGGATCGTTCGGGTGATCGGTGCGCAGGTCAGCGCGCTCAGCACCGCGATCGCGGCGTCGCGGGTGAGGACGCAGACCGGGCGCCGGCCTGCGGGCGGGCCGAGATCCGCCCACACGATGTCGCCGCGAGCTACCACTCGGGCGCGGTCTGAGCGGCAAGCCGTGCCGCAGCGGCCACGACCGCCGGATCCTGAGGGATCCGCCGGTACGAGTCCTGAAGATCCCGGTCGGCGCTCGCCGTCTCCGACGCCTCGAGCACGGCGGCCGCGCCGCGCCGCAACAGCTCCGAGCGATTCGTCTGCTGCTCGTCGGCCAGGCGGTCGAGGCGATCGACAAGGTCATCGTCGAGTTGCACCAGCACTTCCTTCCGTCCCATGAACCATATGCTAACCCATATGTGCTGGCGACCTCGCCCGAGGATGACTGCGGGGAGTGGCGTTTGAGCCGCCCAGTAGCATCCCGTCCCCGCCGGCAGGAGACGAGCGCGGCGACGGTCAAGGGCCAACGCCCTTTGACGGGAATGCTCTCGGCGGTGCCGCTTGATCAGCGGGTCACGCCGGGCGTCGGACGCGGTGTTTGGACACGGCGGCTTGGCATCACACGACCTTCACCGACGAAAAGGGTCGCGTTGAGCCATGAGCACGTGCGGACGGTTCAGTGTCTACGAGGAACGCTTCTTCGTGGTCACCTGCAGGTGGTGGGCGCCTTCTGGCCGGCGAGGATTGCCTGCATCCACGCGAGCGCGGCCGGAGCCGACACGACGCCGATCACGTCGTGACTCAGCCCGGGGTAGGACGCGTAGTCGAGGGTGTCGCCGATCGAGCACATGTGCTGCACGAGCGTGTTCGTGGTGCTCGCCGGGACCACCTGGTCACCGGTGTCCTGCGCGATGAAGACCGGCACATCGGACTTGACCCCGCCCGGGGAGTTCTGCTTCAGCAGCTCTCCCCACGGGGGCGACGCTGCGGGATCCGTCGTGGAGTAGAAGGAGCCCACGAGCGGCAGCGCCAGCGTCGCGAGCTGGGCGAACTGCTCGTCGATCACGTCGCAGAGCGTCACCATCTTGGGAAGGGCGGCGATGCCGTTGGCCGTCAGCATCTGGTCGATCTGCATGTTCGGGTGGTCGCTCTTGTAGATGTCCTCGTAGGCATTCATCGCCCAGCCACCGAGCACGACGCCGTCGACGGTGTTGAGGTCAAGGTCGAAGACAGCGGCCAGATCGCCCGCAGGAGCCGCGGCGGCCGACCCCTTGACGTCGAGTTCCGGCGCATAGCTCTTCGCGAGCTCACCGGCGAAGAGAGATGCCTGGCCACCCTGGGAGTGACCCCACGTGAACAGCGTTGCGCCTGCGCCTGCCCCCTTCAGGTTGCGCGCCGCGCGGGCTGCGTCGAGGGTGCTGCGACCCTCGGACACTCCGACGAGGTACGGGTGCACGCCAGGTGTGCCCAGACCCTGGTAGTCGGTGGCCGCGACGACGAAGCCCGCCTGGAGGAACGCGTCGAGGCCCGCGACGAGCGACGGCCCGTTCGGCAGAACCGACGGCGCGCAAGTGTCGGCGACTCCGGTGGTGGGGTGGGCCCACGAGACGATGGGCCGAGCCTTGACCTTGGACTTCGCCGTCGAGCTCGGCGTGAACACCATGCCGGACACGGCGATGTCCTCACCCTTGAGTCCCGTCGAGTGGTAGAGGATGCGCCAGCCCCGGGACCCGGCAGGTGCGTTCGTCAGCGGCTGCGAGCGGATGATGGTGCCGGGCTTCCCCTTTGGGAGCGGGTTGGGCGGTTGGTAGAAGGGCCCGGCCGCCGGGTTCTGCCCGAGCGCCGTCGTGGGTGGAGTCGTCGAGGCGGGAGCGGAAGCCGATGCCGTCGAGCCGAAACCACCGGTGGACCCGCCGAAGACAGCGCCGAGGCTCAGCGCGAGCATCGCGGCCACTGCGACGGCAACTGTTCGTGCGAGTACTCCGATGCGAGGCATGCGCAGCATCCTAGGCAGACCGGCATTCAACCGACGCGATGATCGCTGCACGCAGCCGATCATCACGCGAACGTGTGGGTACCGGAAACTCGTCGGGGGCGGTGGCCTGCAGGCGGCCGCCGGGCAATGGGCCTGCGGCCGGGTGAGCCCCACCGTGCGCGGCTATCGGCCGGCCGGAGAGCTGAGGGTTGCGGTCGTGTCGAATGTCTTGCCGAGCTCGTAGGCGTGCGCGAGGTACCGCTGAATGGTCTCGGGTGGTGCCGCGGTAGCGCCGTAGAAGTAGACGTGGTCGACTTGCTCGATGCCCGGGTAACGAAACGCCCAGTCATCGATGACTCTGGCGATGGCGTCGCGGATACCGTCGTCGTAGGCCTGCTCGTTGAAGATCGTCGACGACATGATGAGCGCGCGCCGATGGTGGAGCAGAGGGATCCTGCCGTTGATGTCGCCGCGCCAACCCTCCGAGGTAAGACCAAACGCGAAGTCGAGCGTGAATACGCGGTCGATCCATCCCTTGAGAATCGACGGGAAGCTACAGAAGTGCACGGGAGCGATAAACGCCAGCGCGTCTGCCGCCGCGACCTTCTTCTGTTGCGCGATCACGTCCTTGGGCATCTGGCTGCGGATCATGGCGGCGATCTCGGCCTTGGACTTGCCGCGCATCGCGCGCGCCGCCAGGAAACGTTGGACCGGGCCCCGACAGGACGTCAGCACCTGTTGCTCGAGATCGATCATTTCGAGGATGTCCGTCGGGACATCGCCGCTGGTGTAACTGGCAACGTCCCGATCGCGAAACACCGGGTCGAACTTGATCGCATACAAGTCCACGACCTCGCTCTCGTGCCCGGCGTCTGCCAGTCCAGCTGTGAACCGCTCGAGTACACCGTGACAGAACGAGCGCGGATTCTGGTGCGCGTAGATGGTGAGCACCTTCACGTCACGTTCCCTTCGACCGCCTCCTGTGGCTCGCTGCCTTCCCCAGCACGACCCTCGAGCAGTTCGAGGATGCGTTCGGTGTTGTCATGGGTCTCCGAGATGTTGCGGAACATCCACTTCGGAGGCGCGTTGTCAGGCATGGCGGCGAACCGCTGCTCCCAGTCCACGTTTCCGAGCTTCGGAGCGAAACGCTTGGCGAGATACCCGACCCCGACCAGCAGAGCGACCGCAATGACGAGCTTCCTCATCTCGCCATCATCCTCCGGCCGTCGACCGGGAAAAGAGGCATAGGTCCCGATCTTGTCGACAAGAGCGTGCCAGCGGGCACTTGCTCGACATGCCGATCTGCGCGATCGAAAGCCACACAGATCTGCCCACTCTCGGGCGGGTGTGTGTGCCTCCACACGCCAGCGTGCTCTCGCCTCACTCATCGGGATGTCGAACCGAGGCCACCCAGCCGCGCAGGTCGCCGTCCTCTTTCTTGTCCTCTCTCCGACATGGTCCCGGTAGACACCCGGTAGACGCGCCCACAACCAGCGAGGCCCCGCCGAAGCGGGGCCTCTGAACCGGTTGCGATGGTGGCGGGGGTGGGACTTGAACCCACGACCTTCGGGTCATGAGCAACTTGACAACCGTCCGTCTGGTACCGACGAGTACCGCCCCGTGCCGTCGAGTCCGGGCCCGCTGGTGACAACTTCGGTGACAAGCACGGCATCGCGCACATCAGCAGACTGACTCGC
>Ga0315283_10006946_pt1 | contig 10151 bp, 12 predicted proteins | sample YL17G09_0_MG_FD_204541 | JGI IMG/M metagenome (GOLD analysis project Ga0315283, IMG submission 204541) | Sediment microbial communities from Yellowstone Lake, YNP, Wyoming, USA - YL17G09_0 | ecosystem: Environmental > Aquatic > Freshwater > Lake > Sediment | place: USA: Wyoming | collected...
CTCTGCCGCCGTATCTTCAGCGGGTGCACGGTTGCGAAAGAAGTTCACGGCCACATCCGCGCCATTCCTGGCAAAATAAAGAGCGATGGCACGCCCTATCCCCCGACCGGAGCCGGTGACCAGTGCTATTTTATTTAAAAAGGGCAGGTTGTCCATTTAAAATCGCCTGGAGTTGAGGATACCCATTTATTCCCATCATCGAAGTAAATATTCAAATCCGAGCCGTCGAACCTGTTCCCGCAGTTGGGGCAGATTATTTTACGTGATTTTTATTTCTTGGTTTCGGGCTGATCGAGTTGTTTTGCTCATATTCAATAGGTTTGAACAGTGACTGGTTAAAAGGAACCATCTCCGCCTGTCCCAGTTTCTGGATCTCGTCCACCACATCGGCAAGGTCCAGCCGCAGCTGGGCGACATTAATCCCCAGAGTGACATCGGGCCAGGGAGCAAGCCACTTCAAGCTGCGCCCGACCATCTTTATCGCGCCATCGTAATTTCTGCGGATGATATGTAAATAGCACACAGCGGCTTGCAGAATACCACGATAGAGTTCTCTGATCGGACCTGTCTCTTCGCGCCAGGCGCATTCCAATGCTTCATGGGCTTCGAAATAATTTCCTTCGTTGAACAATCGGATGCCTTCGCTGACGTTCGGGTCCAGTATTGATATTTTGGACATCGGCGGTAGTATATCACAGCTCGGTTTGAGACCTCCTGCGCCACATTGAAAGGGTGAGGTAAAATACCTCTGATGAAGATTATCGGTGGGAATCGGTTGATCGTAATCCTGCTGGCACTGGCTGGAATTTTCGCTATTGGCGTTCTGGCAGCCGGGATCAGTGATATGGAATTTCGCGAGCCGGAACAATTTTACTTTGAATGGCCGACGGCAGAAGGGGGGTCCTTCAGTGGAGTAATCGCTCAAATGGAGGCGCTGCCTCTCGAGCAGGTTATTCTGTTTTGGTCGGTCATCATCATTTTCACATTAATTATTATGATTGTGCTCAACCCGCGTTACCGTTGGAAAATATTGATGGCCGTGGTCAGGGCGGCTCTGTTCTTTATATTTCTTACCTGGGCCATGAAGGCTATTGCAGGGCAGTTAACCCAAACCGCTCCAGACCCGGCGGCGGCCACACTGAACAATCCACAAAACAATCAAATGGGTTTGCCGGTTTACTCACCGCCTTCCGAGGTCCCCTGGGTCTCCTATCTTTTCTCTCTTGCGATCATGCTGGGGATCCTTCTGATTGGATGGTGGTTATGGAATATGGGGCAACGGGCCAGATCAGGTTCCATTCGTCATAGTATTGCCACGATAGCCAGGGAAACGTTGGGTGAAATTGCTGATGGAAGGGACCTTGGCGACACAGTGACATCCTGTTACCTGCGCATGAATGAGGCGGTCAATACCGGGCGCGGCATCCGACGGCAGGAGGGGATGACGCCGACAGAATTTGCCTCCCGGCTTGAGTCAGCTGGATTACCAGGAGATCCCGTCCGGCGGTTGACGCGCTTATTCGAAGCGGTGAGGTACGGGGCGAAAAAACCCGGGCAGGAAGATAGCGCGCAGGCAATAACCTGTTTGAACGCCATCGTCGCAGCCTGTGGTGGGATCAAATGACGAGCCGCCGGCAGATTGCAGTAATAATGATTCTTGTCCTTCTGGCCGCTTTGATTGCCTTTCCTTTGCGCAGCGTAGTCTATTATTACATCATGGCTCCCTTGTCATTCATCTGGTTCTACCTTGTTTATTACTATCACATCATCCCGCAGCAATTCTATTGGATCCTGGTCCTCCTGGCAGCAGGCTATATCGCTCTGGGTGGGCTGCTCGAAAACTCCTTCAATCGAAAGAGACCTCAGATCACCCGAAACAACCCCAGAGGGCCAGTCGAAGCCCTGACTTCCTGGATTAATGATTCGCGCCGAGGGGTTTATTCACGCTGGAGAGTAGCAAGGGCACTGGGCTTAATAGCGGTCGAAATCCTGGAGCTTCGAGGAAGCACATCCGGTCGGAAAAAAACATTGAACGCAAAGGATTGGAATCCTCCACCGGGTGTGCAGGAATATCTGGAAGCCGGCCTCAACAGCTCCTTTGCCGATTATCCTAGATCAAGAAAAAAGACCCCTTTTGATATTAATATTGAGACGGTCGTGGCATATTTGGAATCACAATTGGAGATGAATCGTGACAACAACAAGTGATGTTTCAAACGCAGGCAGGCAGGTTGTAACCGAAGTAGAACGGGCGGTGGTGGGAAAACGCGCATTGCTGGAGATGGTGATGGCGTCCATCCTCGCCGGCGGGCACGTTCTGTTGGAGGATTTTCCCGGGCTTGGTAAAACCTTGATCGCCCGCAGTTTCGCCACCGTTTTAGGGTTGGAATTCAAACGGATACAATTCACTCCCGACCTCTTACCAGCGGACATCACCGGTGGATATGTTTTTAACCGGGCTGAGAACCGTTTCGATCTTCGCCCGGGACCGATTTTCGCCAACATCATTCTCGCAGATGAGATCAATCGCGCTTCGCCCAAGACCCAATCAGCCCTGTTGGAAGCGATGCAGGAGCGGCAGGTCACATTGGAGGGCGAAACCCAGTCGTTACCGGAGCCTTTTCTTGTTCTCGCTACACAGAATCCTATTGAATATGAAGGCACCTTCCCGCTGCCCGAAGCTCAACTTGACCGTTTCATGGTGAAACTGACAGTAGGTTATCCTTCCGTTGAGGAGGAGACAGACATATTACGGCGGCGGCGTGAGCGGATGCAGGAAGATGTCCAGTTGAACATGGTCACCAATGCCCGGCAGTTGTTGGAACTGAGGCAGGCCGTCGAGTCGGTGTTTGTGGATACCGACCTTGAAACCTACATCGCCAGGCTTGTCCACGAAACCCGCATCGACCGGCGGGTCGCAGTTGGTGGAAGTCCCCGCGCGTCATTGGCATTTCTAAAATTGGCTCGTGCGCGTGCTGCGCTTGAAAACCGGGAATTCATTCTTCCAGACGACATCAAGCATTTCGCCCAGCCGGTATTGAGTCACCGTTTGATCCTTCAGCCGGAGTTCTGGATGGCGAGGCGCGTGGCGGAGGAGGTCATTCGGGATGTTATCGATAAAGTGCCTGTACCCGTGGTGAGGAGGACGTGAGCCGGATCATCGTTGCAGGTTTGCTCATATTTCTCCTGGTCATCACCGGGTTGATCGCCTTCAGGGGTGAAGTAGTTGCGCTGGCTGTACCGCTGGCGCTCTACCTGCTGGCAGGCTTATATTGGGGGCCTGACAAGCTGCAACTCGAAGTCAACCGTACGCTGTCCCTGGAGCGGGTTTCCCCAGGCGACCCGGCTACGATCACGCTGGAGGTGAAGAATCTTGGTGCTCCATTGGAGAACCTCCTGTTGGAGGATTTTCCAGGCGGACTGACCATTATCACAGGCTCGCCCCGAAAATTGGTCTCATTAAAAAGGGGAGAGACTTTTACTTGGAGCTATACGGTCAAGGGCAAGCGGGGTCATTATCCATTTTCTTATCTCCGCGCCAGCGCCAGGGACCTGTTGGGATTGGTGGAGCGCGTTGAGGAGATTCCCACTCGCGGTCAATTGTTCATCCTGCCGGCCGCGCCGCGTGTGAGGCGGATCGCCATCCGCCCTCGCAGGACCCGGGTGTATGCAGGCAGCATCCCGGCGCGGATTGGCGGCCCTGGAATTGAATTCTTCGGAGTGCGGGAGTACCAACCCGGCGACCCCCAACACTGGATCAACTGGCGTGCCAGTGCACGTTATTCCAATTCCATTTATTCCAATGAATTTGAACAGGAACGCGTGGCAGATGTTGGCATAATCCTTGACGGGCGGAGAGTGATCAACGAACTGGGTAGCGGCCGCTCGATCTTTGAGCATTCGGTCCTGGCAGCCACCTCCTTGGCTGATGGATTCCTTGCAGCCGGCAACCGCGTCGGCCTGCTGGTTTATGGAAAACATGTGAACTGGACATACCCCGGTTACGGGAAACTTCAACGCGAAAAGATACTTCAATCCCTTGCCCGGGCTGATCTGGGAGAAAGCCAAGTATTCTCAGGCCTGATCATCCCGAGGAAATTGTTCCCGGCCTATTCGCAAATGGTGCTGGTCAGTCCTCTGGAATCAGGGGATTTCGAGGGACTGGTGCGTTTCAGGTCAGCGGGATTTCAGCTGATCGTGGTCAGCCCGGACCCGGTCTCCTATGAAGTGAACTCATTGCCTGAGTCGAACGGGGCAAGTCTGGCGGCGAGGATCGTGCGCATTGAGCGCGAGATCCTCCTTCACCGGTTGCAGCGTACGGGTATTCAAGTGGTTAATTGGAACACTGCACTGCCCTTCGAGAATGTAATCCAGGGGGCGCTTTCACGGCCACCCGCCTGGCTGAAGGCCATTCATTCGGGAGGGGTCGGGTGATAACCACAGCTGTTTTGTATATCTGCGTTTTTCTTTCTACGGCAATGATCGCCGCGGGATTTTATGGCGCAGGGATGATCTATCAAACCTTTGGCTTGATCGTCTTTGGTCTGGCATGGATGGCCGGACAGCGCAAATGGACTTGGGTTGCCTCCCTGGGATTGGGGGTTATGACACTGGCAGCTGTTATCGGTCTCTTATATAATCTACCAGCTCCTATGATGATCGGAGGCTTTTTATGTGCGTTTATCGCCTGGGATTTATCGGGTTTCAACTCGAGAGTGAAACTGGCCGCAAAGGATGATAATCATGGAAGACTTGCTCAACTCCACCTCCTTCGCCTGGGAATGGTTATCGGTGCTGGTTTCGGGGTTGTAATGTTGACTCGAACCATCAGGGTGCATTTTGATTTTGAAATGGCAGCATTGTTAATCATTGCGGGAGTGTGGGGATTGAGTGTCTTGGTGGGTCGATTGCGAAGAAGCGAATGACCGGTCAATCAAGAGATTTGATCAATTTATCAGTCTCAATCGGATTCTTGAAGTGGAATAATATCAAGTGCGAGTATTCAGGGAGTGCCAGCAAACGAGGGTACTCGCGCTTTCTTCGCCAATAGGTCTTGAACATCCAGTGAAAGAGCGAATCGTCCGCAGACCAGATCTTGAATTGGGGAAGCAGACGTTCATAGTTCGTACCCCATAAAAATTCCTTTGTCCACCAGCGGGACCAGGTTCGGCGCCACAGGCGCCAGAATAGTGTCCACAGGGGATAATCCAACCAGATCGCCGCTTCAGCCCGGGGCCAGGAGATGTCGCGTGCCATGCCATAATTTCCAGCGACAACCCAGGAATCAGCACGTGTGGCTTCGTCCACCCGCAGACGGAACTCCTCATCGGTGACATGTTGCCAATCCGGCAGCCAGTGGAGCGCGTCCAGTTCGATGAATTTCAGGTTAAGTCTCCTGGCAAGCTTTTCAGCCAGCGTGGATTTACCGGAGCCGGTGGTGCCGATGACGATGATGCGGTGGTATGGGAAGGGTGTGTCCATTGAAACCTGAATTTATGATACGATTCTATCGTATCTTTCATTGCACAATCCTGACGAGGCAACCATGTTCGAGCTTCCCGATGACCAAATTCTTCCCCTATCCAGGGAACACGTTTTTTGGACCTGGTCCGCTCAATCTAAAGTGAACCCCATCCCGGTCAAGAAGGCCAAGGGGGTTTATTTCTGGGATACCAGTGACAAGCGTTACCTTGATTTCAATTCCATGACCATGTGCGTCAATATCGGGCACGGGGATTCGCGAGTCATCGATGCCATGAAGTCCCAGCTGGATGAGATCCCTTATGCTGCTCCGGGTATGGCAACAAAAATCAGGGCGATTGCCAGCAAGGTAGTGGCGGATGTGACTCCGGGAGGAGCTCTGAGCAAGGTACTGTTCACGCTGGGCGGAGCCGACGCCAACGAGAATGCCATTAAGATCGCCCGCACCTATACCGGACGACATAAGGTCCTCAGCCGCTATCGCTCCTATCATGGCGCGACGGCCGGCGCGATGGCTGCGACCGGGGACCCGCGCCGGAACGCCTGGGAACCGAACCTGATGACCGGCGTCGTGCATTTCCTCGACCCCTACCGCTACCGCTCCACCTTCCACCGGACCAATCCTGATATTCCTGAAGAAGAATTCACCCAGGATTATCTCAACCACCTCGAGGAGATCATCAGGTATGAAGGAGCGGAGACCATTGCTGCCATCCTGATGGAATCTGTTACCGGTACGAACGGCATCATCATCCCACCCCAGGGATATATGCAGGGCGTGCGCAGGCTGTGTGATAAATATGGCATTGTGATGATCGCGGACGAGGTCATGTCGGGCTTTGGGCGGACGGGTCGATGGTTTGCTATCGAACATTGGGATGTCACTCCCGACATCATGACCATGGCGAAAGGATTGACCTCAGCCTATGCGCCACTCGGTGCGGTAGCCATGAAGCCCGAGATCGCGGCCTGTTTCGATGAGCAAGTCTTCGAAGCCGGGTTGACCTATACTTCCCACCCCGTGTCATTGGCAGCGGCTGTTGCCAACATCCAGGTGATGAAGGAAGACCACCTCGTGGAGCACGCGGCGTCGATGGGACCTGTACTTCACAAATTACTCACAGATCTTGGGGAATCGCATCCCTGTGTAGGGGATGTCCGCTCCATCGGCTTGTTTGGGATCATCGAGGTTGTAAAAGACCGAAAAACAAAAGAACCGATGGCTCCCTGGAATGGCAGCAGCCCAGAAATGACCGCACTACGAAAATACTGCCTTGAACATGGTTTATATATTTATTCTCACTGGCATACCATTCTTATCATCCCGCCATTAATCATCACCGAAAACCAGTTGAAAGAAGGATTCTTGGTGATCGATGAAGCGCTCAAAGCCACCGATCAAGCCATTAAATAAGCAAACGCCCTGCGATATGAATAAACCGCAGGGCGTTTGCTTATTCTTATTGACTTATTGCGATACCCCTGGCACTCCGGCCAGAGTGGACAGGGCAGCGTAAGCGACTCCCACCATGCTTCGGCCGGTATGCGCTCCCAGAACCAGTGACATAGGTCCCATAGGCAGCCAGCGGCATTTGAATCGTTGTTCGATCATTTCCCTCAACAGGGTGCCGCCCTCAGGGTTGAAGGCGTGAAGCACCTGTACCTGAAGTTCGGTCCCTTCGGGGTGGATCTGAAGCATCTGGTCCACCAACCCCTTTACCGCCCCCTTAAAGGTGCGCGCTTGTCCCTTTTGCACATAGGTACCATTCACTTTCTCAACACCGATCATGGGTTTGATGTTGAGCAAGGAAGCGATCAGTCCCTTCATATGGCTGATCCGCCCACCGTGGATGAGGAATTTCAACTCCTCCAAAGTGTAAATACTCTCGCTGGCATCACTGATCTTCTGCAGCATGGGCAGGATCTTATCAAGAGTCCAGCCGGCTTTTACCGCACGGGCAGCTGCTTTTACCTGCCAGCCTGCTGCAGCTGAGAGCGTCTTGGTATTGACCAGAGTGATTTTAGCCTCCGGGACCATCTCCGCCCCGGCCAGGGCTGAATTAAAGGTCCCACTCAGACCAGCGGTCATATGGATGGAGAGAATCTCGGGGTCTGACTTCGCCAGCTCGCGATACTTTTCCGCGAAATCGCCGGCTGAGGGCTGCGAAGTGGTCGGCAGGTTCTCTGAGGCTTCGAGCAAAGGGTAGAACGCTTCAGCAGTGATATCAAGCTCTTCGCGGTAGGATTTCCCATCCAGCGTGACGACCAGGGGCACCACCTGGATATTTAGTTCGGCGCGCTCTTCCATCGTTAGACCAATATCCGTGCCGCTATCGGTGACGATCTTCATATTCAACCTCCCGTAAGGATTTGAAAGTTTCTCTTTGTTCTTAAATCTATTTTATCATGTTACGGTAATTCACCTAAGTTGCTACCAAAGGAAGTTGATGCTGCAAGCCAGGACAAAAAGGGCGACTTTGATCCCAAATCCTTTGGCCGTGATAGCATGAATGGATTTTGGTAATAAGCGTTCGATCAAACTGCCAGTGGTTTCAACCACTTTGCGGATCGATGCTGGCAGGTAAGCCATATAAGGAGGCACAGGCCGAAGAGAGTTCTTCTTGCGCAATGGCAGGAGTTCGGCGCCAGCTTCTCACATCAAGTCTTCAATGGTGTAATCGGTGTAAGCCTTGTCACCCGTGATCCAGGAATGTTCTGGAACATCGAAGTTGTACAGCCGAAGTGCGCTCGTGTCACTGAAGGCACCCGGAGCGAGAAAGAATTCGACCGGTTCACCCTGCTCTGTGACCATGATGTGGATGCGCAGACCGAAGAAGTAGCGTTTTTAGCTTGCAATATAACCTCGCCAATCTTCACCTTGATAGATTTTCGAGCGTTGGATGCGATAATTGTCGCAGACCGCGATCGGGTAGCTGTCGATCACATAGACCGATTTTTCATTGAGTTTCTTCCAGGTCTCACCTAGACGGAGAAACAAGGTCAGCAACAAATCGGCAATCCGATGCAGCCTGCGATTGAAACGACTTTTGCTCAACATATTCGGAATGTAATGGTATTCATGCAAATATCGACTCGCCAGACAGAAGTTGCCTTTGAAGTACAACATGGCTACGATCGCAGTAGTCATCACTTCCGCATCAGATATTTGGCTTTGGGCATGCTCGTAATGATGCAAGGCTTTGAGCATGTCATCACTCAGGCAAAACACAACTATAATTTGGGTATCCATGGGTATTCCTTTGCTGTGGTGGTTGGGATACCCCACCTGTAATGGAAACTCATGGATTTTAGTGAATGTTCATGCAAGGGAGCAACTTGAGTTAAATATGTATTTTGATAAATTTGAATACCCTTTCTGTTTTGAAGACAGGCAGCCGAATTAAATAAGGTAGGTCACCTCCATATAAAATGGATATTTATCTATTTTTAATAATTGCTAGGTGTCTAGCGGCAAAGGTTTAGACTCAGGAAACAGGATGCAACTTCCGGCATTCCGGCGCATCTGATAAAATGCATCAGTTACATTGACATCGAGGTAAAAAAATGTTCAATTTAAGCGGAATTATTTCCAGTTCAAGCAAGGAAACCAAACAGGTCAAGGTCCTGATTCTTGGCTCAGGCCCGGCAGGCTTGTCGGCTGCCTTGTATGCGGCACGCGCCGAATTGGCGCCTGTGGTCCTGACCGGCATGGAGCTGGGCGGTCAGGCGGCTTTGACCCATACGATCGAAAATTATCCCGGATTTCCCGATGGAGTCGGCGGGCAGGAACTGGGAGAACTGTTCCAGAAACAGGCGGAGCGTTTCGGGGCGAAGGTGGAGTTCGACACCGCCCAATCGGTGGATCTGTCTCAGCGCCCCTTCAAGATCACAGCGGATAATGCCGTTTATTTTTCCGATTCGCTTATTGTGGGTACTGGAGCCCGTCCCAACCATCTTGATATCCCGGGTGAAACGGAATTCACAGGGAAAGGTGTTTCCTACTGCGCCACCTGCGACGGCTGGTTCTTCAAAAACAAAAAAGTGATCGTGGTCGGCGGAGGGGATTCAGCTTTGGAAGAGGGTCTCTTCCTGACCCGCTTTGCGACCTCGGTGACCATTGTTCACCGCCGGGAATCACTTCGCGCCGGCAAGGTCCTTCAGAACCGGGCATTCACCGATCCCAAGGTCAGCTTTGTGTGGAACAGTGCTCTAGCTGAGATCAAGGGAGACGGAGTGGTAAAGTCGGTCAAAGTGAATAATACTAAGACTGGCGAGACATCCGAAATTGAAACTGACGGCGTTTTTATTTTCATCGGGCACACCCCCAACACCCAAATGTTCGCTGGGCAGCTGGATATGGACGACGCCGGTTATGTTCGATCCAACATGATGATGGAAACAAATGTGCCGGGTGTTTTTGTCGCGGGCGAAGTGGCGGATTCTCATTTCAGGCAGGTGATCACCTCCGCGGGGATGGGGGCTGCGGCTGCCATTCAGGTCACGCATTTTCTTGAGAAGGCATCGGAGCATGCATGATCCCCGGGCAAAAGGGCATTCATATAAATAAACCATTCCGAACGGGAATATTGCTTTGGAAATCCGGCTAAGATGTTCTGAGCATGACTTTAATAATCCATAGAAAAATCGCGGCGGGGACAGGGGAAGCCGCG
>Ga0315283_10006948_pt1 | contig 10149 bp, 8 predicted proteins | sample YL17G09_0_MG_FD_204541 | JGI IMG/M metagenome (GOLD analysis project Ga0315283, IMG submission 204541) | Sediment microbial communities from Yellowstone Lake, YNP, Wyoming, USA - YL17G09_0 | ecosystem: Environmental > Aquatic > Freshwater > Lake > Sediment | place: USA: Wyoming | collected...
CGGACGCGTCGCCGCCGTCGGGCGCGGCGGCGGCCGCCGCGAGCGCGGCGCGCACGGCCGACGCGGCGAACGCGGCCGCAAACGAGGCAAACGTCCAGGTCGTGGCATCGTTGCCCGCTCCCGCCGCCCACGCGTCCACCAAATCGAGCACAGCGCCCTCGCCTGCGCCCCTCGCCGCGCGCACGCTCGGCCGCAGCGGGCGCGCCGGGCGCCGCCCCCGGCGCGCGGCCGCGCGCCGATCCAGGGATGCGCGCGACGCGACAGCGACTTGGCCGCCGCGGTACTGGTCTGCGGCGGGCGGCGGAGGGGGCGCGGGCGCGGGCGGCGGCGCCGCGATGCGGGGGCCCGCGCCGCCCGCGCCGCCCGCGTCGGGGCGTCGGGGCCGGCGCTCCATGGCGGGGGTGGGGGCAGGGCCGGCGAGGGTGTGGTGGCGACAAGAGAGTGCCGACATGCGCTGCCGCTGCCTAGCCAATCCCCTCCTAGCTACTCCTTTCCTCCGCCCTCGACCCACAGCCCGTGGAACCCGTACGGCAGCCCCGCCGCCAGCGGCGCCCGCGCCAGCTCCCGCATGGAGGCCGCGTCCAGGACGAGCAGGAACGAGGGGCCGGCTGCCGAGGTGACGATCGAAAGGACGACCGCGTCGTCCTCGGCCGCGCCGCCCGGCCGCGGCACCACCACCGGCTCCCCCGTCAGGCACCCCGCCTCGCGCCACATGGCCGGCGGGGCGGTCCCTCGGAGAGTCACTTTGACGAGCGAGTCGCCGGCGGCTGCGGGGGGGGTGGCCGCGATGCCCCACGCAAACCGGTACTCGCTCCTGCCCTTCCACAGCGGGTTGACGGCCGGAAACTCGAAGAAGTAGGGCTCGCTGCCATCCGCGCACAGCCTCGTCAGCGACACCGGCCCGTTCCCGGAGAGCGGGAGCGCGACGCGCGTGAGCGTCGAGCGCTCCACCGGCGCCGCCTCGCCCGGCGCGGCGCGCTGGTTGTCCAAGGACAGTCGGTTGATCATGGTCGGGTCGGGGAAGCGGGGCACGTCGAACACAAACTCGGTGGCGGTGCAAAATGCGTTCACGGTGTGAAAATAAAAAATGGGCTCCGGCGACTCAAACACGGCCGGCGGCGCCGCGGCGGCGGCGGCGGACGATGGCCCTGCTCCAGCGACGGGCGGGAGGCGGACGAGGGTGTACCGGGTGCCGAGGTCGGGGCGCCAGCCAAACATCGCGTGGTCGCCCCCGCCCAGCAACGCCGCCTTGAGGTCCATCGGCACCGGCTGCTCCGGCAGCACGCACCACTCGTCCGTCGCGGGAAAGGCGTGCATCCAGCAGGGGGCGGGCGGCAGGCGCAGCGGCAGGGCGGCGACCGGCGCGCGGGCGGCCGTCGCGGCGTCTTGCACAAACACGGTCGTGCGCCCGCCGACGCCCGTCGCAAAGTTGACCAGGGTCCCGTCGGACCGGGTGTGCGGGTGGGCGGTGGTGAGGGCGCCGGGAACGCCGTCGGCGGCGGCCGCGGGGCCGAGCGTGGCCAGCGTCGCGGCGTCGACGCGCCACAGCCCCGCCACGCTCTCGGTCGCCGCCACCAGCTCCCCCGCCCTCCCGGGGCGCACGGTGACGGACGCGTTGTCGGTGAAGGCGGGGCCGAGGCCCAGGGCGCCGCGGGCCAGGGCCGCGACGCCGCGCGCGAGCGGGAGGGGCGTGCCAAACTCGGAGAACGCCATGTCCCCCGTGTCCCGCACCGCGGCCCAGGCCGCGGACTCCAGAAAGCGTTGGCGCTGGGTGACGGACGGGCGCGGGCCGCCGGCGACGTCCAGGCGGGCGAGGAGCGCAAAGCCGTCGAACATGTGGGACACCGCGTCAGGAAACACGCCAGGCCCGTTGCGAATGAGCGCTCCATTCAACCAGGGCGGCAGCGTGCCGGAGACGGCGAGCGGGACGGCGTCGGGCAGCTCGGCCGCTGGCCGCGCCGGAAACGCGGCCCGCGCGGCGGGCGTCGCGGACGCCGCGGGCGGGCATGGGGCGCGGCGGTGTCTGACGGCATGCCGCCTGGTGAAGGGGCGGGGCCGCATTGTGGCGCGGGCCGGTGTGGCGGGGGCGCCCGGCCCCGACCACAGCCCCCACCGCATGGCGCTCGCCCTGGCCGCCGCCCGCGCGTGGCGCGGGCGCGTGGCTTACGCAGCCTGCCGCCACCTGTCCACGCCGGTGGGCGAGCCGCAGCAGGCCTCAACCGCCCCGCCGCTCGCCGGCGTGCGAGTGCTCGACGTCGGCCAAGTCGTCGCCGGCAATTTCTGCGGCGCCCTGCTCGCCTATTTCGGGGCCGACGTCGTCAAGGTGGAGCCTCCCGGCGCCGGCGACCCCCTGCGCGGCCTGCGCGCGCTCGACGGCACCGGCACGTCCCTCTGGTGGCGCTCCTTTGGCCGCAACCGGCGCTGCGTCGCGGCCGACCTGCGCACGCCGGGCGGGCAGGAGGTGGTGCGGAGGCTGGCGGGCGGGGGGAGAGGAAAGGGGGGGGGAGAGAAGAGCGGCGCGCGCGCGCGCGCCGCCACCGCCCCCCGTCCCTGGGCCGCCGACATCCTCATCGAGAACTACACCCCCGGCCGCATGGAGGCGTGGGGGCTGGGGCCGGGCGACCTGGCGGAGTCGCTGGTGTATGTCCGCATCAGGCAAGCGGGCGGGCGGGCGGGCGGGCGGGGGGTGGGAGAGCGCGGCCGCGGCGGCGCGCGTGCCCGCCCACCTTGACCCCCACCCCTCCCCCCCCCCACCCCAGTGGCTACGGCCAGACCGGCCCCGACGCCCGCCTCCCCGGCTACGCGTCCGTATGCGAGGCCGGGTCGGGCTTCCGGTCGGTCAATGGGTTCGCCGACCGCCCGCCCGCGCGGCCCAACATCTCCCTCGGCGACTCCCTCGCGGGGTTGCACGCCGCGTTTGGGGCCGTGCTGGCGTTACTGGCCCGGGCGCGGGGCGCGCAGGGAGGAGGAGGCGAGGGCGCAAGGGGGCAGGGCCTCGGGCAGGTCGTCGACGTCGCCATCACTGAATCGATGCTGTCCATGATGGAGGCCGCCCTCCCCGAAGCCGCCGACGCGGGCATCGTGCGCGGCCCGTCGGGGTCGACGATCTCGGGCGTCGTGCCGAGCGGCACGTTTCTGTGCGCCGACGGGCGCTACGCGGTCGTCGGCGGCAACGGCGACTCGGTCTTCGCCCGCCTCGCGGCCGCCATCGGCCGGGACGATTTGCAGCGGTATGCCACCAACGCAGAGCGCGTCGAGGCGGCGGACGAGATCTATGGCGCGATCGAGGAATGGTGCGCCGCCCGCCCTCTCGCGTCGGTCCTGGCCGCCGCGGCCGCCGCCCGCGTGCCCGCCGGCCCCATCCTGACGGCGGCCGACCTGCTGGCCTCGCCCCAGCTGGCGGCGCGGGGCGTGCTCTCCAGGGTGGCGCCGCCCGGGGGCGGCGACGCGGTCACGCTCCCGTCGATGTTCCCCCTCCTGACCCGCACGCCCGGCGCCACCGCGCACGCGGGGCCCGCGTTGGGGCAGCACACGGACGAAGTGCTGGCGGCGGCCGGGTTTGGGGGGGAGGAGGTGGCGAGGATGCGGGCGGCGGGCGAGGTCGCGTGAAGGGTGAAAGGTGAGAGCGCGCGCGCGGCGCGCGACTGCGCCACTCCTCCACTTTGCCTCCTCCTCCTCCGTATGGCGTCGTCCCCCGCCCTCTCGGACGGCGCGTGGCCCCCGCTGCCACCGTCGGCGTCCAAGGCGGCGCGCGGCTCGGGCGGGCGCGGCGTGCGCGGCGTCGGCTGGCGCGCGCGCGCGGCGGGCGGCGGGGAGAACGAGGCACCCAGCAGGGAGCCGCTGTCGGCGCTCAAGGTGAGGGCGGGGGGAACGAGGTAGAGGGGGAGGCGGCGCGAAGGCGCGGAATGCGCATGGCGCCGACGCCTCTCTTCCTCCAGGGCGCGCGCCTGTTTGCGAGCGTCGCCGCGGGCGCCGACTCGCAAGGCGAAGCGGTGAGGCACTGGCGGCGGGAGGCATTGGAGGGGGGCCGCGCCGCGCCGCCCGCCGCGCGCTCCTCAACCACCGCCGCCTTCTTTTCTTCAGTCGCCCGCCCTCGCCGCCACCTCGACCTCCCCCACGCGCTCGCGCGCTCCCTCCCAACCGCGCCCCCCCCCGCGCACCGGTCCCCGGCGCGCGGCTCGCGCGGCGGCGGCGGCCGGCCGCGAGCGCGCGGCGGCAGCCGCGCTCGCGCCCGGCGCGAGCGTCGACACCTTTCGCACCGCCGCCGAGTCCATCGACGGCGGCCTGCCGAGCTCACCGGCGACGGTGGACGACGGACCGCGGTCGGCCGACTCGAAGCGCCGCGCGAAAGCGACGCTGGCCGCGGCGGCGACGCTGGGGCGCGCGGTGGCGGCCGACGCCGACGCGGCAGCCGCAGCCGCGGCGGTTGCCGCCACTGCTGTCGCCGCCGCGCGCGACGACGCTCGCGCTGCGCGCGCGCAGGCCGCCGCCGCCTCCCGCGAGCGCGACGCGGCGTCCGCCGAGCTGGCCGCCGCTCGCCGCGAGCTCGCCCTCGCCCGCACCGACGCCGCGCGCGTCGCCGCCGTGGAGACCGCGGGCGGCACGGGCGTCGCGCCGCCGCACTCGCCCGCGACGGACGAAGAAGCGGCCGCCCTGCGCGCCTGCGTCGCCAGACTGACGGCCGCGTTGGCCGACCGGGAGGCGGTGCTGGTGTCGCTGCGGGCGGCGTCGGAGGGCGCGGCGGTCGCCGCGGCCGAGCGCGAGGCGGCGGCCCAGGCCGAGGTGGCTGCCGCGGCGGCCGCGACCAAGAGCGCCGCTGCGCAAGCAGGGGCACTGACCCGGGAGCTGCGCGCCGCGCGCGCGGCTGCCGAGGCCGCCGAGCGCGCCCGCTCTGCCGCGGCGGGCGACGCGGCGGAAGCCGCCGCCGACGCGGCCGCCGCCCGCGCCGACGCCGACGCCGCCCGCGCCGACGCGACTCGTGCGCGCGACGACGAGCGCGCGGTGGCGGCGGCGGCAGCGGAGCGCGCTGCCGCCGCTTCGGCCGTCGCGCTCGCGTCGCGCGACGCGCGCCTGGCCGAGCTCCAGACCACGCTCGACGCTTTACAGGCCGCCGTCGCCGAGACAAAGTCCAAGGCCGACACCGTCGCCGCCGAAAACGGCGACCTGCGGCGCGAGGTTGCGTCCGCGCGGCGCGCGCGCGACGCGGCGGCCGACGCAGCAGCGGCCGCCACCGCCGACGCCGCAGCCGCCCTGGAGCGCGCGCGCGCGGCCGAGGCCGACCGGGACGACGCCCAGCGCGCGGCGACAACCGCGCGCGCGGCGGCGGCGGCGGCCGACAAGAAAGCGGCAGCGGCGGCCGCACGCGCCGACGCCGCGGCGGCCGACGCCAGCCCGGCCCCGGTCGTGCTCAGCCCCAGCATTCCCATGAGCGCGACGCGGGCGGCGTGGGAAGCTCGCGCAGCGAGCGAGGAAGGAGAGAGGGCGGTGGCGGTGGCGGGGGCGGCGGCGCCCGTCGCCGCTCACCGCTCGGCCACCACCCCCAAACTCGTCATCGCCCTGGCCGCCCTGCGCGAGGCCGACATCGGACGCGCGACCGCGGTGGCGACGACGGCCGACGCGTGGCGGGCCGAGTGCGAGCGCGAGGCGGGCGGGGCGGCGCTCGCGCGCGCGGCGGCCGCGGAAGCCGCTGCCGCGACCGCGGAGCGCGACCTGCTGGCGGCGCAATTGTCCGAGCTGCAAGCGGCGGTCGAGGCGGCGGTCGACCGCGGCGCGCTCGCGAGGCCTGGGGCCGGCGCTGTCGCGCACGCCGGCGACGCCGCGGTTCGCCGCGCGCTGGAGCGTGCGGCGACCGCTGAAGCGCGCGCGGTGGCGGCCGAGCGCGAGGCGGCTGTGGCCGGCGCGCGCGCGGCGCTCGCCGCGCGGCGCGCCGCGCGCGGCGCGGCCGACCGGAGCGCCGCGCGCCGGGCGCCGGGCGCCCGCCTGCCGCGCCCGCAAGAGGCGGCTCGCGTAGTCGCCGCGCGGCGGCTCAACGTGCCGCCACCCCGCCTGCGCTTCCTCGGCCCGCCGACCGCGCCTGGCGCGGCCGCCGCCGCGGCCGCCGCGGGCGGCGCCCTCGCCCCGCTCGCGGCCGGCGTGGCCAGGCTGACGCTGCCGTCGCTGGACGTGGTTGCGTTTGACCTGGCCCCGCTGGCGGCCGCGCGACGGGTGACGGGGGCGTGACGGGGGCGGAGGGTTGCAGAGAAAAACTCTCGACTCCCCACGTCTCCCTCTCCCCCCCGCACCTCACCGCTGCAGCTGCCAGTTGTACGTCCAGGGCAACCAGACGAGCAACGCTGCGGTGTCGAAGGTCCAAGAGGAAGCCAGCCACCGCAGCGCGCGCGCGAGCGCCGCGGGCGCGAGCGCGCGCGCGCTCCCGGGCGCGGCCGCCGCCGCGGCCGCCATGCCGGCGCCGCGCGCGAGTTGCCAGGGGCGGAACAGGGCAAAGGCCAAGGGAATGGCGGGTGCAAGGATGGAGTCTGAGGGGCAGAAGAAGGGGGGTCGGCGGTCGCCGCGGGCCGCGCCCCACCACCACCACACCACCACCGCCACGCACGGCGCAGCAGCCCCATCTCCAGGGCCCATTGCCACACCCACAGGGCCAGATAAGGGCCGAGCGCGAGCGCGGTCGGGGCCGCGCCGCCGGCCAAGGCGCCGCCAGACGCCGCCAGTTCCCGGACCAGCAGCGCGCCGGGCGCCAGGCAGGCGGCGACCAGGGCAAGCGGCAGGTAGAAGCGCCCAAAGGCGGACGGGGGGTGCACGCTCCCGCGCGCGTCGCGCCAGGGGCCGGCGTAGGGCCGCACGCCGCCGCCGGGGTGGCGCGCCGCTCCGTAAGCGGCCGCAAGCCAGCAAAACGCCAGCACGGCCACCCCGAACGCCGCGTCGGCGGCCAGCAGGATGCCCAGCGCCGTGCCGGGGCGGCCGCTCGACACGGCGGCGCCCGCGGCGCGGGCGGCGGGCGACCCGGGGAGGACGGCGACGTGCGCGGCGCCGGCCAGCAGGGCGGCGGGCGCCGCCCAAAGCGGGAGAGTGGGCTCCTGGATCGTGGGCGCCGCTTTGGGGGCGCGGGGAGTGGGCACCGCTTTGGGGGCGCGGGGCGGCATGGCGGGATTGGGGAGAGTGAGCGGGATGCGTCGGACCGCGCTCGCATCACTCTCCCGCCCCCCTCCCTCTTATCCCGACACCCGGCTCGATGTCGGCCGCCATCTCCAAACTGCTCGCCGCCTTTGGCAAGGCGCCGCCGCCGCCGGCACCGGTGCCTTATGCCGACGCCGCGCGCGCGCTCGCCGCCGCGGCGCTCGCGGGGTCGGCCCTAGGCTTTGTGCGGCCCGTGTGGTTCATCTCCATTGGCGAGTCTGTGTGGATGGGGTGGGGCATGGGGGCACGGGCCGGGGAGCGCGCGGGCCGGCTCCCTCCATGCGCCGCACGACGCCGGCCCGGCGGGCGCCCCCATGCGACCACCGCCGACCCCTCTTCCTCCCCTCAGGCTACGGACTAGCCTGCATCCTGCAAGTTCTGGTCGCCGGCCGGTCGCTGGCGGCGGTGGGCGTGCACCCGGCGGGGCGCTGCGCGCTCGCCGCGTTCCTCGCGCACGGCGCCTGGATGGCCGGCTTCCTCCTCGTACGCGACACGTGCCTGACGACGTATCGGTGAGCCAGAGAGGGAGGTGGTGGTGGTGGCGGTGGGCTGCGAGGAGTCGCTCGCGCCGCCTCGAGCGGCCCGCAAAGAAAAAGAAAGCGCGCCGCCTGCCGCCGGCGACGCGTGCTACGGACGTGGCCGTGGCCATGGCCGGGTCGCCGTGGCCGACCCCGCCCCCCTCTCCTCTCCAGCGCCAAGCGCGCGTCGATCGACCGCAAGACTGCCCGCCTCTCGCCCGGCGCCAAGGTGGCGATGTGGGCCGGCGTGGCGGCTCTGTACACGGCCCTGTTCCTGCCCACGTGGGCTTTGGCTGCAGCGCCCGCGCCGGCGGTCGGGTCTCGCGCCGCGACGCTCGCGAGCGCGGGCGCGGCCGTCGCGTGGATCGGACTGTGGCTGGAGGTGACCGCCGACATCTGCAAAGCCGTGGACAAAATGCGCAATCCCCAAGGGTGCGAGGGCGGCAGGAAGTGGGCGACGGCGCGGCGAGGAGTGGGGCCGAAAGAGCGGCGCGCTCGGCCGACCCCGCCCCGACCACCTCCCACCCTCCAACACGCCCCCACCTCTCAGCTTCTCGTCCGGCTGCGTCTACCGCATCTGCCGCCAGCCCAACCTCCTGGGCGAGCTCCTCTTTTGGGCCGGGTCGGCCGCGGCGGGCGCGCCCGCGCTTGCGGCCGGCCCCCCCCTCGCCGCCCTCGCCGCCGCCGCCGGCCTCGCGGCCATCGTGTCGATCGTCGTCGGTGACTCGCAGCGCAAGACGGAGGAACAGAGCAAGGCGCGGGGGGGGAACAGCGCGTGGGCGGGGTACGCCGCGGCGCACCCCCCGCTCTGGCCCCTGCCCCGGTCGGGGCCGGTGTGAGGCGGGGTGGGAGACGGGGGTGTCGTCGAGGGGTCGGGCGCGTCGTGGGGGTCGTGGTCGCCGCCGTCGCGGAGGTGGTGGGGGAGGGGGAGCGCGGGCCGCGCCGGCGCGCGCGCCGCGCGGCCCACCGAAACGCGCGCACGCCCGCGCCGCCCGTGCAACGCGCGTCGCGGCGTGTCTCGGGGTGGTTGCACGCGCGTGAGGGGAGTGGTGCAGGGCGTCAAGCAACGAAACAGCAGAGGGGGGGCTAGGTGCGTGGGGGAGGTTGCTGCAGGCGCCCGGCCTGTCGGAGAATCCGAGTGGGGGCGCGGTTTAGGGGGTGGGAAAGGGCTTCGGGGGCGGCGGCGGGTGTTCGGGGGCACCGCACGCCCGCGCCACGGCCGCCGCGCGCGGGCGCGCGCGGCGGCCGGGGCGCCAACGGAGCAGTGGTGTGGGGTGGTGCCACCTTAAAGGGGTGGGGTGGGGTGGTGCCACCTTAGCGGGGTGGGGGGCGTGTGGGAGGGGGACACGGGGGTGAGGAGAGGGCGCCTCGCGCGCGGCCGCCCGCCGGCCCCAGCGCGCGCCGGACCGTGAGCGCTTTCGGCCCCGCCGCCGCGCCGTGCAGGGACGCGATGCAGTAGTCGGCGGCGGCCGCGTCGGCAAACTCGCAAAAGGCGTAGCTGAGGGGAGAAGGGGGAGAGGAAGGAAGGAAGAGGGAGGTGAGCGTCCGCCGCGCCAGCCCCACACGCCGCCCTCTCTCCCTCCCTCCCCCCCTTCCCACCCTTTGGAGTTGCCGGTGTCTTTGTCCATGACCAGGCTGAACGCGGCGAGGCGGCCGCAGGGGGCCAGGAGGGCTTTCACTCTGTCCGCGCCCCAGTCGCACGGCAGGCCGCCCACGAACAGCTTGGCCGGCGAGTCGGGCACCCGCGTGCGCACCGCGCCCAGACGCACGGCGTCGACACCTGGATCGGGGTCGGTGGGGCCGAGCACGGCGGCGGCGGCGGGGCTGTAATCGTTCGGGCGGCGCACGCGCAGCCCGCCGCCCGCCAGCGGCACGCCGTCCAGGGCCAAGGCGTTACTGGCTTCCTCGACGGACCGGAATTCGCGTACGCGAATTCACGCACGGTTTCGGGCACGGTGAGCGAGGGCTCGAAACTTCGTCCAGCGAGAAACACTGGGCTAAGAGGCAAGGCGCGCCTTGCCTCGCAAGGCCCGCCGCGAGGCCGGCTCGGCCGCTGCCGCGGCCTCCAGTGGGGACCAAGTGCGACCCAGTCCCGCGTCGGGAGTGGGGAAAGGGCGCGGGAGGCGCGCGCGGCGGCGCGCACGCGCGCAGCTGCCATCGCGCCCGCGCGCGCGCCACAGGCCGCGGCGGCGCACCTCTCTCAGCGCCGGCGCCTGTGATACCGGCCGGCGCGGCGGCGTGAAGGGGGTCTCGGGCGCAATCGCGGGCGTGTGGGGAGGGCTGCCGGCGTCGTTCGTTGCCGCGGTGGCTTGTCATACATACTATGACGCCACCGTCGCGGGGGGTGGAAGGGGCCCCCGGACAACGCCCCCCCCCCCGGCGGGCGGGGGGGGCCCCCCCCCCCCCCCCCCCCCCCCCACCCCCCCAACCCCCCCCCCCCCCCCCCCCCGCCCCCCCC
>Ga0315283_10006949_pt1 | contig 10149 bp, 7 predicted proteins | sample YL17G09_0_MG_FD_204541 | JGI IMG/M metagenome (GOLD analysis project Ga0315283, IMG submission 204541) | Sediment microbial communities from Yellowstone Lake, YNP, Wyoming, USA - YL17G09_0 | ecosystem: Environmental > Aquatic > Freshwater > Lake > Sediment | place: USA: Wyoming | collected...
CTGCACCGCCGACTCGGGTAGGCGCGTGGATCGGTGGTACTCCAGCACGCGAGGATTATCCTCGCTGCCAGCCGTTTCCTTGACGCCGATTTCCTTGCGAGCGATGCGGTAGGCCAGCGGGACCACTCTCACCTGCGCCGGTGGTCGCTCCGGCAACGGAGCGTCCGGTGCGGGTGGGGGAATGGGCTTGGTTGCCTTTGCCATCAGAAACTCCACCCGAGACAGGACACGTCGAGAGCGATGACTGGCGCCCCGTTGTTAGGCACGAGATCTATCTCAAATCGCTGCCCCTCAAGTGTGCCGTCGTTGAAGTGACACGGCACGTTCACCACGACGTTGGTATCAGTGACCTGCCCGAGCCCTCCCAAGATATGAGTGAACGCATCGATGAAGTCGGAAACGCCGTTCACCGCGAGCCGTTGACGAAGTCCCATTCTCGCCCGCGATGCGGGCACCGCGCCGTTCGCCCCCAGGAACAGCGACAGCTTCACGAAGCGAGCGTTCGCCGGAATGATTCCTCGCAGATCGACCGTCAGAACCTCCGGTGCCACGATCGCGCCGCTTGGTCGCGATGCGACGTTATACATCGCGCTTGTGGTGGGAGTATAGGTGCGGAACTCGCCGCCCGACGTCTGCGTTGCGAAGCGCGGCACGAATGCCGACTCCCGGTAGTACGACATGACGTGAACCGCCTTGTGCGGCGGGATCGGTAGGAAATTCGCGTAGACACTTCCGGGCACCGGGATGATCACGTTTGAGTTGTCGCGCCCGCACTCGTCGGGTTGGATTTCCGTGGACCACAGAACGCCCTTGGTCGTCTCAAGAAACCCAAGGCCACTGAGGCATGGCATGACCGTGACGCCGTTTGCACTGAGCGGAGCCAGGTACAAGTGTTCGAAGCGATCGAGCACTGGCGACACGACGCTAACATCGTCCTGCGGGATGGTGCCGAGCCGTCCGCGCAGCCACACGCGCCACGGTCCAATTCGGCCTTGGAAGTTGCCGCCGATACGGTTGTCAATCGATGGACCAGGTGGCTGCGTGTGCGCCGCGTTGGAGAACACCTGCGCTTCAGGCAGCAGGTTGATGAACGGTACAATCGTCATCGGATCGTCGGGGCACACATCCTTCATGTCGTTGCGAAAGTCCCACGACACCGCGCTCGGGAGGATCGGCACCAGACCTGCGCCGTCGGTGACGAATCCCAGGATCGGAACCCACGGGTCGCCGGTGAACGCCGGAAGCTGAGTGGGGCTTCCCTGGATGATCTGGTACTCGATCTGGCGCTCGACCAGCTTCGTGACGTTCGCCGGAACGAATGTCTGTGACGGAATATCGAACACGTCGCGTACCTGCGTAGACGTGATGACGTCCACGACGCGAGCCTCAAGAATCATCAGCGTGTTGGGCACCGCCGGAACAGGCACGTTCACGTCTGCTCGTTGGTTCCCGATGCGGAAAAAACTCTCCAGCGGCCCCGGAGGTGCAGGCCAAGTGAACGACTGCTGCCCGAGCGTTCCGGGTTGCACGGTGATGCTGCCGCCGACACCGCGACACGACAGTCCGAGCGTTACGCTCTGCGGATACTGGTCCTGCGGACCACCGAAAAACTCCACCATGCGGAACGCCGCCATCTGCAGCCACCAGTCAGCCATGACCCGTGACTGCATCGACTGCAGATCGTTGACGTCGTTGGAAGCCGCCCGCTCAAGCGTGTTGATTTGAACTCTATCGCCAGCCATTTTCCATGCTCCTACGGTGTCAGATCACGAGTGATGTACCAGTTCACGCCCGCTGCCCGAGCCGCTTCGACCGCCGCGTAGAGCGACGAAATACACGAGAGATACCCGAACGGTTGCCCGTCCCATGCGATATTCCAGTCCCAGGCATTCGCCGGATTGGGCAACGATGGCGGTGTCGCATCGTAGGCGAATCCACACTCGCCGTCAGCGGCATTCTGAACCTCGATGATGAACATCGAGAACAGGTCGATCAGATCGAGCATGACCGCGCCTTGCCCGATCAGTTGCGAGCCGCCGACCAGGGTGATGAACTCCACCGACCCGAAATCGTAGGCGTCCAGGTCGTAGACGAATCCTTTGAGCGAAAAAACGTCGCGTGTTTCCAGCAGCCGGAACGCAATTCCGCACGCCGACAGCGACGCCGTCGCCTGCCGAATGATCGCCGCTGGCGACACCGTGTCGGCGAGGTTGCAGATGCGGATGCGAAACTGGTCGTCGGCCTCGCCCGTGCGCCTGCCAGCGCCGCGCTCGCGAGCGAGCGCACCTAGCATGTCGGTCAGGCCACCGACCGCTTCGTCAGGCTGCTCGACGGTCAGGCCGAGCGTCGCCCACTCAAGTACCTCAGCGACCACCAGCCCGTTCAGGTCAACGGCAGAGACCGGCGGATCGAACGTGATGACGTCGTTGCCCACCGACATGATCTTGCGCGGCGGCGAAACACCGCTTACGAGTCCGATGATGCCGACGTAGCGGCCCACGATCGTCGGGAGGAAATGGTCCTCCTCGGCTTGGCCGGGAAGCGGAGCGACGCGGGTCAGGACGTTGATGGCGTCAACGCGAGCCGGGACGCTAGCCGCCCCAAGCGCCGTGAAGCCGACGATCGAGCCCGCCCGCAGGTTGCCAGCCGTTCCCTCCTGAACGGCCCGCGCAGCGACGGTGACAGGCCCGAGCGACCCCGCAGCGATCGTGCATGGCGCTGTCGACTCAAATTCCGACAGCGCGACGATCTGCCCGAGTGTGCCGAGCATCTGCGCTCGGAACCGGGTGCCGATGTCGAGCGTCACAGCGCCGGAGGCGTTGCCGGAGCGCCGGATCGTGAGCGTTGTGGTCGCCTTGGAACCGCCGCTTGCTGGTGCCGAGTATTGCCGAGCGTTGGGTAAAAGGTAGAGCGACTGAAACGACGTGACGACGGATTCGCATGCCGTTTGGAACAGCCTTGCCTGCGACGCTGGCACGTCGAAGCCTTGCCCGTTGTCCAAGTCCTCAATCGGAACGGTGTAGGACCGTGGATTGATGCGCCTCCACAGGTCGATCAGATCGTCCCAGGTCAGCGCCGCCGCCGTGGTCATGCCCGAGTAACCAGTTCGGGCGTGGTTCGGATCGACTGAAACTCCAGCGGCTCCACATCGGCATTGGGAGTGATAAGCGCATCGTCCAGCACGATGACGCCAGGAACGCGACGAGCGATCTCGTACAGCAGCGACACCTCAAGCGCCTCGCCAGGTGCCAGCGTGTTTATCTCCGACACGAGAAGAAACTGAATCTCGGCCCATGCCGCGTCCACGTCCACGCCCGCGTCGAACCGCAGGCGAAGCGTGACCGCCACATAGATCACGCTCGCCGCGAACACGTCTACAACGATGCCAGCCGCCCGATACTCGACGAGCGCGTCGCGCACCGCTGTCGCGAGCAGCGAGTTCGCCGTGCCAGCCCGATCTGCGATGAACACCTGCACGATGCCGACAGGGCGCTGAGTGGCCGGGTCCAGCACCTCAACGACCTGAGCGTGCTCGACGCCCGCAACGGTCAGCGCGCCGAACTTGATCGCCGCCTTCGTGCCTCTGCGCGCCGCCGTAAAGAATAGCCGAACGCGCTCGCGCAGCGGGGCGTCAAGCTCGATGTCCGAACCGCCTGCAGCGGGTTGGTTATTCGTCACCACCAGCGTCGGGTCGGGTGGCTGCTGGACAAACTGCGTGATGGTTCCCGGTTGTACGTTTCCCTGCGAGCCGGAAACCACCGCGACCGCTGAAGCGAACCGGATAGCCGTCGAGCCTGCCGGGTAGGTCAGAATCTGAGTGAGCGCGAACTCGGTGCCACGAATCGTTCTAAACTTCGTTCCAACGGGAAGCGAAAAGCCAGGGGCGAGCGCGTTGGTACGACCGAACGCCAGCGTGACAACGGATGGGATCGAACCCTTGCGCGCCACGACGTTGCATGTGCGGTCAAGCGCCAGCCGCGACAGGTCATCGCCTTCGGAGCTATCGAGGATCAGCGCCGCGCAATGCTGCGCGAGTTGGCGCATGATCTCGTCGCCCATCGCGGAGGCCGACCCGAGGATCAGGTTGATATCCGTTCCCTCGATGAACACCGCTTCTCGAGCGATGCGCTGTCCCGGTGGACGTGCCAGCGAACGCGCCAGAACTTCGTCGGTTCCGATATTGAACAGGTCGGATCGTGATGGGAGCAGCACGTCCGCAGGCTATCAGACCGCCGCACGGAGGTCGAGCGTCTGAGCGGCTGCAACGTCGAGTCCGGTGATCGTGCGGGCCGACACCGACACCGTCACAACTTGGAGCGCCGTGCGAACAACGCTCACCCGCACCGCTACGACCTCCGGCTCGCGCTTTATCTGCGACTCGATTTCAGCCGCCAGCGTCTGCAGCGTACCAGGCAGTAGGAGATTCTTCACGCCCTGCGCCGCGCCATAATCCGGCAGCAGCGCGAAGCCGCCTCGGAACGTGGACAGCCTACGCAGGATGCGCTTGCGCAGGTTCTGAATGCGATTGTCCAGGCCGAAATCGCCTCGGTCGTTGACCTGTAGCTGTCCGAGCGGCGGCGGATCGTGCAGCCCCGCGTCGCGCACGAGTTGCGGATTTGCGACATCGAACGGAGCGGGTTGTTCGATGCCAGCGGGCGCGATTGGATTCTCAAACCCGATACTGCCGCCGCAAACGAACGTGACCGTATAAGTCACGCCAGGAATCATCGGAGCCGCCAGAAATAGCCTGTAGGTCAGCCCGCCGACGTGCTGCACGATGACGACGGCGATGAAGTTGATGCCGTCTGAAACGGTCCACGACAGCGGGTCCAGCGCATCCGGGTCAGCGGAGTCGAGCGTGACCTCGATCAGCCCGCTCAAGATCGGAACCGCGAGCACCGGAATCGCGCCGATGCCGACTCCAGCCTCTGCGCCGAATCCCATTGCGCCCTCTGGCGCGATGCCATAGCCGCCGCAGTCGTCCTGCATCTGCGGCGGATCGTCCGGCGGAACCTCCGGCGGTGACGATGGTGGAACCGGCGGTGTCGCCGGTGGGACCGTCGGCGTCGGCACCACGTTGATCGTGATGATCAGGCCACGCGGATCATTGATGGTAGGGACCGGCATGCTAGTTGGTCGCCGTCTGGAAGATCGGCATCGCAAGCGACACGCTGCCCTCTTGCTGTCCGAACTCAATCATTCCGAACAGTGTTTCGCGGACCTGCGACGTTACGTTGTCGATCAGCAATGGAGGATCGACCAGCGCCTTGACGCGGTCGTAGGTCGCAGCGGTCACGTCATCGGTCGCAAGCCCGAGCGCCGTCGCGCTGGTCCTCCGCGCCGACAGCCGCGCCGCGTCTGGGCCTTTCACGACCATGACCGCCGCCTGCGTGATCGCGGTCCCGCCTGCCGCGTAGTTCGCCCACCCCCACCCGACGCTCCCCTGCTCCTGCCCGACAGCGGTTGATGCTTTGTAATGCTGGACCATCGCCAGCGTCTGGAGCCGCCTGCCGTTCGCGAATACCGGGAGCTTCAGATCAGTTCCGTTGACGCCTGAGTTCTCGTCGTAGTCAACCGACACGCTTACAGGGTACGACCCGACACCAGGACTCTGAGAAAAGTTCAGCGCCAGGTAAGCAAAGTAGTCCGCAGGAATCACCTCGTCCACCGACTCCCAGGTGAAGCCGGTCGTGGTCATCTGCTTCCAGTGAACGTCCCACGCCTGAACGCCATCCTCCCAACGTCCCACGAAGCCGCTGTCGCCGAATGTCGCGTTGTTATTGTCGCCACCGAATGCGTTCTCGCCGTAGTTATTTCCCGAGACAAAGGCACCTCCAGTGGCGTCAAGCCAGCCGATCGAGATCATGCTCTCATCCGAGATATGGTCCGTCGTCACATTGATGTTGGAGTTGATCACGTTCACGACGTCTGGACGCCACGGTAGGCTCGCAACGGATAGAGCGGTCGCCAGGACCGTTCCCACGACCGCCTGCACCGACGCGCCGCCGATCGCGATGTAGTGCCACTCGACTGCGGAGGCTATCGACGTGCCCGTCCAGGCGATCCGAAACCCGTCCGTGATCTTGGAGTAGACGCCCGCGTAGTTGGGCGACGCGAGCGTGGAGTTTCCCGCAGCGTAGAGCTTGATGATCTCGCCGCCGCCGCCATAGCGGGTGTCGTTATTCGTCCCGCTGTCGTGCCAATTGCCGACGTATCGCTGCGCGTTGCCGTTCACGCCGTCGTCTGCGCCGATCCCATAGGCGAACTCGGCGTCAACGGTTGCCGTCGTGTTCGCGACGCGCACGCCCCATACGATGAGCGCCTTGCAGTCAAACCCGAGCCCGGTAATGTCCTGGTCGCCCACGCTCGTCCGGTTCGAGAACTTCCCAGACTTCACGAACACGTCTCGCGTGGACTGAACTTGTGGAGGCTGAAGCACCACCATGCGCCCGACGAAGCGAGAGGCTGGACCGGCCTGCGTGACGCTCGCCGTCCCAGTGGAAGTCGCCGCAGTCGCGAAGTCTTTGGTCTGAACGTAGATACCGTTCGCCGTCGTCTCATCTTCGAACCGCTCAGTCCACGTCGCAGTCGGAGTGACCGCGCCTAGCCCCGTCCCATCGACGGTGTAGGCGCACACCGCAAGGCAATCGGCCAGCGCGGTAGTCTCTGCGAGACACGCCAGCGTCGTGCTGGACACGGGTTGCGTGCTGCTCGCCCGAGAGATTGGATTCACCGGGTCGACGCCTCGGATGCACATCACGACGCAGATGATTTCGTCGGTGGTGCCGTTGCGAAACGTCCACGACGTTGCGTCGCCCGACTCCGCGAATTTGTAGAACATCTTGGAGCGCCCGGAGTTGTGCGCCGTTAGAAACTCGTGCCAGCCCCTCGGCGGATAGATGAACTCGTTGACCGAAGCATCGGAGCCGTCGCTCGCAAAGACGGCCAGGAGCATGTCGTTGATCGCAGCCGGAGCGCCCGCGTTGATCGTCGCGCAGTTGACCGCAAGGCTGCTCGCAGCGTTCGACTTGTTCGACGCGCTGCCGATGTAGCTCGGGAGCGTCACGCGATGTACGTCTCCGGTCGGAACTCGCAGAAGTAGTTCGTGCCGTCGTACCAGGCTGTCACCAGCCGTGTCGTGCCTGCCGCATCACCGAACGTGGGCTTCACGCCTCCCGCCCACCGAGTGGTCGCAGGCCATCCTGCCACCGTCCACCCGCCCGTGCCGTCTTGAACGAACTCCAACACGACGGTCCCGATCTGTCTCGGCGCTGTGAACGCAATCGAAGTCATGTTCGCTGTGAGCGTGACCTTCTGCCAGTTCTTGTCGTCACTGAAGTTGAATGTCATTGCAGCGGCAAACGAAGGGGTCGTCAGCGCACGCAGCTTCGCCAGCCGGTCCAGTGCTTCCTCCACGTTGACCGGATCTGGTGCGTACCAGTCGCCAGGCGTCGTCGGCCCGTAGACGACATCGACGGCATCGGTCGCGTCCATCGGGTGAACGTGATCAGCCCTCGCAGGCTCCGGTGCCGCGCCCGTCGCTCCTACGCCCACGACCTGCATCGCCGGGAGCGCCGGAGCGTCGAGCGAGTGTCGGTGATCGCTTCGGGCGAAAGTTTCCGCTGTGCCAACGTCTGCGGTGTCCCCGATAGCAATCGCGCCTGCCGCAGCCGTCGCAAGTGGATCGGTTCCCGTTTGTGCGGCGTGCGTCGGAGCGTGCAGTGCCGGTGGCCCGCCGCCCACGATCCCATCGACCACCATGATCAGGTGAGCGAGCGCCGAGTACCAGCCGCCCCAATTGCCAGCGGCGAACGGAACCGAACCGCCCAAGTCCTCGTTGAACTCCGAAGCCGAGCGCAGCGCCGCGAGCGCCGCCGGATTGAGCGCCGCCTGCGGCAGAGTCGCGAGCTTGGAAGCCACTTCGTTCAGCGCCGGGATTCGCATCCCGCGATTCGGTGTGCGAATCGAGAACGTCCGCACGTTGCGCTCGCCGTCCACCGTCAGCCGGATCCGATAGGTGCCGTAGCGAGCCGCTTGCGGCGCGAACGTCCAGGTGATCGGAGTGGTCTGTATCAGCGACGCAACGACCGTCGCGTCGGTGTCAGGCACCCAAAGTAACTCAAGCGAGTGGGCCGCGCCGACGCCCGTGCTGGTGATCGTGACCAGCGCGCCGGTCGCCAGTCCATCCGACCGAGACTTGCCTGCTACGCCCGCCGGAAGTCCCGCCTGGTCGATCTTGATGATTGCCGCCATGCGCGCAGCCTATCATCGCGCAGCTTCGGAGTCGCTACTCGCCTGCAACTTTGGTCGACAGGTTTGCGACAGCAGCCGCCTGAAACGACGCCAGCGCCGCTTGAAGCGCCGGGAGTGCGATGGTCGTGATGCTGGTCGCAGCCGGAGCGCCGCCAGCGGGTGCGGCGATGGCGATGGTCCCGAAGGCCGTTGCCACGGCTGCTGCAAAGCTGGTCAGCGCCGCGACAAGCTCACCGAGCGTCGCGCCGGTGAAGTCCGCGCCGCGCAGCATGGGTTGCGTCGGAGGCACGATGGCACCCGTTGGCAGCACCGTGACGCCGAGAGCAACGGTTCCGGCGAGCGCAATGGAGCCGCCTTCGACAAGCCACGCCAGCGCCCGCAGGCGCGCCGCTAGGGCGTATTCCTGCTGAAGCCCGAGCGGCGACACGAGTATGTGCGCCAGCAGCGCCGTGACCTCGGTGATCGGGAGTCCGAAAATTGTCGTCGGAACGGTTTCGTCCGAATTGTGAAGCCTGGAAATGATCGTCGGGCTTGCGTTCGGGTCGCCGCTCGGAAGCGCGACCAGAACCTCGGTCCCGCGACCTGGCGGCTCGCTGCGGGTCGCGCCAGCCTGAGCGAACGCGCCCCCGAGCTTGCACGCCACCGGGCCTTCCTGGTCCAGAGAACCGCCGTAGAACGTAACGTCCACGATCCAGCCGAGCGCCGAGTCCCATCGGATTGCGTCGGGGTCGTCGTCCACGCGAGCCGTGGCGATCCAAGTCCGCGTATCCGCGCCCGGACCTTTTAGCGCCTCGCGCAGCCGTCCCATGTCGATGTGTTTTCGATTGCGTCGCATCAGGTTGGAGCCTCGCGAACCACCAGGAAATTCTGAAAGTCGCCGCTGATCTTGATGCCCTGGTCGCCCGACCAGTCGATAGACGATGACGCCACGCGGAACACGGTCACGATCGACGCAGATTCTTCGCTCGCCGCGAGCTTCGTCGCATTGTCTTCGCCGAACCCTTTTCGGATCAGATCGGCGCGCCGCTTCGCCTGCGTCTGCGACTTTAGCTGTTGCAAGCTCGACGGCACGCCGCCGGAGGACGAGTTCGTCGAGTCCTGGCTCGACGTAGCGTTCAGCGGAGCGACCAGCATCTCGACGGCATCACCAGGCCACAGATCGAGCAGGTTGCCTTCGTCGCCGTCAAACGACGTCACATCATCGGTGGAGAACGAACCTGATATTTCCTGACGCCCAAAGTTCTCAAACATCGATCGAGCTACAGCCTGAAGCCGAGCCGCGTCGTTGATGCCCGTCACCAGTTGCGTGAATATCTGCTCATCGGTGCTGCCGCTTGGCGACACCTTGTTCGCTCGCCGCGCAGCCGGTGGATCCGTCTTGCCGAGCACGCCGGTCGCTCGCGCACCCGGCGACACCGGCCAGCGCGCCCACCGCGTCGCGCCGAGTTCAGGATCTGCGCATCGAATCTCGATCGTCGGCACGACGGCTGGTCCTCCGAGCTTGCGGCTGAACGCCATCTTGAGCAGGTTGCGCCCGTAGACCAGTTTCTTCGCTTGGCTTGTGCCTGCGTAGAAGGTTTTCGGGTCCACGATATACAACGTCAGCCCGCGCACGGTCGGCACAAACCCGAACGCGATCACCGTGTCGTTGATGTGGTCCCAGAGCGTTAGTTTGTCGCCCGCCTTCGCCCGCTGCACCTTCTTGCCGCGCCGTGCCTTGAGCGTCGGCGACACCGCTTCGGAAGGCACCGGGCCGTCGCCACCTATGTCAGCGACCGCAGCGTCAACCGAGAACGGATCCACGATGTCGATGCCGCCAGTCGGATCAGCATCCGGCGATCCAAACTTGACCTGCATTCCATCGGTCGCCGTAAACTGCTTCACCAGCGCCCGCAC
>Ga0315283_10006951_pt1 | contig 10147 bp, 7 predicted proteins | sample YL17G09_0_MG_FD_204541 | JGI IMG/M metagenome (GOLD analysis project Ga0315283, IMG submission 204541) | Sediment microbial communities from Yellowstone Lake, YNP, Wyoming, USA - YL17G09_0 | ecosystem: Environmental > Aquatic > Freshwater > Lake > Sediment | place: USA: Wyoming | collected...
CCGCGACGCCCGCAGCCGCGGTTTGCGATGCGTCAAGATCGTTCACGGCAAAGGTATCGGCGTGTTGCGGCGGCGGGTGCGGGCGCGTTTGGCCCGTCATCCGGATGTCGCCGGCTGGGACGATGCCGCAACGCCGGGCAGCGGCAGAGGCGCCACCGTCGTGCAGCTCCGAGCCCCGGACGCGCCGCTTGCGCCGCCCGCGCCACCCGACCTAGTGTGACCTGCCGGTCCGGCACCGTGCCACCGCCGGCAGCTTCCGGAAGGACCCCGTTGAGTCTGACGCGCACCGTCGCATGGAACACCGTGGTCCAAGTTGCCGGCCGTGCGGTCGGCTTGCTCGCGTCGATGGCGGTGACGGCGCTCCTGACGCGGCACTTGGGTTTGGCGCAATACGGCCAGATGGTCACCGCCGCGACCTACGTCGGGCTGTTCTCCATCCTCGGCGACGCCGGCTTGTACCTGGCCATCGTGCGCCGCGCGGCTCAGGAACCGGAGCGCCGCTCGCAGATCCTCGGCGCCGGTTTCGGATTGCGGCTGGTTTTGGCCGCGGCGCCGATGATCGCCGCCTATCTCCTCATTCAAATCGTCCCCGCCGACCGCTTCCCCACCTACGGGCCGACGGTCAAACTGGCGGTGGCCGTCTGCGCCGTCAACACCTACATCACGTTGCTCAACCAACTACTGATAGCGGTCTTTCGCTTGCATTTGCGCATGGACCTGGCCACCGGCGGCGAGTTCCTGTCACGGGTCGTGAGTCTGGGCGCGGTGGTGTGGGTCGTGCACAGCGGCGGCGGATTGATCGCGGCTTGTGTTGCGGTCTCCACCGGACCGGCCGCGAACTTCGTGTATGCATGGTTCGTCACCCGGCGCTTCGAGCGCTTTGTCCCGCATTTCGACCGGGCGATCTCGCGCGAGCTGCTCGGGGAGTCCGTGGTGCTGACCATGGTCACGCTCCTCGGCCTCATCCACTTCAAGGTCGACACGCTCCTCCTGTCGGTGCTGCGCACGCCGACCGACGTCGGGGTGTACGGCGTGGCTTATAAACTGCATGAAGTCCTGATCACTTTCCCAGGATTGTTCGTGGGCCTCCTGTTTCCAGTGTTTTCGCGGCTCGCGGCGACCGACGTACCACGTCTGCAGCAAGTCTTTCAGCGCACGTTCGAAGTGTTGCTGCTGGCTTCCGTCGGAGCCGCCACGGTGGTCTTCGTCGCCGCGCCACCGCTCGCCGCCATCCTGGGCGCGCCCGAGGCCGCGCATGCGATGCGGGTCCTGGCGTTCGCACTGCCTGCAGTGTTTGTCAGCTTGGGATTCACGCACTTGTTGCTGGCCGAAGGCCGCCAGGGCTGGCTCGTGCGGTTGTATTTCGTGCTCGTGGTGGTCAACATCGGCGCCAATGTGGTCGCGATTCGCGCTTGGTCGTACATGGGCGCGGCGGCCGTGACCGTCGCGACCGAGAGCATGGCGCTCGCTGCGCTCGCCGGCTACTGGATCGGCCGCCGCCGGTGGCGATTGCAATTGCGCGTGCTCACCTGTGTGCCGCTCGCGGCCGGGCTCGCAGTTGTGGGTTGTAGCCTTGGACGGCTGATCGCACCGTCGGAACCCACGACGCGCATCCTCGAGCTCGCGGTGCGTGGCGGGTTCACCGGCCTGTCGTACGCCGGAGCCGTTCTCGCGCTGCGGCTCGTGCCGCTCGCGACCCTGCGCGCGTTGCGGCCGCGGACGGGTCCGGCGGCAGCAGGACCCTCACGTGACGCTCTTTGACCCGCGCACGGCCGCCGCAGCGATAGTATGGGAGGTCTGGGGGGCGCTCGCACTCGACACGCGCGCCGGGTAGCACTTGCCCGTGCAACCGCGCGGCGGGGGCGATCGGGGGCGGATTAGAGCCAGCGGGCGAGATGCGCTGCGGCGTGGTCCCGGATTGTGTGCAGCGCGGCGAGCGGCTCGAGGCCGGCCTTGGTGCCGGCGACCCCATTCGCAACCCGCATCGCATCCGCGACGCCGGCGCCGCGCCAGCGTGCGAACGTGAACGCCGCACCGAACACGTCGCCGCAGCCGGTGGGAAATGGCCGCGCGTATCGCGCCGGCGGCCCCAAACGCAGCGATCGCCGGTCGCGGCCCTCGCGCCAGGCGCCGACGACACCCTGCCCACCGAGCGTCACGAGAACCGTCGACGGCCCCAGATCGAGGAGCGACGCAGCGAACCGCTCGATGGCGCCAGTGGCCCCCAACAAGCGGGCTTCCGTCTCGTTCATTTGGACCCAGTCCGCGCAAGCCACCCACTGCCGCCAATCGCGCGGCACCGCCAGGACCCGCAGTCCACCCGCGCCGAAGGCCAAGGTAAGGCTGTGCACGTCGAGCTGAATCACGCCGGCATACCGGCGCCGCAGTTCCTCCAGCGTCGCCAGTTCGGTATCGCGGCCCGAGGTCAAGTTGACGATATAGTGTTTGGCCTCGAGCGCCTCGCAGGCATGCTCCAATCCCACCGGCCGCACGAGCCCGACCAGCACTTCATCCCGCCGAATGGCATCGTGATACTGGAGATACACGTGATTATTGGGTTCCGGCACGGTGTGAACATGGCGTGGATCGATGCCAGGCAACCGCAGCGCTGCGAACGCGGTGGCGGCGAAATCCGCGCCGACGTTCGCGACCGGCCGGATACGTGCCTGGCCGTCGAACAAAGAGGCCAGAGTCGTGAGCGTGTACAGCAACCCGCCCAGGTTCTCCGTGCAGGTGCCGTCAGCGTACACCGTGGTGTCGCGCGTCAGTGTTCCCAGGACTGCGATGTCGGGTCGGAGCGGCATGAGCGACAGCATAACACCGCGGCGGATCACCGCGCCGGTGTGCGCGACCGCAGTTCCTCCACATAACGCTCGACGTGGGCCTCGACATCCGCGAATGCCCGGCGGTAGTCCTCGTCGGAACCCCCGTAGGGGTCGTCCACCGGCCAGAGAACCACCTCGATGTCACCGGCCAGGATGCCGATTTCCTCTTCGACGATTTCGTCCAGCGCGATGAGCACGTCGGCTTCACGCGCCATCTCGATGGTCAAACGCCGCGCCCGGTGTGCGGTGAGATCCAGGCGATGCGCCCGCGCCACCTCAAGGCTGCCGCGCGCGGCGGGTGTCCCCGGCTGCGCACCCACTCCGGCGGAACGCACCAAGAAACGCCGGTCCAAACCCTCACGCTGCAGCGCCCGCCGCAGCAGCACCTCACCGGTCGGACTCCGGCAGATGTTGCCATAGCACACCACGAGGATGCGCTGCCTCTTGTCGCCGGTGTTCGCCATGTCCAGACCTCCGACCCTCTCGTCTGCACACAGGATGCCACAACACGCGCCGGTACGGAACCACTCCTGAGCACGCCGGCCGCTGCCGCGGCCGGCGGCCTGGAACGCGCCTGGACTCTCGTCCCGGCACGATGCTACGTTGCGGCGGCGTGGAATCCGCCACGCGAGGAGGTCGCCGTGGGATCGCGCTCGAAGCCCTTCGCGGGTGCCGGAACGCTGCCGCAATATGCCGCGGCGCGGACGTACGACTTGCGCCACATCCGGCTCGAGCTCCAGCTCGACCCGCGCCTCCGCATGGTGACCGGTACCGCGACACTCCGGCTCGCCCCGCTCCACGACGGCCTCGATACGGTGACCCTGGATCTCGCCTCCAATCTCGAGGTCGGCAGCGTGCGCGGCGGCGGCCGGGCCGCGCTGCGTTTCGACCGCGAGGGCGACCACATTCACGTGCGCCTGCCCCGGCCGGCGCGCGCCGGCCGTGAACTCGAATTGCAAGTGGCGTATGCGGGCGAGCCGCGGCGCGGCCTCTACTTCGTCGGCCCGGATGCCGCGTATCCGAAGCGCCGGCGCGAAATTTGGTCACAGGGCCAGGATGAGGACTCCAAACACTGGTTTCCCTGTTTCGACCACCCGCATCAGAAAGCTACGAGCGAAGTCATCGCGACGGTGCCGCTACCCTACCGCACGGTATCCAACGGGCGCCTCGTCGGCGTGCAAAAAGGACGCGGCAAGCGCACTTACCATTGGCACGAAGAAATCCCGCATCCGGCGTACTTGGTCTCGGTGGTCGTCGGCGAATACGAGGAAGTTCGCGGCGAGGCCGGCGGCGTGCCGCTGTATTACTACGTGCATCCGGGCGACGCCGGCGCCGTGCAGCGGACCTTCGGCAATACCCCGGCGATGCTGGATTTTTTCTCGGCGGCCATCGGCTACCCCTATCCCTACGAAAAGTACGCCCAAACCGTCGTCGGCGACTTCATCTTCGGCGGCATGGAGAACGTCAGCGCCACCACCCTCACCGACGCGGTGTTGCTGGACGAGAGGGCCGCGCTCGACTTCCGCAGCGATGCCCTCATCGCCCACGAGCTCGCGCATCAATGGTGGGGCAACCTCTTGACCTGCAAGGAATGGTCGCACGCTTGGTTGAACGAGGGGTTCGCGACGTATTTCGAAGCGCTGTTCACCGAGCATCACCGTGGCCGCGACGAGTTCCGTTGGGAGATGCAGGAGTTCGCCCGGGAATATTTCCAGGAAGACCGTGACAAGTACCGCCGGCCCATCGTCGAGCGGCGCTACGCCAAGCCCATCGAAATCTTCGACCGTCATCTGTATGAAAAGGGCGCCCTGGTCCTGCACATGCTGCGCCACGAGCTCGGAGACGATGGGTTTTGGAAATCGTTGCGTCACTACGTCCGCAAGCATCAGTTTCAGAACGTCGAGACCACGGATCTCAAGGTCGCCATCGAAGAGGCCACCGGCCGTCACCTGGACGCGTTCTTCGACCAATGGGTGTACGGGACCGGCTTCCCTGAACTCGATGCCAACTGGAATTGGGATGCCGGCAACCATCAGGTGCGCTTGCGCCTGCGGCAGACACAAGAACGCGACGCGGGCACGCTGCCGTTCCGCTTCCCGCTGGACGTCGAATTCGGCGGTCCGCGTGGTGCAGTGCGGCATCGCATTCAAGTGGAACACGCCGAGCAAACGGCGTACCTGCCGGCGCCGGTGCGCCCAGCGTGGGTCCGTTTGGATCCCGAACATTGGATCCTCGGGCGTTTCCGCCTTGAACAAGGGCGCGACGAGTTGCTCTCGCAGCTCGGGCACAGCGGCGATCCGTACGGCATCGCCGACGCCGCGGACGCGCTGTCACGCTACGTCCACGACAGTGCCGTCGTGGAGAAACTTGCCGCGGCCTATCCCAAGGCCGGGTTCTTCGGCGCCAAGCGCGCGGTGGCCGCGGCTCTGGGCCGTGCTGGTGGCGACGAGGCGCGCGGGCATCTGGTGCGCGCGCTGCGTGAACGCGATCCGCGGGCGCGACGTGGTGTCGTGCGCGCGCTCGGCGAATTCCGCGGCGACCCCCAGGCCGCAGCGGCGTTGCGGACGCTGTGGAGGACGGAGAAGAGCTATTTCGTCCGTGGCGAAGTCATCACCGCACTCGCACGGATTGCCGGCGCCGGCGCCTGGGATACGGTGCAGGCGGCGCTCCGCGAGGAGTCCTTCCGGGATACCGTGCGGGCGAGTGCGTTGCGCGCCCTGGTTGAAATCCAGGATGAACGCGGCGTCGAACTCGCGCGGCGCTGGGCGCGCCCCGGAGGCTCCCGTTGGGCACGCGATGCCGCGTTGCGCACCCTGGCCGCGCTCGGCCGCGCATTCCCCACCCACGCCCGCAGCGCCGAGGAACAAATGACTCGAACGCTGCGCGAACCGTCGTTCTTCGCGGTGATCTCCGCGGCGGCGGCGCTCGGCCACCTGGGGCGCCCGCAGGCGATCGCCGCGTTGCGGCGCGTCGAGGAATCCGACGTCGATGGGCGGTTGCAACGCACGGCGCGGGAAGCCATCGCGGCGCTCACGCAAGACGCCACGCCGGACGCCTGGAAGGCGTTCCGAAGCGAACTCGACGCCCTTCGGCGCGACAACCGCGCGCTGCGCGAACGGCTCGAGCGGGTCGAAGCTCACTTGCCGGTGCGCCGCACCCCACGCTCCAACCAACGTGCCGGGTAGTTCGTAATGACCGCTTGCGCACCGGCGGCGGCGAGCGGCGCGGCCAGCGCCGGATCATCGACGGTCCACGCCCAGACCTCGGCCCCGCGCCGGCGCAATTCCGCCGCATAGCTCGCGTGCCCCAGCAAAACGCCGGCCTCGATCGCATACACGCTCACCGCGGCATGCGTCCGTTCCAGCGGGTGTGCAGCCAGATAGCCGGCGCGCAGCTCCGGAGCCTGCGTGGCAACGTCCTCCACGACGTCGGGATCGAAACACGTCAGCACGACGCGGTGCTGCGCCGCGTGGCGCCGGATCATCGCCACGATCTCCGCCGCCAAACCCGGATGGAACTCGGGTGATTTGATCTCCAGATCGAAGCACAAATCCGTGTGTACGAGGATGCCCTCCAGCGTCGGCACCCTCTCCTCCGCGAACCCCGGAGCAAACCACCGGCCGACGTCGAAGTCCGCGACCTCCCCCCACGGTGTCGAAGCGATGCTCCGATCGACGGTCGCGGTGCGCAGCCACGAGTCGTCGTGCACCAACACCAGCACGCCATCGGCCGTCCGCTGCACGTCCACTTCCACCCAAGCCGCACCGCAATCACGCGCCCGTGCCAAGGCGGCCCAGGTGTTTTCGGGGGCCTCTCCGGACGCGCCCCGGTGGGCGACCACGCGCAGGGTCACTTCAATCTCCTCGGCGCTCCTCCGCGCCCCGCCGCGTCTCAGCCCCGGCCGAGCGCCGCGAGGATTTCCGCGTCGTTCGGGAACCGGCCGCTAGCCTTCTTGCTGAAGATCAGCGCGCCATCGACTACGATCTCGAACGCTCCCCGCTCGCCGGATTCCAACTGGACTTCCGCACTCGCTTCCTGCCGGAGCACTGCCGCCAAACTGGTGGCACGAGGCAGGTAGTTTCAAACCACGCAGTACTGAATCACGACTCGTTTGGGCATCGAAGGACCTCCCGCATCAGCGGCGCACGGTGCGCCGGTTGTTGGATCCCTGGCGCCGCGGCCGGGGATCGGGCGAAGCCATGGCGCGGGCCCGAAACCGCGCTTGCAAGCCGGCTGCGACCGGCCCCGGCCGGCCCTCGCCGATCCGGCGCCCATCGACGCGCACGACCGGCAGCACTTCCTGCATGGTGCTCGCCAGGAACACCTCGTCGGCAGCATACAGCCCCGCCCGGCGGAACGGCTTCTCCAGTACCCGGAGTCCGGCGGCGCGCGCCACCTCGATCACCACGCTGCGCGAGACTCCCGGCAGGATCTCGGGTCCGAGCGGGTGGGTGCGCAGCGTCCGGCCTTGGACCACGAAAAGACTCGCGCTCGAGGCCTCCCGTACCAATCCATCACGCCCCACGAAGAGCGCGTCGTGCGCGCCGGCGTCGATGGCGGCCTGCTTGGCCAGCACGTTCGGCAACAGCGCGATGGACTTCAAATCGCAGCGCGCCCAGCGCGGATCCGCGACGGTGATCACGGCGACGCCGCGACGACGGCGCGCCGCATCGTCCGGCGGCAGTTTTTCGACCCACGCCACCCACGTCGGGCGCACGCCGGGCGGGAATCCATGCTGGCGCGGCGCCACGCCGCGCGTCACTTGGACGTAGATCCGCACCTCGCGCCATCCGCTACGGGCATGCAGCCGGCGCAGGTGCCGCAACAAAACCAGGCGTGGAACTGGCCACGGGATGCGCGCGCCGCGCAAGCTGTCGCCGAGGCGGTTCAAGTGGGCTCCGGCCTCGAAAATCCGCCCCGCGTAAGTGCGCATGACTTCGTAGACGCCATCCGCCAACAAAAAGCCGCGGTCCAGAACCGCGACCTTCGCCCGCACGAGCGGCACAACCCTGCCGTTGACAGACGCGAGGTTCGGCACGCACTCTCCCTTGCATTCGGTGCAGCCTAGCTCAACCGGCGGGGCTGTGCCAGCGTGCCGCGATCGCGGCGCGGCACCCGCTCCGGGTGTACGGAGTCCATTTCTCGGTGGCGTCGGGACGCCACCGGATCATCGGGGAGGTTCTCATGGGTTCGAGCCGAGGAATCCGCAGCTGGGCGCTGTGCGCTGCATGCGCGGTCGCGGTCGCCGTGAGTGGGTGCAGCAGCGCCACGAAGGGCGCGGCGATCGGCGGCACCATTGGCGCCGCGACCGGTGCCGTCATCGGGCATCAGGGCGGCAAGACCGGCACCGGCGCGGTCGTCGGCGGCGCGGTCGGCGCCGCCAGCGGCGCCATCATCGGCGACTATATGGCGAAGCAGAAGAAGGATCTGGAGCAAGTGCCCGGCACCGAAGTGGTACAGGATGGCGAAGAATTGCGGGTCAAGTTCCAGAGCGCGATCTTATTCGACACCGAATCCGCCGCCATCAAGCCCAGCGCCAAGGACAACCTGCTGAACATCGCCCAGGTGCTCGTGAAGTATCCCGACACCAATCTGATCGTCGCCGGCCATACCGACAACACTGGTAGTGACAACTACAACCAGAGGCTGTCTGAACAACGGGCTTACGCCGTCAAGGACTACCTCGTCACCTACGGCGTCAAAAGCCCGCGGTTGACCGCACGCGGGCTGGGCGAGAGCCAACCGGTTTCATCCAACGGGAATCCCGACGGACGGCAACAGAACCGCCGCGTCGAGATTCAAATCGCGGCCAACGAAGCCCTGCGCGCCAAGGCTGAAGCCCAGGCGCAAACCCAACAGCGCTGAAAACCGGAGCGCGGGCCGGGGCGCGGGCCCGCGCCGCGGCCGTCAGGATGATCCGCTCCAGTTGGGCTGCACCGTGATGAACTGGGTGCGCCCGCCGCGCTGCACGAAAAACACCAGCTTCTTGCGTTTTTCCACCGCCGCGGCTTCGAGCACTTGCTTTACGTCATCGGGAGAGGTAATCGCGCGGTCGTCCAGCTTCTGAATGATGTCGCCGGACTCGAGCCCGCCGACTCCGGCCCAGCCGCCTTCTTCCACGCGGCTGACGAGCGCGCCCTTGAAATCCGGTTTGAGATCGAAGCTGCGGTAATCCTGGAACACGAGTTCGCGGACGGTCACTTCGAACTCGTCGTTGTGATACGTCGCCGCATCCAGACGCGATTTGGGCGCCGCCACCAGATCAATATTCGCCTCCAGGTGCTTCCCGGCGCGCAACACGTCGAGCTTCAGGCGGCTGCCGACCGGATGCGAACCGATTTGCTCGACGAAGATCGGCACGTGCTCCTCCTCGCTGACCGGCACCGGCTCACCATTCATGTGCAACACCAGGTCACCCTCCCGGAGGCCGGCCTGCTCCGCGGGCGATCCAGGCATGACCGAGTTGATGATGATGCCACCGGTGTTGTCGCCCAATCCCCAATACTCCGCCATATCCTTGTCGAGCGCCTGCAACGTGATGCCCAACCACGCCCGCTGCGATTGCCCGCGCCGTGGCGGCGCCAGAGTCAAGCGCTGGACGGTCGCCGCGTCGATGATGATCGCGGCATTTTCATCGCCGTCGCCGCCGAAGCTCTGCGCGAACGACGGACCCGCCTCGCCGAGTTCCGACAACACGCCGGCGAAGGCGCCGTCGGCGGTGAACACCGGTCCACCCAGGGCCCGGGCCACCGCCAGGTCGGTGACGATGAAGGGTTTCGGCCGGTCCACCGCCGCAACCACGCGGCCTGCCTGGAGACGCACGATGGGCTGCAAGTTCTCCGGCAGGAGTCCGAGCGTGAAGACCGGATCGCCGACCCGCAGTTTGGGCGCTTTGCCGAATTGGATCGGACGGGCGCGCGCCGGCACGGCTTCTTCCAAACGCAGGAACGCCAGGTTCGCGAATTCGTCACGACCGACATAGACCGCATCGGCTTCGCTGCCGTCGACGAACATGACCCGAAAATCGTGCGGTTGCGCACCGGTCGAGGACGAAGTCACGATGGAACCGTTCAGCAGCACGAGGTCTGGAGCGACCAGCAGCCCCAGGTCACGGCCGCCGATCTCGCGCACCTCACGCATGATGCTGGTTTCCACGTAATAGTTCACCGCGACGACGCTGGCACGGTACTTCTCGAACGCCGCCGACGGCCCCGCGTCAGCCGTCGAACCCGCCACCACGAGCGCGCTCGCGGTGAGTACACACCACCCACGCATGTCAGCTCCCCTCGCCCTTGGCGGGATTCAGTTTCAACAACACGAAC
>Ga0315283_10006954_pt1 | contig 10145 bp, 7 predicted proteins | sample YL17G09_0_MG_FD_204541 | JGI IMG/M metagenome (GOLD analysis project Ga0315283, IMG submission 204541) | Sediment microbial communities from Yellowstone Lake, YNP, Wyoming, USA - YL17G09_0 | ecosystem: Environmental > Aquatic > Freshwater > Lake > Sediment | place: USA: Wyoming | collected...
TCCTTTGGCCGGAGCCCTGCTGTTTATCGGCCAGACCCAAAACTTTTGGTTGGGGGGGACGGCCCTTTTTATCCTGGCCTTGGGCATGGGGGTCCCGCTGTTGGTCATCGGCGCTTCGGCCGGTTTAATCCTCTTTAAGGCCGGGATCTGGATGGAGGCCATCAAGTCCTTTTTCGGGGTCGTGCTTCTGGGCCTGGCCCTCTACCAGGTGAGTCCCTTCATCTCCCTGGCCCTGCAGATGTTCCTCTGGGCCACCCTGCTGATCATCTCTTCCATTTACCTGCGGGCCTTGGACCCCCTGCCCGAAGGGGCCCGGGGCTGGGCCCAATTCCGGAAGGGAGTGGGGATGCTCATTTTTCTGATCGGCCTGGCCTTGCTGGTCGGGGCCTTAGGCGGTGGGAAAAATCTTTATCAACCCCTGGAGGGGCTTCTGGAAGGGGGGGCGCCGGTTAGGCCGCTTAAAGGAACGACCATTACTTCGGGATTGAAATTTCACCGCCTGACCAGTCCGGCGGAATTGGAGCAGCAATTGCAAACGGCCCGGGGCCAAAAGGTCCTGCTTTATTTCGGGGCCGAGTGGTGCACGGCCTGCAAGGCCATGGAGCGCGGCGCCTTTCAGGATTCCCGGGTTCAGGAACGGTTGAAAGAGGTAAAAATCCTTAAATTCGACCTCACGGATATGACGGAAGAGTCCCAGGCAATGCTGAAGAAATTCGGCCTGTTCGGGTCTCCGGCAATCCTTTTTTTCGACGAACAGGGGCAGGAGATCAAAGCCGCCCGCCTGATCGGCGAGCAGGAGTCGGCAGCGCTATTGGACTATCTTAATAAAGTGTTAAAGTGATTTCTTTGGCTGGCAGGGAACAGAAGTTAAGCGCTGTTTTCGCATAAAACCCCCGTGCCCCGGTGGCGCGGCTTTGTTTTCGTATTAAGGGCAGCCGATTAATCGGCTGCAGAAAGCGGAATAATAAAAATAAAAAAAGGGGGTGAACGGAAGTTCAACCCCTTTTTTTATTTTTTGAGAAATCTGGTTTCTAAATAGCTTTTACATTGGTAGCCGCCGGGCCTTTTTTGCCTTCTTCGATATCAAAGCTAACGCGTTGACCTTCGGCCAAGGTCCTGAAGCCCTGCATGGTGATTGCTGAATGGTGAACAAAAACGTCTTTTTCCTGACCATCGACCGCAATAAAACCAAAGCCCTTACTTTCGTTGAACCACTTCACGTGTCCTTCCGGCATAATCGTATCCCTCCTTTTCAGATTTCTCAAGTTGGGATACGAATAAAAAAATAAGGGCATCGACTCACTATCCACGATGCTTGGACCTTTTCTAATCTACCACCAACTTCGACCGCTATGACATTCCAAATGAACTCATAACGGATTTTACTACTTAAATGGTAATCTAAGCCACTAAGAAATGGCTTGTCAAGCTTTTTTTAAGGGATTTCTTTTAAACAATTCAGGCCCGCGCCCAGGGCTTTGTGGGCCGTTTCCATTATCGCCTCGGCCAGGGTGGGGTGGGCGTGGATGGTCCGGGCCAGGTCTTCCACCGTGGCTCCCAATTGGATGGCCAGGGTCCCTTCGGCGATCAGGTCGGTGGCATGGGGTCCCGCGATGTGCACCCCGAGAATCTTTCCGCTCTTCAAGGCAGAGACGATTTTCACCTGGCCCGCGATTTCGCCCATAGCCTGGGGTTTACCCAGGGCCCGGAATTGAAAGCTGTCGGCCCGCGCTTCCAGGCCCCGCTCCCTGGCTTGTGGCTCAGTGAGGCCCACATTGGCCACCTCCGGGAAAGTGAATATTCCCGCAGGTACCACCTCGTAATTCATAGTCCGGTTGTGGCCCATGAGGTTTTCAGCGGCCACGATCCCTTCGGTGGAGGCCACGTGGGCCAGCATGATCTTGGACGGCCCCAGGGCGTCCCCAACGGCATAGATCCCGGGGATATTGGTCTCCAGTCGTTCATTGGCACTGATCCAGCCCCGGGCGTCCAGCTCCAGGCCCAAGGCCTTCAGCCCCAGGGCCTCCGTGTTCGACTGCCGTCCGATGGAGACCAACACCTGTTCTACCTCCACCTCGATGGGTTTTTTGTCCTTTTCTTTTATTTCTGACAGGAAGGGGGAAGGGCCGATAGTTACCTTGACCCGGCCGTTTTGGATTTCGGTCTTCTCTACGGTCTTGTCCAGGTAAAGACGGATCTTCTTTTTTTTCATCTCCCGCTGCAGGACCGTGGAGCAGTCCTCATCCACCGAGGGCAGGCCGATGACCCGGGGCAGGGCTTCCACTACCGTCACCTGGCTGCCCAGGGCCTGGAAAATAAACGCGAATTCGCAGCCGATCACCCCGCCGCCCATGATCAGGATGGATTCCGGAATCGTTTTCAGGGTCAGGGCTTGGTTGCTGGAGAGGAGCTGGTTGCCGTCAAAGGGAAAGGCCGGAAAGACCATGGGCCGCGAACCGGAGGCCAGGATCATTTTATCCACCGGGTATTTCTGCTCCCGGCCCTGGCTGTTCTGAACCTTGATCATCCGGGGATCGGCCGGGAAGGCCTGGCCCGAGACCGGTTGGATTTTATAGCTGCCCAGGATTTTACGGATGCCCTGGACCAGGATCTGAATCACCTCGTTCTTCCGGGCCATGATCCGGTCCAGGTTGGGTTTGAAACCACCCTCCAGGTCAATCCCTAATTCCCTGGCCCGGCGAAACTGTTCAATAGCCTCGGCGGTGGTCCTGAGGGTCTTGGTGGGGATGCAACCCCAGTTCAGGCAGGTCCCGCCCACTTCCTCCTGTTCAAAAAGGAGGACCTCCGCCCCCAACTGGGCGGCCCGGATGGCGGCCATATATCCCCCCGGCCCGGCGCCGATGATGCCGATGCGGATGCTCATCTTTTAGCTGCTTAATTATTCTTGGTTGGAATTATTTATTCGATACCTGGGCCAGGTAGGCGGCCTCCTCCAGCAGGCCGTCGATTTCATCTGGGTCTTTCAACCTGACTCGGGTGATCCATCCCCGTTCATAAGGAGAATCGTTAACCAGGGTGGGCTCTTCTTCCAGGGCCTGATTGGATTCCACTACCTCGCCGCTCACCGGAGCCATCAGGTCGGAGGTCACCTTGCTCGATTCCAGGGCCCCCAGCGGTTCTCCGGCAATAACCTCGGTCCCTGGTTCGGGCAGCTCCACGTAAATAATCTTGCCCATCTGCTCCTGAGCGTAATGAGAGATGCCGATGATGCCGATTCCGCCCTCCCTTCGAATCCAGGCATGGTCCTGATGAAATTTTATATTGGTCATGGGGTGCCTTTTCCTTTTTTTCGATAAATGATCACCACGGGAGTTAAATGGGTTTCTTCCGGCCTAATTGCCCATTTAGGCCATCAGATCAAAGGCCACGGCCCTGGCCCAGCGTTCCCTTTTCAAGGCCGCTGTTTCTTCCGCCGTGGCCACTCCAAAATCCAAACACTGGGTCAGGCATTTGGTCACGCAGGCCGGCTTCAAGCCGGCATCCACCCGATCCCGGCAGTAATCGCATTTGGTGGCCTTGCCGGTCTCGGGGTTCCATTGCGGGGTCCCCCAGGGGCAGGCGATGATACAGCTTTTACAGCCGACACAAAGAGAAGACTCCACAAAGACAATCCCGTCTTTTTCCCTCTTCTGCATGGCCCCGGTAGGGCAGGCCGCCACGCACCAGGGTTTCTCACAATGGAAACAGGGCATAAAGACCAGACCCAATTTGGGAATCCCTCCGATCAACTTAGGTCCAACAGAGAGGATCTGACAAAACCGCGGTCCGACCGGAAGCCCATTTTTAGTTTTACAGTGGACTTCGCAGGAATAACAGTCGATGCAATTTTTTCCATCATGGGACAAGTAGTAGATACTCATAACCGGGTTCTCCCGTCCTCAGAGGTTACTGGTTTATTAGGAACCTGGGGCTATTTTTACCATAGCCTTCGGCCCATCGTCCATTAAATTATTCCTTCGTAAAAGCGGTTCTCCGCGCCCCAGGGGAAAGCCGAGGGCTTTCTTTTCCACTTTAGCCTTGACAGTTTTTAGACCGGCAACTTAGAATTGTTTCGAAAAAATGGGGTTATTCGTTTTTGGGATATTTTTGTATTAAAGGAGCCGGAGATGGAATCAACCAAGGCCCCCAACGTCAACGGGGTGGATGAACCGGGGCGAAGAACGATTTACAGTATGTGTGGCATGTGCGCGGTGCGCTGTCCGATCCAGGTCGAGGTGGAGAGTGGGCGGGTCTCCTGGCTGCAGGGCAATCCCCATGACCAGGGCATGGGGACCAGCCTCTGCGCCAAAGGGTCGGCTGGAATCGCTCTGGAGTATGATGATGAGCGCCCCCAAGGCCCGTTGATTCGAACCGGCCCCCGGGGCGGCGGCCAGTGGCGAAAGGCCGACTGGGGTGAAGCCTTGGACTATGTGGCCGACAAGTTAAAGGGAGTTATTGCGGAATATGGGGGGCGGGGCGTGGTGCTGTCGGACCGGGGCGGGGCTTTCAATGACCTGACCAAGGCTTTTCTCAAGGCCCTGGGATCCCCCAATTATTTCGACCATGACTGTACCTGCGGGAGAAATGCCCATCATGCCGCCAAAAGCCTGTTCGGCCTGGGCCGGACGGACTGGGTCTACGACATTAAGAATACCAACCATATTGTCCTGTTCGGACGGAACCTGCTGGAATCCCTCCAGGTGAAAGAGGCCAAGGAATTCATGGAAGCTCTGGATCGGGGGGCTAAGTGCACCTACATTGATATCCGGGCCACGGTAACCGCCAGCAAGGCCACCCGCTTCTGGCAGATCAAGCCCAACACGGAATATGCTTTGAACCTGGCGTTCATTCAGCAGATTCTCGAAGAGAACCTCTTTGACGCCGATTTTGTTTCCAGGTGGGCCATCGGCCTGGAGGCCCTGAAAGGTTGGGTCAGCGGGAAGACCCCGGAGTGGGCCGAAACCCAGACGGGAGTCCCGGCTGCGGAGATCAGGGCTTTTGTCCGGGAAATCGCCGCAGACGCCCCCCGGGTGATCTTTCATCCCGGTTGGATGACGGCCCGCCACGGGCAATCTTTTTACACCAGCCGTTCCAGCTACATTCTGAATGTTCTTTTGGGGGCCATTGAAACCCCCGGGGGGCTGATCCTTTCCAAGGAGGCCAAAGATGCCGGGCGAAAAGGGCTGAAAAAACTGGTTGATTTGAGTCCCAAGGTGGAAGAAAAGCGGGTCGACGGCGCGGGCTGGAAACTTAAGCACTTCGACGCCGGTTCCGGACTGCTGCACTTACTTTTTCCGGCCCTGGAAACCGGGGACCCCTATCCCCTTGGGGCCTACATCGCCTATCGACACGACCCCCTTTCCGCGCTTCCCGATCCTGAGGCCCAGATCCGGGCCTACGAAAAATTGAAGCTGCTGGTCTCCATCGATGTGAACTACAGTGAAACCGGCTGGTACTCCGATGTGATCCTTCCCGAGGCCACCTACCTGGAACGGGCCAATATCCTGACCGACAAGAGCGGTCTCAAACCGGGGTTCGCCATGAGAGATCAGGCGGTGGCCCCCCGGCTGGATGCCCGGCCGGCCTGGTGGATCTTCAAGGAACTGGCCAAACGTTTAGGTGTCGGCGCCTTTTCTAGTTTTGAGACGATTGAGGATATCTGGAGATACCAGCTCCAGGACACCGGAATTACCATCGACCAGATCCGGGCCAAAGGGATGGTTTCCCTGGCCGACCAGCCCATTCTCTGGGAGCGGCAGGCGGGGTTAAGATTTAAGACCCCCTCCGGGAAAATCGAGTTGGAGTCTTCCTTGCTGAAGGAAAGCGGGTTCCACAGCCTGGCCGAGTTTCAGCCGCCGACGGAACTCAAGCCGGGCCAGTTCCGATTGATTTTCGGTCGGCCGGCCATGCATAATCATGCCCATACCATGAACAACCCGGTGCTCCATGAGATTATGCCGGAAAATACGCTCTGGATACATCCCCAGGCGGCCCAAGAACTGGGAATCAAAGAAGGGGACAGGGTGGAAGTGGAAAACGAAGGAACCCGCGTGAACGGCCGGGCGTCGATCACCCCGTTTATTCATCCGGAGGCGGTTTTTATGTATCATGGTTTCGGCCGGACCGTCCCCCTACAGACCCGGGCCTATAAACGGGGAATGGCCGATCAGCGACTGCAGAAAGGCTTCCTCTCCCGCTATGATCCGGTGGGCGGCGGAAATACCTTAACGGAGTGCGTGGTGGGGGTTTGCAAATGGAAACAATCGACCGGATTTTAGAAGAGTTCCCGGAAATCAGGGGTAACCTGATTTCCATTCTTCATGCCGTACAGGCATTGGAGAATTATCTGTCCGAAGGGTCGCTTCGCTATCTTTCAAAAAAAACCGGCGTACCCCTTACCCAGCTTTACGCCATAGCCACTTTTTACCATTTCTTCAGCCTGACTCCCAAAGGCCGTCATCAGATCTTGGTCTGTCTCGGGACCGCCTGCCATGTGAAGGGCTCCACACGCCTTTTCGGGGAAGTTAAAAAGCGGTTAGGGGTGGAGGAAGGGGAAACAACCGGAGATAGGCGCTACACCCTCAACACCGTACGCTGTGTCGGGGCCTGCAGCTTCGCTCCGGTACTGCTCGTGGATAAAGACACGCATGGGAACGTGGTCTCCAAACAGCTGGTCGACATTCTGAATACCTATGAATAGGGACACCCCGTGAACCGAAAAGCAAAAAGGAAATTAGCGGGCCCGGTTACCATTAAAGTCTGCCTGGGGCTGGGCGGGATTTCCGCCGGCGGACAGGAAGTGCTCCAGGCCTTCGCCGAACAGTTTAGTCAGAAGGGATTGACCGGCGAGGTCGGCCGGAGGTGCCGGACTCAAAAAGTGGGCTGTATGGGGTTCTGCGCCAAAGATGTTTTGGTGGACGTTATTATCGAGGACCAAAAAACCACCTACCAGTTCGTTAAACCGGCTATGGTTGATAAAATTGTGGACCAGCATATCCTCGGGGGAGTTCCAGTGGTGGAATGGCTGGCCGGTCCGGAATACGAACAGTTCCATCAGAAGCAGGAAAAGATCGTTTTAAATCACTGCGGCCAGATTGACCCGGAAGATATCGAGGCCTATCTGGCCGTGGGCGGATATAAAGGCGCGGAAAAGGCGTTGACCTCCATGACCCCGGACCAGGTTATCCAGGAGATCAAGAACGCCGGATTACGGGGGCGGGGCGGGGCGGGCTTCCCTACCGGCATTAAATGGGAACTCTGCCGAAAATCCCCGGGTGATCAAAAATTTATTATCTGCAATGCCGACGAAGGGGACCCGGGTGCGTTCATGGACCGGGCGGTGATCGAAGGAGATCCCCACGCCGTCATCGAAGGGATGATCATCGGGGCCTATGCCTTGGGGGCTTCCGAAGGGATCGTCTATATCCGGGCAGAATATCCCCTGGCGATTGAGCGGCTGAAGTTGGCCCTGGACCAGGCCCGGGAACGTGGCTTTCTCGGAAAAGGGCTTTTGGGAACCGCTTTTGATTTTGAAATCAGGGTAAAATTGGGGGCGGGGGCCTTTGTCTGCGGTGAAGAAACGGCCCTGATTGCCTCCCTGGAGGATCAAATTGGAGAACCGAGACCACGCCCGCCTTTCCCGGCGCAAAGGGGTTTGTGGGGCAAGCCGACCAATATCAATAACGTCGAAACCTGGGCCACGGTTCCTAAGATCATTCTACGGGGGGCCCCCTGGTTTTCGTCCATCGGTACCGAAAAATCAAAGGGCACCAAAATATTTTCCCTGGTGGGAAAAATCAGGAATACCGGTCTGGTGGAAGTGCCTTTGGGTATTCCGCTTCGGGAAATCATCTACGGCATCGGCGGGGGGATCCCGCAGGACAAGCGGTTCAAGGCCGTTCAAACCGGCGGCCCGTCCGGCGGCTGCATACCCTGGGAGCATATCGATGTGCCGGTGGATTATGAGAACCTGACGGCCCTGGGGTCCATCGTCGGCTCCGGGGGGATGGTGGTGCTCGACGAAGACAACTGCATGGTGGATGTGGCCAAATTCTTCGTCTCCTTTTGCATGGATGAATCCTGCGGAAAGTGCAGTCCCTGCCGGGAGGGCACCCGGGAAATGGTAAAAATCCTGGATGAGATTTCTCAGGGAAAAGGTACGGAGGCCCACTTAGCTCTGCTGGAGGAACTTTGCCTGGTGGTGCGAGACGCCGCCTTGTGCGGCTTGGGAAAGACGGCCCCCAACCCGGTGCTGTCCACGCTGAAATATTTCCGGGAAGAATACGAGGCCCATATCCGGGATAAGGTCTGCCCGGCCCGGGTCTGCAAACGGCTTTCACCCGCCCCCTGCCAGTTCGCCTGCCCGGCGGGGATCGACGTGCCCAGCTACCTGGCCCTGATCGGAGAAGAACGTTACGCGGAGGCCCTGGACCTGATCCGGGAGGACAACCCGCTGCCGTCTGTCTGCGGGTATGTCTGCCCGGCCCCCTGTGAAATCCAGTGCCGCCGGGGGGAAGTGGATCAGCCCATTTCCATTAAGTCGCTAAAACGATTTGTTTCCGATTTTGTCCGGGAACAGGGGGGGGGTGCGCTTCAGGCGAATCTCTTCCGGCCGCAAAAAGTCGCGGTCATCGGCTCCGGGCCGGCCGGCTTGTCGGCGGCCTATTATCTGGCCCGGGAGGGATATCCGGTAACCGTCTTTGAAGCGCTGCCGTTTCCGGGGGGCATGCTTCGCGTGGGCATTCCCGATTACCGGCTGCCCCAGGAGGTGCTGGATTTTGATATCCAGGCGATCGGCCGATCGGGGGTGCAGTTCAGAACCCGGACGCCAATCGGGGGGTCAATGAACCTCGACGCCTTGAAAGAAGAAGGGTTTCAGGCCTTCTTCCTGGCTACCGGGGCCCATCAGGAAGTCCGTTTAGGTATCCGCGGCGAGGAACGGCCCGGAGTTTATTCCGGGGTGGAATTCTTGAGGCAGGTCGCCCTGGGGGAAAAGGTCAACCCCGGCAGTAAAATTGCCGTGGTCGGCGGCGGAAACGTGGCCATGGATGCCGCCCGCACCGCCTTGCGAGTGGGCAGCCGGGTCACGGTGCTGTACCGCCGCACCGAAGCGGAGATGCCGGCCTATCCGGAAGAGATCGTCCAGGCCCGGGAAGAGGGGATCGTTATCCGGTACCTCACCCAGCCGGTGGAAATATTGGGCGATGATCAGGGCGTTACCGGGGTAATCTGCCTGACCATGGAACTGGGTGAACCGGATGCCTCCGGGAGAAGGCGTCCGGTGCCGAAGCCGGGTTCCGAAACGGTCCTGCCCCTGGACGGGCTGATCAAGGCCATCGGGCAGGTCCCCGAACCCCTGCCGTTAATCCTGGAGGGGGAGACCCTGCAATTTTCAACCCGGGGTCTGGTGAAGGTGCATCCCGTCCATTTGTCCACCAACCTTCCCGGCCTCTTTGCCGGGGGGGACAACGTGACCGGGCCGGCAACCGTGGTGGAAGCCGTCGGCGCCGGCAAACGGGCGGCGCGATCCATCCATCGTTATCTGCAGGGCGAACCCCAGGAAGCAAGAGAAAAAATGCCCACGCCCAGACGGCGGATCGATCCGCTGCTGGTGAGTGATGAAGAGAGCGAAAGACTGGTCCGGCCGAAAATGCCTGAAGAGGAAATCCCCCAGCGGATCCAAAATTTCTGCCTGGTGGAGCTGGGCTTGTCGGCCGAAGACTGCCGGAATGAGGCCAAACGGTGCCTGCGGTGCGATTTAGGCGATTGATGCGGAAACGATAAGGAATAGCGATGATACCGATTACGCTTAACGGGCGGGAACTGGAAGTCCGGGAAAAGCGGATGGTCCTGGAGGTGGCCCGGGAACAAGGGATAGACATCCCCAGCCTGTGCTACCATGAAGCCTTGGGGCCTTATGGCGCCTGCCGACTCTGCCTGGTGGAGGCCGAAGGGCCGACCCTGCGCAAGGGCCTGATGGCTTCTTGCACCCTTCAGGTCTCCCCGGGATTGAGCGTGGAAACGAATTCCCCCCCGGTTGCCCGGGCCCGGAAAGTGATCTTGGAGCTGTTGCTGGGCCGGGCATCGGAATCCGGGCCTTTAAGGGAACTGGCCGAAAAGTTCGGGGTGACCGCCAGCCGGTTTAA
>Ga0315283_10006955_pt1 | contig 10145 bp, 10 predicted proteins | sample YL17G09_0_MG_FD_204541 | JGI IMG/M metagenome (GOLD analysis project Ga0315283, IMG submission 204541) | Sediment microbial communities from Yellowstone Lake, YNP, Wyoming, USA - YL17G09_0 | ecosystem: Environmental > Aquatic > Freshwater > Lake > Sediment | place: USA: Wyoming | collected...
GCCGCCTGCGCCGCGCGCGCTCGATCTCTTCCCCGTGGCGGTGCAGGAGGGCGTGATCACCGTGGATACGAGCCAGCCGCAGCAGCGCGACCGGTTCGCGGCGGCACAGGTGGTGTACCCATGAACTGGCAAGCTGTGACCTCCCGTCGCGAACTGTGGATCAGCCTGTTGGCGCTTCTGCTGATCGCCCTCATGCTGCCCGTCTACATCGTGATGGAGCCAACGCGGCTCCAAGCTGCCGAGCGGCAAATCCTGCTGGACAACCTGGACGAGGCGATGACGCTCTACGCGCAGAACTGCGCCCTGTGCCACGGCATGGCCGCTGAAGGGATCGGCGCCAACCCGCCGCTGAATGCGCCCGGCCTGGCGAGCATGGACTACGCCGAGCTGGCGAAGGTCATCTCCCGCGGCCGCCATAACACAGCCATGCCCGCTTGGTCCCAGGAGGATGGCGGCCCCCTCAGCGAATATCAAGTGGGCCAGCTCGTCGCGCTGGTGCAGCGGGGCGATTGGCAGGCTGCGCAAGACCGGGTCGTCAACCTGGGCTTGCAGCCGCTCATCCCCTTTGCCGCCCAGCCCGATCCCGCGATCCTGGCGCAAGTGCGGGCGCTGCCCGATGGCGACCGGCTGGCCGAGGGGATCACGGTCTACGCGGCCAAGTGCGTCGCCTGTCACGGGCCAGATGGGACGGGCACGACCCTGGCCCCGGCGCTCAACGATCCGGCGGTGCGCGAGAAGGGCGCGGCTGAGATCGAGCGGGTCGTGCGGCTGGGGGTCTCCGGCACGTTGATGGCCGCATGGCAGAACGCGCTCAAGCCCGATGAGATGGATGGCGTCCTCGCCCTGATCACAGGTTGGGAGCAGGTGCCGGCCGGCGCGATCCCGTCGCCCGCGGTCAACTTCGCCACCACCACCGAGAGCCTAACGCTGGGCGCCGAACTCTACGCCCAGAACTGCACGTGGTGTCACGGCACTGAGGGGCAGGGCGCCCGGCGCTTTCCGGCGCTCAACGTGCAGAGCCTCCTGGCCGAGACAAGCGACCCGGCGATGGCGCAGATCATCACCCACGGCGTGCCCGGCACATCCATGCCCGCCTGGGGCGACCGCCTGACCGATGCCCAGATCCAGGCCATTGTCGGCTTCATCCGCTCCTGGGAGCCGACTGCGCCAGCCGTGGCTGCGCCGCGCACGACCGGCGGCGGCGGCCCGCCCTGGCTGCGCAACCAGCCCACCCCGCAGGGCCGGACGCCCGCGGCCACGCCGACCCCGCGGCCCACAGCCCGGCCCGCGGCCACGCAACAGGGGGACGCAGCGGCAGCGTCGGCACAGGCAACCCCGGCCCCCACGCCCACCTATCAGCCGGCCGCGGGCCAGAGTAGCAGAGCGGGAAGCAGCGCGCCCGGCGCCGGCTTTGCCGCCCGTGCCACGACCAGCCAGTCGCCGACCGGCCTGGCCGCCTGGGACTGGCGGCAGATCCTCCTTATAGGCGGGGTGGGGTTGTTGGGACTGGCGCTGGTCGGCTGGGCCGCGGCCGTGCTGCGGCGGTTATGAGATACCGTGAGTTGAGCTACGCGAGCTGCTGGCTGAGGCCAGCAACTCGCGCGCCCTGGCTTCTTTCATAGCGCCGATGCCTGACGCCAGCATGGCGACATACGTGTCTGCCTCAGGCCAACTATGCTGCTCGGCCAGCGCCTTGATCTGGCCCGCCATCTCAGCGGTAATGGTCGATGGCGAACTTCACAGCTTTCCCGCCAGTCCTTCACACGCTCTTCAAAGTCGGCTGCTATAGGGGGCCTCAATAGATGATCTGGCAAGCAGGGAACGCCGGGTCACACACACCAAGACAAATCAGGAGAGATACCATGAACATCAAACAGAGCAAGTTGGCACGTATGGGCGCGGCGGCGCTCGTGATCGGGGGCTTGTTGATCGGGACGTTGACGGGCGCGGCCTCGGCCGCAAGCCTGGATCGCTACGGCGGGCCGAGCGGCCGCACGACCGCTCCCGCGACGGGGACCTATTGGGGCACGGCGGCCGCGCCGCTGGATGCCGCCGAAGTGACGGCGCTGACCGCGGCGATCAATGAAGAGTACGGCGCGCTGAACACTTACCAGGCGGCGATCAGCCAGTTCGGGAGCATCACCCCGTTCAGCCAGATCGCTCGCTCGGAACAGCAGCACGTGAATGCGCTGGCCCGGCTCTTCACCAGGTACGGGCTGGAAGTGCCGGCGAACCCCGGTCTGACGGCTGCGCCAACCTGGGAAAGCGTGGCCGATGCCTGCCAGACCGGTGTGGACGCCGAGATCGCGGACGCGGCACTCTACGATGAACTGAAGCCGTCGGTGGACAACGCCGACATCTTGCATGTCTTCTCCAATCTGCAAGCGGCCTCACTACAAAGCCACCTGCCGGCGTTCGAGGCATGCAACTGAGCGAGCAGGTTGAGGCGATAACCACAGAACGCCTGGATCAGTCGTTGCTGACTGATCCAGGCGCTTTGTTCGTTGCAAGCTCGGCAGCGCCGCCTGCCTCGCCCCGGGTGGCGGTGAGCACTTGCACCCGGACACTGCCCCGTGCCAACAGCGCCAATGTCCCGCCCGGCCGGAACGTCTCGTCATCGGGATGGGCGAAGACAGCCAGGAGGCAGCGGTCAGCCACTTACCCGCCCTTCGTCCCGCATCCCGATGGCCGGCATCGGCACGAGCAGCGCCTCCAACGCGACGAGGCGTTCGGCATAGGTCGGCTCGCCCAGCGGCGGACACGCGGCCAGCTCGACTTGGGCCGCAACAAGCTTCAGCGCGAAGTTCCAGCAGGTGGGCTGTCCGCATTGCCGACAATTGGTGGCGGGCAACAGCTTGTACACCGCCATCGCGGTGGGCCGCTGACGCGTCGTGTGGTCGGGCGTGAGCTCATCCCGGCGCTCCCACGTGCGATTCACCAGCTTCACCAGCCCGTCCAGCTCCTCAATGGCTGCCTGCCGGTCTTCCACGTTGCTGACTGCGATACGGTCGGCGTGGAAGGCGACGTTGTGACCGGCCTTCTTCCACGTCAGGCTGTGCGCCGGCTCGGTATACACGGCCCCGCGCAGCGTCGCGTTCAGGTAGGGCAGCGCGTCACGGATATCGACCGGCAGGTGCGCGACTGCGGAGAACCGTTCGGCCCCCGGATCGCACGGCGGGGTGAAGACTTCCAGTTCGTAGGTCGGAATGAGCATAGTTGCCTTCCAGTCTGACTCTCGACGGTTCGGCACGAAGCAGGCGTTAGGCCGGCGTGCTGCGTTCAGGTCGCTTGGTTGCGGCTTCGCTGCCGATGCGCACGCCGAAGCGCGGCAAGATCACGCGATGCACCAGCAACACCAGCAGCGCAGCGCCAAACGCCACACCGAACACCAGCAGCGACGTGCTGACCTGGTTCATCAGGCTCGGGCTGAACAGCATGACCGCCGCCAACGTCAGCATCAACATGCCGCCGATCAGTTTCAGGATACGGCCATGCTTCTCCTCGATCCGACTGGCGCGCATGCTGAAGACTGCGACCAGGAAGATCGCCAGCTCGTCGATCTGGTAGATGAGCATATAGAGCGCCAACAGCGCCACGAATGTCAGCGCCGTCACGCCCTGGCTGACCAGCAGGTTTGTCCACAGCACCGGAAAGCCGGCCGTGCAGGAGAATTCCACCAGCGACGCGCCGGCCGACATCACGATCGTAGCCCCGATCAACGCCGGCATGGAATCGCCTGCGTTGAGCACCCGGCGCATGCTGCGGTACAGCCCGGGCTTCTTCTCATCGGCGATGGTGAAGGAGATACCTTCCTTATACCAGAAGTAGTCCTTGATGTTCACCGCGGCGAAGAAGAGCGCCACCACCGCCACGAGCAGCCGGATCCAGCCAGCGAAGCTGACGATGGTGAACATGGTGAAGAGACCGGTGATGAACATCATGTACACCAGCGAGGTCACCGTCAGGAACACCAGGCCGATGATGAGCACCTTCTTGCGCGAGCCGGTGTGCAGCGTGAGCGCCAATAGCACCGACAACACCCAGAGCGAGCAGGGGTTGAAGCCGTCCACGAACGCGATCAGCGCGGTACTGAGCGCCAGCGACTGGGTCGCCAGGTCCACCGATCCGATGAGCGGCAGGGATAACGTGCTGTTCTTTGCGAGCGGCGCGGCCGACGGCGATCCAACCGAGGCCTGAGCGACGGCCGGGGCAGCAGTCGGCTGAACCCCCGGCTTCTGGGCGGCCGATCCCACGGGCACGACTGTCGGCGGGGCGAGCGTCGGGACCGGCGGCCCCGTCAGCGCCGCCGCAGCAGGGCTGAGCACGCCCGCGCCGGCGTCTGGGCAGCCCGAGCGCGCGCAGGATGCCACGTAGGCCTCGAGCTCCCGGCCGATCGGCTCTTCCGAGAAACCGACCCAATAGCGCCCGCCGATGAAGATCGTCGGCACCCCCGTCGGCTCAAACCCGAACTTGGCGGCCATTTTGATGAGCGGCTCGCGATTCGCGGCGTTGTTCCAGACCTCGAAATCGCGCACTTGGACGCCCGGATATTTCTGCGTCAGTCGCGCCAGAAACGGTTTGGCCGCCGCGCAGTGTGGGCAGCCATCGCCCCAGAAGAAATAGATCGTCGTTTGCTCGCCCGCTTGCACGGCAGCTTGCGGCGACTCCGCTGCCAGGGCGGTCGCGCGGGCTTGATCGATGGCCTTCTCAAGCGCCGCGCAGCCATCGCAGGGTTCCGATTGCGCCCAAGCCTGGCCCACCAAGACACACACAGCAGCGACAATCAAGGCGATGAAGAACAACTTGCGCATGCAGGTCACTCCCAAAGATCGAATCGCCCGGCATCTCGTTTGAGCGTCCATGTTCGTGGTCACCATTGCGTGACCGATGAAGGCTTGAATTCTCCGGCGTCGTGCAGGTAGATACACAACAGGTCCTCGACCGTCAGCCAGATCCAGGCGCCATCAGCCAATGGTTGCGCCACTTCGCCGACGGGAACTCCCCGGTCCATATAACCCAGGGGCAGCTTGTTGCAGGGCACACAGCCATCGCCCGTCGGCGCTTCGATGCGGACACGCGCCAGGCCGGCCGGTGCGCCGATCGCGTTGGCGCACTGCTCGGTCACCCCTTGCAGGGAAGCTGATCGCTGGAGCCGCGCCAGGATCTGCCGAGTATCGGGTGTCGGCCGGGTTGTGGCTGTTGAAACCGGCACGCGTGGGGGGGCAGGCGCGGCAGTCGGGGTTGACGTCACCGCTGTGATTGGGGCGACGCACCCCGCAATTGCCATCAGCAATGTCAACACGCATCCCAATGCGCTGAATACCGACTCAAGCCGACGCATTCCGTGTAGCCTGGCGACCTCCTGAGCTGGTTTCCAGCCCACGCCGGATGCTGGTCGCGCCAAGGATGGCAACCACCGGTTGGCGATCTTCGACTGACGATCGCACCCCTTGGCCCAAGGCTGTTGTGTCTTGTTGGCTGCCCATTTCACAATCCGTCCGCAAAAAAAGATCAAGGGCACAATACGATCCCCTGCGCCCACAAGCATTCGCTGCACGAGGGAAACGGGCTGCCGTAGCAATCCGTGTCGTTGGTATCGGTCTCCGGGCAGCCGCCACAAGCGAAGCAGGCCGGGAAGTCAAAGGCCCGGAGGCGTTGGCGGAAGGCGCGGTACGTCACGTCTCGCCAGATATCCAGCAGTGGACGCTCATCAACATGTCCGACTACATGACTGTGAACCGTCTTCCAGTGGCCGTTGACGTACTCCGGGTGGGTGTGCAGCAGCGATAGACACGGCGCCACGCGACCATCCCATGCCACGGCCACCGTCCCCTCATGGGCGAAACGGCAGTGATTGCGTCGTGGCCCGCCGGCGCTTCCGGGGTGCGGCCAGGTCGGGCCATGATCGAGCAGGGCCGCCAGCGCTGGCCGGGACTGATCGTCCAGGGTCATACGCGCCAGATCCAGCCGCGGTCGCCAACTCGCGTCAGGGAAGCTGGCCGCCCAGGCCGCACCGCCCCACAGCATCTCGGCAGCCATCTCGAGCGTGTGGGGAACCACGTTGCTCACCGACACGAAGTCCAGTTGCCGATCGTGCGCCAACGCCAGTAGCCTCGGCAGACTGCCGATATTGCGCCGGGTCGCCACGAACGCCAGGCCGATCTCCAGCCCTCGCCGCGCCCGCCGGCGCGCCTCAACCAGCGCCGCCACAGCCGCGACAGCCGGCGCTCGCGCCTGGCCGCGCACGGCCGCATAGGCAGCCTCGTCCCCGCCATCCAGCGAGACCGTCACCTGCGCCACACCCAACACGACCAACTCGCGCGCCAGCGCCGCATCCAGCAGCGTGCCGTTGGTGATGACCTCCACCCGCACGCCCTGCTCCCGCGCCAGCCGGACGAGAGTCAGGAACTCCGGGTGGACGAGCGGCTCGCCGAAGCCGCTCAGTGACAAGGTGACCGGGCGACCGGGTGACTGGGTGCCAGCAGGTAGGCCGTCCAGTAACTGCATGTACCGGGCCAACGGCATGTGGCCCAGCGGCTCATCCCACGTCTGGCGGATGCAGGTGGCGCAGGCGAGATTGCAGGCGCTGGTGATCTCGACGTAAACCTTGCGCAATCGGTCGTCCGTCAAGCGCAGGCCGTCCGGCTTGGCCTCGCAGATCAGGTCATCCCCCGCGTCCAGCCCAGACTGGGCCAACAAGACGGCGGGCACGACAAGATCGCCGATCTCAGTTCTGCGCAAACCATCGGACGGCAGATAGTCGGTCCGCCGTCCGATGGCTCCCGCCGCGTGTCCCAGCCCGATGGTGCTCGGCATACTCAGTCTCGTTCACGCGTCATCACATGCCTGGTCCTGCAAAAGCGCCGGGCATGCAGCGCTACTTCGCCTTCACCGACGGCGGGCAGGCTTCCTCCGCGGCCGCCACCATCGTAGCCGGCGCCGGCTGAAGCTCGTGTCCGAAATAGCGGCGCTGGAAGCGCAGCGCCACGTTCACCAACATGATCATGACCGGCACCTCGATCAGCGGCCCGATCACCGCGGCGAAGGCCACACCGGAGTTGATGCCGAACACGGCGATGGCCACCGCGATCGCCAGCTCAAAGTTGTTGCTGGCCGCGGTGAACGCCATCGTCGTCGTCTTGGAGTAGTCGGCGCCGGCCTTGCGGCCGATCCAAAAGCTCACCAGGAACATGATCACGAAGTAGAGCACCAGCGGGATCGCGATGCGCACCACGTCCAGCGGGAGCTGCACGATCAGCTCGCCCTTGAGGCTGAACATCACCAGGATCGTGAACAGCAGGGCGACCAGCGTCATGGGGCTGATGCGCGGGATGAACTTCGTCTCGTACCATTCCTGCCCCTTGGCCCGCAGCAGGATGAACCGCGTGGCGAAGCCGGCAATCATCGGGATACCCAGGTAGATGAAGACGGTCTGCGCCAATTCACCGATGCTGATCTTGACCGTGGCGCTTTCCAGCCCCAGGGCCTGGGGCAGCACCGTGATGAAGACGTAGGCGTAGATGCTGTAGAAGAGCACTTGGAAGACGCTGTTGAACGCTACCAATCCGGCGGCGTACTCGGTATCGCCCTTCGCCAACTGGTTCCAGACGATCACCATGGCGATGCACCGCGCCAGGCCGATCAGGATCAGGCCGATCATGTACTCCGGGTAGTTGTGCAGGAAAAGGACGGCCAGCACAAACATCAGGATCGGACCGATAATCCAGTTTTCCAGCAACGACAGGCTCAGCACCTTGACGTCCCGGAAGACCTCGGGGAGACGCTCGTACTTCACCTTGGCGAAGGGCGGGTACATCATGAGGATCAGGCCGATCGCGATCAGGACATTGGTCGTCCCGACCTGGAAGCTGTTGATGACTTTCTCGACGCCGGGGATGAAATAACCGAGGGCGACGCCGATCGCCATGGCCAGGAAGATCCATAGGGTCAGAAAACGATCCAGTGTCGAAAGGCGTTTGGTTGTGCCAACAGGTTGGGCCGCCGGGGCGGCAGCGGTCGGTTGCGCCATGATGCAGTCTCCTTTGAATGATAGGGTTCAACCGTCAAGCGGCCGCAAGGACATTCGTGAGCAGGGTGGTGATCTCGGTGACCGAGGGCACGCGGCCCGCGCTGGCCAGCTTGTCGTTGATCACTAGGCCGGGCGTGTAGAGCACCCCGTAACGGGCATACTCCGCGGGATCCGAGACATGCTCGATCCGGGCGTCGACGCCCAGGCCGGCGACTGCGGCGGCCGCGTTTTTCTCCAGATTGGCGCAGTTGGCGCACCCGCCGCCGAGAACTTTGATGTGGAGGGTCATGCGTAGGATCTCCTTTCCTGAGAATGATGTGGTTCCGTGAGATGGGTTGGCCGGACGCCTATGGGCGCGTCGCCCGTCATGCCTGTGCGGTGCACTTGGGGCAGCAACATCCCGCGATGCGCTCGTGTCTCAGCGCCGCGTCTGCCCGCGAATTGGCGAAGAGCGCGCCGAGGACGGCGGTCAGCGTCGTCGCCGTATCTTTACTGTCCAGACCGTAGAAGACATTCGTGCCTTCCTTGCGGTCGACGATCAGACCGGCTTCGCGCAGGATGGCAAGTTGCTGGGAGACGTAGGGTTGGGGCTTGTCGAGGACGGCCGAGAGGTGACAGACGCACTCGTCCGAGCGCCGCACCAGGTCGAGTATCTGTAGGCGCATGGGATGCGCCAACAGTTTCAGCAATTTAGCCTTGTCGTGATATGTATCCATATGCGAAACCTTCTATATAGTGATTACTGCATATTTATACTACTGCTTCACGGGTTTGGCTATGACCGGCATCATGTTGGCGTAACTGCGCGCTCAACTCAACCTCGGCTGCAACGCACACGCAACGAGCAGGGTAGCCATCCGGGTTGATCGGCGAGTTTGCTAGCGAGACGCTTGCCAGATCGTCTCAATCGTCGCGACATCGGTGATTGTGGATCGGATACCGGTCTGTGTCAGGTTGTGAGGTATTACTACGCTGGATCGGCCAAGGCGTGCTGTCGCGTCGCGCCGGCCAAAGCGGATCGAGAGGGTAAACGCTATCGGGTGCAGCGCGCGGCCGAGAACCAAGCCAGAAGCGACCAGCAGGTCAACCGACTGCGTGCGCCTCCGGTTCCTCCTACAAGTCTTCGATCATCGCCTGTACACGCTGAGCGCTTGGGTGTAGGTACCGCGCCGTCGTGCTGATGTTGGCATGCCCCAGGATCGTCGCCAGCGTAGCGATGTCGCCCTGGTTCTTCGCCAGGAAGCGCGTCGCGAAGCTGTGACGTAGTGTGTGCGGCGTCACCGTGTACTTCATCCCCGCCCGCCGCGCCGCCTCTGACACCATCCGCTGCACATCGCGAGGATCCAGCGCGCGGTGCGTTCGACTCAGGAACAGCAGGTCGCCTGCTACTTTCGGCCGCATCTGGAGGTAGGTTTTCAGGGCAGCTCTGGCCTCCGCCGAGAGCGCCAGGGTTCTCTCCTTCAATCCTTTGCCCTCTCTCACCAACAGCGTCCCAGAACGTGGGCCCAACTCGACATCGCCGACTTTGAGGGCGATCGCCTCACTGACCCGCAGCCCCGCGCGTGCCATCACGTTGATCAACGCAACATCGCGCTTAGCGCTCCACTGTGGGCCGTCTACGGCGTTGATGAGCCGGCCCAGATCGCGCGCATCCAACGTTTCCACCGGCCCTTGCACCTGTTTCACACCCTTGACCTTGAGCGTTCGTCCTTGAGCGCGCACCAGTGCGCGAATCGGCGCCAGGTAGGCGTTGACCGTGGCGGCCTTGTAGCCTTTGACGCCGGTCAGGTAAACCCGGTAGTCGCGCACCTCATCATCGGTGAGCAAGGCGGCATCCGGCTCATCGCTGTAGCTTTGCAGGTACCAGGCGCGGAAAGAAGCCAGGCCGGCGGCGTACCGCTCGTGGGTAATGCCCTCATAATCTTCCAGAAGCTTGTCAACTTGGGTTTGCCAGTCGCACATCGGGGGCCTTTCCACATTACACGACGCACCTTGAGGTGGGTTAGCGTCTCGAAAATCGCACATTACGCGACGCTCAGGCAGCCTGAATGTCGTACAATGTCCCTTGTAGGACTATTATACGCGACGTTGTCAGAATGTCAAATCATTATAAATT
>Ga0315283_10006957_pt1 | contig 10145 bp, 13 predicted proteins | sample YL17G09_0_MG_FD_204541 | JGI IMG/M metagenome (GOLD analysis project Ga0315283, IMG submission 204541) | Sediment microbial communities from Yellowstone Lake, YNP, Wyoming, USA - YL17G09_0 | ecosystem: Environmental > Aquatic > Freshwater > Lake > Sediment | place: USA: Wyoming | collected...
GCTGCAGAGGCGTCAAGCCGGCTAGCGGCTGTGGGGCGCGGCCCTGCACGATGGCTCGGTACAGCGCGGTGGTCGCCTTCTGGGGAGCGACGCCCAGGTCGCTCTCCAGGATCCGTACGCATTCCTGATACTGGCGCAGCGCGGCAGAACGGCGACCCGACCACGCATACAGCAGCATGAGCTGAGCGTGCGCGGTCTCGTTCAATCGGTCGGTCCCCAGCCATTGCCGCGCGTATCCGATGGCCGTCTCCAGGTCTCCAGATGCGCTGTGACCCTGTGCCAGCTTCTCCAGTGCGCCGGCCAGCTCGCGATGCAACGCCTCGCCCTGGAAGAACTGCCAGTCGTCGAAGTTGAAGCTGTCCTTCAGGCCGAAGCCGCTCATGAAATCGCCGCGATAGAGGGTGACGGCGGCAGACAAATGGGCCAGACAGTCGTGACAAGGCTCGGATGTAGGATGCCCATGCGTGCGGCACTCGGCCAGGTGGGCGTGAAACTGGTCCACATCCAGCCGCACATCGGCGGCCGGATCCAGGCCGACATCCTCGCGTTCGATATCCAACCATTCGTCAGGCAAGGCTTTGCGGAGAACAGAGAGGGTGCGACGAAGGGCAGCCCGGCCGTGGATCTGGTCGTACTCGGGCCAGAGGAAGTTGACCAGCGCATCGCGGCGATGGCGTTCGTGGGTGAGGGCCACGTAGGCCAGGAGGGCGATGGCTTTGCGCGTGTCCACCTGGATCAGCTCGCCGTCACACTCGATCCGCGGCGGGCCCAGCAGATACAGGTTGAGAGGGGACATGGCAACGCCTCCCTCGGGCAGGCCGTTCGCATTCGTCGCTGACAGTATACTCGAAGGAACGCTCGAAGTCAATGAGTTTTCCGTAACGCTCGCCGTAACGTTTGGGGTAACGCTCGCAAGACGATCATTTGCTATGCTACATGCAACTGGACAGCACGGGTGGAGTGCGGCGACACGCCGAAACGAGGGGATTCTGCTCTCTGGCCTGGCGCCCAAGAACATCATGTATCACACACAGGATGTGTGACATGGGACAACCGATTATCTCGTTTGTAGCAGCAAAGTGGACCGATGCCTGGTATCAGCTATCGAAGGAAGAGCAGGACAGCCTCATGGCCAAGATCCGCGCTCATCGCGAAGAAGCCGGTATCCACGTCAAGAATGTCATCATCTATAGAGCGCTGGATGCGTCCTGGGACTGGATTGTGGTCGATGAGTACCCCGACATCGAGACGATCCAGAGGCTGGAGGATCTCGACGCCGAAGTGAATTGGCGTCGATACTGGGCGGGCGCCAGTGTGATCGGAACGAGGCGGGAAGCGTCATAAGGGTCAGGGCGGATCTGGCAGGTGCTCCTCACCGAAGGACACAGTGCGTAAGTCAAAGGAGGACAAAATGATCACAGCGACGGACCTCATCGGTGCTCTTGAGCGCAATCTGGACATTGTCAAGTCCCAAGCACAGGGCCTGACCCATGCTGACAGCCTGCTGCAGCTTCCGTTTCGCGGCAACTGCATGAACTGGGTGCTGGGACACATTGCAGCTACCCGTAACACGATGCTACAGTTCCTGGGAGAGGAGGCCGTCCTGAGCGAAGCCCACGTCAAGCGCTACGGGTATGGCTCGGAGCCGGTGTGCGGCGATACCGGAGACATCCTCGCACTGGAACAACTACTAACGGTGCTGGAGCAGAGTCAGCAGGCAATAACAGCCAGTTTGCAGAAGATCACCGCAGAGGCGTTGACGCGCGAGGTGCAGAGCTTTCTGGGAACCACCACGCTCGGCCAGCTTGTCTTCTTCCTATACTGGCACGAGTCCTATCACACGGGGCAGACGGAGGCCCTGCGCCAACTGGCCGGTAAAGAAGATAAGGTGATTTGAGATCGGGTAAGCTGTCCATTCGCTAATATTTTTATTGGCTTTCTGAATTCTGATTTGCAATCTAGCCAAGCATTTGAGTCGTAATTCTGCGGATATAGAATTGCCGAGCAAGCTACTGTGACTCGTATGTCATTGCCGATGCGTTTCATCTGACGGGTGGGCATTTTACCATGTTGCTTCCTGGCTCTGGACGAGAATGTATCTCGTAATCGCTTCAATTCCAGTCATAACACGGCCTCACAGGGCACGTTATGCACTGCCCTAATCGCGGTATGCGGCTCGCGGCGGTGAATTCTCGAAATCGGCCTCAAAAATGCACGAACCGCGAGTTAGAACTGAGTGAGAATTAGAAATTGCCAAAATCATTTCAGCGAATGGACAGGGTAAGTGCTATGCATCGACGGAATTCGTGAGCTTCGCGCAATTCGTGATTACTCCGAATAGCAGAGTTAAGTTCTGTGGCATGAGTGAAGGGAGGCGAAAAAATGAACCTCGTCGTTGGAGCAACGGGAAGGTTGGGCAGTGAGATCTGTCGCCGCCTCACTGTTGCAGGGAAACCGGTCAGGGCGCTGGTCAGGGCGACGTCTGACCAGGCCAAGGTCGATGCGCTTATAAGCCACGGCGTCGAGCTCGCACAGGGGAACCTGCGGGATCGCGCCTCCTTGGACGCCGCCTGCCGGGGGGTGGAAGCGGTGATTTCGACGACGTCTGCGATGCCGGCTTCCTACGATCCGGTGGGAAACAACATCCAGAATGTGGACATCGAAGGGGTGTCGAACCTGATCGCCGCGGCGCAAGCTGCTGGCGTGGGGCGCTTCGTCTACACCTCGTTCTCAGGCGGAATCGACCTCGACTTCCCGCTCAGGAACGCCAAGCGGACGGTGGAGGGGCGCCTGAAGGAGAGCGGTCTCACGTACACGATCCTGCGTCCCAGCTACTTCATGGAGTCCTGGCTCAGCCCCGCGGTGGGCTTTGACTATCCCGGCGCGAAAGCTCAGATCTATGGGGAGGGCAAGAAACCCATCAGTTGGATCTCCGTCGGTGACGTCGCCCAGTTCGCCGTGGAGAGCCAGGATAACCCGGCGGCGCGGAACGCCACGCTCGAGCTGGGTGGGACCGAGGCATTGAGTCCCCGGCAGGTGGTGCACATCTTCGAGGAGAGCGGTGGACGGCCGTTTGAGGTGGCGTATGTGCCGGTGGCGGCGCTGCAGGAGCAACGCAAGGCCGCCACGGATGGAATGCAGGCGTCCTTCGTGGCCCTGATGCTGTGCTACGCTCAGGGTGATGCCATCGACATGCGGGAGACGTTGCAGGCATTCCCACTGAAGCTCAAGACCGTGAAGGAATATGCCAAAAGCGTGCAGGGATAGTCGACATCCAACTTGAAGCCCGAGTCGGACGGCTGCCGGAGCATCGGTCCAACCGCATACGCTATTCACACCAGGAGGTCACCATGTCGACGAAAATCTATAAGTTGGTTCTGATTCGGGGATACACTGAAGCCTATCATCAGCTCTCCGAAGAGGAAAAAAAGAGGTTCTTGGAACAAGTTCGCAAGGTCGTCAGGGAAAAGGCGGGCGCGAAGATGGTAACGCCATACTACGACTGCCGATGGTCGAATGACAAATACCAGACCTTCTTCGTACTGGAGTATCCAGATATCGAATCCGCCATCATCGATACGACCGGTGTGGAGGAGCTAGGAATGTCCCGCTATTCGGTCAGCGAGACAATCATGGGAATTGAGAGAGGCAAAGGGCCAACTTCATAGGAAGGCCCGTACTGTATCTGCTCACGGAGAAGCGGGCGGCATGGGCGAGGTCCGTCGCGGCCGCGGATCCGATGCAACGGCCACCGAGCAGACCTGTCAGGTTTTCGAGGAGAAGTCGACAGGTGAGCACACGTTGCACGAAACCTGACAGGTCTCTGCCCCGAAATAGTGAGAAGATACCGCCTGATGAAGTACGCGACAGGCGATGTTCACGCGATGTCCAACCACTCTGTCGATAGCGACCACCGTGCTCGAGGTCATTGGCTGCTGACCATCGCCAGCAACGATAGGGTAGGAGGGATCATGATGAAAGGAAATCAGCCACCGGAGCCACCTGTGGCTCAGTTCTACAAGCACAAAGTCGGCGCGTATGAGCTCATCGCGCTCAGCGATGGGGGACTCAATTACCCCACCGCCATGATCCTCGGGAACGTACCGCCGGATGGTGCGTCACAATACGACTTGCCCGAGGGACAGTTGTTCATACCGTACACCCTGCTGCTCCTCAGAACGGAAGACAACTTGGTGCTGACTGACGTGGGGGCAGGGGACTTGGGGAACCCGGGAGACGGCATCTTCCCGGGCCTCGACCACCGGACGTCGCGCACCAACCTCCTGGTGCCAAGCCTGAGGGCGGCGGGGATCGATCCGGGCGAGATCAGCACGGTGCTCATCACGCATGCCCACCCCGATCACGTGGGGGGAATGCTTAACGCTGATGGCAACCTGGTCTTTCCCAACGCCCGCTACTACGTAGCGCAACGGGAGTGGGACTACTGGATGTCGGCAGGTCCTTCGGCGGTCGGAGCGGAGGCGCTGCGCAAGCATCTCGAGCAACTGATCGCCACGGCCAAAAGGGCGCTGAATGCGATTGCAGCGCGCGTCATCCTCGTGCAAGGCGACGAAGAGGTGGCGCCGGGCATTCGCTTCGAACCGACACTTGGCCACACGCCCGGCCACGTGATGGTGTCGATCTCTTTGGGCGGCCAGACCGCCTACAACATCAGCGACGTGGTGGTGCATCCGCTTTTCATCGAACACCCGGAGTGGGCACCGACCATCGACATGGATGCCGGGCAGGCCGACGCGGCGCGACGCCGGTTCTTCGCGCGCGCGGCCGAGGAGAACGCCCTGGTGTTTGGACACCATCTTGGTCCGTTCCCCAATCTCGGGCGGATCGTGAAGCGAGGCGATGCGTGGGGGTGGGTGCCACACACGGCAGGAGGCTGAGTCAGAGTGACTCGTCCTGGGTTGGAGCAACGCCCCGTCGAGGCGCTTGATGGACAGCAGCAGGGGGCGACCGACCCTATGCAGCAGCCCTTCGTCGGCCTGATGCGCTGCTAGGTGGCCGGCGATCCCGTTGACATGCGGAAGACGTTGAGGGCGCTCCCGGCGCAGCTCGCATCCGTCAGAGACTACGCCCAGAGACTACGCCGGGAGCGTGAAGGGATAGTTCACTCTCTGTGTCAGCCAAGACCAGTCGCGGCTATGGCAAATTCAAGGTGAAATCTACATGCTTCCGTGCTCACAGTCTGCGGGTTTCACCTTGGAATCAGGCTAGCATGGAAGGAGCGCCCGATGCCATATGCAATCAGTCACGGGGAAAAGATCCATTACCATGTAGAAGGTGACGGACCACCGCTTGTCCTGCAACATGGTGGCTACGGAAGCATGGAAGACTGGTATGAATATGGATACATTACTGAGCTCAAGCACCGTTTTCGGCTTGTTCTGATCGATGCCCGTGCGCACGGCAAGAGCGGGAAACCGTATGATTCGGAGAAGTATTCCCCTGAATTGCACGCCGGTGACGTTGTGGCGGTTTTGGACGAAACCAAGGTGGCAAGGTGTCATTACCTGGGTTTCTCCCTTGGGGGGCGAATCGGCTATTGGCTGGCGCGCTTCTACCCTCAGAGGCTGCTCTCCCTAATGGTGCTCGGGATGGATCCCTATCCTTGGGATCTGAACCGGGTGAACCAATTGAGGCAAGCGGCAGAAACGATTGATGTTTGAGGTCCGACGGTCCCCAATATGTTCGAGAAGCACAGATCTCGCTTGGTTGAAAATGACAAACAAGCTCTTGTCGCGGCAGCAGCCAGGCCCTGGCCCGATGACTCTCACGTCCTTCACACTCTTTCGATACCTTGCCTGATCGCGTGTGGTGACCGTGATGCGGAGTTCGAGGATGTAAAACGCAGTGCCGGCGAGAGCAAGCGCGCCACCTTCGTTCAGTTGAATAGTTTCGACCATGTGGATGCTTTGGTGCGCAGCGATGTGATCATCCCTCACATTACCGGTTTCATGTCTTCTGCTGAGGGCTAAGCGCCTTGACTTCTCGGACAGAACTTGGCGGATATCGAGCTACGCAACACGACCCATATGCGGGCCGCGATCAAGAACTGGAAACATCAGGAGGTGTCACATGGCTGGGCCGATCTACAAGATCGCGATGGGCAAGGCCACCGAGGCAATGTATCGGTTGTCGGATGAAGAACGCCAGGCTCTTTGGGGGAAGGCCATGGCGGCCATGGAGATGCACGGCGGCAGGTTCGTGCTGTCTTGCGACTCGTCCTGGTCATCGGAGCAATGGCCATCGTTCGTTGTGGAGGAGTGGCCGGATCTCGACGCGCTCCAGGCGTACAGCCGGGCGCTCGGAGAGCTGAACTGGTCGCGCTATCGGGAGGGGATGACCGTGCTTGGCACGAAACGCTAGCCCCTCCTCTGCAGCAGACCCCAACGGACGTAGGGTCAGCTCGCTGATCACAAGACTAAGAGGAGCAACAACAATGGAACTGCAAGATTGCATCGAGTTCGCCAACGCCAATCCGGTGTGCTACATCGCCACCGCGGATGGCGACCAGCCGCGGGTGCGCGCCGTCCTCATGGTGTCCGCCGATGAGACCGGCTTCTACTACGTCCTGCTTTCCCCAAAACAGGTCTGCCAGCAACTCAAAGCCAACCCCAAGATGGAGGTGTGCTACTACAACAACCCGCCCAGCCTGGGAGAGGCCCGGCAGATGCGCGTGACCGGCGTGGCCGAGTTGGTGGACGACCCGGCTCTGACCAAGAAAGTAGCCCAGGACAGATCCTTCCTGGAGCCGATTGCCGGCCAGCCTTTGGAACCTATCATGGAGATCTGGCGGATCAGCCACGGGGACGCGCACTTTTGGACGATGGCGGCAGTGGGCAAGGAGGTACAGCGGCTACCGCTCGAGCACGTCAAGTTCTAGACGCTTGATACATCAGCAATATGCATCAGGTGGCTGGCCCCGCCTGAACCTGAGCCTTATTGCGAATTGAAACCATTCCTGGCAGTGGCAGCCGCCGGCACCACGGGGTAGTGAGGTCTTCACGGGAGGTGCCCGAAGCTGCCAGTCCCGGACACGACGCCTCAACAAGGCCACACGAGAAGGGTTTCCAGTGAACGACAAAAGCTATCACTTCAAGGTCGGGATGTTCCAGTGCATCCTGGTGAAGGATGGCGTGCACGCGTACCCCCAGCCGGCCCAAATGTTCTTCGCCAACGCGCCGGAGGAGCGCCTCGAACAAGTGCTGCGTGAACACAACCCGGATCCGAAGCGATGGGATGAGTACATCAGCCCATATCCCAGCTTGCTGATCAGTACCGGAGGGCATCGGGTGCTCGTCGACACGGGCGCCGGGGGCCTGCATCCGACGACCGGTAACCTGATCCCCAATCTCCGGGCTGAAGGTATTGCGCCGGAAGATATCGATACTGTGATTCTCACGCATTGCCACCGGGACCACATCGGCGGGACGATTGACGGCGAGGGTAGGCCCGCCTTCCCCAACGCTCGCTATGTAATGTGGCGGGACGAGTGGGAGTTCTGGACCGCCGCCGACCCCGACTGGGGGTCAACGCAGCTTGCCCAGCCTATCAGGCAGCGCATGCTCGCGTTCGCCCACGACAAACTCCCGCCGATCCGGGGTCAGCTCGATCTCGTGGATCGTGAAGGGGAGATCGTGCCGGGAGTCAGCGCCGTGCCGGCTCCCGGCCACACGCCGGGCCACATGGCCGTTGCCGTCGCGTCGGGCAACGCACAACTGCTGTACATCTCCGACGCGGCGATCCATCCCATCACCGTGGAACAGCCCGATTGGTATTCCGTCTTCGACCTGGCGCCCGATCGAGCCGTGGCCAGCAGGCGTCAGTTGCTGCAACGGGCCGCAGCCGAGCGAGCCCTGATGCACGGGTTCCATTTCCCGTTCCCGGGCCTGGGCTACGTCGTCCAGGCAGGGGATGCATGGGCGTGGCGGCCGATTGGGATGGCAGCGAATCCATAGTGCGAGGACGAGGAGGATGAGAAGCCAGAGCCAGCGATTTCGGTTGCGAGATCCCCAGTGTTCTGCCGTTAGTTCCGGCAGCCTGGGACCGCGCACATGCAGGGCACATCTGCGCAGATGAAGGAGGAGCCATGAGTAGCGAATACTACCGCTTCCAATTGGGTCGTTTCGAGTGTGCCTCTCTCAGTGACGGCTGCGTGGATTACCCGCTGAAGAGTTTCTTCGCCAATGTCCCAATCGAAAAGGTGGAAGAGGCTCTCCGCCAGCGCGGTCTGCTCGTGGAGTATGTGACGACGCCCTACACCTACCTGCACGTGGACACTGGAGAGCATCGAGTCCTCGTGGACATGGGCGCGGGTAACCTGGGGCCGCGCACGGGCAGGTTGACGCAGAGCATGCAGGCGGCAGGCATCCGCCCCGAGGACATCGATACGGTCGTGATCACGCACGCCCACCCCGACCACATCGGCGGCACGCTCGATGAGCGCGGCCAGCCCATCTACGCCAACGCCCACTACTACATCTGGAAGGACGAGTGGGAGTTCTGGTTTTCGGAGCTGGCCACGGCGAAGACACCGGAGCGGTTCGTCACCTGCGCCCGTGACAATCTCGAACCCATCCGCAAACGGGTCATTCTCCTGGCTCAGGACGGCGAGATCGTCCCCGGCATCGGCGCCATCCCTGCACCGGGCCACACGCCAGGCCACATGGTGGTCTCCGTATCCTCCGCCGGGGAGCGCCTGTTCTACATCGGTCACACGGTGCTGTATCCGCTGCACCTCGAACATCCGGGCTGGCTGCCGATCTACGACATCGTGCCCGACAAGGCCGAGATCAGCAAACACGTGATCTTCGACCTGGCAGCGGAGACAGGAGCCTGGGTCATCGGCCAACACTTCCCGCCCTTCCCCAGCCTGGGGCACGTGATCAAGAAGGGAAAGGGGTGGGAGTGGCGGCCGATCCATGGAGATGTCCGTTTCTGAGGAATTAGGAGATATCAGGAGGTGCAACATGGCTGGACCGATCTACAAGGTTTACATGGGCAAGGCCACGGAGGCAATGTGCCAGTTGTCCGATGACGAGCGCCAGACACTTCTGGGGAATGTGATGGCGGCCATGGAGAAGTACGGCGGCAAAAGCGTATTGCATTGCGACTCGTCCTGGTCGTCAGAGCAATGGCCGAGCTTTGGCATTGAGGAGTGGCCGGATCTTGATGCGCTGCAGAAGTACACGCAAGCGCTCCGAGCGCTGAACTGGTCACGGTACTTTGAGACTATGACCGTTCTGGGCACGAAACGGTAGCCCCTCTATCCTCGGGCCGGTGGCTTCCCCGGACGATGAGAATGGGCCGGGGAAGCCGCCGATCGAGCAGCCTGAAACTGGCCTGCGCTCCGGTCGAGGGCTACGTCTTTCGCATCGGCCCCACTCCGGGTCAAAACGGCCCTCACCTGCGCGGTCGTCGCATTGTCTCCCGTGATCCGCACCACTCACCGCGCCCGCTTCTCCCGCTGTGGCGTGGCGGAGAAGCGGGCGCATTCGTCATTGCGATCGGACCAGCCGGGCAAATGGCCCCGGTCCACCTCGGCTGTGCCAGTGACCAGCTCGACGCCCGTCGACAGCTCCAGCCTGGCCTTCACTGGCTCCACAGCCTTCATCGAACTGGCTCCGTGCGACGTGGTCATGGCCGACATCCAGGCGCAGACGCTGGACACGCGTGCTGGCGTTGCTGGAGATCTGTCGAGGTCTGGAGGGTGGGCTGATCTGACCGCGCGCCCCTTCAGGCTTCGGCTACCACCGGGTTGGCCAAGTCGCCGATCTTCTCCACTGAGATCTTCACCGTATCCCCCGGCTTCATGAAGGGTGGCAGACTGTGCGCGAGGTCCGTCTTGGCGGGCGTTCCTGTCGAGATCACATCGCCCGGTTCCAGCGTCATCACCGCGCTGAGATACGCGATCACAAACGGGATCGAGAAGATCATGTTCGCTGTGTTCGTGCGCTGCATCTCCTGGCCGTTCAGCGTCAGCGACAGCTCCAGGCGATGCGGATCGGGGATCTCGTCGGCGGTGACCAGGGCCGGCCCCATCGGCCCGAAGGTGTCGAACGACTTGCCGATCATCCACTGGCTCGTCCGCTTCTGGTAATCGCGCGCGCTGACGTCATTGAAGATGGTGT
>Ga0315283_10006959_pt1 | contig 10144 bp, 8 predicted proteins | sample YL17G09_0_MG_FD_204541 | JGI IMG/M metagenome (GOLD analysis project Ga0315283, IMG submission 204541) | Sediment microbial communities from Yellowstone Lake, YNP, Wyoming, USA - YL17G09_0 | ecosystem: Environmental > Aquatic > Freshwater > Lake > Sediment | place: USA: Wyoming | collected...
CAGACAATCGGCCGGACGTGATCATAACTTCATTAAGTCCCCATTTAATGAGGGGCATCTGAAAAAGTTATTAACATAAATAAAAAAAATGTGGGGTAAAGTGGAGGAAAGTGGATATTTTTTTCATACTTTAGCGCTTTATAGCTAATAAACAGAGTATGGCCACATTTATTGGCGATTACCCGTGCAAAGTTGATGTCAAGGGGAGGATAATCCTTCCAATGGCATTTAAAAAGCAGATGCCTCAGTCTGCACTGGATCATTTTGTGGTCAGGAAAGACATTTTTGAGAACTGCCTCGTCCTTTATGCCCTCGACGATTGGAACAGGCAGCTTGAAAAAATCAGAAAAAGAATTAATCCTTATAACCGTGAACATAACATGTTCCTGAGAAACTTTTTCAAAGGAACAGCCGAACTAACTCTTGATAACAATAACCGGATGCTGATCCCCAAGCGATTGTTTGACCTTATCGGCGCTGAAAGGGATGTTGTTCTTGCAGGTCAGGACGGAAGAATTGAAATATGGGCAGCTTCAGTATACGATACAATCGGAATGGCTGCTGACGATTTTGCCGATCTGGCTGAGAAACTCCTGGGGGGAAGCACTAATGAGCCTATGGAATAATGTTTTACCATGTACCTGCGTTGCTGGATGAAAGTATTAAAGGACTGAATATCCGGTCTGACGGGATCTATGTAGATGCTACTTTCGGCGGGGGCGGACACTCCCTCGAAATCCTGAAAAGGCTCAGGAAAGGGAAACTTATTGCATTTGACCAGGATGAGGATGCGATCCGGAATATTCCTGACGATAAAAGGCTCCTCTTTCTAAACCAGAACTTCAGATTTCTGAAGAACAACCTGAAATTTAACGGGATCATTTCTATAGACGGACTTATTGCTGATCTGGGAGTTTCGTTTCACCAGTTCGACGAGCCTGAAAGAGGATTCACCTTTCGTCAGGATGTCTCTCTCGATATGAGGATGAATAAGAAAGGCTCCGTTACCGCGGCCAGTCTCCTTAAAACTCTCGATGAGACGGCACTTGCAAAGGTTTTATATGATTATGGTGAACTTGTGAACTCACGCCGGATTGCCAGGGAGATCGTAGCTGCAAGAGCAGACAAGCCGCTGACAACCGTAAACGATATGATAAAGGCTATCGGCAGGCTGGCTCCGCCAAGGCAGGAGCATAAATTCTATGCGAGGGTTTTTCAGGCCCTGAGAATTGCCGTGAACCATGAAATCGATTATCTGAAGGAGATGCTTGAACAGGCTCTCATCCTGCTTAAGAAAGACGGAAGACTGGTCGTAATAACCTACCATTCACTTGAAGACAGGGTTGTCAAAAATTTTATGAGGACTGGAAATTTTGAAGGTGAGGAGAAAAAGGATTTTTATGGAAACCTGATTACACCATTCAGGATAATAAATAAGAAAGGAACAGTCCCTGAGGAGATCGAAATTGAGGAAAACAAAAGGGCAAGAAGTGCAAGACTAAGAATTGCAGAAAAGATCTGAAAGATGGCAGAAACAGATGAAAAGAAATCGAGGCCGGGTAAATCAGGCAGTTTTGTCAAAGAACTGCTGAGTGGCATTCTTGTTTCTGACAGGATAATTCTCAGAAACCTCTGGTATATAATTCTTCTCACGGTTCTGGGTGCGATTTATATCGGGAACAGGTTTCATGCTGAAAAGATAACCCGGGAAACGACAAGACTTTCCCGTGAGGTAAAGGATCTCAAAGCTGAAGCTCTCTCAACTTCAGCCAATCTGATGCGTGTTAGCAGGCAATCGGAGGTTTACAGGCTGATCCGTGAAAGGGGTATCGGGCTTGAAGAACTCAAAACGCCACCTTATAAGTTGATTGTCAGTAAAAAGTAAAAAAAATGGCAGTTAGAGATGAAATAGTGTGGAGGAGTGCTGTTGTCTATTTTGTGCTCATTTTTGTTGCTATTGCCCTGCTTATACAGATCCTTTTCCTCCAGTATATTCAAAGAGGGAAATGGTCGGCATTAAGTGAGAAATATGTCTATAAAACCGCTGAACAGCAGGCCAACAGGGGAGATATACTCGCTCATGACGGGCGGCTGCTTGCAAGTTCGGTCCCCTATTATTCCATTTATATGGATACCAGGAGCACAGGTATGACGTCTGAGACCTGGTCAAAAGGGCTTAATGGTTTAAGTGAGGGGTTATCAAGATACCTGGGTGTACGATCGGCAGCGGGATGGAGATCTGTAATTACAGCAGCAAGAAAAAGAGGCGACCGTTATTTCCTCATCCAGAAAAAAGTGGATTATGCCACCCTCAAGAAGCTTAAAGAACTTCCAATTTTCAGGGAGGGTCAGTATAGAGGCGGACTCGTGGCACAGCCTGAGAACAACAGGATTCTGCCAAACAATGATCTGGCAGCAAGAACAATAGGTTACCTGAATCAGGGAACTGAAGGCACCCAGGTAGGTATAGAGGGTTCGTTCAATAAAGATCTTGCCGGGAAGAACGGGGTCGTTGTCAAGCAGCGTCTGACAGGAGGCGACTGGATAGCTGTTGATGAAGGAGAGAGCATTGACTCGAAAGATGGGAATGATATTGTCACTACTATTGATGTTGATCTTCAGGACGTTGCCTCAAGTGCACTTGAAAATCAGCTCAGAAAGCATAATGCTCATCATGGATGCGCTGTGCTTATGGAGGTGTCTACAGGCGATGTCCGTGCCATTGCTAACCTTGAGCAGAGCGGCGACGGAAGCTACCATGAAACATATAATTATGCAATTGGCGAGAGCACAGAGCCCGGGTCAACATTCAAGCTTCCTGCCCTGCTGGCAGCTATTGAAGATGGAGTGATTGACACTGGTGATATAGTTGACACCGGTTCAGGAAGTGTGAAGTTTTATAATAAGATCATCCGCGATACAAAAGAAGATGGTTACGGGAAGCTGACTGTCAAGCAGGTTTTTGAGAAATCCTCTAATGTAGGGACATCAAAACTGATCTACGAGCATTACAAGGATAATCCGAAAGCGTTCGTAAACCGCCTCTATGCGATGAAGCTTAATCAGCAGCTCGGCCTGCAGATACAAGGTGAGGGCAAGCCACTGATAAGATATCCCGGCGACAAGTACTGGTCGGGACTTTCATTGCCGATGATGTCGCACGGTTATGAGGTCCAGATGACTCCCCTTCAGATACTTACATTTTATAACGCAGTTGCAAACAATGGAAGAATGATGCGCCCGAGATTCGTCACTGCCATTCTCAGGAACGGATCGGTGATAAAGAGTTTTGGGACCGATGTTATAATAAACTCAATTGCTTCAAGATCCTCTATACGAAAAGCACAAAAGATGATGGAGGGTGTTGTCGAGCATGGGACCGCGACCAACCTTAAAAACGCCAATTATAAGATAGCAGGGAAAACCGGAACAGCACAGATTGCAAGAGATAAAAACGGTTACAGGCAGGAACTTCGATACCAGGCATCATTTGTCGGATATTTTCCGGCCGAAAATCCGCTCTATTCATGTATTGTGGTTGTTAACGCCCCTTCGAACGGAGTCTATTACGGGAATGTTGTTGCAGGTTCTGTTTTTAAGGAGATATCCGATAAGGTATATGCTACAAATTTCTACAGGGAATATAAAGCTGAAAACAATGAAGATAATAAGAAACCTGCACCTGAAGCAGGCAATGGTTTCAGGGCCGATATTAATGAAGTGCTCGGCGATCTGAACGTAAGATACAAGAAAACCTCAAGGGAGGATTGGGTGGCTACAAAGGAAAACGGTGATACCATACGTCTGGTGGGCGTCAATCTGAAACAAGGATTGGTTCCGGATGTAAGAGGTATGAGTCTGAGGGATGCCGTTTACCTTCTCGAAAATTCAGGACTAAAAGTAAGATACAGTGGCAGGGGAAGAGTGCTGAGGCAGTCCCCTGAGCATGGAGCAAGAGTATATGAAGGAAGTGTTGTTTCACTTGATATGAATATGTGACCGGGTTATGATCTCAGTAAAGGATCTTATAAAGAATATCAATGTTGTCTCACTTACCGGAGATGAGAACAAGGCTATTGATAACATTGAATTTGATTCCAGAAAGGTAAAGCCGGGCACTCTCTTTGTTGCCGTGAAAGGAACCAGGAGTGATGGGCACGACTTTATAAACGGCGCCATTGCTTCCGGTGCCTCTGCAGTTCTCTGTGAAGTGTTGCCTGAAACTGCTGCCGGTGATGTATGTCTGATACGTACTGATGATTCTGCCAGGGCTCTTGGAACCGTATCCTCTGAATTCTTCGGAAATCCTTCATCGTTGCTGAAACTTACGGGTGTAACCGGGACGAATGGTAAAACAACAATAGCGACGTTACTGTACAGCATGTTTTCGCGTCTTGGGTACAAATGCGGACTTTTTTCTACAGTTTGTAACTATATTATTGATAAAGAGCTTCCTGCAACCCATACGACTCCCGATCCTGTTCAGCTCAACAGGAATCTGGCCGAAATGGTTGAAGCAGGCTGCGATTTCGCTTTTATGGAGGTCAGTTCTCACGCAATAGATCAGAAACGTATTGCGGGTTTGAAATTTACAGGCGGGATCTTCACAAACCTGACACACGATCATCTGGATTATCATCTGACATTCAGCAACTATCTGCAGGTGAAAAAGAGCTTCTTCGATTCACTTTCTCCAGATGCATTTGCACTTACAAATGCCGATGATAAAAATGGGAAAGTTATGATCCAGAACTGCGATGCGCGGAAGTATTCGTATTCCATCAGAGGTATTGCTGATTTCCGTTGCAGTGTAATGGAACAGGATTTTAACGGAATGGACCTGCGAATCCAGGGTGAAGAGGTCTGGACAAGATTTATAGGTGATTTTAATGCTTCCAATATGCTGGCTGTCTTCGCAGCGTCGGAATTGCTTGGAGGTAGCAGAAAAGAGATACTTACAATCCTCAGTGATCTGCGACCGGTGCCGGGCAGACTTGAGTCGGTAGAAACTCTCTCAGGAATAACCGGCCTGGTTGATTATGCTCATACTCCCGATGCTTTGCTGAATGTTATATCAACAATTAACAAAATCCTTCCCGATGGAAGGCAGCTGATAACTGTTGTAGGAGCGGGGGGTGACAGGGACCGTACTAAACGTCCTGAAATGGCGGCAATCTCTGCTGAAGGCAGTTCAAAGGTCATACTTACTTCTGATAATCCGCGCACCGAGGACCCTGAAAAGATACTTGATGATATGGAGTCAGGTATAACACCCGATGTCAGGAGAAAGATGCTCAGGATACGTGACCGGCGGGAGGCTATAAGAACTGCGGTTATGCTTGCAGGTACAGGCGACGTGATCCTTGTAGCAGGCAAAGGTCATGAAAATTACCAGGAGATCAACGGTACAAAAAATCATTTCGACGACAGGGAAGAGCTGAAGGCTGCTCTCCTCCTGAAGAATATAAAATAGGATATGCTCTATTATCTTTTTAAATATCTGAATGAATTAAATGTCCCGGGGGCAGGGATGTTCAATTATATCTCTTTCAGGTCGGCATTGGCAGTTATTACATCCCTGATAATCTCACTTCTTATTGGAAAACGGATAATAAGATACCTTCAGATAAAGCAGGTCGGCGAATTAATAAGGGATCTGGGTCTTGAGGGCCAGTATCAGAAAAAAGGGACTCCATCGATGGGCGGTATTATAATTCTTGCATCAATTGTGGTCCCTGTTCTTCTTTTTGCAAAGCTGCATAATGTATATGTTATACTTATGCTCCTGACAACGATCTGGTTAGGCTTTATCGGTTTTATTGATGATTACATAAAAGTCTTCAGGAAAAACAAGGAGGGTCTTGCAGGGAGGTTCAAAATTGCCGGGCAGATCATTCTTGGGCTGATAGTGGGAATGACTCTTTATTTCAGCGATGATGTGATTATTATGGAAAAAGTATCTGTTTCGGAACTGACGGCCCGCGAGAGAATAGAACTTCTGGATCCGACACAGCCATATTATGACGACAGTCAGGTTTCAATGGAGCGCAAGTCGACAAAGACAACAATTCCTTTCATAAAGAACAACGAATTCAATTACTCATGGCTTGTGGCTTTCATTCCTGAAAGGATGCGAGTGCCATTTACATGGCTGGTTTTTGTTGTAATAGTCATCTTCATTGTAACTGCGGTATCAAACGGGGCAAACCTGACTGACGGGCTCGACGGACTCGCTACCGGGACTTCAGCAATAATCGGGTCGGCCCTTGGTATTCTTGCTTATCTGTCGAGTAATGTCATCTATGCCAATTACCTGAATATAATGTACATACCGCAAAGCGAAGAGCTGGTAATATACGCGAGTGCATTTATTGGGGCAACAATTGGTTTCCTGTGGTACAACTCGTTCCCTGCACAGGTTTTCATGGGAGATACTGGCAGCCTTGCACTGGGCGGAATAATCGCTGTTTTTGCAATCATAATAAGGAAAGAGCTCCTCATACCGATCCTTTGCGGGATATTTCTGGTCGAAGCTTTATCGGTAGTGGTCCAGGTATCATATTTCAAAAGAACCAAAAGAAAATACGGGGAGGGAAGAAGAATTTTCAGGATGGCCCCATTGCACCATCATTTCCAGAAGAAAGGGCTCACGGAGCCAAAAATTGTCACACGGTTCTGGATTGTGGCAATAATTCTTGCAGTAATAAGTATTGTGACTCTTAAGATCAGATAAAGAATGAAGAAGATTGTAATAATCGGGGCGGGAGAGAGCGGGACTGGTTCAGCAATACTAGCACAGAAACAGGGTTTCGATGTTTTTGTTTCCGACAAGGGTGCCATCAAACAAAAATACAAGGAGACCCTTGATAAAAACATGATCAGATGGGAAGAAGGTATGCATACGGAAGAGGAGATTTTCACTGCCGGTGAGGTGATCAAAAGTCCCGGTGTGCGCGATGATGCCCCGCTGATACTTAAGCTTCATGAAAAGGGAATTCCTGTTATCTCCGAGATTGAATTTGCGGGAAGATATTCTAAAGGGATAAAAATTTGTGTCACCGGCAGCAATGGAAAGACCACAGTAACAAATCTTATTTACCACATTCTGGAGAAGGCAGGTAAGAAAGTGGCAATGACCGGGAATGTTGGTAACAGCTTTGCAATGTCTGTTGCTGAGGGGCAGAGCGATTATTATGTTATAGAACTGAGCAGTTTCCAGCTCGATGGAATGTATTCCTTCAGGGCGGATATCGCTGTCCTCATGAATATAACTCCCGACCATCTCGACAGGTATGATTATAACCTTCAGAACTACATAGATTCAAAATTCAGGATTACCCGAAACCAGACCGAAACGGACTTTTTTATTTTCTGGGCCGACGATCCTATTATCAGGAAAGAACTGGAAAAGAAGGAATATGGGATGAGGCTTCTTCCATTCTCAGCTGATTCAAGAGAAGGGATGGCAGCTTATATCGAGAATAGTGATTTAATCATTGATTACCATACTAAAACCAACCTTATGACCATTCATGATCTGGCATTAAAAGGCCGTCACAACATTTTCAATTCGATGGCCGCGGCAATTGCAGCTAAAGTACTGACTATCCGGAAGGAAGTAATAAGGGAAAGTCTGGCTGATTTTCAGGGAGTTGAGCACCGGTTGGAACCGGTAATCACAGTCTGCGGTATTAACTTCATAAATGATTCAAAGGGTACAAATGTTAATTCAACCTGGTACGCACTTGAGTGTATGGAGACGGAGATCATATGGATAGCCGGAGGTATCGACAAGGGAAACGATTATTCTGAGCTTTTCCCGATTGTAAAGCAAAAAGTGAAGGCAATTGTCTGCCTGGGCAAGGATAACAAAAAGATCCTTGATGCCTTTCAGGATAAGGTTCCGACAATAGTTGAGACTTCATCGATGGAGGAGGCAGTAAGGTCGTCGTACTATCTGGCAAAAAAAGGCCAGACAGTCTTGTTATCACCTGCCTGTGCAAGTTTTGACCTTTTTAATAACTATGAAGATCGTGGACGTCAGTTCAAGGAGGCAGTAAGAAATCTTTAATAGAAATGAATATGCAACAGGGCTGGCTTACAAAAACATTTAAAGGTGACAGGATCATATGGGGACTTGTGGTCCTTTTTATGATCTATTCATTACTTGCCGTATACAGCTCTTCGGTAAGCGTTGCATTCATGAAGCACGGGGGGAATACAACATATTTTCTCAGGAGCCAGTTTCTTATGCTATTACTGAGTCTGGGAATCATAGTTGTGGTTCACTATCTTCCTTATAGAATATATTCATCACTGGCAGGTGTTATTCTTCTTTTTTCGGTAGGGCTACTGATTCTTACATTTGCAATAGGAGCAAGGGTTAATGAAGCTGTCCGTACAATTGAAATACCAGGCACAGGTTTCCGGCTCCAGACTTCCGATGTGGCAAAGGTTGCCCTTGTACTCTATCTTGCAAGAGAGCTTTCGAGATTCCAGGGAGAGCTTAAGAATTTCATGCTGGTATCCAAAAACCTTATGCTGCCTGTGGCAGTGATATGTGCCCTTATCATGCCTGAAAACCTCTCAACGGCCCTCATGGTTTTTGGTATAAGCATGATCATTATGTTTATAGGTAGGGTGCCTGTTAAATACCTTCTGGCATATGTTGGAATTGCAGTTTTAGGGATAACTTTATTCATATCGGCGCTTCTTCTGTTTTCTGACGACAGCCGGGTTCCAACCTGGGAAAAAAGATGGAAAGCCCACTTTTCAAAAAACGTTGATGACGATGCCAATTACCAGTCAAACCAGGCTAAGATTGCCATTTCTACCGGCGGGCTTTTTGGGAAAGCTCCCGGTAACAGCACTCAGAGGAATATGCTTCCGCAATCGAATTCCGATTTCATATTTGCGATCATTATTGAGGAATATGGATTATTGTTTGGAGCAATTCCGCTGATTCTGGCCTATATGATATTGCTGTTCAGGGGGATAACGATAGTGAAAAAATGCGAGACAGCCTTTCCTGCCTATCTGGTTATCGGACTTATTGTTATGATAACCGTCCAGGCCATGCTCAATATGCTTGTAGCTGTCGGACTCTTTCCGGTGACAGGACAGACTCTGCCTATGGTGAGCTGGGGAAGAACTTCGGTCCTTGTAATGAGCTTTTCCATTGGTGCAATTCTGAGTGTAAGCAGAGTTGTGAACGCAAGAATAAAGCAGGAAGAACTGCCGGAAGAGGAGAAAACTGATGAGGGAGAAAAAATATATGAACCTGCAAAAGCATAGAAGGATTATTATCAGCGGAGGCGGAACCGGGGGACACGTTTTCCCGGCAATCTCTATCGCTGATGCTTTACGGAAAATTGATCCTTCTGTCGAAATTCTTTTTGTGGGAGCCGAAGGCAGGATGGAAATGGAAAAGGTGCCTGCAGCAGGATACAAAATCATAGGACTACCGGTTGCCGGGATCGACCGGAAAAATATACTCAGGAATCTTTCAGTATTAATTAAACTTATTAAAAGCCTCAGGCTGGCAGGAAAAACTCTGAAGGAATTTAATCCGGATGTTGTTGTGGGTGTAGGAGGTTATGCAAGCGGTCCGGTACTGAGGCGGGCCGAAAGGATGGGAATACCTGTTCTCATTCAGGAACAGAACAGCTCTGCAGGTATCACGAATAAGCTGCTTGCAAAAAAAGCATCTGTCATCTGTGTTGCCTACGATGGAATGGAAAAAGATTTTCCTGCCGGTAAAATTATTAAGACCGGTAATCCTGTGCGTCAGAACTTTGACAACCTGGAGCTGTTAAGGGAAGAAGGACTGAAATTTTTCAGCCTTAAAAAGGAACTCCCGGTTATCCTGATCCTGGGCGGATCGCTCGGTGCAGGAACCATAAACAGAAACCTTTCTGAAAATATTTTAGTCGCAAAGGATTCGGAATGCCAATGGCTATGGCAGACAGGTAAATCATATTTTGAGAATGTGAACAGGCTTGTCATTAAGTCATCGGCTGAAAATATAACGGTTCATCCGTTTATCGAAAGAATGGACCTGGCATTTGCAGCTGCCGATATTATTATATCAAGGGCAGGTGCAGGAACTATTTCTGAACTCTGTCTTGTCGGGAAGCCGGTAATA
>Ga0315283_10006960_pt1 | contig 10144 bp, 8 predicted proteins | sample YL17G09_0_MG_FD_204541 | JGI IMG/M metagenome (GOLD analysis project Ga0315283, IMG submission 204541) | Sediment microbial communities from Yellowstone Lake, YNP, Wyoming, USA - YL17G09_0 | ecosystem: Environmental > Aquatic > Freshwater > Lake > Sediment | place: USA: Wyoming | collected...
TGACCCCCAAAGCAAGGCAAAACTTTTGATGGTCGTATGATTCGCACACAATATAAATAGCTTAAATAGTATCGGTGCACCGATACTCCTCCTCGCGCCGACGAAAATGGCCTGACAAAGGAGGGCAGGACGCTTAAATTGACTCAATACAACAAAGGATTTTTCAGGAAAAATAGCTTTATCGAAACCATCACCCCCGGCCTGGAGCCCATCGCCCTGATCATCCGGGCCGAGTATGACGAGCCGGGCATTCAATTTTTCACTCCCGGCAGTTTTTCCCAGCAGGTGGCCTACATGAAACATCCCCGGGGCCACAAGATCAGCACCCACGTTCACAATATGATGACGCGGCAGGTCCTATACACGCAGGAAGTCCTCGATGTCCGGCGGGGCAAGGCGAAGGTAAAACTCTATGCCTCAAGCAAGGAATACAGCGGCGACCGGATTCCGCACTCAGGCGATCTCATTCTCCTCTGCGGCGGCGGCCACTCCTTCGAAATGCTGGTCCCAACGATGGAAACCCCAGAAGATAAAAGCTCTATGTCAAATTTCTTAGGTCGTTACCTATAAATACTAAACGGGATGAGGCGGGATAGTGGCGCATTTTGTTTTTCTTTCTCGTCGCTGTGTGAAGGAATGACAGCGGTGACAAAATATTTATCACCTCCTCACCCTTGATATTACTGAAAGGTCATTCATTTTTTATTGAAAGCGAGATTTGTGGCAGATTCACTTTCGTAGCAGATTTTAACCCGTAATGCGCAAAGGCCATACAAAAAAATCAAGTATACGAAAAAGCTCTTGACATCACATATGTTTATCGTATGATGCATCATCTGATAGGTCGTTTGGTATGATTCACACAATGGATATCAAAGGAGACCGCTGTTGATTGCCCAGGCTGACATTCCCCGATTAATACGTAATCTTCGAGAAAAAACCGGGCTCACCCAGGAAAAATTTGCAACGAAACTCGGCGTAACCCTCTTGACTATCAACCGATGGGAGAACGGACGTGCTCGGCCGTCACCACTGGCCATGCAAAAGGTTGAGGAGTTGCTGCGCAGTATGGGAGACAGAGGCGACAATCTCCTATCTGAATTCTTTGGGGAAAAAGAGTTGTAAAGGTCATTTGATGAAATTTTTGAACGGAAGGAGTTTTAGTGACCAGCAAACTGACCAAAGAAATCATTGATCGAATCTTTAGAGAGCCGGGTATCAAATATGAGCTTACAGACTTCGAAAGCCTCGGCAAACCTATCCACGAAATCCTCACCATTTATCCTAAGACGGCCGAAACAGGCCGCGATGCAGGCAAGACCAAATACTATCTGAAGAGCTTCATCCCCTTTCCTTCGGGCAATGAGGAGGTTCAGGTTTACGTCGAAGGCGGTAAATCAGCCCCGGAGGAGATTGTGCGCCAACTCTGGGTCTATAAACTGATACACCAATACGGCTATAGGGACGACGAAATCGACCTTGAAAAAAGCGTCCAATTCGGCACGGAGGTTGGAACCAAGGCTGCCGACATCATCGTTTATACCGACACCGCGAAAGAAACGCCCAAAATCATCGTTGAATGCAAAAAGCCGAAGCGCAAAGACGGCATCGAACAGCTAAAGAGTTACATGAACGCAAAGGGCGCACCGGTAGCCATCTGGTCCAACGGCAGTGACAGCATCATCCTTTACCGCCCCTATCCGAAAGAGTTTGACGACACCTTGTTCGACATTCCCAAGCGCGGTCAACAGCCAAAGGACGTTTTGGAGGCAAAAAAGACACTGCTGCAATTAAGGCGGGAATTCAACTTCAAGAAAATCATCCAGGACCTTGAAGAACTGGTCCTGGCCGATAGCGGAAAAGACGAATTCAACGAGATATTCAAACTTATCTTTGCCAAGATCTGGGATGAGAAGGAGGCCCAGGAGAATAAGAAAAGAAACAAAACAGTCGAATTCAGTAAAGCCATAGACCCAGACATCACCTACGACCGAATCAACAGACTGTTTCAGGAAGCCTGCAAGGAGTGGCCAGGCATCTTCAAAGAAGGAGAAGACATTGAACTTGCCAAGAGGCACCTTCAAGTCTGTGTTGGTCCCATCGAGGGTGTGCGGCTCATGGGATCGAATCTGCGCGTCATGGATGACGCCTTCGAATATCTCCTGCCTACAGAGGCAAAAAAGAAGAAAGGTCAGTTTTTCACACCGCGCCATGTCGTCGAAATGTGTGTGCGGATGCTCAATCCCAAGCAAAACGAGTATGTCATGGACCCCGCCTGCGGATCTGGGGGCTTCCTGCTCCACGCCATGGACTGGTGCTATCCCGTTCGCGACCATGACGCACGGGAGATGCGTAAGTTCAAATACGCCTCAAAGTATCTCTGGGGCATTGATTTCGAGACCCGCGCCGCAAAGACATCTCGCGCCCTCATGCTCATAGCAGGCGACGGCCATACCAACATCTTCGGGCCGGATGTCAGCAGCCTTGATCCCAAGACCTGGTATGAAACGGCCTCGGGACAGGCCCTCATGCATGGGCTACGGCAGGCCAAGCTGGTCGGAAAAAAGATCCCTGAGGGTGAAACCTTAAAAGACGACGACCATGCCTGGGAATATTTTGACGAGTTGAAATTCGATGTGATCCTTACCAATCCTCCGTTTGCCGGGGAGATGAAGGACCGCAAGATGCTGATACACTATGACCTGGCCAAACCGGCCCTAAAGCGGGCTAGGGACAAGGCCCCCAAGGAAGAGAGGGACGTTCTTTTCATCGAACGTGTCCTGAAGATGCTCAACCCTGGCGGACGAGCCGCCATTGTCCTACCCCAGGGGAAGTTCAACAATTCCTCCCTGGCCTTCATCCGGGAGTGGATTCTCAAAAAGGCCCGCCTCCTCGCCGTTGTGGGGCTACATCCTAATACGTTCAAGCCCCATACGGGCACCAAGACCTCGGTCATGTTTTTCCAGAAATATACGGCGCAGGAGCTTCAGAATATCCAGCAGGTCAAGCAGGACGTCGCCGTGGCCTGTCCGGATTACGGGGCTGAAATTCGCGCGCTTCTGGAAGTACATAAGAATGAAGACGACGTGCCGGACGAAGCCATTCCGGAGGTTTTGGCCGATCTGATCCAGGAGAGTTTCAGCGAGCCGGAAACCGATGAGGAAGCGGCTTCCAACGATGACCAGGATCAAGAAGATGAAGGCTTTGCCAAAGCTGCTGAGGATCGTCGCGCTTACATGCTACGGGACGAGCAGGAGGTCGCCGAGGACCGTCTGAAGGAATTGCGGGCGGCACTGATCCGCGCCAAAAGCAAGCTCATAGACTTGAATAGCGACCTGGAGGCGTTGAAGGAGCAGCATGCCCAGGAAATCGACGTCATCTCCAAGCACGGGAAAGATGACAAAAGCGCTTTAAAGGCACACCTGAAAACAGTCAAAGACGGCCATAAGGCCGCACTCAAAAACCTCCAGGACAAACAGAAGGCCAAACAGAAAACCCTCAAGGCCGAGATCAAAGAACTGGAGAAAGAGATCCCCTTGGCTGAATACAGTTTTAAACTTCTCAGCAACCGGGGGAAACTGGAGTTGATCCTGGCCGACTCCGATCTGATTGGGACGCTGAAAGAGCGCTGGATTGCCGCCGAAGTGGCCAAGTGCCTCGACTACCCCATTTTCATGGCCGTGAGCGAACAGGGTGGCAAGGACAATTCGGGCGATTACGAGTATGTTATTGATGAAGACGGCAGCCTGGTGGAGTTCCCCGACGGCCATCCCCAGGAAGGCCAGCTTGTGGTGAATCAGGATCTGGTCAACTATGACCTTACGGCTGATGATCTGGCCGACGCCGCTAGAATTCCTGATAACAAGCTCTGCATCGCCGAGGCGTTTGGCCGGTTTGCCCAGGAACAGGGGTTTGATTTCTGGAGGGCGGAGTGATGGCAGTTTGGAACCTAACGGAATTATCCTCTGTCACCCTATTCGATAGGATTGATGGTGAGCATTACCTTCCAGAGTACATTTCGAATCAAGACACTCTTTCCAAAATCGAAACTGTTTCTTTGCCACAGTGGTTCTTTGTCTCAGACGGTAATCATCTTTCGGTCTCTGAACATTTTTCGGACGGTGGGGAAATACCGTACTTTCGAGGCCAGGATATCACCGATTTCTTTCTCGAAAACGCCAACCCCATAAGAATTCCAAAAAGAATTTATGAAACGCAAATGATGCGAAGATCGCATTTCCATACCGGAGATGTTCTGCTCTCAATTGTTGGCACCATTGGAAGCTTGTCAGTAGTTCCAGAGACGATTGGAGCCGCGACCGGAAGCTGCAAAATTGCGATCCTTCGATCAAAGGGGGAATGCTCCCCATTTGTCTTAGCAGCGTTTCTCATAAGCAAGTACGGACAGCTTCAGATCAAGCGCAATACACGCGGAGCTGTACAAATGGGCCTCATTCTAAAAGACCTGTCGCGCATAAGGATTCCAAACTTTCCTGACTTCCAGCAAGACAATATCGAAGCACTCATTAATCAATCAATTAGCGCCAACAGGCAAAGTAAGACGCTTTACACCCAAGCCCAACAACTCCTCGAAGAGGGGCTGGGGCTGGCCAAGCTGCGTTTCGACAAACCCATGGGTTACGCGGCGCGGTTCAGCGAACTGGAATCATCACGGCGGTCCGATGCCCATCACTACCAACCGCGCTTTGCCCAACTGCTGCACCACATATCCAAATTTTCGACACGAAAAATCCGCGATATCCGCACTTACAACCGGCGCGGCATTCAGCCGGTCTATATGAAAAACGGCGAGTATGCCGTGGTGAACAGCCAGCATCTCGGGCCGAAACATATTAATTATGACGGGTTGCAAAAGACGTCAGCCCACGCATTTTTCGCCTCTTCTGAAGCACACATCAAACTGGGCGATTTATTGATCTACACCACCGGTGCCTATATTGGCCGGACGAATGCCTATCTGAGTGACACACCGGCTTTCGCCAGCAACCATGTCAATATTCTCCGGCTAAACCCGGACATCGACCATGCCTATATGGCGCTGGTGTTCCAGTCGATCATTGGTCAATTTCAGACCCAGAAACATGCAAGAGGCAGCGCCCAGGCAGAGCTTTATCCGGCGGACATCGACAAATTCATCGTGCCATTGCTGCCACCAGATCGGCAAAAGGTCATCGGCAATCTTGTTCGTGAGAGTTTGGAAAAACAATGCGAGTCGATCCGGCTTCTCGACCGGGCCAAATCCCGCGTGGAACAACTCATCGAGGCGGCAGTCCAGAAATGAGCGGAAAGAAGCCCATCACCGGCAACCAGACCCTGCCTGTCAAGAGTGACTTTCTGCTCTACCAGACCGAAGACGGTCAGACTCGCATTGACGTGCGCCTTCAGGATGAAACAGTTTGGATGACCCAGGCCGGCATGGCCGCGCTTTATCAAACGACCCCGCAAAACATCACGCTGCACATGAAAGCCATTTACACGGAAGGGGAGTTGGAAGAGTCGGCAACCTGTAAGGAATACTTACAAGTTCAACAGGAGGGCACCCGTAGGGTCTCCCGCACCCGAAGGTTTTACAGCCTGCCCGCCATTATCGCTGTCGGCTATCGCGTCAAATCAAGCCGGGGCACTCAGTTTCGCCGGTGGGCAACGGAGCGCCTGAACGAATATCTGGTTAAGGGCTTCACGATGGACGATGAGCGCCTGAAGGTAGGCGTCAATATTGGGTCTGACTACTTTGACGAGATGCTGGAGAGGATCCGGGATATCCGATCCAGCGAGAAACGCTTTTACCAGAAGATTCGGGATATCTACAAGCTGGCGGCGGATTACGACCCCAAAGCCGAGGAAACGCTGGAGTTTTTCAGCATCGTACAAAACAAGCTGCACTTCGCAATATCCGGCAAGACCGCCGCTGAGTTGATCGCCGAACGGGCCGATGCCGCGAAGCCTAATATGGGTTTGACGTCCTGGAAAGGGGCCAAAGTCCGCAGAGGGGATGTCACCATTGCCAAGAATTATCTGAATGCCGATGAAATCGAATGGCTTAACCGGATTGTCACCATGTACCTGGATTATGCGGAAGATCAGGCCAAGCGGCATCGTCAGATCTTCATGCGGGACTGGCGGAAAAAGCTGGATGCTTTTCTGCAGTTCAACGAGCGGGACATCCTGACCAACGCCGGGAAAGTCAGCAAGGCGGTGGCGGATCAACTGGCCCTCGAACAATACGACATCTTTCATCAACACAGGCTGGCAACGGAAGCGAAAGTGGAAGCGCTTGCTGACGACGCCGAGTTGAAACGTTACCTGGAGAAGAAGAAATGAACCTATCCGGCGATGACAAGCGGCTCCTCGAAGAGCTCTGCGGGCAGCACAGCGTAAGCCATCAAAAAGTGCTGAAACTTCTGGAAACGGTTTACGAATACGAATTCAAAGACCGGCGGACCGGCGTCTATGACGCGCTACGGGAAATTCTCAAGTGCAAGCCGTCATAGGGGGAGGAGGAACCATCATGAGTAATGGAAATGATATTGAGCGGTTTGTAAAAAACCCAAGTCTATTGATCGAGCTGTGCCGCGAAGTCATTGATGAAATTGTGGAATCGCCCTGTGGTGCAGAGACGGCAGAGAAAGAGGCTCAGCTACGCATCATCGCCCGAACCATTGAGCGATTGGAACGGGCAAAGATATCGGTACCTGATGTTTTGCGCGCGGAAAAAACAAGACTTGCGGCGGCTATAGGAGTTCAATCGGAGACCGCTCTATCGCTCGGTGATCTTGCTGACGGTCTCGAGAAAATTGTTAAGGAATTGAAGATGCGTATTGATAGAGATGCGTCCCAAGGGTCTCCTCGAAGATTGCAAGGTCCACGCTCAACTTCGCCAAAAACGACCCCAGAGGTTCTTCGCAAGCACATCATACATGCACTAAAAAAACTCGGCAACCGCGCTCGTGTGGTTGATATTCTCGACGAGATGGAACGGCAGCTTACCGGCAAGCTGCTTCCCGGCGATTTAGAGGTACGTCATGACGGAAAAACGATTGTATGGAGAAACAATGCACAATGGGAGAGATTGCGCATGACCCGCGATGGTACTTTGCGTAGCGACTCCCCGAATGGCATTTGGGAGCTGAGTGAGGGACACCGATGAAATTCCGCAAATTGACCATCGAGAACTATAAATCCTTCCAGTTCGCGACGGAGATTCCGTTTCCCATTGGCGAGGACGGACGAAGCATCTTTCTGATTGGAGGCATGAATGGCGCGGGCAAGACCGCATTCATGGAAGCGATTAATTTCTGCCTCTACGGGGCCAAACCGGACGACATATACCGCAACATCAACCGCCGCGAGAAAGCCAAGGGCAACGCTAATGTCTCTTTTGAACTTATTATGGAGATGGATGACTTTTCGGAACTGGTCGTGAAGCGTTCCTGGACCGCAGGTTCGACCGGCGATCCAAAACCCCGCGACCTGACGGAACGCTTGGTCGTCGTGCGGGACGGCAAGCGTGTATCGGTGCAAAACCAGGAGATCTGGCAGGATTTCATCCGCTCGATGATTCCGCCGGGCATCACCCAGTTCTTCTTCTTTGACGGCGAGAAAATCCAGGCCATTGCCGCCGATGACCATTCAGAGGTCCGGCTCAAATCCTCCCTGGAGGCGGCCCTAGGCATCCAATATATCAATCGTCTTGCCGGCGACATCCTTTACATCAAGCAGGAAGAACGAAAGGGATTTGTCGAAATCTCTGACGAAGACCTGGAGTTCAAGCAGAGTGAGCTTAAGAAGGAGCGAAGCAAGCTGTCGCGCAAAAACCAGGAGCGGGATGGAGTCCGGGAGGAATTGACGGGTTTCAAATCACAGATGGAGGAGGCCAAAGAACGGTTTGCAGCGGCCTTTCAAGTGGCGCCTGAGTCGCGGGAAGCGATGCGTGAACAGGAAAAGAAACGCCTCCAGGCCGTCATGCGGCTTGCCCAGGTGGAGAGTGAAATCCGCGCCCTCTGCGAGAAGGCGCTGCCATTCGCGCTCACGGGCAAGATGTTTGAAGGCATTCGGCGACAAATCGAGACAGAACGGGAATCGGCCACCGGCGAGGCAATCAAGGAGCATGCGTCCGGCCTGGCCAAGCGTATCGTGCGGGTCGTCGAGGAACCGGAGCCAATCTATCGGGAAAAACTATCCGCCGAAAAGATGGCAGAACTTGAAAGGCGCATCTTCCGCCTACTCAAGGAAGGCGACGCAAAAGGGGCTGTAGCAAAAGTCCTGGACCTGTCCGAGCGGGATGCGGCCAGGGTTCTGAACAAGATGGAGGTTTTGGAAGCCAGTGATGTATTTCTCCTCAAGCCGCTCCTGGAGGAAAAACGTGAACTGATATCTCATATCCGGCAGCTTGAGGGATTGGGTAAGGCTGGCGCCATGACGGAATCGGAACGGGAATTGTTTGATCAGCTACAGGCCGAGATGGAGGGTTGCTCTACTCAGATTGGCCGTAAGACAGAGCAGTTGCGCTTGCTGGAAGAAGAAATTATCTCCCTTGAAAAGCGGATCAGCGAAATCGAGGTGGAAATCGAAAAACTCTACGAAAAACATCATATTTCAAAAGAGCGGGCTGATTTTATTCAGGAGTGCGATGCTATTGCTGGCGTCCTAAATCAATTCATCGTCCGCCTACGAAAAAACAAGGTCCATTTTCTACAGGAGAAGACATTCGATATGTATCGTCTCCTCTCCAGCCGCATTGGATTGATCAAGGACATCATCATTGATGACAAGACTTATGAGGTGAGGATAACCGATCGCAACGGACATGAGATCAAGAAATCAGGGCTCTCGGCTGGTGAAAAGGAGGTCTTCGCCGTTTCGCTGCTTTGGGGGCTGGCTCAAACGAGCCAACTCAAACTCCCGATTATCATTGATACGCCGTTGTCCCGTCTGGACAGCACACACCGGGATAATATTGTGATCAACTATTTTCCCAATGCGGGGGAACAGGTGGTGATCCTTTCAACCGATACGGAAATCGACAAGGATTATTATCGGGCGCTCAAAGCGCGCCTTAGCGGCGCCGGGAGTTTCGAATTTGATCAACGCCAGGAATTGACGACTTTTAGAGAAGGTTATTTTTGGGAGAAATAAACCATGGCCGACCGTCTTTACACATCGAACGATTCCGATGAAGTCCTCAGCGCTTTACGTTTTGAAACAAAGCTGGAAAAGGCGACTCTGGCCCGGATTGCCTTCGCCTTGTCTCTTGAGGAAGCAGGGGGGAACGTGCCGCAGAGCACGAGTTTCACCGGCGGAGAAATGAAACGTCCCACGTTTATCGGCGAGGATGAGGTGTTTATACGCACGCTGATTTCCCATGTTTACCGAAAGCGGGACATTACGGAGGATGAATTCTTCTCAAATCGTTCTATTGTCAAGAACCATATTGATAACGGGGCGGCGCTCTTGAGCCGCCTTTTCCAGGAATGTGGGCGCGATGCGGATACCCTTCTCCATCGTCTGCTGAACGACGTCGAATTCGGCGGTCGCCGTGAAGCAGCCGGCCGTGATCTGGACATTTTTATCGGCAGGACTCTTCTTCAACGCCATGAACTGACCATGGAACTCAATAATACGGCCAAGCATGCGAACTCTCATCTGGCCATCATGGGCAAACCCGGCGTCGGGAAAACACAATTTCTCCTGAAAATTTTGACGGATATTCGCATACAGTCCAATTTTCAGACCAATTTTATTTATTTCGATTACAAGGGCGATGTCGTTGACAATGGACGTTTCCTCGAAGTGGCAAAGGTCCATCCGTATCGCCTTTTGCAAAGCGGACAAAATCTTCCCATCAATCCGTTCATTCTCCCCGCCTACGATGAACAAACGATCAACGTGTCTGCCCGAGAGAAAGCGGAGAGCTTTGCGTCGATCAACAGCAAGTTGGGTGTGGTTCAAAAAGGCGCTTTGACCGAGGCCATCCGGGCCGCCTATGCGCAACGGGCTGGGTCTGCTGCACCTTATCCGGATTTTCATGATATTTACCAAATAGTTATAGCGATGTACGAAGAAGACAATAAAAAAGACGACAGCCTGATCGAGGTGCTTCGAGACTTGGCGGATTTTGATCTTT
>Ga0315283_10006961_pt1 | contig 10143 bp, 7 predicted proteins | sample YL17G09_0_MG_FD_204541 | JGI IMG/M metagenome (GOLD analysis project Ga0315283, IMG submission 204541) | Sediment microbial communities from Yellowstone Lake, YNP, Wyoming, USA - YL17G09_0 | ecosystem: Environmental > Aquatic > Freshwater > Lake > Sediment | place: USA: Wyoming | collected...
TGACCTTTCCAAAGAAGGAGGCGGAAAAAACTGACGTCTCGGTAATGGGCAATTGTGTTACTCCCACGATCAGCATAAAAGGGACGATATATGCCGCGGCCAGCCCGAAGCGGAAACCAATTTCAGCATCCTTTGTGTAACTTAATAGCGCACCCATCTGCGGGTTGATCTTTGAAACTATTAAAGGACTGACCTGCAATGGTAGGATATTTACCAGCCATGCAAACAGGAATGCGGGGATCAGCCAGAAAAACAAACCCAATAAACTGCTTTCAAAACGCGCGGTCAGCCAGCCCGCCGTCGCGCCAGCGATGGTACAAAAGACCAGCGCAACGCTCAGGCTGAGCCAGGGCAGGTAAGCATGTGATTGGCTCACTTTATATCCATCCCATCCCCATGCTGCGGCTGCAAAGGCAAACCCGCTAACCATGCCGTAGATCGCACCTGTTAATCGTTTTGATCTAATCACATCTGGTCGAGCTTCAATTCTTTTTATGGGCGTAGCTTTCAACGAACGCACTCCATCCCGGTCTGACGACCGGGTTTCCAAAACGGCATGGCGGCTTTGATGTATACCTGCAAAACGGCGGCGTTGGAAATTTTCTTCAAAGCGCCCGGTCCCACCAGCGCCGGCAGACTGCGCATCGCCGAGTTTGAAACCCCGACGCGATAGACAGAATTCGCTTAGACCGCCTTGTTAAAGCCGTTCCCCCCTGGAACCAAAGCGCCACCCACACCCGCGCCAATCCAAGAGGGAACAGGGTTAGTCTCAGCAGTGCGCCAGCACGCTGGGTAATTTAGGTTTTGCCGCGCATGCGTGGATCCAGCACGTCGCGCAGCGCGTCGCCAACCAGGTTCCATCCCATCACAAAGAGTACCAGGGTAATGCCCGGCCAGACAACGATATACCAGTAAGTGTTGAGGCTGGTGATCCAGTTGCGTGCGAAGGAGAGCACCTGACCCCAGTCCGCATATCCGACTTCCGTACCGATGCCCAGAAAGGACAGGGCGGCAAAGGAAAGCACCACATCTCCAATTGCAAGCGAAGCCAGCACCAGGGTGGGGAAGATGGCGTTGGGGATGATGTGGCGGAAGAGGATGCTGCTGTCTTTGACTCCTATCACCCGCGCAGCCATGATGTAATCACGTTCTTTAATGGAAAGAATGTCGCCCCGGATGATGCGCGCATAACCCATCCAGCCGAACGTGATCAGGGCGATGACGGCTGGGTAAAGGCTCTTCCCAATGCGAGGCGTGAGCACCGCCGCCAGGATCAAGGCAGCCAGAAGGAAAGGCAGAGTCATGAAGATATCCACCACGCGCATGATGGTGTTATCCACCGCGCCACCATAATAAGCCGAGATCGAACCGATGATGGTGCCGATTAGGAAGGTGGCAATGGTTACGATCAGGCCGGTCCGAAAAGCCGTGCGGGTGCCCCAGATGATGCCGTAAAAAACATCATACTGGCCCTGGGAGGTGCCCAGAATATGCACCCATTTGTCTGTGCCCGTGATGGTCTTCCACCAGAAAGGCAGGGGTGGGGGTTTCCGCTCCCACGCCGACATCATCGGGCGAGGCTCGGAACTGAATCCATCGCGCGGGATTTTATAAGGATCGTTAGGCGTGACCGGCGGGGCAATGAGCGGGGCAGCCAAAGCAATGATAACGAACAGCCCGATCAAAATAAAACCCATGATGGAGGCGGGTGTCTTGACCAGGCCAGTCACGATGCGATAGTTTTCCGGTCCTAGGAAACGCTCCAGCCTGCCAATCTCGCGAATGGCAATAGTCTCACGGATCAGAGTGTTATCGCCACTAGGGATATTAGTAGTCATAAACCATCTCCCTACGACAAGCGCACGCGCGGGTCAACCACCGCGTACAGCACGTCAATGACCAGATTGGATACAATCAGGATAAAGCCATTGAAAAGGGCAAAGCCCAGCACAGTGATGACGTCCAACTGGGCGGCCGCGTTCGCCGCCGCCTGGCCAATTCCCGGATAGTTGAATACCGTCTCGGTGATGACCACGCCGCCCAGCAAGCCAACCACCTGGAAGCCAGCCAGGGTCATAACCGGGATCATGGCGTTCGGCTGGGCATGTTTGAAGATGACATCATGCTCACGCAGGCCTTTTGCACGTGCGGTCGTCACATACTCCATGCGCAAGGTCTCAAGCATTGAGGAGCGAGTCACACGCACAAATGTCGCCCAACTGATATAAGAGAGAGTCAAGATTGGCATGAGCATGTGGCGCAAAGCATCCCAAAAGATGTCCAGCCGCCCGTTGAGCAAAGCGTCAAAAGTAAGCAGACGCGTATAGTGATGGAAACTATTTAAGTAAACCGCCTGGCTGGCCCAATCGCTAAGCCTGCCCGGCGGAAACCATCGCAGGTTGACATAAAAGAGCATCAGCATCAACAAACCGAACACAAAGGTGGGGAAAGAGGTGCCGATGATGCTGAAAATTCTGGCCGCCTGATCAATAAAACCATTTTGATGGACCGCGGCCTGCACCCCCAGCCAGATCCCGACCAGAAGCACCGGTGCGACCGCCCATATTGTAAGGTCAAGAGTGTTGGGGAAACGGGTGCTGATCAGATTAACGACCGGCTGGGAGGCGGTGCGTGAGTAACCGAAATCCCCAAAAAGAATCCCGCCCTTCCTCTGACCGTTAACCGTGTGGCCCACCAGCCAGCGCCAATATTGTTCATAGATGGGTTTATCGAGACCATATTGCTTGATAATACCCGCAATCGCATTATCATTTTTAGGAATATCTTTCACATATAGAGCTGAACGCTCAACCGGGCTGAGCACCTGCAGCATAAGGAAAATAAGTACGGTGACACCAAAGAGCAGTAAGGGGACAAGCAGCAAACGGCGAATGATGTACGTGGTCATTTTTCACCTCAAACGTTTTCTCGTTCGGAGTGAAGTGGATCGCGATCCACTTCACTCCGCAGGACAAAACCGATGGAGCGTGCGGGGGCCCAGAGTACGGACCCCCGCACCTTACATACCGAAGGAACGGATCAGCGGCTTACTTGATACCGAAGTTGTAGATGATCACGTTCATGGTGAGGGCCGGGCGGCCAATGTACAGGCGCAACGGCAGTGTCGCATCCACTACCGTACAGGGCTTGTAAGCACCGGCAGCCATGTCATACTCGCAACGTTCGCCGACCAGGGCGTCCGCCTGAGAGCGATTCTCAACCGGAACGGGCGTCATATCGGCGTCACCGGTCTGCAGCATGGCAAAGCGGGTGCCCCATTCATTTACGTACGAGAGGACAACGCGCTCCAACTGGGCAGGCGTTTGCCAGTAATCATCGAAGCGGGCCATAACGAGTTCGGTGCCGGGCGTCCAATGGTCCAGTTTGAAAGCACCGGTACCGTTTTCGATGGCGGTAAAGGGATCATCCGCGGAGGTCATGGCATAGAAATTCTGCCAGGTATCGCATGAGCCATCCCAACCGCCGTTATCTGCGACCCACTTCTGCTCCATGACGGAGCCCCAGGTCTGGGCGATGGTGGGCAGGAACGGACCCCACGGCTGCGCCAGGGTCATGGTGACGGTGCCAGCAGCATCGTCGGCCACAATGGCAGACTTGGCTTTTTCACAGGCAGCCACGAGGGCGGCCGGATCGAAGGCGGACATTAGTTCGCGGTCATCATAGACACTGCCTGCGGGATCAACTACTGCGGCGATGTCATCCACACCCACACCAAAGAACGGCTCGGTCAGCAGCCACTGCGGGGAGGCAGTGCCACCCTGAAGCAGACCGCGCTGGAACGAGAAGGCGACATCGGAGGGGGTCATGACGTTCCCGCTATGGAACTTCACACCCGGGCGGATGTGGAAGGTCCAAGTCTTGCCGTCGGCGGAGGTTTCGTAGGAGTCAGCCAACTGGGGCACGAACTTGTCGGTGGCCTCGCCATCGTAGAACACCAGCGTCTCGTAGGTGTTCTGGATGATCTCACCGCTGGCGGTATCGTACGCCAGGGCCGGGTCCAGGGTATCAATTTCGCCGAAGGTTGGCATATAGAAGGTCGTTGGGTCAGGGGCGGCGGAGGTCTTGGACATCGGATAGTAATACAGATTCGAGAACAGCGGGTTGGTGACATAGCCATTAACCCATTTCTGGATGAAGCCATGGCTGGTAGCGAGCGTCAACGGCAGACCAGGGTTGGTATCATAGTATAACTGGTTGGCCTGGAAGTAGATCTCTGAGCGCTTGGCGGGGTCGGTCTCGCCAACACCAGCATCCAGCAGAGCTTTAAACTGGGCTTTCAGGTCAGCCGACATATTCTGGCGGCCGCCATAAGCGCCGGTGGTGTAGGGCTGGTACCAGTTGTGCGGGTCGTGGATGTCTTCCTGCCAGCCAGCGGTCATGATCGGGATTTGCCCGGCGCGCTGGGCAGCCAGGTAAGCCGGCCATGGGAGACCGAGGATTTCAACCGAAAACAGTTCGTTGACAGATGAAAGGTTGGAGGCCAGGATTTCAGAGATTACCTGACGGGTGGTATTGCCCTGGTTGTACAACATCTGGATGCGGAAACCTGTCGTCCAAACGTCGCCTTCGGGATCGTCGCCAGCGGGAATGCCGTCATGGTCGAGGTCGGCCAGTTTGAACTCAGCCGCGGACTTCTCGAGATCGAAGGTGTAGTGAGGCGCATTGGGATCATAACCGGGCATGCCGGGCAGGGGCAGTTCGAGCGACTGAACGGCTTCGCCCTTGTAGACGTCAGTGATGAAGGTGTCAAAGTCAAAGGCATAGCTGAACCCCTTGCGGATATGTTCATCTGCATAGAAGTCACCGGGGACACCATTGCCATCAAGCATACCAGAGCCAACGTACGGGCTCGACGGACCAGCAGGAACAGGAACCTCGGTAGCAGGCGGCTCGGTTGGAGCAATTTGTGTCACGCCTGGAACTTCAGTCGGCTTAGGACCGCAAGCGGTGAGCAACATGCTGGCGACCATCAAAAGGCTTGCAACAACTAATAACTTACGCATTATCTTCTCCTCTCAAATAGGGTGCTGTTGATACGATATGGAAACACTTCGGTTTTGCAGTCAGATGCATTTTGTTGAGCCATCGCCTCCTTATCAGAAATTTAGATTTTTACCATGTGACATGCAACAAAGTGGTCACGGGTAATTTCACGAAATTCAGGACGCTGTTCCTCACAGATTTTTTCAGCCAGCCAGCAGCGGGTACGGAAGCGGCAACCTGAGGGTGGGTTCGCCGGCGAGGGCACATCCCCTTCCAGGACCCTGCGTTGGCGCCTGGCATCGGATACCGGATCGGGAATTGGAACCGCAGAAAGCAATGCCTGGGTGTAAGGATGCAAAGGATTACTGTAAAGATCAACCCGGTCGGCAATCTCAACGATAATTCCCAGGTACATGACAGCCACCCGGTCACTGATGTGACGCACCATGGATAGATCATGAGCGATGAACAAGTAAGTTAAGTTGAACTCTTTCTGTAAGTCCTCGAGTAAATTAACGACCTGGGCCTGGATGGATACATCCAGGGCCGAAATTGGTTCATCACAAACAATCAGAGATGGCTGCAATGACAGAGCACGCGCCACACCAATACGCTGACGCTGCCCGCCGGAGAATTCGTGTGGATAACGGTTGGCAAACGCCGGATTCAGCTTGACCACTTCGAGCAAGTGTTCCACCTTTTCCTGGATCTCTTTTCCGCTGGCTAAACCGTGAACGGCCAAAGGTTCACCAACAATGTCCATGACGGTCATGCGCGGATTCAGGCTGGCATAGGGGTCCTGGAAAATCATTTGCATTTCCCGGCGCATATAGCGCATTTCTTCGCGCTTGAGCGTGGTCAGATCTGTACCATTAAAAAAGACGTGTCCGGCTGTCGGCTTATAGAGCTGCAAAATCGTACGCCCGGTGGTTGTTTTTCCACAACCCGACTCACCCACCAAGCCCAAGGTCTCGCCACGCTTGATATCAAACGACACGCCGTCAACTGCGTGGACTACACCAACTTTCTGGCGGAACACGCCCCGGTAAATTGGGAAGTGCATGAAGAGGTCTTCCACGTGCAGCAAAACATCTTTATTATTACTGCTCATGAGCGACTTCTTCCAGTCTGGGTATCAACCCAGCAAGCTGCACGATGTCCGGGTCCAATTTCCTCCAGGAAAGGATTCTCTTTCCAGCAGTGTTCCAACGCCCACTTGCAGCGAGGCGCAAACGGGCACATATTCGGCTTCTCATACAATATCGGGGGCAAACCCTCAATGGAAAACAATCGCTGGTGAGTCTTGCTATCCAGGCGTGGCAAACTGCCGAGCAGACCAATCGTGTAAGGATGTTGAGGATGAGCATATAGGTCTTCGACAAGCGCTTCCTCAATCAGGTAGCCGCCATACATCACAGACACGCGCCGTGCCAAGCCGGCAATCACACCCAGATCATGGGTGATCCAGATGATTGCCATCCCCAGTTCATCGCGCAATCGCTTGACCAACTCAATAATCTGAGCCTGGATGGTTACGTCCAAAGCTGTAGTTGGTTCATCGGCAATGAGAATCTGCGGATCGCAGGACAATGCCATGGCAATCATCACACGCTGGCGCATCCCGCCTGAAAACTGATGAGGAAAATCCGGTAAACGATCCTTTGCATTCGGGATTCCCACCTTTTCAAGCAACTCGGCGGAGCGCACTCTGGCCTGCTTCCTGGTCATGCCTAAATGGAGCATTAATGGTTCCTCCATCTGGGTACCGATTGTCAAGACCGGGTTTAAAGAAGTCATCGGGTCTTGAAAAATCATGGCCATCCGACCGCCGCGCACATGGCGGATTTCTTCATTGGTCATCTGGAGCAGGTCCTGCCCCAAAAAGAATGCTTTCCCCATCGTAATCTTTCCGGGTGGCGAGGCGATCAGGCGAAGGACGGAGAGCATAGTCACGGTCTTACCACATCCGCTTTCCCCCACCAAACCCAGCGTTTCCCCTTCCTTCAGCCCGAATGAGACGCCATTGACTGCATGAACGATCCCTTCCGGGGTCTTGAATTGTGTTTCGAGCCCTTGAACATCAAGGAGAAGATCGGGCATCAACGTAATCCTTTACTGAAGTGAATTTGTCGATTTAATCATACTTTATAAAAAATGGGTAGAGAGAATTATACTCGATTTTGTATTAGCGTCAACTTTGTTCAGGATTCGTGTTTGTTCAGGATTCGGGTCAAAGCATTCAAAATGGATGACAAGCGGTAAGTAGTTTACTTCATCACTTTGCATGCAGGATGAGTTTTCCGTCGGTCGTTTGTTCGACCCGGAGCGTTCTTAGCGGCGCGAGGGCGGGACCCTTTAATGGGTAACCGTTCGTGTTGAAGCGTGATCCGTGGCAGGGACAGGCGAATCCATCGAATTGAACCTCGACGGTGCAACCAAGGTGGGTGCAAACCAGGCTCAATGCTGTGAACCCGGTATCGCTATGGATGAGGACCGCCGGGACTTCGGGGAAGGTTGTCGATGAGTGCAGACGGAAATTTTCTGCCAGCCCGAGGTCGAACTCGGTCGGCTGGGGCGGTTCGGTCTTGTAGCTCAAGAAGCGGACCAAGCCTCCCAGTCCCAGCAGCCCGCAAAATGCCAGGAGGCTGTTAAGGGTCAGTTTAAGAAAGTCGCGTCGCGAGATGGATGGTTTATTCATTTCAAAACTCTTTTTTTATTGTTCTATTGGAATTGCCATGGTGATGGGGTAATTCGAGGGTGTTGGACGGACTTCCTCCGTCCAACACCCCTTATCTTTCCGTCCATCACAAAAATTCCCAATGGCCCTTACTCATCAGGATGCCGGAAGGATGGCCCAGATGGTCAGGCTAACGAGGAGCAGGGTGAGAACGATGATGAGAATCTGCACCACACGCCCCCCCTTCGGGAACCAGCGGCCCAATTCTGAGTCGGAAGGTTTCGGGAAAATGTAGGGGATGAGAATCAGGATTGCCAGGACGATCAACGGAACCACGACACCCAGGATGAAAGGGTCACCCAATTTGAGCATCTGTTGTACCCATAAGAGGAACCAGGGTGCACGGGCGTTGGTAAGGTCAGCCACGGCGCCGGTCAGGGGAGGCGTAATCGGCGCAGGCCAGAAGATAGACAGGAACACCAGGACGAATGCGGCGATTGTCATCAGCAACATCTCGCGGCGCACTAGTTCGAAGCGTGAGATACGTTCGTTGCTCTGCCGGAGCGCCGGAGGCGGAACAGCAATGCCGCCATCCCGGCGGATGCGGAAGATATGCCAGATGACGGCGATAATCATTGCCAGCGTCAGGCCAAAAGTGTGCCAGGAGTAGAAACGAATCAATGCAGCAGAGCCGAGTTGTACACCGCCGATCGCAAACTCATACAGCTGGTTTCCGAAGCCCGGAATTGTCTTAATGAGATTGGTCCCTACCACCAGGGCCCAGCTTGTCCCTTGGTCCCAGCGCAGGATATATCCAGTGAAATCCAGGGCCAGGGTCAGCATTAGCAAAGTCAGCCCGAGCAAATAGTTGAAGCGGCGGGGTTGCTTATAAGCGCCGGTCATTGCGATGCGTAGCAAATGGATAAAAAGCACGACGACGAGCGCTTGTGCGCCCCAGTAATGCAGATTGCGGATCAATCCGCCGTATGGTACAAAATGGGCAATAGTTTGTATCGAGATCGTTGCCTGATCCGATAAAGGGACGTAATAGAACATCTCCAGAACACCCGTCACCAGGAGTACCAGACACAGAAACACTGCCAATCCGCCGGTTCCGAGAGTGTAACGCCAGCGCGCCTGCGGGGCAGGTACCGTGGGCGGGTGCAGGTGATGAAGGAAGTTTGGTCGTGCGTGGTCCGGAGCTGGCACATCCAGTGAGGCTGCCTCACCGTAAAGGGCGCTTGCAGCTTTACGTTTGGCGGTTGTTTGCAGGATCATCACAAAAGCAACCAACACGAGGAGCGCGGCCAGGACAAGTTCTCCGGTCTGGTCATTCTGGCTGGCAGTGACGAGGTGATGAACTGGAATGGCCGAGGCGTCGGTAGCATCCAGCACAATCCCCTGCGGCAGAGATCCATTCAACTTGAGAATGTAAGTTGTAACAGCCCAGGCTTTTTCCGATGTGAGCGATCCGGGTTTCCACCAAGGCATGGTAACGACAATGTAATCATAGAGTTCCTGGGCGGTGTTAAAACGAGCCAGCGTCCCGGGTCCCGTCACAGCCGGAGGCAGGCGATCGCGTGGAATGGAAAACCCTTGCTCAGGATGATTGGGGGCATGGCACTTGGATGTCCAGCAATTCTGGTCCTGGCCGAAGACCGCGCGCCATTCGTTGGTAAGACCTTCTCCGCGATCACCATGGCAGGCCATACATATACCCCAGTAAACCAGAGCGCCCTGGTCAAGTTGTGTTGGGTTCTGAGATGCGATCAAGGTTGGCTTGGCCAGTCGGGCCTCATAAGAGGCTGACGTTGGGGGCACCAATGTCGAGGTGGCCTGGGGAGAAGTAGATGTTTCAATAACACCGTATGACCACCAACCGACCAGAAGGAGCATTCCGGTCAGGCAAGCGAAAAACAGGCCGCGTGCCAGGCCTGATTGGGAGGTTGATGACTTTGGAGAGGGTAGTAACGGGGTTTTCATTTGCGGTGGATATTACCTAAAAACTTTACTGTAAGACGAGTGGAATTATATACCGAAGAAGACCATCCATTTTGTCAAGCTAAAATGTTAAAATGTTAAAGCCCCTCTTTTAACCATGCTATGACAACCGGCCATATCATGGCTGACAACCCGCTCCATAGTCAAAAGCCTCTATATTCCATAGACTGCCGAGGGCAGTCGGGTCAAGTGAGAAATGACACAGGTCAGCACGCACAGCGGCCGTATTAACCCGCCAGTAGAGCGGGATGACCGGCAAATCGTTTGCGAAAATGGACTGGGCCTGGGTGTACGCCAAAACATGCGCTGGGTCATCCGGAAGGGATTGTTGAGACGCCAGACAGGCCGCCTCAAAGGCTGGATTACTGTATCCGCTGACGTTTGTGCCCACCCAATTATTTGCAGCATTCGGGATCTCGGAAGCGGTGTACCAGTCACAGGGTGGCTCATTCCCCGTACTA
>Ga0315283_10006962_pt1 | contig 10142 bp, 7 predicted proteins | sample YL17G09_0_MG_FD_204541 | JGI IMG/M metagenome (GOLD analysis project Ga0315283, IMG submission 204541) | Sediment microbial communities from Yellowstone Lake, YNP, Wyoming, USA - YL17G09_0 | ecosystem: Environmental > Aquatic > Freshwater > Lake > Sediment | place: USA: Wyoming | collected...
ACATCCGAGCGCGGCGCCGCTGAGGTCCCAGAAGTAGATCCGACGCACGTGGTGTGCCTCGACGACGATCAGTGGTGCCAACAGGAGCCCGAGCGCGAAGAACACCGCGGTGAGCGACAGTGAAAGAACCACCAGCCGGGTCACCTCACCGGCGGCAGCGCGCGCCCCGCCCGCCCAGATGAGGTTGGTGTCGGTGCTCAACCGGGCGACGATCGCGTACGAGATCACGCCCACCACGCCGGCAGCGGGGGCACCGCGGTAGACGAGGTCGACGATGTCGGTGCGCCGCAGCCGGCGCGACAACGCGGTGAACGCGCTCGATGCCCCCAGGCCCAACAGGGCCAGCCCGATGACGAAGTACGTGTAGTAGTAGAAGAGCTTGAAGGAGATGACGCGCGTGTAGCCGATCTCCAGCGACAGCCCGACGAAGCCGACGATGAACGCGGTGGACAGGCGCAGCAGAAGCCCGCGCCGCGATGAGGTCATGGACGTACTTCTAGCTGATGGGAGGCTCAGCGGTACCGCACCAGTCCCTGGTCGATCACGACGCGGTCGCCCGCAGAAGTGGAGAACAGCGCCTCACCGTCGCCCGAGCGCCACATCGAAACGGTGAGTGCCTCGCCGGGCAGGACCGGCGATGCGAACCGGGCCTCGATGTGCTCGAAGCGCGCCGACTCGCCCCCGCACAGGGTGTGCAGCAGCGCCCGACCGGTGAAGCCGTAGCTGCACAGGCCGTGGAGGATGGGACGATCGAAGCCGCCCATCGCCGCGAAGGACGGGTCGCTGTGCAGCGGGTTGCGGTCGCCCGACAGGCGGTAGATCAGCGCCTGGTCGGGTGAGGTCTGGTAGGTCACCTGGTGATCGGGTGCGCGATCGGGCGCCACGTTGACCGGGCCGCTCGGTCCGCGGTCGCCGCCCCAGCCGCCCTCGCCGCGGATGAAGGCTGACGACACGTTGGTGAACATCGGTTGGCCGTCGGTGTTGTCGGTGGCCACCGTCTCGCTGACCACCACCGCTGCCTTGCCCTTGTCGTGGATGGCCGTGATGCGGCCTTTCATCGTGACCGAACCGTTGACGGGCAGTGGCTTGTGCAGCGTGATCGCCTGCTGACCGTGCACGAGCATCGCGGGATTGAACGTGCCGATGTTGCGCATCGCCGAGCCGGCGCCCCAGCCCACGACGACGGCGAACGTGGGGAACACCTGCTGGTCGACACCGCTGGTGTTCTCGGTGGTGTAGGGCAGCTCGTTCGTGCCGGCTCCGATGCCGACCGCGTACAGCAGTGCGTCCTTGCTGTTCCAACTCGTCTCGTACGGCTCGCTCTCACTGCCGACGGCATCCGGATTCAACGGCATGGTGTCTCCCTCTCTCGCATCGGCCTCTCGTGCGTAGGCCTCTCGTTCGCAGGGCAGGTGCCTCGCGATCCTGCATCGATGGGCTGCATCGATGGGAGAGTGTCTACTCCGCCGGCGTTGCCGAAGTCGCCACGGACACGTCGATGACAGCAACGAACGGGTCGAAGCTGCGGATCGCGTGGCGGGCGCGGTCGGCCACCGCCGACAGCTGTGGCGCGGTGGTGTAGGTGGCAGGCACCCGCAGGGTGACGTGGATACGGCTCGGCTGCCGATGCACCTCCACGTCGGTTTCGATGTCGCCGAGTTCGTGCCTCACGGCTGCCGCATAGGCCGCCTCCACCTTGCGCGTGGCCAGCGCACCGGCCACCACCACGCTGGGCATCTCGTCATCGACGATCGCAGGATCCACCTCCACGATCGGCACCCTGCGCTGGCTTGCGCACACCGAGCCCATCTCGTTGAGCGAGTGGCGGTCATCGGGTGTACGGGCCACGATCGCCAGATCGACGTGCGAGTGCAGCGGGCACTCCACGTGATCGGCCACCCCGCGGCACGGGCCGCCGAACTCGTCGTTGCAGGAGAGCACTTCGTGGCCCTCGTCGACGAGATGCTGGTGGATGGGGGTCGCGCTTCCCGGGTCCGATTCGATGAGCAGGAGTTTCATGGGGCCCATCTCACTGGATCCGGCCAGGTCGCAGGTAGGGCCGAAGGTCCCGAGGACCCAAGAGCCCCGAGAGCCCTCAGCCGGCGGGGGCGGACACTCTGTGTGAGCTCACAAACCGTCCGGATGCTCTGTGCGCTGACACAGAGTGTGGAGGTGGGCGACCAGATCGGCGAGCGGCACATCGGTGCGCTCGCCGGTGCGGCGGTCCTTCACCTCCACCATCCCGTCCACGAGGCCGCGGCCCACCACCACCACGGTGGGCACGCCGACGAGTTCGGCGTCGTTGAACTTCACGCCGGGCGACACGCCGATACGGTCGTCGAGCAGCACGCGCAGGCCGGCGGCCTCGCACTCGGCGGCAAGCGCCTCGGCAGCCGGCAGCTGCGGATCGGTGATCTTGCCGGTGGCCACGATGTGCACGTCGGCCGGGGCGATCTCGCGCGGCCAGATGAGGCCCTTGTCGTCGCAGTTCAGCTCGGCGATCGCGCCGAGCGCACGCGACACCCCGATTCCGTACGATCCCATCGTGACGACCTGGGTCTTGCCGTTCTGGTCGAGCACGGTGAGGCCGAGTGCCTGCGCGTACTTGCGGCCGAGTTGGAAGATGTGACCGAGCTCGATGCCGCGCGCGATCTCGAGCGGTGAGCCGCATGCGGGGCACACATCGCCTTCGCGCACCTCGGCGGCGTCGATGATGCCGTCTGCTTCGAAGTCGCGGCCGAACGTGAGGTCGATGACGTGGTTTCCGGGTGAGTTGGCGCCGGTGACCCAGCGGCTGCCCTCGACGATGCGCGGGTCGACCAGGAATCGCACACCTGCAGCCTTCTCGGCCCCCAGCGCCTCGGGGCCGATGTACCCCTTCACGAGGAGGGGGTTCTTGGCGAAGTCGTCCTCGGTGAACGGCTCGGGCTCGGCGGGCGAGAGCTGTGCCTCGAGGCGCTTCATGTCGATCTCGCGATCGCCGGGCACGCCGACGGCCAGCACCGACGTGGTGCCATCGGGGTGCCGCAGCTTGACGATCACGTTCTTCAGCGTGTCGCCGGCGTCCCAGGCGCGATCGCTGCGCCGCAGGTCGGCGCGCTCGTTGAGCAGGTCGACCAGTGTTTGGATGGTGGGCGTGCCGGGGGTATCGACCACCCGGGAGGCCGGCGCATCGGTGAGCGGCAGGGGCGGGGGCACCGCCACCTGCACGGCCTCGGTGTTGGCCGCGTACTCGCACGACGTGCAGCGCACGAACGTGTCCTCACCCACGTCCAGCGGCGCCAGGAACTCCTCGCTGGCGGAGCCGCCCATGGCCCCCGACATGGCCGAGACGATGACGTAGGGCAGGCCGAGACGCTCGAACGTGCGCTGATAGGCCGCACGATGGATGTCGTAGCTGCGCTGCAGGCCCTCATCGTCGATGTCGAAGCTGTACGAGTCCTTCATCACGAATTCGCGACCGCGCAACAGGCCTGCACGCGGGCGGGCTTCGTCGCGGTACTTCGTCTGGATCTGGTAGATCACGAGCGGCAGGTCCTTGTAGCTGCTGTACAGGTCTTTCACCAGCAGCGTGAACATCTCCTCGTGGGTGGGAGCCAGCAGCATGTCGGCGCCGCGTCGGTCCTTCAGGCGGAACAGGTTGTCGCCGTAATCGGTCCAGCGCCCGGTGAGCTCGTACGGCTCGCGGGGCAGCAGGGCAGGGAAGTGCACCTCCTGGAACCCCGCGCGATCCATCTCTTCGCGGATCACCCGCTCGACGTTGCGGAAGACGATCCAGCCGAGGGGGAGCCAGGTGAACGCACCAGGTGCGGCGCGACGGATGTAGCCGGCCCGCACCAGCAGGCGATGGCTGGCGACTTCTGCATCGGCGGGGTCCTCACGCAGGGTACGGAGGAACAACGTCGACATTCGCAGCACGGGAGCCACCCTTCGGGAGAGAGAACGGGGGAGAGAGACCAGTCGGCGGCGAACACTACTCGGCGGCCGATATACTCGACCGGTCCTTTGAAGTTCGACGAACCGAAGGCGTGGGCCCCTCGGGTCCACGCCTTCTTCAATGAAATGGCCCGGTTTGCCGGGTCCGATGTACGAAACCGAGTCACGACAGGAGGTGGAGATGAGCGACAACGCCACGTTGGCACGCGTGAACAGCCTGGTCGCGCCCATCATCGCCGACCTCAAGCTCGATCTCTACGACGTCGAGTTCCGCGGCGGCACGCTGCGCATCACCATCGACACTCCTGCCGGTTCGCCGGGCGGAGTCGATCTGGAGGCCATCGCGCTCGCCACCCGGCTGATCTCACGCGAATTCGACCATCACGATCCGGTGCCCGGTCACTACACCCTCGAGATCACCAGCCCCGGTCTCGAGCGCCAGCTGCGGTTGCCGGTGCATTTCCAGCGGGAGATCGGCAAGACGGTGGCCATCCGGCTGCGCGACATCGGCCACGCGGGCGAGCGGCGCATCCAGGGCGTCCTCACCGCTGCGACCGATACCGAAGCAACCATCCGTCTCGACGACGCACAGCTCACCGAGCGGGTCGTCACATACGACCACATCGACCGGGCGCGCACCGTGTTCGAGTGGGGTCCCGCCCCCAAGCCCGGTAAGGCCCCGGTGAAACCCAAGACGACGAAGCCGGCCAAGTCTGTCGCGGAGCCGACGACGAGCCCGCTACTGGAGGAGAAGGCATCATGAGCAGTCTCGACATGTCCGAAGCCATCAAAATGCTGGCCAACGAGAAGAACATCTCCGTCGACGCGCTGCTGCACGTGCTGGCCGACGCGCTGGTGGTGGCCTACAAGCGACGCCCCGGAGCAGCCGACGAGGTGGAGGTGTCGGTCGATCCCGACACCATGGACATCACGTTCACCGCCTACGACCTCGACGAAGACGGCAACTGGGTCAACGAGCGCGACGACACACCGCGCAAGGACGAGATGGGCCGCATCGCTGCGCAGACGTTCCGCCAGGTGATGGGTCAGAAGATCCGCGAGGCCGAGCGCGACCGCAAGTTCGAGGAGTACGCCAACCGCGAGGGCGACATCGTCACCGGCATCATCCAGCAGACCGATCAGCGCTACACCCTGCTCGATCTCGGCCGTGTCGAGAGTCTGCTTCCGCAGGCCGAGCAGGTGCCGTTCGAGCGCCCCGTGCCTGGCGAACGGGTGAAGGCCTACATCGTCGAGGTGCGCAAGACGGCCAAGGGCCCGCAGATCGTGGTCAGCCGCACGCACCCGGGTCTGATCAAGCGACTGTTCGAGCTCGAGGTGCCCGAGATCGCCGACGGCATCGTCGAGATCAAGGCCTGTGCGCGCGAGCCAGGCCATCGCACCAAGATCGCCGTGTGGAGCAACGATCACAACGTGGATCCGGTCGGTGCCTGCGTGGGCGCCCGCGGTGGTCGCGTGCGCATGGTGGTCAACGAGCTGCGCGGCGAGAAGATCGACATCGTTCCCTTCAGCGAAGACCTCGCCGACTTCGTGGCCAAGGCGCTCTCACCCGCCAAGGTGAAAGAGGTCTTCATCAGCGACGATGGCACGCAGGCCGACGTCGTCGTGCCCGATCATCAGCTCAGCCTGGCCATCGGCAAGGAGGGCCAGAACGCCCGCCTCGCCGCCCGCCTCACCGGAGTTCGCATCGACATCCGTGGCGAGACCCAGCAACTGCAGGGACCCGACGACGAGCTCGAGGGCGACTACGAAGAGGGCGAATGGGTGCAGAACACCGAGTCGGGCGAGATGGAGTGGCATGCCGCCGACGGCACCGTCGTCACCCAGAACGAGTGGAACCAGCAGGCCGCGCAGGCCGAGGCCGGCACCACCGAGACCGAAGCAGGTGGTGACAACGCCTGACACATCGATCGTCCGCATGCCGGCCACCCGTACCCCGCATCGCACCTGCATCGGCTGCCGTCGCAGCCTCACGCAAGACCGCATGGTGCGCTGTGCCATCGGCCCTCGCAGTGCGTGCGTCAGCCGCACTGCGCCTGGCCGTGGAGCCTGGTTGTGCTCTACCGAGTGCTTCCAGGTCGCAACCCGTCGACGGGCGTTCGATCGGGCGTGGAAGCGCTCGGTCGATGCCGACACGCTCGCCGCGTTGCGGATCGCGTTCGAAGGCGTTATCACCAACATGAAAGACTTATCGGCTGTCGAAGTTCGCTTCGATTCGCCGGTGCCAACGAAAGGCTGAACGGGTTTTGCCGAAGAACATGCGCGTGCACGAGCTCGCCAAAGAGCTCGGAATGACGAATGCGGAGATGATGTCGCTCTGCGAAACGATGGGCGTTGGTGTGAAGAGCCATTCCTCCACCCTCATCGAGGCGCAGGCAGATCGTCTCCGTCGTCGCGCGGACCGCGACGGCCTCACCCGGCCCGAGCAGCCCGAAGAGCCGAAGCCGATCAAGAAGACCGCCGCCAAGAAGGCTGCCGCGACTGCGACCGAACCGGGTGCTGCGGGCGGCGAGGGCGACCAGCCCGCTCCGGTCAAGAAGGCTGCCCCCAAGAAGGCCGCTGCCAAGAAGGTTGCTGCGCCCGACGCCGCTGCGGTCGTCGAGCCAGTCGCTGTGCCGGTGGTCGAGCCAGTCGTCGAGCCAGTCGCCGCGCCAGTCGTCGAGCCGGCTCCCGTGCCAGTCACGGTGCCGGCTCCCGTCGCCGCCGACGTGCCGCCTGCGGTGACCGAGCCCGATGCACCCCTGGTCGTCGCGACGTCCGAGTCCGCTGTGCCCCTGGTCGCCGCCACGCCCGAGGTGGCCCCTGCCGAAGTCGACGAGCCGCGCCGCATCGTCAGCAGTCGGGTCGTGCACAGCGAGACGCCGCGTCCAGCGGCTCCGCCGGTCGCCGCCAGACCCGTGATGCCCCCGACCCCGCCGCGCCCCGCAGTCGCTGACGCAGTCGGCGCACCGCCGGCCCGCCCCGCCGGCCCGCCTCCGGGCCGCCCGAGTGCTCCCTCTGGCCGCCCGATCCCGCCACCCCCTGGAGTCCGGCCGATGTCGGCATCCGGGAAGCCCATCCCGCCGCCGCCCGGTGGCTTGCGTCCCCCTGTTCGTACGGGTGCGCCCGGCGCCGCCGGTCCGCGCCCCGGTGGTGGCTTCAGCGCCCGTCCTGCTGGTCCCGGTGGTCCGCGTCCGACAGGTGGGCCAGGTGGTCCCGGTGGGCCCGGTGGTCCCCGACCGGCAGGTGGCCCTGGCGGCGCCCGTCCGGGTGGTTTCGGCGGTCCGCGCCCCGGTGGTGGCTTCGGCGCCCCGCGGCCCGGCCCCGGTGGGCCTGGTGGCCCCGGTGCCGGTGGTGGCCCCGGCGGCCAGCGTCCAGGTGGTCCGCGGCCCAACGGGCAGCGGCGAGCGCCGCGCAAGAAGAGCCGTGCTCGTCGCCGTCGCGACTTCGACGAGATGCAGCCGAACTACAACAGCAACTACTCGGCCAGCAACGCACCGGTGCCCGATGGCACCATCGTCGTCGAGCGCGGTGTCTCGGCGCAGGAGTTCGCACCGAAACTGAATCGCACGGCCGCCGACGTCATTCGATTCCTCATGCAGAACGGCGAGATGGTCACCGCCACGATGACCCTCACCGACGAGCAGATGGAGCTGTTCGCGCTCGAGCTGGGCGCCGACCTGCTGCTGGTCGAGCCCGGTCAGCAAGAAGAGCTCGAGTTGCAGGCGATGTTCGACGACAGCGACGACGATGACGAGACCTTGCAGATGCCTCGGGCCCCCGTCATCACGGTCATGGGCCACGTCGACCACGGCAAGACCACGCTGCTCGACAAGATCCGACATGCCAACGTCGTGGCCGGTGAAGCCGGCGGTATCACCCAGCACATCGGCGCCTACATGGTCGACGTCGATGGTCGCCAGATCACCTTCCTCGACACCCCTGGCCACGCGGCGTTCACCAAGATGCGTGCTCGCGGTGCGCAGGTCACCGACATCGTCGTGCTGATGGTCGCTGCCGACGACGGCGTGATGCCGCAGACCATCGAGGCGATCAACCACGCCCGGGCAGCAGATGTGCCGATCGTGGTGGCGCTCAACAAGATCGACAAGGAGAACGCCGACCCACAGCGCGTGCTGGCGCAACTGGCCGAGCACGAGCTGGTGCCCGAGTCGTGGGGTGGCGACACCATCGTCGTCGAGATGTCGGCACAGCAGGATCTCGGCATCGACGACCTCCTCGAACAGCTCGCCGCCGTGGCCGAGGTGGAGGAGCTCACCGCCAATCCCACGGGCCGCGCCAAGGGCGTTGTGCTCGAGGCCAACCTCGACACCGGTCGTGGTCCAGTGGCCACCATTCTGGTCGACAAGGGCACGCTCAAGGTTGGCGACCCCATCGTCGCCGGCGGTGCCTGGGGTCGGGTCCGCGCCATGATCAACGATCAGGGCAAACAGGTGAAAGAGGCCGGTCCATCGACACCGGTGCAGGTGCTCGGGCTGCAGAGCGTTCCCAACGCCGGCGACGAGTTCCGCGCAGCGGCCGACGAGAAGACCGCACGCACCGTCGGTGAGGCTCGCGAGCAGCGCTACCGCTTGAAGGCCCAGCGCGGCGATGCCCGCGTGCAGAAGGGCGTCAAGCTCGAAGACATCTTCAGCCAGATCCAGGCCGGCGAAGTCGCGACGCTCAACCTCGTGTTGAAAGCAGACGTACAGGGGTCGCTCGAGGCAGTGACCGAGTCGCTGCGACGTCTCGAACGCGATGAGGTCAAGCTGGCGTTCGTGCACCGGGCGGTTGGCGGTATCACCGAGAACGACATCAGCCTGGCCGCCACCACCAACGCGACACTGATCGGCTTCAACGTGCGTCCCGATCGCAAGGCTCGCGATCTCGCCGATGCCGAGCATGTCGAGATCCGTACCTACGAGATCATCTACAAGCTGCTCGAGGACATCGAGAAGGCCATGGTGGGCATGCTCGCCCCCGAGTTCGAAGAAGTTGTCACGGGCGAGGCCGAGGTGCGCGAGGTCTTCAAGGTGCCCCGCATCGGCTCGATCGCCGGGTGTCTCGTGCGCAGCGGGCAGATCACCCGTGGCTCGAAGGTTCGCTTCCTCCGCGACGGAACGATCATCTGGAAGGGCAGCATCAACTCGCTCAAGCGCTTCAAGGAAGATGCGCGCGAGGTGCGCGAAGGCTTCGAGTGCGGTGTCGGGCTCAGCGACTTCCAGGACCTGAAGCCAGGCGATCTGATCGAGACGTTCGAAGAGCGCGAGATCGCCCGGGTCTGACTCCCCAACCGAACGTTGGCGCTGCGAGGTCGTCCAGCGCCGCCCCACGCGCAAGGTCGGGCGGCGGACAGGCACGGGTAGGGTGGCGGTCATGAGTCGTCCCCGTCGCCCCGCCTCTACCTCGAACCATCGCTACCCGCGCTCGGCACGGCTCAACGAGTCGCTCCGTGAGGTCATCGCCGAGGAACTGACACGCATCGACGACGAGCGGCTGTCGCTGGTCACGATCACCGCCATCGACGTCGACTCCGAGATGAACCGCGCGATCGTGTTCTTCGACTCGCTCGAAGGTGAGGACGGCGACCCCGACATCCTCGACGCGTTCGCGGCACACCGCGTGCGGCTGCAGGGCTCCATCGGTCGACAGGTGCGTTCGAAGAAGACCCCGATCCTGTCGTTCAAGCCCGACGACGCGATTCGTGCCGCCGAACGAATCGAACGGATCCTCCACGATCAGGCCACCATTCCCGAACGGCCCCAGCACGCCGACACCGATGGCGCGGCGTAAACCGCCGCAGGTCCACGGGCTGGCGGTGGTCGACAAACCCGCCGGGGTCACCAGCCACGACGTGGTCGGCATGCTGCGGCGCCGGTTCGACGAACGGCAGGTGGGCCACGCCGGCACGCTCGACCCCGATGCGACGGGCGTGCTGCTGGTCGGTGTCGGCAGGGTGACGCGGCTGCTCCGGTTCCTCACTGCGTTGGGCAAGACCTACACCGGCCAGGTGGTGTTCGGCACGACCACCAACACCCTCGACTCGGCGGGGGAGGTGACGGGTAGGTTCGACATGACGGACCTCGCGCTGGCCGATGTTCGTCGCGTCGCCGCCGAACATCTCACCGGACCGATACTGCAGGTTCCCCCGATGGTGAGCGCGCTGAAGGTGAACGGTCGTCGGCTGCACGAACTGGCGCGAGAAGGCA
>Ga0315283_10006969_pt1 | contig 10139 bp, 7 predicted proteins | sample YL17G09_0_MG_FD_204541 | JGI IMG/M metagenome (GOLD analysis project Ga0315283, IMG submission 204541) | Sediment microbial communities from Yellowstone Lake, YNP, Wyoming, USA - YL17G09_0 | ecosystem: Environmental > Aquatic > Freshwater > Lake > Sediment | place: USA: Wyoming | collected...
ATCAAAATCGTCTTTTCCTAATATTCCGGATAAAAGATAGGTAAGCAATTCTTTCATATTATTTTTTTTCTATTAATCGGGAAACAGATCGGGAGATTTGTGCACCCTTTTCTACCCATTTATTATATTTATCTTTATCGATTTTAAATTCTTTGTTGCTTGGATTATAGTACCCGAGCAGATCGATGTATTTTCCGGTAACCTTTCTTTGTTCATTGATAGCTACAATCCTGTAAAAAACTTTATTTTTTGCTCCTAATTTTTGAAATCTGATTTTTATCATAACTTTGTGATTTTAACGATTTTCCGGATAAATTACAAGGATTTCGAAAGAGCCGACTTGGCGGCGTTTTGTGCGGCCTCATTTTTACTTTTTCCAGTTCCGGTCCCCATTACTTTTCCGTCTACAACAACATCGATGGTAAATGTTTTATGGTGATCCGGTCCTTCCTCGCCGACAACCTTGTATTTGGGTGTTGAGTAACCCTTTGCCTGAATATTTTCCTGAAACAGGCTTTTGGGATCCTTTAGAGATTCATGGCTTATTTCAGCAAGATCGTTTAAGAAATAATATTGTATAAATTGTTCACATTCCGTTATACCCCGATCAAGATATATTGCACCTATTATCGCTTCGATGCAGTCGGCAAGTAGCGAGGGATTATTCCTGCCGCCGGTATCTTCTTCTCCCTTACTTAAAAATAAGTATTTTCCTAAATCCAACTTTTCTGCAACGACAGAGAGACTTACTGTATTAACGATCCTTGCCCGCAGGGCTGTTAAATAACCCTCTTCCTTATTTTCAAATTTTTTATAAATTATCTCCGAAACGATGAATTCAAGTATCGCATCACCCAAAAATTCCAGTCTTTCGTTTGATCTAAACTGGTTCTTGTGTTCGTTAACCCACGAACGGTGAGTGAGAGCAGTTTGAAGGAGGTCCTTATTCCTAAAATCTTCCTTTAGTTTGTTATAGTCGTCCATTTAAAATTCCTCCTCTTCTGATATTATCTCAATGAGATCAGAAACCATTTCTATTGTGGCAATATTGGATAAATCCACGGAATAACCGATTTTTTTTAAAGATTGCACAAAGTCCGATATTTCCGCAGGATTCATATGAAGATCTTCCTTCAGATCGTCATCGCCTGTTATATCTTCGGCGGAAATTCCGAGATATTCTGCTAAACGATTTTTAATTATTTCTTCGATTGCGGGTTTATTATTTGTCATTCTTTTTCTTTATATATAGTACCAAGTACTCCGTTGATAAAGGAAGAAGAATTTTCCGATCCGTATTCTTTGGCGATTTCTACAGCTTCATCAATTATTACTTTTTTTGGTGCGGATTTCTCCGTCATTTCAAATACGGCAAAACGAAGTATCGCCAGATCAATCCTGTTGATTTTATCGATTGGCCAGGCCGTGGCGGATTTTTTTATAACTTTATCGATTTTAGGTAACAGTTTGAGAATTTTCCCGCCATTTCTCTCTAAATATTTTTGATGAGTAAAGCTTTCCGCAAAAAGCTCTCTTACCATTCTCTTTCGGTATATATGTCTTGGATCAAGTGAGGTTTTCATTAAGAGTGATTAGACTGATTTATAACCGATAATCGTTGATTCTATTTGTAGAAACCACAATACCTGCAAGCCTTATGGGCTTCTTTTAGTTTTTTGCATGACGGGCATTTAACCAGGTTGGGAAGCATCGTTACCGATGAGTTTCTTCTTTGGTTACTGCGGCTCCTTGTATGTTTCTTTTTAGGTAGCGGTGTCATAATAGGTTGATTTTACAGGATAAAACTAGCGCCATCAATCGGATGTTTAAAAAGAAAGTATTTTTTAAAACTATTTAAAACTTTTTGGATACTTAATTTAGCGATGTTGAATCTCCAATGAAATAAGTCAGTAGAGTTTTATAATATTTTTTATCTGCGATAATGCGTTCTGCAAATTCTCTGGTTGTTTTTATAAGATCGGTATCTCCCCAGGAAGCGTTTTTCAGTTCAAAAAAACCATGCTGAGCAGTACCGAATATTTCTCCGGGTCCGCGGATTTTAAGATCTATTTCCGCTAGCTCAAAGCCTGAATGGTGGGTCTTTAATGCATTTAGTCTTTTTGATACGTAATTTCCGCCGGAAGTTGGCATAAGTAGGCAATACGATTTTTTTTCTCCCCTTCCCACTCTTCCTCTGAGTTGATGGAGCGCTGCCAACCCGAACCTTTCCGCAGCTTCTATGACCATTATTGTCGCATTGCCGATATCGATTCCAACCTCAACAACGGGGGTCGAGACTAAAATGTCGGTCTTGCCCGATTTGAATTTGGCAATGGCTTCATTTTTTTCATTATCTTTAAGCCTCCCGTGCAAGAGGTCTACTTTATAACCTTTGAATATTTTTTTAAGTTCTGAAAATTCCGCAACAACAGCCTTAACCGATTTCATGGTTTCATACTCTGACTCTTCTATCAGGGGACATATGAAAAATACCTGTATTTTATTGTCATCAATTTGTTTTTTGATCCATTCATATGAAGCAATTCTTTTACTGGAAGGAACGATCCAGGTTGTAACGTATTTTCGGCCTTTTGGCATATCGGAAAGAAGCGAAAGATCAAGATCCCCGTAAACAGTGAGTGCAATAGTGCGTGGTATAGGCGTTGCCGTCATTGTCAGAACATGCGGGATTTTGTTTCTTTTGCCTGATTTATTAACCAGATGAGTTCTTTGTTCCACTCCGAATCTGTGCTGTTCGTCAATTACTATAAGCGCGACTTTTTCGTTATCGGTAACTCTGTGGATTAGAGCATGCGTACCCACATATATATCCACTTTTCCCGATTCTGCTTTTTTAGTATTTGACGTAATAAGTTTTACCCGGATTTTATATTTTTTAAAAAGTTGGTTTAGGGTTTCAAAATGCTGGTTAGCCAGTATTTGTGTCGGTGCCATGAGTACTGATTGGTAACCGGATAAAAATACTGAGAACATCAAAGTCGCTGCAACAACGGTCTTTCCGCTTCCGACATCCCCTTCCAATAACCTGTTCATGGGTGTTTCTTTTTGAATGTCGGCTGATATTTCTTCAATTGCTTTGGATTGAGAAGGTGTAAGTGTAAACGGAAGATTTTGGATAAAGCGTAAAATTTCTTTTTTGTGAACTCCGGTTTTATACAGGGCCTTGTTTCTTTTCCAAAGGTCTTTTCGGTATATACTCTGCAGAGTAAGTGCTAAAAATTCATTAAAAGCAAGTCTTCTTTTGGCCATATTATAATCGGATTCCTTTTCCGGAAAATGAAGATTGTAAATTGCATCTTTGTACCCGATGAGAGAATATTCCAAGATATCTGATTTGGGAATAAACTCATCTATTTGCGGCTTACCTATCCTAAGTGCGTAAGCAATTTTTGATCGCAGCCATTTCGACGATACGCCATATGTTTCGGGATAAACAGGAACCAGTCTTCCGGTATGAACAAAAGCATCACCTATTTCGTATTCGGGTGTAATGAATGCCTTATCTTGTCCGAAAAATTCAACCTTACCGGAAAAATACATCTGAAGTCCCCTTTTGAAACTCATTACAAGGTATGGTTGGTTGAACCAGATAATTTTCATTTTTCCGGATTCGTCTTCGACTTCCCCGAGCTGCATGATGCGTCCGGATTTTGTATATTGGTTTTTTATGAAATTTAATTTTCCTTTTATGGTTATGGTCTCCCCCACTCTTGCACGATTTATTTTTGTAAGATTTCGAAAATCAGTGAATCTTGACGGGGGGTGCGTCAGAAGGTCGGAAATTTTAACGATGCCTAATTTTTCTAGTCTTTTAAGGTAAACCGGTCCGACTTTTGGTAATCCCGAAATAGGATCATGCAGTTGCATTCTCTATATAATAACACTTGGTGCGCTAAAGAATATAAAAAAGCATTGGGATGAAGGTGGTAAGAAGCAAAGCCAAAGTAGCAATAATAACAATTATTTTAATCATCCGCTTCTGTTTTTTTGTTCTTAACATAAGTTAACTTATCTCGATAAATACTTTTTCTCCGATTTTTATTTTATCACCTGTTTTAACTTTATAGGTAGGATCTTTTATGGTTAAGCCGTTGACGTCGACAGATTTCTGATTGATATATCTTTTGGCATCCGATACGCTTTTCATTGCGGTATAAGGCGCGATGGTATCCGCCAAATTCTCTCCTTCCTGGACTTGAATATTGTATTCGGGTTTTCTTTCCTGAAATGTTTTTTCAAAGACATTTTGTGCTTCTTTTGCGTCTTTATCGCTATGAAGTTCTGCAACTATTGCGTATGCCAGTTCTTTTTTGAATAACATCGGATTTTCACCTTTTTTTATTTTCTTGTCTATTTCGTCTATCTGATCCTGTGAATAATTAGTTGCGTTTGTAAAATATTGTATGAGAAGGTTGTCGTTTAAAGACATTATTTTACCGTACATATTACTGGGATCGTCTTCGAGCCAGACTGCATTTCCCCAAGATTTGCTCATTTTTCTTCCATCCGTTCCTTCCAGATAACCAGTAACAACTACAAAAGACTGTTTATTTCTTAAATCTTTTTGTAGATTTCTTCCAGCCTGCATGTTAAATGTCTGGTCAGGACCGCCTATTTGTATATCGGTATCCATGAAGTAGCTATCATACCCTTGCATTACAGGATATAAAACTTCGTGTAGGCCAACTTTTTTCCCAGAGTCGAGCCTTTTTCTTATTAATTCTCGACTTACAAAATCTCCTACCGAAAAATGTTGGCATAGTTTTATTACGTCAACAAAATTTAACTGTTTTAACCATTCTCCGTTAAACTTTATCGATACTTTAGAAAAATCGACAATCTTGCTGGCTTGTTTTTCATAGGTTTTAAAATTTTCTTGTATTTCCTCATATGTAAGTACTGGCCTTTCGCTTTCTTTATCTGAAGAATCACCTATGAGGGCTGTGAAATCTCCTATCACAAGAGTAACGTGATGACCAAGTTGCATAAACGATTGTAATTTTCTAAGAGGTACTGCATTTCCAAGATGAATTTTAGTAGCGGTTGGGTCGATTCCCAGATATACATTTAGTTTTCTTCCCGAATTAAGTTCTTTCTTGAGTTCTTCCTTTGATGGAATAATATTAGTTACTCCCCTTGTCAAAACCTCATCGATTGATATTTCCATATATCTCATTATATCTTTTATGATTTGCTTTACAACCTAATTTTTCGCATCAGTCGATTCAAAATGTTATTATTAAAAAAGAAATTAAATGCCTCAAAAGATAGATAAAATTGATATATTCGGTTGATTACAATAATCCGTCCCTATTTGTAAGATTCTTGTCGGGTTTGCAAAAAATGATTGAAAATGTTATTGGTATCTTTACCCGCAAAAAGTCTGGTAAAAAAAGGGTGGTATTAAACGACCTCGTAAGTTTTCATGGAATGGGTAAAAATATGGTAAATTATACTGACTCGGGATATGCTTTAAATATGTGGAAAGACAGATTGCGGGGAAAGAGTAGGAAAAGAGGATTCCGGAATTTACGCAAAAGAAATTATTCCGGTTTCTTTTATATTTTTTCTAAATTGGTATTTTTCGGATTGATATTATCACTAATTGCCGGTGTAATCCTTTTAAGTTATATCGCATATGATTTACCATCTCCAGATAAGATCATAAGAAGGGAAGGTTTCTCTACAAAAATCCTGGATAGGAACGGAGAAGTATTGTACGACATTTATCAGGACCAAAAACGGATTCCGATAAAATTTGAGGACGTTCCCGAATACCTCAAGGAAGCTACCCTATCAATTGAAGATAAGAATTTTTATAAGCACGAAGGATTTGATGTTCTAGGGATGGTCAGGGGTTTTACAAGAGTATTTACCCGCGGTCGTGCGCAGGGAGGATCGACCCTGACTCAGCAATTGGTTAAAAATGTTCTTCTGACTTCGGAAAGATCGATTTTACGCAAAGTTAAGGAGTTTGTTCTGGCTATTCAAATAGAACGGAAATATTCAAAGGATGAGATTCTTTTGATGTATCTCAATGAAGCTCCTTATGGAGGAACCTCATGGGGTGTTGAGGCTGCTTCCGAATCATATTTTGATAAAAACGTGGCGGATTTGAATTTGGTCGAATCGGCGATTTTGGCCGGTCTTCCCCAAAGACCTTCCTACTATTCTCCTTATTCGGGAAATTCGGAAGTTTATAAAGGAAGAACTAAGGATGTATTAAGAAGAATGCGCGAGGATGGATATATTACTATTGAGCAGGAGGGTGAAGCGATTAAAATGCTGGATGAAATAAAATTTACTGGAAAGGGAGGGGATTTTAAAGCTCCGCATTTTGTACAGTACGTTCAGCAAATTCTTGAGGAAAAGTATGGACCGGCAATTATCGAACAGGGGGGTTATAAAATTACGACCACATTGGATCTGAAACTGCAGGAAAAGGCTCAGGAAATTGTATCGGAAGAAATCGATAAGGTTGAAAAACTGCATATCACAAACGGAGCCGCTGTTGTTATTGATTCACAAACGGGAGAAATTCTAGCGATGGTTGGGTCAAAAGATTTTAATGCGAAAGATTATGATGGACAGGTAAATGTAACGCAATCGCTCCGCCAGCCGGGTTCAGCATTTAAGCCTTTTACCTATGTTACAGCTTTTAAGAAATATTTTACCCCCTCAACTTTACTCATGGATGTACCCACCGAATTTCCGGGAGGGATCGGGCAACCAGTTTATAAACCTATGAATTATGACGGGAAGTACAGGGGTCCGATACTACTTAGATTCGCGCTGGCCAATTCGATAAATATACCTGCCGTGAAGCTTCTTGCTATGGTGGGGATAAAAGACGTATTAGAAACGGCATATGAGATGGGTATCAATTCGCTGGAACCAACTCCGGAGACAATGTCCAGGGTTGGTCTATCTCTGACGCTTGGTGGCGGAGAGGTAAGACTACTTGAGTTGACCGGTGCCTATGGAGCCTTTATGAATAAGGGATTCAGGATCGACCCCGTATCAATTCTTAAGATCGAAGACAGCAGTGGAAAGGTAATTGAAGAAGTTAAACCCGAAAAAGGAAATAAAGTTTTGTCCGATGAAGAGGCTTTTTTGATTGCCGACATCCTTTCGGACAACAAGGCAAGATCGATGGTTTTTGGAGAGAATTCGCTTCTGAATATTAAAGATAAGGTAGTTGCAGTAAAAACAGGTACGACCAATGATAAAAGGGATAATTGGGCAATAGGAGGAAATTCCCAGGTTGTAGTGGGTGTGTGGGTTGGGAATAATGACAACTCACAAATGAAGGAGGTAGCCTCCGGAGTTTCAGGAGCATCACCTATTTGGAGTAATATACTATTATCAGCCCTCTCTGGTAAACCATCCCCTGCTTTTGAGATACCTGCCAATATTGTTACTAAGGAGGTAGATCTGGTATCCGGTTATTCTTCTCATGACGGATTTCCGACACGTCTTGAATATTTTATAAAAGGCACTGAACCCGGTACGGACCCGGTTCACCTAAAACTTAAGGTTTGTAAAAATCAGGGAAAGTTGGCAACACCTTCAGATATTGCATCCGGAAATTACGACGAGAAAGAATTTTTCCTTTTTAAAGAAGAAGACGCAACGGGAGGAATCGACGGAGTTAATAAATGGCAAGAGGGTATACTGGGATGGATCGCCGGGCAAAACGACCCCCGCTACAATCCGCCCACCGATTATTGCGAAGGATCGAACCCGGTAAATGTTGAATTTGTGTCGCCCAACGATCACGGTTCGAATCTTCCGGACAGATTTAGCGTGGAGGTTAAAGTTGACTCGATATACCAAGTAACGGAAGTAAGGCTGGAAATTGACGGCATCAAATACAGGACTTTTACCGGAAAACCTTATAAGGAGGATATTAATTTTACGCAAGGTGTACACCAAATACGGGTAGTTGCCAAAGATGAACAAGGTAAAGAGTCCGATAGGACAATTACTATAGGAGTTGGAGTATCGTGGGACTATTCTCCTTCTCCCACTCCTAATCCGACTGTATTACTGTCAATAACACCTTCAACCTGAGAATATTTTGTTTGACTTATAGTATTATAAGGTAGATGACAAGATAAATAAGGAGATAAAAGAGATATACGGCGACCTTCCTGGTTGGAAAAGAGAAGAAAATAATCAGTCGATTGATGTCATGTTTATGGGAAAAGGTTGGGGAATTGTTCCCAGAAAGACCATAGAAATTAGTAATTCCTGAAATGTTATGTTTCTAATCACTTCTTCAGGACAATCCCATACCTGTTTTTAAGTTTCGATAATATAATATTTCTAATTTTTTTCACATCGAGATCAGTAAGGGTTTTATCCGGATCCTGATAACTTACCTTAAAAGTATAAGAATTCTTGAATCTATCTTTTAATCCTAGTTCGGAAACTAAATTGCTGGCAGATTTTATCACTTGCATAACTTCCCCGACCTCTGTTCCGGAATGAATCTCAATAGTCAGATCTTCGATCTGGGGTGGATTCTTTGGCCATAATTTTAACGCAATTTTATGACTGTTATCCGGTAGCATATCCAGGTAAAGCTCTACGAAATATATTTCATTTATTTCCCCTCCGCACCCTATGACTTTATTTCCGTATTTAATTTGATAGGAATTAAAAAGGTATGAAATATCAATATTTCGGTACTCCACATAATCCAGTTTCAGAAGTGAAAAAAGTGAATCCAAAACACCCTTAAATTTCTGATAGCCTTGATTTTCTTTATTCCAATAAACTATTCCCGCTGCTCTTTTCTCAATATAATCCTTCTCTTTTTGATAATATATTTTACCGATTTCAAATAGCTGTATGCATTCTCCCCTCTCGTTTATTATTTTTTGCGCAACATTCAATAGATTAGGAAGCATGGTCATTCTTAACTCCTCAATTTCGGGTGAGGGTCGGTTGATAACAATAACCGGATTGGAAAGTGCGGTTAAAGTATTGTTTATTTTTTGAGCTTCCCAGTTGACGAACGGCAGGCTGATGATTTCGTCAAATCCGAGGCAGGAGAATGTATTTTTCAGAAGTTGTTCCTGTTTTATGTAAAAAGGAGTAGCGTCATCCGGAATCGAAAGCGACAAAGTGTTTAAGGGTATTTTATCGTAACCTACTATTCTTAATACCTCTTCTATCAGATCTTCCTGGGACTCAATATCCGTACGTATGGTAGGGGGTAAGACCTCAACAAATTGACGGCTTTGCGAAACTGTTTCAAAACCAAGGCGCCGGAATACATCCAGTGCATCTTTCTTATCTATCGGAAATCCAGCCATATCATTTAAATATTTCAAATCAAGCTTTAATTTTTTAGAACTAACCGGATTTGGATAGTAGTCAAAGATATCGCTTTGAATTATCCCCCATCCTTCTTTGTTAAAAAGATATAAAAATCTTCTTATACCATCTTCTACTAAATTGGGGTCGAGTTTCTTTTCGTGCCTGGTTCCGGCATCGGTTAATAAGTTGTGTTTATGAGTGGTCCTTCTGATGTTTGCCTGATCGTAGGAGGCGGATTCCAAAAGAATATTTTTGCTTTCACCGGTAATCGAATGCTTCTTTCCTCCGATCGCTCCGGCTACCGAGATGACTGAATTTTTGTTAGTCCATACAAGATCATCGTCAGTCAGTGTTAACTCCTTATCCTGGAACGTAGTTATTTTTTCACTCTCTTTGGCGAGTCTTATAAAAAGATTTGACCCGATTCTATCAAAATCAAATGCATGCATCGGTTGACCCGTTTCGACCATGACGAAGTTTGTCAGATCGACAACGTTATTAACCGATGGTATGCCGAATTTATTGAGCTTATCGGTTAACCACTTGGGGGAGGCGGATATCCTGACATTACCGAGTTTAACCATCATAACTCTTTTAAGATATTTTGAAGCGACTGACAGATCTACCCCGGTTATTTTTTTGCATAATTTATGGCTGTTATCAATTTGGAGCTTCTTTATGGAAGTATTAAAAAGGGCCGAGGTTTCTCGGGCTATACCTAAAATAGAATAACAGTCAGCTCTGTTACCCCGAAGTTCCAGGTCTATCACGTCGTCGCCGTTTATCCTGTC
>Ga0315283_10006970_pt1 | contig 10138 bp, 8 predicted proteins | sample YL17G09_0_MG_FD_204541 | JGI IMG/M metagenome (GOLD analysis project Ga0315283, IMG submission 204541) | Sediment microbial communities from Yellowstone Lake, YNP, Wyoming, USA - YL17G09_0 | ecosystem: Environmental > Aquatic > Freshwater > Lake > Sediment | place: USA: Wyoming | collected...
GTCGTGGGTGACCGAGTGCCTGCGGGCGGCCTACCCCCTCGGCGGCGGGCACGGGCCGGTGTCGGCGCTGTTCCGGCTGCAACCGTGAATCTCGACGACATCGCCGGGGTGGCGCACGAGCCGCCGGGCACGCCACACGGCGTGGTGGTCCTCACCCACGGGGCCGGCGGCAGCCGCGAGTCCCCGCTGCTGATCCGGGTCTGCGACGAGTGGGCCGGCCGCGGCTGGCTGGCGATCCGCTACAACCTGCCCTACCGGCGGCGCCGGCCCAAAGGACCGCCGTCCGGGTCGGCCACCACGGACCAGACCGGTATCGCCGAGGCCATCGCGCTGGCCCGCACCCTGCTCGATGGCCGGGCCGAGGGTCCGGTCATCGCCGGCGGGCACTCCTACGGCGGCCGGCTGACGTCGATGGTGGTCGCCGAACAGCCCGGCAGCGTGACTGAACTGACCCTTTTCTCCTATCCCCTGCACCCTCCCGGCAAGCCCGAGCGGCTGCGCACCGAGCACTTCCCAGCCATCTCGGTGCCCACCGTCTTCATCCACGGAACCTCCGATCCGTTCGGCACCATCGCGGAGTTGCGCGCAGCCACCGTCCTGATCCAGGCCCCGGCCGAGATCGTCGAAGTGACCGGCGCGCGCCACGATTTGGGGTCCAAAGTCCTCGATGTCCCGGCACTGGCCGTCGACGGCGCGCTGCGTTTCAACACTCCCAGTTAATCCGGTACCGTCGGTCCCATGATCGAGCAGCAGTACGACGCGATCGTCGTCGGGGCCGGCTTCGGAGGCATCGGCACGGCGATCCAACTCAAGCGCCTGGGCTTCGAGAATTTCGTGCTCCTCGACCGCGAGGACGATCTGGGTGGCACCTGGTACGTCAACCACTACCCGGGCCTGACCGTGGACGTCCCGACCACGACCTACTCCTACGACTTCGAGCCCAACCCGAACTGGTCACGGCTGTTCTCCACCGGTGCGGAAATCAAGCAGTACGCCGACGATGTTGCCGACAAGTACGACGTGCGCCGCCACATCCGGTTCACCACATGCGTGGAAGGCGCCCGCTGGGACGAGGGGGCCGACCTGTGGCGGGTGGCGCTGTCGGATGGATCCACGCTCAGTTCCCGGTACCTCATCACCGCGACCGGGTTCCTGTCCCAGCCGCACACCCCCGAGATCCCGGGCATCCACAGCTTCGAGGGCAGGGTGATCCACACCGCCCAGTGGGATGACTCCTTCGACGCCACCGGCAAGCGGATCGCCGTCATCGGCACCGGCGCCACCGGCGTGCAGCTGATCCCCGAACTCGCCAAGAGGGCCGCCGTCCTGACGGTCTACCAGCGCACCCCGATCTGGGTGGTGCCCAAGGTCGACATCCACTTCCCGGAGCGGGCCAAGCGGCTGTTCGCCCGCCTGCCGATCGCGCAGCGGGCCGTCCGGGCCGTCACCGACTCGATCTACGAGACGTTCATCTTCGTCGGCCTGCACCACCGCCATCAGCTGTTCCGGCGGCTCAACACCGGGGCCGCCGACCTGGCCAAGATGCTCCGGTTCGCCACGGTGCGAGACCCGGAGTTGCGCCGCAAGCTCACTCCGGACTATGACCTCGGCTGCAAACGGCCGACGTTCTCCAACGTGTACTACCGGACCTTCACCAAACCCAACGTGCAACTGCAGACCAGTGGCATCGAATGCATCGAGCCGGACGCGATCGTGGCCAACGACGGCACCCGAACCGCTATCGACACCCTGGTGCTGGCCACCGGTTACGACCTGTGGGAGGCCAACTTCCCGGCCATCGAGATCGTTGGCCGCGAAGGCCGCAATCTCGGGAAATGGTGGCGGGAGAACAGATTCCAGGCCTACCAGGGGGTCTCGATTCCCTATTTCCCGAACTATCTGAGCCTGGCCAGCCCGTATGCCTTCCTGGGGTTGAACTTCTTCAACACCATGGAGTACCAGATGCGGCTGATGGGCCGGCTGTTCGGGGAGATCAAGCGCAGCGGGGCGCATACCTTCGAGGTCACCGAGGAGGCCAACTCGCGGTTCCTCGACACGATGACCGAGCGGATCGGAGACTCGGTGTTCGTGGCCGGCAACTGCGCGACCGCACGGTCGTACTACTTCAACCCGCAGGGCGAAGCGACCCTGCTGCGGCCGACGACCAAAGGGGCCGCGATCCGCCTCGCCTCGGAGTTCCCCCTCAGCGACTTCAAGATCGCCTAAGGTCGATTCACCGAGTCACTTCGCCTCGGGTGAGAGTCGAGAGGACCTCCATGTCGGCAAAGATCCCCGGTGCGGGCGCTGCCCTGGCCGCAATGGGACTGTCCCACTTCGCCAAGCCGGAACTGTTCGAGAAGATCACCGCCCCGGCGTTCCCGCAGAACACCCGCCGGTACGTCTACGTCAACGGCACCATCGAGACGGTGCTGGGCGTGGGCCTGGTCGTTCCGCAGACCCGAAAGTTCGCACTGGCCGGCGTAGTGGGTTACCTCGCCTACCTGATCGCCGGCGCGGTCCGCAGTCGACGGTGAGTTGACCCGGCGCCGACCCGGCATCGCTGCGGCGCCGACGATGGCGCGTGACGACCACCTCCCCGCGGCACTGTCCGCGGTCGGCGGCGAGCTCAGCCCTGCGGAAGTTCGTGACGGGTCCGGTCCTCCCGCGCCGGCATCCCGTTGCGGCCACCGAGGTCCGTTGCGTAGGCGCCGACCGCGTACGCCACGCCGCCACCGTTGATGTCGAGGGCGGCGCGGTCGACTTGCTCGAGGGTGTCGGTGTCCTTGTGGTAGTTCGGGTCGAACGGGGCATTGGCGGTGCCGCCCCACAGCCCGGCCTGCTCGGGGCTCTTGTCCTCCTCGGCGCCGGAGAACAGCCCGCCGGCCGGAACACCGGCCGTGGTGAACGCGTCGTAATCGGACCGGCCGTCGAATGAGGTGTCCTCGGCGGTCTTGCCGGCGGATTCGAGATAGTCGACCAGCATACGTTCGATGCCGGGCGAGCCCTCCGGAACGCGAGGCGGGCCCTGGTCCTTGCCGGGCGCGGTCGACTGGTCGCCGTCATAGGTGAAATAACCCGGATTCGGGGAGCCCAGCATGTCGAAATTCAGGTATAGCGCAATGTCTTTGAGCTGCTCGGAGCTGAGCGACTCGACGTACTTCTTCGATCCGGCGAGCCCGACTTCCTCGCCACCCCAGAAACCGAAGCGCACCGCGTTGTTCACTGCCGGTGCACTGCCGAGTTGCACCGCGGTCTCGAGCACGGCCGCCACACCGGAGCCGTTGTCGTTGATGCCGGGGCCGTCCGGGACGCTGTCGAGGTGACCGCCCACCACCACCACGTTCTGCGGCGAGCCGGTCGTGGTCTGGGCGATGACGTTGCGGGCCGCCGTGACCTTGCTGGTCGCGTCGAGGGTCAGTCGTGCGGGGCCGGGCTCGGCGCGCAGCCGGGCGCCGTCGGCCTTGGAGACGCTGACCACCGGGATCTTGACGTCGGTGTCCTCACCCAGCGTCCCTCCCATTTTCTCCTCGTCGACGTTGTCGGCGACGACGAGCGCGACCGCACCCAACTTCGATGCGATCGCCTGTTTTTCGGAGAACGGGCAGCTGCCGCGGTCCACCAGCACGACAGCGCCCTTGACCGGCAGACCGTCGTAGTCGACCGGGGCGCACCCGGGGGTCTCGTCGGCGGGCGCGGCGACCAACGGGCCGCTGACCCCGCCCGCCGACGTACCGGCGCTGTACTGCAACACATTGGATTTGACTGGGGAACCACCGACCGTCAGCGCCGGATCCCCGTGCGTGAAGACACGGGTCTGGAACTCCGGGGTCAGCACATCGAAGCCCTTGCCGCGCAAGACACCCACAACGTAGTCCACGCTGGCGTCGTAACCGGGCGTGCCGATAGCCCGGGTGCCGCCGTGGGCGTCAGCGATCTCCTGCAGTTTGGCCAGGTGGCCGAACATCGCATCAGCGGTGACCTGCTTTCGCAACTGCGTTGCGAACTCCCTGGCGGCCTTGCCCTCGCTCACCGGCCGGGCGCTGTCGGCCGGCCTGCTGCAGCCGAGCGCCGCGACGACGAGGACGGCCACCGACAGCGTCTTGTACGTTCGCTTCACCCGGCCCAGGTTAGACGTTGGGCCGGACACCGCTGTCCACAGCGCGCAGCCGCGCCAGCACCAGCTCGGCGGCCGGCCGACTCAGCGCGGCGCTTGGGGACGCGGGCTGACCCCGGCGCCGGCCTGACACCACGCGAAGCGGTACTTCTCGATGTGGATGGTGTGTGGTTGTTCCATCCGGCACTCGTGCGGCGGCACCGTCGCGGTCGTGCGCAACACTTCCCAACTCTGCGCGAAAGCCGGATGCAGTGGCAGATCGGCCACCTGATGCTCGGGCACCCAGCGCAGCTCAGAACTCTCCCGGTTGACGACGGTGTCGAGCAACTCCTCCGCGTCAGCCACAACCGTGGTGTAGGTCCAGACCGGGCCGTCGGGTCCTGGCACCGACGCGGTGACGACGCTCACGTGCACCATGATCCGGTCGGCGGGCAGCCCGGCCTCTTCATTCGCCTCCCGCACCGCAGCGTCTCTGGCTTCTTCGTGGCTGTCCAGCGCCCCGCCGGGCAATGCCCATGTGCCGCCCTGATGACTCCACGGGGCGCGGTGCTGCAGCAGCACCGCGGCAGTGCCGTCATGCCAGGGCGCACGCAGCAGCAGTCCGGCGGCACCGTGCACGCCCCAGTGGTAGCTGCCGCCCTCCGACACCACCCAGCCGTCGCCATCGCCTTGCACGACTTCAGGATAGGCGCGCCACGCCGGCGCCGGTCCGGTCGTTCGCCCGCCATCCGTTGCGGTTTCTCTTAAGCTTTACTCATAGAGATTTCAGGTGAAGGGATTGAGGTCCCCGCGAAGTGACCGTCGAGCTGGCGCATCCGTCGACCGAGCCGTTGGCACAACGGACGTCGACCGAGCCCGCTCACCCGCGCTGGTGGTTCGTCAACACCACACCGGGACGCATCCTCACCATCGGCGTCATCCTGGCCACCCTGGGGATTCTCAGTGCGTTCGCGATCTCGACGACCATCAACGAGCGCCAGCACCAGCTGACCACCGTGCTCGACCACACCGAGCCGCTGGCGTTCGCCGCCGGTCAGCTGTACACCACCCTGTCGGTGGCCGACGCCGCCGCGTCGACCGCCTTCATAGCCGGTGCGGAACCGCGACCGGTGCGGCAGCGCTATGAGCAGGCGATCACCGACGCCGCGGTGGCGGTCACCCGGGCCTCCAGCGGATTGACGGATCCGCCCCTGGTCGAGATGCTCGGCCGGATCAATGCACGCCTGGCCGTCTACACCGGGTTGATCGAGACCGCCCGAACCAATAACAGGATGGGCAACCCGGTGGGTTCGTCCTACCTGTCCGAGGCCTCGGGGCTGATGCAGGACACGATCCTGCCCGACGCACAACGGCTGTACGAGGCCACCTCGGCCCGGGTGGACGCCGAGACGACGGCCTCGGCCGCGATTCCGGCTCCGGTGATCATCGTGGTCGCCGCCACCCTCGGGTTCGGCATCTTCGCCCATCGCTGGCTGGCGCGGCGAACCAGACGGCGGGTGAACGTGGGCCTGGTCGCAGGTGGGCTGGCGATCGCCGTCATGATCGTGTGGGTGGGCACCGCGCTGGCCATCTCCACCGCCGGCAGTCGGGCCGCCAAGAACACCGCGTCCGACTCGCTGCGCACCGTGACCGGCCTGGCCATCACCGCCCAGCAGGCCCGGGCCGATGAGACCCTGTCGCTGATCCGGCGCGGCGACGAGGACGTCCGCAAGCGGTCCTACTACCAGCGCGTCGAGCAGATGCGTCAGCAACTCCGCGACTATCAGGCCCGCACGGATAACGTGGACACCAGCAGCCTGGCCCAGGCCGATCAACTGCTGGAACGCTGGCGGCAGGCTGACGAGCGGATAAACGACTATATCGCCGTGGGCAACTACCAGGCCGCAACCCAGGTGGCCCTGGGCACCGGCGAGGATGCTTCCACCCCCGCTTTCGACAAGCTCAATGACGCTCTGTCGCAGGGGATTCAGGAGAGCCGCAAGCAGCTTCGCTACGACATCCTGTCGGCGCGGCGGGTGCTGTCGGGCACAACGGTGGGCGGGGCGATGCTGTCGGCGGGGGCGGCGCTGGCGGTGGCGCTGGGCCTGTGGCCGAGGATGAGTGAGTATCGGTGATGAGCGCTTGCGCGAAGAACAGACAGACGGTGATGAGCGTTTGCGCGAAGAACAGACAGACGGTGATGAGCGCTTGCGCGAAGAACAGACAGACGGTGATGAGCGTTTGCGCGAAGAACATGCTCCGGCGGACGCTGAGCGTCCTCGCGGCGACGGTTGCCCTGACCGCGTGTGGGCAACCGGCCGATATCGCCGCGCCGCCGTTGCCCACCCTGGCGCCACCGAGCCCGGCGGGGATGGAACAGTTGCCGGCCCGGGACGCGCTCCCGCCGGATGAGAGCCAGAGCACCTGCGACCGCACCGCCAGCCTTCGCCCCTTCCCCACCAAGGCGCAGGCCGACGCCGCGGTGGCCCCCATCCGGGACCGCAAACGCCTGCTGGTGGGCCTGGACATCGGCAGCAACCTGTTCTCGTTCCGCGACCCGGTGACCGGGGAGATCGCCGGGTTCGATGTCGATATCGCGGGGGAGGTGGCGCGCGACATCTTCGGCACACCGTCGGCGGTGGAGTACCGGATCCTGTCCTCGGCCGACCGGATCACCGCACTTCAGAACAACGCCGTCGATATCGTGGTCAAGACCATGACCATCACCTGCGAACGGCGCAAGTTGGTGAACTTCTCGACCGCGTACTTCGTTGCTGCACAACGGATCCTGGCATCCAGGGAGTCCGATATCGCCGGGCCGTCGGACCTTTCCGGCAAGCGGGTGTGCGTGGTGCGCGGCACCACCTCGCTACGGCGCGTGCAGGAGATCGACCCGGTGCCCACGATCGTGACAGTGGTGAGTTGGGCGGACTGCCTGGTCGCGTTGCAGCAGCGTGAAGTCGACGCGGTCAGCACCGACGACGCGATCCTGGCCGGCCTGGTGTCCCAGGATCCCCACCTGCACATCGTCGGACCGAACATGGCCGAACAGCCCTATGGCATCGGCATCAACCTTGCCAACACTCCTCTGGTGCGGTTCGTCAACGGGACCCTGGAGCGAATCCGCACCGACGGCACCTGGAACACCCTGTACCGCAAGTGGCTCACGGTGCTCGGCCCGGCACCGACACCACCGGCCCCGAGGTATCTGGACTGATGAGCACCGAACCGCACGACGTCGACGTCGGAACCCAGCCGGCCAGCCTGACCGACCTCGGCGTGGACTCGGTGGCGACCATGCGGGCGATGTCCACCCAGGCGGTGTTCCGGCCGCGGTTCGACGACGACGCGGACGAGGACGAGGAGGAGTCGGCGCGCAGCGAGCCGATCGAGACCGACGAGTCGACGGTGGCCCGCACGGTGTCACCGACACGTCGGCTCGGTGGAGGGCTGGTGGAACTCCCCCGGGTGCCGGAGATCGACCCGCTGGCCGCTCTGATGGTCAATCCCGTTGTGGCCGAATCCAAACGGTTCTGCTGGAGCTGCGGGCGACCGATCGGTCGATCGACGGACGGGCATCCCGGCGAGTCCGAGGGCTTCTGTCCGAACTGCGGGAGCGAATTCTCCTTCCTGCCGCAGCTGAATCCGGGCGATATGGTCGCCGACCAGTACGAGATCAAGGGTTGCGTCGCCCACGGCGGTCTGGGCTGGGTTTACCTGGCCGTCGACCACAACGTCAACGAGCGACCGGTGGTGCTCAAAGGTCTTGTGCACTCCGGCGACGCGGAGGCTCAAGCCATCGCGATGGCCGAGCGGCAGTTCCTGGCCGAGGTGGGCCATCCCTCGATCGTGAAGATCTTCAATTTCGTCGAGCATCCGGACTCCCGCGGCGAGCCGGTCGGCTACATCGTGATGGAGTACGTCGGCGGCACGTCCCTCAAACCGGTCAGGGGCCAGAGGCTTCCCGTCGCCGAAGCCATCGCCTACATCCTCGAGATCCTGCCTGCGCTGGGCTATCTACACTCAATCGGCCTGTGCTACAACGACCTCAAGCCGGAGAACATCATGGTGACCGAGGAGCAGCTCAAGCTGATCGACCTCGGCGCGGTGTCGCCGGTCAACTCGTTCGGCTTTCTCTACGGGACACCGGGCTACCAGGCGCCGGAGATCGTGCGGACCGGCCCGACCATCGCGACCGACATCTACACCGTCGGCCGCACGCTGGCCGCGCTGACGCTGAAGCTGCGCACCCGCGACGGCCGCTACGCCGACGGGCTGCCCGAGGACGATCCGGCGCTGAAGACCTACGACTCATTCGGCCGGCTGCTGCGCCGGGCGATCGATCCGGACCCGCGCCGTCGCTTCGTCAGCGCCCACGAGATGAGCTCACAGCTACTCGGGGTGCTGCGGGAGGTGGTGGCCGCCGACACCGGCGTGCCGCGCCCCGGTCTGTCCACGGTGTTCAGCCGCACCCGGTCCGTCTTCGGGATAGAGCTGCTGGTCGCCCACACCGACGTGTACCTCGACGGCCTGGTGCACGCCGGGAAGTTGACCGCCCCGGAGACCGTGATGGCCCTGCCGGTTCCGCTGGTCGACCCGACAGACGTTGCGGCGACGGTCCTGTCTGCCACGGTGCTCTCGCAACCGGTGCAGACCCTGGACTCGCTGCGGGCCGCCCGGCACGACAGCCTGGAGTCCGACGGGGTGGACCTGTCCGACTCGGTGGAGCTGCCGCTGATGGAGGTCCGGGCGCTGCTCGACCTCGGTGACGTCGCCAAGGCCGACCGGAAGCTGGAAGCCCTGGCCGAACGGGTCGGATGGCGCTGGCGGCTGGTCTGGTTCAAGGCCGTGTCGCAGCTACTCACCGGTGACTACGCCTCGGCTACAAAGCATTTCAACGATGTTCTGGACACCTTCCCCGGGGAGCTGGCCCCGAAACTGGCCCTCGCGGCTACCGCCGAGCTGGCCGGCACCTCCGACGAGTTGCCGTACTACGAGACCGTCTGGCATACCGACAACCTCATCACCTCGGCGGGCTTCGGACTGGCCCGCGCCCAGTCGGTTGAGGGCGACCGTTCCGGCGCCGTTGCAACGCTGGACGAAGTGCCCGTCGCCTCAAGGCATTTCACCACTGCCCGATTGACCAGTGCAGTGACCCTGCTGTCCGGCCGCTCGGCTCACGAGCTGAGCGAGGAGCAGATCCGCGACGCCGCACGCCGGGTCGAGGCCCTTCCCGCCACCGAGCCGCGGGTGCTCCAGCTCCGCGCGCTGGTGCTGGGAACGGCGATGGACTGGATCACCCAGCACAAGGCGAGCGCCAACCCGATCCTCGGGTTTCCATTCACCGATCACGGGTTGCGCCTCGGTGTGGAGGCGTCGCTGCGCAGCCTGTCCAGGGTGGCCAACAGCCAGGCGCACCGCTACGCGCTGGTGGACCTGGCCAACGAGGTACGTCCCCTCACCACGTTCTGAGCATCGAGACTGCGCCAGGATCGCCCATCCCCGGATAACGCGCGAATCGACGAACTGAACGCAGAGTCGACGAACTACAGCACCGTCACGCTGGCCCGGGCGATCGCCAACTCCTCGTCGGTGGGTATCACCAGAACGGTGGTCGGCGAGTTGTCTGCGGAGATGCGGCATGCCCCCCGCGGCGGGCTGTCGTTGAGACGCTCGTCGATCTCGATGCCCAGGCCCGCCAGTCCGGTCAGCGCGTCGCGGCGCACCTTGGCGTCGTTCTCACCGACGCCGGCGGTGAAGGTGATGGCGTCGGTGTGCCCGAGCAATGCAAGGTAGGCACCGATGTACTTGCGCAGCCGGTGGATGTACACCTCATAGGCCAATTGGGCATCCTCGTCGCCGGAGTCGATGCGCTGCTGGATAGCCCGCATGTCGACCTCTCCGCTCAGACCGAGCAGGCCGGACCGGCGGTTGAGCATCGTCTCGATCTCGTCGACGCCCATGCCGGCGGTCCGCCACAGATAGCTGATGATCCCGGCGTCGACGTCACCGGAGCGGGTCCCCATCACCAGACCCTCCATCGGG
>Ga0315283_10006971_pt1 | contig 10136 bp, 8 predicted proteins | sample YL17G09_0_MG_FD_204541 | JGI IMG/M metagenome (GOLD analysis project Ga0315283, IMG submission 204541) | Sediment microbial communities from Yellowstone Lake, YNP, Wyoming, USA - YL17G09_0 | ecosystem: Environmental > Aquatic > Freshwater > Lake > Sediment | place: USA: Wyoming | collected...
CAGGACGATGCCGCTGAGCACCTCGACGTGCACGAACTGGCTACCCATGGGCGGCAGGCGGTGGCCGCCGGGCATCCGGATCAGGCGCTTGTCAGCCATGGGGCGGTTCCTGGGGTCGACGAAGGACACGCCGACCAGGCTTCCCGGCACTCCGGAGTCCGAGTGTAGGAGGTGGCGGGACCGTACTCAGGCGTGGTCCAGCGCGTCGACCGTGCGCAGGCGGCGCTCGAGGTGGTGCTCCATGGCCGCCGTGGCCAGATGGGTGATCTCGCGGGTGGCCTCGCTCTCGGGCTCGGCCAGGGCGGCGTTGAGACGGCCGCCGAGGACGTCACGCAGGAGGTCGACGGCGCCGGGGCTGACGGGGATGCCGGAGCGACAGGAGCGGCAGAGGAGCCCGCCGGCGCCGAGGTCGAAGGCCACGAGTGGGGTGTCCTCGCCACAGGACGCGCACACCTCGACCAGCGGCCGCACGCCATCGGCGGCCAGGAGCTTGAGCAGGAAGGCGGGCACGACCAGGGAGCTGCCCGAGCCGGCCAGGGTCCGCAGGGCCCCGAGCAGGAGTTGGTAGAGGCGGGCGTCGGGCTCGCGCTCCTGGCTGACCTGGTCGGTGGCCTCCAGCATCACCTGGGCCCCGGCCAGCCGGTCCAGGTCGTCCCGGATGGCCCGGAAGTGGTCCACCGACTCGGCCTGGGTGACGATGTCCAGCTCCCGGCCCTCGTAGAGCTGGAGGGCGACATGGCTGCCGGGCTCGAGCCGGGACCCGAAGCGGCTCTTGGTCTTACGCACGCCCTTGGCCACCGCCCGGACCTTGCCGTGGCCCCGGGTCACGAAGACCACGATGCGGTCGGCCTCGCCCAGCTTGTAGGTGCGCAGCACGATGCCGTGCTCGCGGTAGAGGCTCATCGCCCCTCAGCCGTCCTCGAGGCCACCGAAGCGTCGATCCCGGTTCTGGTACTCCCGCACGGCCTCGAAGAGGTGCTCACGGCGGAAGTCGGGCCAGAGCACGTCGGTGAACACCAGCTCGGAGTAGGCCAGCTGCCACAGCAGGTAGTTGGAGATGCGGTGCTCGCCCGAGGTCCGGATCCAGAGGTCGGGGTCGGGCATCTCCGGGTCGTAGAGGTGCTTGGCGATGGCGGCCTCGGTGATCTGGCGGGGCTTGGCCCCCTCCGCCACCAGGGCCCGCACGGCGTCGATGATCTCCGCCCGCCCGCCGTAGTTGAAGGCGATGGTGAGGGTCATCGCCCGGTTGTCCTTCGTCAGCTCGGACGACTCGTCCATGCGCTTGATGATCCGTCGGGGCACCGGACGATTCCGGCGCCCGATGAAGCGCATGCGCACGTCCCGGTCGTTCAGCTCGTCGCGTCGCCGCAGCAGCAGGGACTCGTTGAAGTCCATGAGATAGCGGACCTCGTCAGCCGGGCGCCGCCAGTTCTCGGTGGAGAAGGCATAGACGGTGAACCACTTCACGCCGAGCTCCAGCGCCCCCTCGACGGCGTCGAAGAGGGCCTCCTCGCCCGCGGCATGGCCCTCGGTGCGCTTGAGCCCGCGCTGGGTCGCCCAGCGCCCGTTCCCGTCCATCACCGCGGCGACGTGGGTCGGGATCCGGGCGGGATCGATCCCGTCCACCTCCACGCCCCGACCCTACCGGCGCGGGGTCGGCGTCCTCAGGACCCTTCCGGGCATGGTCGCGGGGCCCACGAGCGGCTCGTCCACTCCACCCCGTCGTCCTGACGCTCCCTCGGCCTGTCACCCCCCGGCGGTACGGTCCTCGGCCGTGTCCGACCATGTGCTCGCCGCCCTCGAGAAGGTGGTGTCCGAGCTGCCCGGTGGGTCCGCTCGACCGGGGCAGGAGGCGATGGCGGAGGCCGTTTCCAGGGCCGTCGTCGGCAAGCGCCACCTCGTCGTGCAGGCGGGGACGGGCACAGGCAAGACCCTGGCCTACCTGGTACCGGCCATCCTGTCCGGCAAGCGGACCGTGGTCGCCACGGCCACCAAGGCCCTGCAGGACCAGTTGGCGGGAAAGGACCTGCCGTTCCTGACCGATCACCTGGACTGGCCGTTCACCTGGGCGGTCCTGAAGGGGCGGTCCAACTACCTTTGCCACCAGCGACTGGACGAGGCCCTGGCCGGCGAGGTGCAACTGTCCCTGGGGTCCGGTCTGGGTCCGGCGGACAAGCCGTCGACGGCCGACCTCAATGCGCTGGCAGCGTGGGCGGCCACCTCACCGACCGGGGACCGGGCCGAGCTGGCCAAGGAGCCTCGGGCGGCCACCTGGGCCGCGGTCAGCACGGGTTCGGACGAGTGCCCGGGGGCGGCCAAGTGCCCGCGGGGTGACGACTGCTTCGCCGAAGACGCCCGCCAGGCCGCCGCCGCCGCCGATGTGATCGTGGTGAACACCCACCTCTACGGCACCAACATCGCCGCCGGCGGGGCCGTGCTCCCCGACCACGACCTTGTGATCTTCGACGAGGCCCACCAGCTGGAAGACACGGTCTCGGAGACCTGCGGCGCCGAGCTCACCGGCGGCCGCTTCACGGCCCTGGCCCACGTGGTCGGCGGAATCATCGACGACGAGGCGCTGAAGGAGGGCCTCCTCGGCGCCGCTGAGCGCCTGACCGTGGCGTTGGCGCCCTTGGTCGACCGTCGGCTGCGGCGCGGCCTGAGCGACGACCTGGCGTCGGTGCTGGCCGTGGCCCGCACCCGGCTGGAGGCGGCGGTCTCGGCGTTGCGCAAGATCGACGCCGACGCGGCCGACGTCAAGACCCGCCGGGAGCGGGCGCTGAAGGCAGTGACCACCCTGCAGGCCGACATCGATGTCACCATGAACCTGACCCCCGACGTGGTGGCCTGGGTGGAGCAACCCGGCAAGGAGCCCAAACTCTGCGTGGCGCCGCTGGACGTGGCCCCCGTCCTGACCGAGTTCGTCTGGGAGCACCGGACGGCGGTGCTGACGTCGGCCACCATCCCGCCCCGCCTGGCCGGCATCGTCGGCCTCGACCCCGAGATGGTCGACGAGATGGACGCCGGCAGCCCCTTCGACTTCGCCGCCGACGCCCTCCTCTACTGCGCCGCCCACCTGCCGGACCCCCGCAAGCCGGGCTACGAGGAGGCGCTGCACGAGGAGCTGCAGGCCCTCATCAACGCCGCCGGCGGCCGGACCCTGGCCCTGTTCACCAGCTACCGGGCCATGCAGTCCGCCGCCGACGCACTCCGGGAGAGGCTGGACACCCCCGTCCTCGTCCAGGGCGACCTGCCCAAGCCCGCCCTGACCCAGGCCTTCGCGGCCGACGAGGCCACCAGCCTCTTCGCCACCCTCAGCTTCTGGCAGGGCGTCGACGTCCCCGGTCGGTCACTGTCGCTGGTCACCATCGACAAGCTGCCCTTCCCCCGGCCCGACGAGCCGTTGCTCCAGGCCCGCCGGGAGCAGGCCCGGGCCGGGGCCTTTGCCACGGTCGACCTGCCCCGGGCGGCCACCCTCCTGGCCCAGGGCGTCGGCCGCCTCATCCGCACCTCCACCGACCGCGGCGTCGTCGCCGTCCTCGACTCCCGCCTGGCCAACGCCTCCTACCGCTGGACGATTGTCAACGCCCTGCCCCCGATGAAGCGCACGCGGCACCGCGCCGAAGCCGAGGGGTTCCTACAGGAGTGCATCGCCGAATGACCGTCGAGCCGGAGGCGAACGAGGCAACGAAGGCGACCTGGGGTCGGGCCTTCCTGACCGCGCTACAGCCCCGTCCAGATGTGGTCGCGGGCGTCGCGCAGCACCTCGTCCAAGCGCCGGCCACGATCGGCCGGCTCGAGCTCGATGAGGATGTCGGGAGCGGAGCGGTCCGTGGGGAACTGATCGCAGATCGAGATCCCCCCGTTGCTGGCGTGACGCCGCGCTTGACCATACGCTCGGGCTGAGGACGGCGAACCTGGCGGTTTAGCGAAGTGGAACCGCCTGACCGCCAGGTCCTTGTCCAGCCAAGCGGCGAGCCCGTCGACGACGGAGGTGGCCACGCCTGTGTCAGGCCCGACGACCGCGATGAGCGCGCCGCCGTTGACGAAGCGCTTTCTCGCCGGGGTCCTCGCGACGTGGCGCGCCGCCCGGAGGCCGCGGCGGACCGTGCGCCGTGCGATGTCGACGCTCCTGGGGTGCCGGGCATAGGCCGCCAGGCCCCGCTCGAGCGAACGAGCAGTCCACGCACGCGCCCACCTTGACGGCTGCGACTCGAGGGACCGGAGGCAGCGCTCGACGAGCTGCGGCGGCAGCAACGGCAGCCGATCGGCGAGCGCGGAGGCACGCCCGGGCTCCGGCACCTGCGCCAAGAGGTGGGTGAGCTCCCGCTGCTCCGAAGCCGACAGCTTGCCGAACAGGCAGAGCTGGGAATCCCACGTCGAGTGCTTGAGGATCATGCGGACGACGAACGCGGCCAGCTCGAACTCCGGCGCGGGAACCCGGATGAGCCCGCCGGTACCTGTCGAATCGAGGTATTCCCGCTCGATCGGGAGGTGGAAGTTCTTCGTCATGTCGTCGCCGAGCACGAGCTGATAATGGGCCTGAAGATGGACGAGGCGACCCGATCCGGCGTCGAGGCCATAGTGGTCGATCAGTCCCGGCACCTCCCTCGACACGGGCGGTCGGGCCTCCTTGAAGCCGAGCCGGTGGAGCACCTCCCCGAACCGATCGGCGTCGCTCCGGTCGATGAGCAGGTCGAGGTCGTTCTCGCCGGAGGCGGAGCGCTCGATCGCCTCGTTGCTCTTCCAATGGCAGTACCGGATCTCCTCGTCCTCGAGTGCCCGGCAGAGCGCTATCACCAGGTCGAGCGCCCCCGGCTTGGTATCGTCGCGGCGCATCGGCTGCCTCCGTGGTGGTCCTTGCCCCGTTCAGTCCGGTTGAACTCTGCGCTCGCCTTTCCGGGGCTGGAGGCCGACGTTGAGCGACGAGGGTCGAGCATGCGGGTGGAGGAAAGAACAGCAGTCGAACTCACCGAGTGTCAATTCGGGCCGGGGCCGCCGTGTCGGGGTTCTCTCGGGCTCGGGCCAAGCAGTGCTGCTTCGGCGACCGGAGCGGACCCGCGAGCGCGGTCGCAACGAAGGCCCCGGCAATGGATTTGCTTTGACCACGGAAGGTGAGTAGATTGACTACACCACCACGGACAGTGACTGTTCCTGCCACTCAGGATGCCGAATCTGTCGCTGGGGAGCGAAAAGTGCGGAGGAGAAGGGCGAACGGCGATGACGACAACGAAGTTGTCTGACATTTCACTCATGGTTGATTCGATGGAGGACCCGGCCTCACCGGTTGCCCGGGCCGCGATTGCCCGCGCCTTGGCCCGCCCACAGGTCGCCTCGGGCCGACTGGGCTTCGAGGCACGGATGGTCGAGCGCGCCCGCCGGAGGAGCCTTCGAGCCGAGGCAATCCAGCGCGCGTTCGACATCGTCGTCGCCAGCATGGCCTTGGTTGTGGCTGCGCCGCTGATGTTGGGTGTGGCGGTAGCGGTGGGCATCAGCTCTCGAGGTCCGGTGATCTTCCGCCAGACGCGCATCGGCAAGCACGGCGAGCCGTTCGAGTGCATGAAGTTCAGGACGATGCGGACCGATGCGCAGGCGCGACTGGCCGCCCTCCTCCTCGAGGACGAGGAGGCGCTCGCCGCGTTCGAGAAGGACTTCAAACTCCTGGCCGACCCTCGGATCACGCGCATCGGTCGCCTGCTCCGTCGATCGAGCATCGACGAGCTGCCGCAGCTGATCAACGTCTTCCGGGGGGACATGAGCATCGTTGGCCCCCGGCCCGTCGTCCCCGAAGAGCTCGGACGGTACGGCAGTGCTGCACAAATCGTCCTGCAGGTGCGACCGGGCATGACCGGCGCCTGGCAGGTGAACGGCCGTAACACGACGTCCTACGAGCAACGCGTGCGCCTCGATCTGGACTATGCGCTGAACCGCTCCCTCCAGGGGGATATCAGCATCCTGCGCCGTACCATCCGGTGCGTGCTGAAGCCCGAGTTGGGCGAAGCCGGGTGAGCGCGACCAGAGCCGAGTTCGAGAGCAGATCTTCGGTGACGATGTCACTCAACGGCTTCGCACGAGAGCCCCGGCGAATCCTTCACGTGTGCACCCGGTTCGACTATGGCGGCTCCGAGCGGCGGTTGCTCGACATGGTGGCCGCCCTACCCCATGACGAGCACTTCGTGATCCTTGGCGGCGACTCCGACCTCAACCATGCCAACCGCCAGCTGCAGGGCGTGCAGGTACTACTTGAACCGAGCCTGCGGCGGGCCGTGAGCCTTTGGCGGGACCCCGTCGCCCTCGCGCGGTTACGGCGAAGAATCGAGGAGCTTGATTGCGATCTCGTGGTCACGCACCAGTCCAAGGCCGGGGTCCTCGGTCGACTGGCGGCGCGGACCACAGGTGCCCCACCCGTGCTGCACTCGCTGTCGATGGCCGACTTCGGGCCCGGGTACAGCGCCCTCGAGAGCCGGCTCTTCCGCGCCCTCGAACGAAACCTCGCGAGGTGGACCACCGCCTACGCCGTCGTGGGCACCGATCTGGCCACCCGATTCGGCCAGATCGGGATTCCCGCCGAGAAGTTGACGGTCATCCGCTCCGCCGTCCCGCTCCCCCGTTATGGGGCGGACCGGGTCGAGGTCCGACGGGCCGTGGCGCGCGCGTACGCGCTGCCCGAGGATCGCCCGTGGATCCTTTACGTCGGGAGCCTGGACCAGCGCAAGGGCGCCCTCGAGCTCCCGATCCTGTTGCAGCAGACGCTCCAGCTCAGCGCCGGGACCTCGCCCTTCCTGGTCGTGGCCGGCACCGGGCCACAAGAGGCGCGGCTGCGCTCGCTGGTGAGCCAGATCGGCGTCGAAGGCGACTGCCGGCTGCTGGGCCACGTCGAAGACCCCCGCGACCTCTTCGTCGCGTCCGACGTTGTCGTGCTGCTGAGCCGGGCAGAGGGGTTGCCGCAGGTGCTGGTCCAGGCCGCTGCCGCCGGAACCCCATTCGTCGCCGCGGACGTCGACGGTACCGATGAGCTGCTCGAGCTCGGCGCCGCCGGAAGCGTCGTCGACGCGGGCGACGTCGTGGGAGCCGCCCGTGCCGCGCTGCCGTACCTCCGGTGGCCGGGCGAACGACGTGGCTCACCGATCGACTTGTCGTCGTGGAGCCCGGCTCGGGTGAGAACGGGCTACCGAGAGCTCTTCAGCTCGGTCCTGGGGGCAGGGAGCAGCGAGCGGAGCGACGAAGGACGCGTCGTGGCGCTGGTTGGATCCGACGGTTCCGGGAAGTCGACGCTGAGCCGTGCCCTTGCCGAGAGCTTCGGTGAAGACCAGGAGGTGGTGCACCTCTACCTCGGCAGCGGTGACGGCCCGTCGTCGCTGCTGCGCTGGCCGCTCACACGCGTCAAGCGAGCGGTGTTCGGCGCCAAGGGCACGGCGGCTCGCCGGCAGGCGGTCCACCAGCGCGCCCCCCGTGCCCTGGGGGCCTCGCGGGCGGTGTGGGCCCTGGTCCTCGCGCAGGAGAAACGAGCGAAGCTGCGTCAAGCCCGTCGGGCGGCACGCCGGGGCGCGTTGGTGGTGTGCGACCGCTACCCGCAGGCGCAGGTGCCGGGCACCATCGACGGGCCCCTGCTGGACGAATGGTTGTCGTCTGAGAGCCGTTGGCAGCGAGGACTGGCGAATTGGGAGCGGCGGCCCTACGAGCAGGCTCACAAGCTCCAGCCGGACCTCGTCATCCGCTTACGGGTCAGCCAGGAGACCGCGGCTCGTCGACGTCCCGAGCACGACCCAGAGGCACTCCTGTCCCGAAAGCGCGTCGTCGAGGAGCTCCGTTTCGAACGGGCCGAGTTCGGTGTGGTGGAGGTGGATGCCAACCGTCCCTTCGACACCGTCTTCGTCGACGCTCGCGCCGCGGTTGCCGAACACCTCGTCAAGCCGTCCCTCGAAGCGACGTGATCATCGAGCTCTGCGGCATGCCCGGCGCCGGCAAGTCGTCGATCGCTCAGGCGCTCGTGACTGAGCTGGACAGCCTGGGATGTGCGGCCTCGCTGCCGCTCGAGGAGGTCTCGCCGCGCCGGCCGCGCGGGCGCCGGTTGCGCAGGAAACTCCGTCGAGCCACTGTTGAGGTTGCCGGCCATCCCCTGGCGTCGGCACGGACGGTCCGGGTCCTCATGCGGTCGCAGCAGCCGACACGGCGCGAGGCGGCGATCCGGTCGCTCAACTGGCTCGTGCTCCGGGCCGCGATGCGGCGGGCGAACGCCTCGGTGGGGTTCCACGTCATCGATCAAGGCCTCGTGCAAGAGCTCTGCTCCCTCGGGTTCTGCGGCGACGCCGAGTCGGCCATCGACATCGCCGATCCCGGTGTCGAGCTGCTCGCGCCGGATCTCATCCTCGTCGTCGAGGTCGAGCTCGAGCTCGCCGATCAGCGCCTCGCCGCCCGACCCGGTCGAGAGAGCCGGGTGGAAGGTGATGGCGTGGATCGCCGCCGCGAGCTCGCGCGACAGGGCGAGTCGGTCGAGGAGCTGCTCGCCTCATGGATGCAGCGCTTCGGTGACCGGGTCCCGACGGCGGTGGAACGCATCGCCAACCGACGTCACCCCATCGACGTCGCGGAGCTGGTGGCATCGCTGCGACGGGTGGACCCGGGCGAGCGAGGGTTCACGGAAATGAGCAACCTGCCGGATCCGCGCGGGGCACTCATGAGGACGGCGACGCCAGCACGATCATCTGCTGGCTCACCGCTGTCCTGAAGTATTTCATCTAGGCGGAGAGCGGCACGACCCCGACGTGAGTAGAAAGGCGCCATGGAGCTGACAGAAGCGGTGCAACGAATCCTGCGTCACGCGCGCCTGATCGCCGTCGTCGTCGGCGTCTGCCTGTTGATCCCGGTCCTCGTCTACTTGCTGAACGACGACACCTACGTGGCGTCCGCCCGCATGAACTTCGGCCCTGACGCGACCAACACAGAGGAGGCAGCGGCAATGGTCGACACGGCGGAGGCCATAGTCACCAGCCCGGGCGATGTCGAGTCTGCGCTCAGTGAGCTCTCCGTCGACCGCAACCCCGCTCGCATCGTGGACCAGATAAGCGTCGAGTCGGTCGGTGTCTCCGGCGTGCTCGTCCTCTCGGTGGCCGACACGGATCCCGATGTTGCGACGGCCCTGGCCAACAGCCTCGCTGAACAGCTCGTGGCATCTCGCCGCGAGCTGCTCATCGGTCCGCTGGAGGAGCGATTGGCACAGCTCGACGATGAGCTCGCGGCGGTCGGCGAGGACATCGACACCATCACCTCGAGGAGTGAGAACGGGGGGACCGACATCGACACCCTCCGATTGCAGCTCGACGAGGCGCTCAGTCGGCAGAGCGACATCCGGGACCAGCGCGACAGCTTGAGCGACACCCTCGATGCCACGCCGAGGCCCGCTCTCCTCGACCCGGCGACAGCACCGGGCCGCCCGGAACCATCGGGGCTCAAGGCTGACCTGTTGGTCGCCGGCCTGCTCGGGCTGATCCTCGGCGTCGCCTTGGCTGCGGTCATCGAAGCGCTGCGCCCCTCGATCGTGAGCGGCGATGCACTGGCCCGCGTCCTCGGCGCGCCGGTCCTCGGACGGGTCCCGAACCCGTCACAGCGGCACGCCAACCATGGTGACCACATGGTGACCCTTCAGCTCGGCCTGGCGGCCACCAGCGCCCGTCTCGACGTTGTCCATCTCACCAGTGTCGGCCCCGCGGTCGATCTCGCTCGTCTGGCCGGACGGCTCGAAGGCGCGGTGCCCAATCTGGCCGTCGACGTGGTCGGTTCCGACAGCGAGGATCCACCCCGTACCGGGACGCGCCCCCACCGCAACCGTCAAGGCCTCGTCGTCGTCGCTCCCGAGGTGCTGCCGCGCGACGCGCTGAGCGAGGTGGAGCACCTTCTCGTCATCACCCAGTGGCCGCTCGTCGGCATCATCTCCTATCCCAGCACCCTGTGGGCCCACTACACCCGCAAGGACCGCGCCAAGACCCGCTCCCGGGGTTCGCTGTTCCGCCGGCGCCGACGCTCCCAACAGCCGGTGGCCTCGTCTGAGTCCCCAGCGCGCCGTCAAGATTCAACCCCCCGTCGTCGGATCGCCCAAGAGGTACCGGCGACGTCGGGGCCCGAAGCGACGTCCTGAG
>Ga0315283_10006972_pt1 | contig 10136 bp, 4 predicted proteins | sample YL17G09_0_MG_FD_204541 | JGI IMG/M metagenome (GOLD analysis project Ga0315283, IMG submission 204541) | Sediment microbial communities from Yellowstone Lake, YNP, Wyoming, USA - YL17G09_0 | ecosystem: Environmental > Aquatic > Freshwater > Lake > Sediment | place: USA: Wyoming | collected...
AATCCTGCGCATCGGTGTATTCGATGAGATCGTACCCTCCGCCGAACTTCAGCTCGTTGTTTCCTGCGACCCATGTGAAGACGACTTTGGCCTGCGCGTTGCTGTCCTCGGAGTTCGAGATGAATCCGATGCCGCCATTGGCCCACGTCGCCGCGTTGTCGCGGGACTGCTCGTTGGGCGTCCCCACCCCCGTACAAAAGCGCGGGCTCAAGAAACACCGAAGCTGCCGCTGATCCGTGTAGCGCGAGGCGTTGATCGCGGACGTTTCTTTGAAACTGCCGTCGTGATAGCCGAGGAGAGCCTGCATGAAGAACGTCGGCGTGAACACCGCGTCGTACTTCAGCGAGTAGTTGTTGGCGCCGAACTCGATCGACGAATCTCCGCCGCCTCGAGGGAAGTCGATATTGCGCAGCGAGAACCGCTGCGGACCCAGGTCGCCCGTTGAGGGATCGCCGAAGGCCGTGAGCTCGAGCCGGTGATTCGGGCTCGCGTACCAGGTCAGCTTCGCCGCGTAGTTGTTGGATGTCCGCTTCTGAGTCTGGATTCCCGCTGCCGCCGCCGGGTATTCCGGTGTCGGCCTGAACCTAAGAGGTCCACCGACGGTGTCCCACGGCAACGGGATGTTCTGAATCGTCGCCGAGGTTTTCGTCTCGACCGGGTTGTAGGCGAGGAAGTAGAAGAGCTTGTCCTTGACGATCGGGCCGCCGATCGAAAGACCGATGTCGTATTGAGAGTTGTCGTTCCAGGTGCCCTTCGCGGGATTGACGGCGCCGACGAAGAGGCTGGCCTGCTCGAAATCGTTGATGTAACTGCCGGCGTAGAGCCCGATCGATCCCGACAGTTCATTCGTTCCGCTCTTCACGACCGTGTTGACGACGCCGCCGGTGGCCTGGCCGTACTCGACGTCGATGCCACCCGTTTTGACCTGGACCTCTTCGAGGAAATCGTAGGTCACGCCGGTGCCGAGCGAGCCGTAGTTGGTGTTGTAGGTACCGATCCCGCCGTACCCCGTGCTCGTGATGTTCACACCGTCGACGATGTAGGAATTCTCGAGGCCTGACGAACCGGAGATCGAGTAGTTGCCGGCGCCCGTGCCACCGCCACTCGCCACGCCCGGCGCGAGAGTCAACGTCGCGGCGAGGTTGCGGCCCACCGGAAGCTGATCGATGAAGTTCTCAACCTTGTAACTACCGCCGGTCGTCACCGACTTGGTGTCGACTACGGGTGCCTGCGCCGTGACTGTGACCGTCTCGGTCTGCCCGGCGACGAGTGTTATGTCGACGCGCGACCTGGTGCCGATGCTGACGACGATGTCGTCGAGCACGACCGCCGATTTGCCCGGCGCCTCGGCCCTTACCTTGTAGGTACCCGGCGGCAAGTTCGCCAAAGTGTAGCGCCCCTGACTGTCGGTGACCGCTGCAGACGGAGACCGATTGGCGATGCCCGTCACGCTCGCGCCGGCAATCCCGTTTCCGGCTTGGTCACGAACGCGCCCCTCGATCGTCCCCGTGGTGGATGACTGCGCCCAGGCTGTCATCGACACGAGGAGTGCCACAGCCCAAAGCGACAGTATCCGAAGCCATTTGTTAACCATCACACGCCCTCCTGGATCGGAAGATTTCCGCCAAAGCCGTGAAGCCGGAAAAACACGATTGACGTCAAAGGCTTTCAAAAACCGAATCCCCCTGACCGGGCAATACTAAGGCGACCTCCGGCTCAGTCAAGAAGAGGTTAGACTGCCAGCTTAACCCTTTCATTTACAGACATTTAAATCAGGACAACAGTCGTCTTTTTGGGCAACGCCAGCCCACTAAATCCAAGACTTTGGAACGCGCGCGATTTGCGGTTCTTCAGCGGTTGCCGGGCATCACGCTAGAATCGACGGATGAATCGTCGGTCGACAGTCTTCCTTTCCGCAGTGATGGGCTTCGCATTGGCGACTGCTGCCCCACCGTTGGCTCCCCCCGCGGAACGCATTGAGGTACGGCTCGCGCAGTTCGATGTCGTCGTCCGCGACAAGTCCGGAGCCATCGTGACCGGCCTTGGACCCGAGGCCTTCACGGTCCTCGAGGACGGGTCGCCGATGGAAATCGTCGCCGTCGACGAGTGGGGCATCGCCACCCACAAAGCCTTCGCCCCGCAGCCGGAAGCCCCGCCGGTGGCGACCGAGCAAGCTCCAGAACTCTCTCCCGCCAAACCACCCTCAGCGAGCACGGAGCCAGAGCGCCGAAGCTTCGTACTGGTTTTCGACGTCCTCGGTTCGTCGACCGCGCTCCGGATGAACCAGGCCAAAAGGGCTGCGGCAAAATTCGTCAAAACCTACCTTCGACCGGATGATCTGGCCGCCGTCTACCAGCTCGACTTGTCATTGCGCGCGGTCTCCGAGGTCACCGCAAATACCGACGAACTCGTACGGGGAATCGACAAGATCACTTGGATGTCGGCCTCAACCCTTCAGGACGAAATCGCCGAATCGGTCATCGGTTCGACTTCGACGGGGGCTGCCCCGCTGATGGCGGAGCGGATGGGAAACCTCTCGGTGACCGCCGCAGAGCAGTTGGACTGGCAGCGCGAGCACGTGTACGTCGCCCTGAGCGACCTGGCGTCGTTGTTTCGAGGCCTCCCCGGACGACGCGTACTCGTTCTCGCCTCCCCAGGGTTTCCCATGACCACCCCGGGGGACGCGAGGACCGGCGCGGGCGGGTTCACCCTCAAGTTCCGCGAACTAATTCGACAACTCGCGGCCTACGGCATCACGGTCTATTCACTCGACATCGGCAACGATCTTGCCGCCGGGGACGCCAGCGAGAAGATCGACTGGCGCATAGCGGTCGGCAAGATTGGCATGGACGAGAACACGCTTGCGGATCTCGGCCTGGAACGATCCATGGGGACGAGTTCGGCCACGTCGCGTCGAGAATTTCTCGGCGTGATCGCTGCCGAGAGCGGAGGACGGCTGCTCGCACAGACCGATCTTTCGAAGGCCTTCGTCGCGATTCAGGAAGAATCGTCGCGGTTCTACCGGATCTCCTGCCGCGTCCCGGTGACACGCACCGCGGATCGATATCGCAAGCTGCGCATCAAGGTGACCCTCCCCGGTGCCGTCGTCACGAGCCGGCGCGGTCGCTACAGCGACATCACACCGCATGAGGGCTCAGCTTCGAGTGCCGTCACCTCGGTCGAATCCCTCGATCGCTACCGTCCACTCACCACCCGCGGCGTCGCGCTCTCACTCCCCGGAAGCGACCCCAAGAAGGTTCCGGTCGAGGTGGTCATCGAAGCACTCGGCCCCATTCAACTTCCGGTTGACGCTCAAGGTGGCGCCGCGCTGGACGTCGAGTTCCGGCTCGTTGCGCGCGCCGAGGGCGAGATCGTGGACCGTTACCAGCGCTCGTTCACGGCGCGCGTGAAGCCCGACGGAGTCGCGGCGATTCAGAGAGCTTTTCGTGTGGAAGGGCGATTGTCGCTCGTTCCCGGGATCTACCAGTTTCAAGGATCGGTGCGCCTCGGCGACCCTCCCCAGCTGGCCTCGTGGTCATCCACAGTTGCCGTGGCACCCCCGCCGAGGGGCAACGTCCCGGCTTTCGTGGGTGTCCTCGTCAGCGCGGAGAACGAATCCGAGGCTCCTCTCCTGAGCCGCCCGCCCATCGCGGAGGAAGCGGATCCTTTGTCGCTCAAGCCGGGTGTGCGCATGCTGCCCGCGACCCGAGACGACTTCGAAACCGGCGGAAACCTCCTGGCACTGTTCTGGCTTCGGGGCGTAGCCGACACCGGGGACCAGCCGCCCGCCCTCGACCTCACGTTCGAAATCACCGACGGCGAAGCGCGTCCCGTGACGTCGCCAACAAAGGTCTTGTTCTTCGGAAAAGAACCCAGCGGCGGCTACCGCGCGGTCGTCCGTTTGGACACCGCATCATTGACGGCGGGCACGTACGGGTTGCACCTCTCCGCAGGGGTGCCTGGGCAAGAGGCGCCGCCGGCTCGAGAATCCGTAACGTTCACGCTCCACGCGAAAGACGCGCCCGCGCCTACTTCTGCTTCGGCTGGATCGCCTTGAGAACCTCTTTGGTTTCCGCTGCGAGGCGGCCCGAGGGATCGAGCTCCAGACATTTCTTGAACGAGACGATCGCGTCGGCGTTCTTGCCGTCCCGCAGTTGGAGCTTCCCGAGCAGTCCGTAGGCCATCGCGAGGTCGGAGTTTGCGGCCTTGCTCTCGGTCACCCTCCGGAACATCGTCTCGGCGTGGGCGTAGTCTTTCTTGTTGAAGTACGAGATGCCGACGTTCAGCATCGCGAGCGGGTCATCCGCGCCGACGTCCTTGGCCTTGTCGAGAATCGCCGCGGCCTTGTCGGTCTGCCCCGCTTTTGCGTAGAGCGCGGATAACTCGACGTACGACTCAGGCCGGTTCGGGGCCGCAGCCATCGCCTTCTCAAAGGTCGCAATGGCGTCGGCGTCTTTCCCTTCATCTCTCTGTACGGCCCCGAGGCTCAACAAGGCGTCGATTTGGATCTCCGCCGGGACGTTGGTGCCTTCGAGTTCTTTCTTGAACGCGGCTTCCGCCTCCGGCAGGCGCTTGTTTCGCGCGTAGACCTTGCCCATGAGAGTGTTGGGCCCCGGGAACTTCGGATCCAACTCCACTGACTTCGCAAGAGCGGCGAGCGCCTCGTCGTCGTGCTCGAGCACCGCGTCGCAGTAGCCCCTCAGGTAGAACGCGCGCGCGTTGGTCGGATTGTCGACGTTGAATTTCTCGATTTGAGGGAGGGCCCCCGCGCAGTCGCCTTTTTGGACTTGTTGGGCGAGAAGTGCGTACGCCTGATCGCCGGTCCCAACGGTCTTTTCGCCCGTTGCCGTAGTCACTTCCGTGGCCTTGCCGACGACGAGATCGCAGGTGATCTCCATGCCGTCTTCCACCTCGATCTCTTGCGGCTTGTCGAGGCGAACGCGCCCATCGAGCTTCCACGTCGGCTCTTTCGCTTTCTTGCCGTCATCCTTGAGCTCGAACGCTTCGGCTTTGATGCTCACCAGCGCAAGTCCGGTCGCCTCCACCTTCACCGCGTAGCGCCCGGGGCGGACGATTCCGAACAGGTAGGAGCCCTTCTTGCCTTTGGTGACCTGCTCGACACGGGCCCCCTTTTCGACGGGCTCCAAGATCACCTTCACGTTCGGTGCGCCGGCTCCGCTCTCATCGAAGACCGCCCCATACATCCTGGCCTGCTGAGCCAGAGCGCCGGTCGAGGCAAGCGCTGTCGCGAGGACAAAGCCGGCGATCATTCCCATCGTTCGATTTCGCATTGGTGTCTCCTGGCGCTCCACGACGGCGCGGGGAGGAGGATTCTAGCCCCGACGCGCTAGAATCGCGATCATGCCGATCATTCGTCGCACGAAACTGGTGCTCGGCGTCCTTTCCGTGGCGGCCCTTCTGGCTACCGCTGCCGTCTCGATCGTCCAGCACGTTCCTTCGGGCCGGATCGGCGTGTCCTCATCGGGACAACTGCGCAAGGGATGGATCGTCCACGCACCGTTTTCCCGGTTGCCGACGATCATCGCACGCGGCGTGCTGACGCTCCGCGACCTCGCCTTGAAGACGCCGGAGGGGAGCACCCTGGGCTTCACGCTCGAACTGCGCTACGCCGTCGCCGGAGCGCTCGCGCCCCAGCTCGCGGCGGACATCCGTCGCGACGGCTTCGACTCCGCCGTCGCCGGCCTGGCTCATCGGGTCTTGGAGGACGCGGCACGACGCACCGAGGTCGAGTCCCTGCTCTCCGAACCGGCGCGAGTCGAAGGGCCCTTGGCCGCGGTTTTGCGCGGGGCGGGTGTCACGCCTGAATCGTTGTCGCTCCGGAGCGCGATCGGCGACGAGTTGATCCGGCGCAGCCGCACCGATGAAGCGCGAGCGCTGGCCCGCGCACCGATCGGGCGGTTGCTTCTGGTCGGCTGGGACGGCGCGGACTGGCGCACCGCCCTACCGCTCATGGCCGCAGGCCGCATGCCGAACCTGGCGCGGCTCGTGCGCGAAGGTGCGTCGGGAGACCTCCGGTCCTACGATCCGATGTTCTCACCGCTTCTCTGGACGACCGTGACCACGGGGAAAGCACCGACCGAACACGGCGTCGGCGATTTTCTCGTCAAAGACGCGACGACCGGCGAACGGCATCCCATCACGAGCGACTTCAGAAAGGTCAAGGCGCTCTGGAACATCTTGGGCGATTTCGACCGACCGTCGTCGTGGATCGGCTGGTGGGCATCGTTTCCGGCGGAAGCGATTCGGGGAACCATCGTCACCGACTATCTCGCGGCCGCGATCAGTCACGGCGGTGCCGAGGCCGCCGCGGGGACCGCGGGGATCGCCAGTCCAGCAGAGTATCTGCGGGGGAAGACCGGACTGCTCGTCTCCCCTTCGCAGATCACGCGGGAAGAGGTCGCCCGAATTCTCCCCGTCAGCGAGGCGGAATATCGCGCCGCCCTCGACGACATCGCCAGGCCCTCGAAGATGGGCGACCCGACGCGCGTCGTGGACCCCGCGGGTTTCGCGATGCGCGTGCTGGCCCAAGCGCGGACGTATCACAACATCGCGATGTCCCAACTCGAGTCCGGCGTGCCGTTCGTCGCCGTGTACTACGAGGCGATCGACATGATGGGGCATGGTTTTCAGCACTTCCTCCCGCCGAAGATGTCGTTCGTGTCGGAGGCCGAGTACCTTCGTTGTCGCGACGCCGTTCCGAATTTCTACACGTGGCAGGACGAGCGCCTCGGAGAGTTGTTGCGCGCCGCGGGTCCTCAAACCGTGACGGTGCTCCTCTCCGACCACGGATTCCGTGTGGGCGAGGACCGCCCGAACTTCTCCCCTTCCACCCGGGGGCAACCCGAGGAGTGGCACAGAGACTGGGGAATCGTGACTCTCCACGGACCAGGAATACGCGCGGTCCGGCTTCCGCCCTCGAGCATTTTCGATATCGCTCCGACCTTGCTCTACCTCGGAGGCCTCCCGCTCGCCGACGACATGCCCGGACGGCTAATCACGGCTGCGTTCGATCCTGGGCGGCTCCGGCTCCGCGCTCCGGCTCGTACCAAATCGTACGAACTCGTCGGAACCCGACTCGAGCACGCCGCCGCGGTGACCACTGATCCCGAGCTGATGCGCGAGATGATGGCCAACCTCAAAGCGCTGGGCTACGTCGGAGGATCCGACGACGCGCCCGCCCCGCCGGCGGAAGGCGGGGTATCCGAGACTCAGTTCTTCTTCCACCGAAACCTCGCCGTGTCGTACATGCGCCAGGGCCGTTACCGCGAGGCGGAGGCGGAGCTCCTGCTCGCCAACGAGCGCCAGCCCCGCGCCAAAACCTACGCGATGCTCAGCGAGGCCCGTGCCTCCGACGGTCGCTATGCGGAAGCGACGGCGGCCCTCGAAGAGGGATGGGATCGGCTGCCGGCGGACATGGAGCCATCCAGTTTGCTCTGGATCGTGGAGCTCAAGCTGCTGGGAGGCGACCGGCTCGCGGCCGAGACGACGGCGCGCCGCTTCGCCCAGAAGATGTCGACGGCCGTGCGTCTTGCCGTCGACGGGAGGCTCGCCGAGGCCGGCGGAGACAAGGCTTCCGCCGCCGCGCTTTACAAACAGGCGCTCGATGCCGATCCCCTGTTGGTTCGGATCGCGCTTCGACTGCAGGCGATCGAGGCCTCGGAAGGCCGGCCGTTTTCGCTCGAGCCATTCTTGACGACGACCTTGGCGACGCACCCCGAGGTGGACACCTACTGGGATCTCGCCGGGCAATTCGCGCTTGCTCGCGGCGAAGCCTCCGCCGCCGTCTCGCGTTTTCGCAGCGCATGCGACATCGAGCCCGAAAACTCGAGCTATCTCGGCCACCTCGCCTCGGCCTACGCCGCGGCGGGAAGGCCGGGCGAAGCGCTGGAGACGCTCTCTTGGGCCGAGAGATTCCCTCCCCGCGACGCCGAAGGCTGGATGGCACTGGGCGCGGCGTGGGACCGCCTGGGCGAGACCGACAAGGCCGTGGCTGCGTTTCGCAGCGCTCGCAGTTCCGCCGGGGCCGGACCTGGCGCAGACGCCGGAGCGGCCTTGGCCCTCGCTCGGGCCGGCCGGACGGCCGAAGCGCGGGGGGTTCTGGAAGACGCTATGCGGCGTTATCCAGACAGTTTGGCCCTGCGCCGGCTCGCGGCGCGTTTGGGCGGTTGAAGCCCAGCGTCCGACACCCGTAATTGCAGGTCGCGCCTGGGTTCCGCTACAGTAACCGGCGTGTTTCGCCGAAGGGTGGGCGCAAGCCCACCTTTTTTAGTTGATGGGACCATGAACGACGACAAGCAGAAAGTTCTGGCCGAAGTCGAGCGAATCGCTCGCGAGGTCGCGACCACTCTTGGCCTCGAAATCGTCGAGTTCGTCTTCCACAGCCGGGGGCGGCACTCGCTCCTTCGCATCGACATCGACCGTTCCGGAATGCCCGGGGTCGGTCTCGCCGACTGCGAGACCTTCAGCCGCTCGCTGGGCGATCGGATCGAGGACCTCACGTTTTTCGACGCCCCCTACGATCTTCAGGTTTCGTCTCCTGGGATCGACCGGCCGATCCGGACCGATGACGACCTGCGCCGCAACACCGGACGACCGATTTGGATGGAGTTTCGGGACGAAAACGAGAAGCTCCGGGAGCTTCGCGGCACGCTTTTCGGGCCCCACGGAACGGACGCGGTCTCGATCGGCACGGAGCACGGCGAGCTCCGGGTGGCGCGCGATCGCATCGTGCTCATGAAACAGGACGTTATGCTCGGCGGACGCAAGCGAAAGAACCCATGAAACCCGCGTGGTATAGTCTTTCGGTCCCAGCGGAGCATTCGCGAGTCTCGGGTGCACCGGTTGTAGGAAGGGTGCGTCCGGATCTGGAAGTTTGCGGGGATTGGAATGCCTCTCGCGCGCGCGTGCGTGTCGACGATGGAGGGGTGATCGGCCCATGAGCAACGAGCTGTATCAGACGATCGAAATGATCGGCCGCGAGAAGGGTATCGACCCGGATGTCATCATCCAGGCCGTCGAAGAGGCCTACGCGGCGGCGTCGCGCAAGTACCTCCACAGCAAGGAGGACTTCGGCGCGCGCTTCGATCGCGACTCCGGACGGTTCATCGTCTTCTCGAAGCAGACGGTCGTCACCGAAGACGAGTTGATGGATCCCCACATCGAGATCACCGTCGAGGACGCTCGCCAGATCAAGCCCGATGCGGAATTGGGAACGGTGATCGAAACGGTGAAGGACGGCATCGACGTCCCGCTGACCCGGATCGCCGCCCAGGCCGCAAAACAGGTCATCTACCAAAAGGTAAAAGAAGCGGAGCGCGAGATCGTCTGGCGCGAGTACGGCGATCGCATCGGCGAAATGCTGACCGGCCAGGTCAAGCGATTCGACCGGGGGGACATGATCCTGGACCTCGGACGAACCGAAGGGATCATCCCCCGCCGCGAGCAGTCCCGCGCCGAGCACTACAACCCGGGAGACCGGATCCGCGCGGTGCTCGTCAACGTGGAACGGCTCGGAAAGGGGCCGCAGCTGACCCTGTCCCGCGCCAGCGAATTGCTCGTCAAAAAGCTGTTCGAGATGGAAGTTCCTGAGATCTACGACGGCACCGTCATCATCGTCAGCGTCGCCCGCGACGCCGGGGAGCGCACGAAAATCGCCGCGCGCTCGAAGGATCGCGACGTCGATCCCGTCGGCGCGTGCGTGGGAATGAAGGGCTCGAGAGTGCAGGCGGTGATTCGCGAACTGCGGGGCGAGAAGATCGACATCGTCAAATACGACGAGGATCCCGCCCTCTACGTGAGGCACGCGTTGAATCCCGCATCCATCAACCGCGTGTCGATTCGGGACTACGAAGCCCGCGAGATGGAAGTCATTGTCTCGGAGGACCAGCTCTCGCTCTCGATCGGTAAGCGCGGACAGAACGTGCGTCTCGCGTCGAAGCTGGTCGGTTGGAAACTGGACATCAAGAGCGAAGCGGAAAAGAAGGCCGAGATCGAGGTCGAGATGGAGCGGATGGCGCAGGCCAGCCGCGAATTGTCGAGCCTCCCCGGCATCGCTCAGTCGACGGTGGCGCGCTTGCTCGACGCCGGGTTCCGCGGCATCGAGGAAATCTGCCTCG
>Ga0315283_10006973_pt1 | contig 10136 bp, 7 predicted proteins | sample YL17G09_0_MG_FD_204541 | JGI IMG/M metagenome (GOLD analysis project Ga0315283, IMG submission 204541) | Sediment microbial communities from Yellowstone Lake, YNP, Wyoming, USA - YL17G09_0 | ecosystem: Environmental > Aquatic > Freshwater > Lake > Sediment | place: USA: Wyoming | collected...
GCATCGACCTCGGCGCAGGATCGGTAGAACTCCTCGGAGTCATAACCGAATTCGTGGCCGACATCATCCGGGCGCCCGACATACAGGAAAGCCAGATGGGGCCGTTTCTCGAGGATATAGGGAATGGCCTTGGCGAATGTCTCGGGATAGGTCTTGCTGAACTCGACCCGGCTCACGACCTTGTTGTTGAAGAGGTTGGCCAGAGCGTCCCAATCATAGAAGACCGCGGTTTCGGCGCCGGGCATCTGCCGACGAATGAGGGTGAAGATGGAGGGGAAGAAGCCATCTTCGTCCTTGTCCGTGGGCACGATATTGAACCGGTCCACAAGCCAGGAGTTCGAGGTCATCCCATGCTGCTCAGGTCCGGCCCCTGTCAGGATGGAGCCCCAGGAAGGCAAGCTCACCGTCGGCATGACGCTTCTTGCCTTGAGCGAGAGGGCGCCTTGCCGGGCCAGCCTTTTGAGGTTCGGGGTACTGGCCGCCTGAAAGGCCTGGATCCCCATGCCGTCGATCCCGATGAGGATGACGTGCCGATCCATGTCCGGTCCGGCCGACTTTTTCCGGCACCCGACCGAACCTAAGGTCCCCGACACCAATATCCCAAGAACCAGAACAAGAACACGGTTGTTTTTCATGTCACCTGCTTTCATCAGACGCCTCGCCGGCGATCATCCGGTTTTTTCCATTGACCAACGGGCCCGTCCGCCTTTGCCTGTTCGACTTGCCGGGCATATCCGCCGGAAGTTTTCGTCCGTGATTTTTTTCGCCTTTCTACCTTTTCCGACTTGTCTAGCCTATTTAGCCTGTCTAATGTGAACGCAATAAATAAAGTTATAATGTGAGGGCGGCATTCAGTGCCGCTCAAAGCAGGATGTACCATGAATTATTTCGTTTCTATTAGCTCTTCCTGATATATCCCAACGCCTGCATCGCCGCAACACAGCCCTCCCCCACGGCCGAAGCGATCTGGAGACCGCCACAGGTCACGTCGCCGGCGGCAAATACGCCGGAGAGGTTCGTCCTCTGGGAGCGGTCCACCGCGACGCAAGACTTGTGGTCGAGTGTGAGGCCGGCCCGGCTGAAGAATGGCGCCGTCGGGATTTCCCGGAAGATAAATACCCCCGCAACGGCCAGCTCTTCCCGGACGCCCTCTTTCTCGAGGATGATCTTTTCGACGCGCTTCTCACCGACGATCTCCCGGACTTCGGCCCCGATGTGGACATGAACGCCCTTCCGAACAAGGTCGTCGGCCTCGGCCAGCGCCCGGTCTGTTCCCTTGGTCCCGGGGACCCAATGGACCCGGCAGCCCATCTGGACGAGGGCCTGGAGGTCCTCGAGGGCCTCTTCGGAGTGCCCATATGCGACGACGTCGGCCCCCCTGAAGAGGGGCCCGTCACAGGTCGCGCAATAGCTCACGCCGACGCCCGTAAGTCGGTCCTCGCCGGGGATCATCCGCTCCTTGGAAAAAGGTTTGCCCGTGGCGATGATGACCGCGCCGGCCTCGATGATGGCATCCTTTGTCGTGACGTACTTAGGGTCAGAGTCGAAGCCGAAAGCGATGGCGTCGCCGGCGACAAATTGAACTCCGAAATGAAGGGCGTGGGCCCTGAACTTCCCGAGGAGGTCCAGGGAGTTGATGGACGGAAAGCCAGGGTAGTTCTCGATCTCGTAACCTAACGCCAAGCGCGAGGCCGCCCGGCCTTCCAGGATGACGGTCGTCTTGCCCGCCCTCGCGCCATAGATCCCCGCCGTCAAGCCGGCGGGACCGGCGCCGATGATGAGGATGTCCGCCTTGATGTTCTTCAGCATGAATCTCCTCCTCGGCTATTATGGGGTCAAACCTACTCTTTTGACAAGACTGTCAAAAGAGTAGGTTTGACCCCGGCTTCAATCCTCGGCGATGCCTTTGGGGTGGCAGGCATAGCAGGAAGCGCTGTTGTAAGAATATCCGGAGACCTCATGGTGATGCGAATCGACAGTCGCCTTGTTATGGGTGTGGCAGTCCGTGCAACTGAACTCGCGGAAGTTACTCGTCAAATGACACTCCGTACAACTGAATCCCCCGTGTTTCCCCGACTTGATAGGGAAGTCGTGCTGGAAGACGGCCTGTGACCATGCCTTGTGCGCGGGATAGTGACAGTTCTCGCAGGTCGTCGGGAACCCGCTTGCCCTGTGGTTGGGGTCTGTAGTGGCGTTATAGTCCGCGGCGTGGCACCCGTAACAATCCTTCGGCAGGTCATAGCCCTTGCTGTGGCAATCGGAGCAGGCCACCGATGTGTGCGCCCCTTTCAAAGCGAAGAATTGATTGTGATTGAGGCTGGCGCCTTCCCAGGTCTTGGCCGCATCGCCATGGCAAGCGACGCAGTCCGTCGGGAATTTCGCCGCCCTGTGGTCGGGGTCCTTGGTGGAATTGTAATCCTCGAGGTGGCAGGCGACGCAGTCCGAGGGCGTCCCTTTATACTGCCCGCCCAGGTGGCATCCGGAGCAGGCCAGCGATGTGTGCGCCCCTTTCAAAGCGAAGGATTGATTGTGATCGAGGCTGGCGCCTTCCCATGTCTTGGCCGCATCACCATGGCAAGCGACGCAGTCCGTCGAGAATTTCGCCGCCCTGTGGTCGGGGTCCGTGGTGGAATTGTAATCGTTGAGGTGACAGGCGACACAGTCCGATGACGTCCCTTTGTACTGCCCGCCCGGATGGCATTCGGAGCAGGCCAGCGATGTGTGCGCCCCCTTCAAAGCGAAGGATTGATTGTGATCGAAGCCGGCGTCATCCCATGTCTTGACTGCATCGCCATGACAAACGACGCAGTCCGTCGGGAATCCCGCCGCTTTGTGGTTTGGATCCGTGGTGGAATTGTAATCGTTGAGGTGACAGGCGACACAGTCCGAGGACGTCCCTTTGTACTGCCCGCCCGGATGGCATTCGGAACAGGCGGCCGCGAGGTGCCGGCCCTTGAGGGCGAAGTCCGCGTGACCGACCCTGGCGCCCTGCCAACTCCTCTGGTTCGTATGGCAAGCGACGCAGTCGGTGGGGAAGCCCGCCGAAACGTGGTCCGGTTCCTTGGCGTTCCGGTAATCCTCTTCATGGCAGGACACGCAGGCCGGAAAGACCTTCTTGAAATCTTCGCCGTGGCATTCGGCGCAGTCCAGGGTTTTGTGGACCCCCTCCAGATGGAACCCGGACACGAAAAGGTGGTCCCACTTGTTCGGCGGCACGTTCTTCCAGGCCGTCGGAGTGTGGCAGTCCTCGCAGTGGGAGCCGAGCTTGAGCCTATAGCGGTCATCTTGCCGCCTGTCCCAATGGCAGGATTCGCAGACCGACGGCGTCCCCTCGAAGACGCCCTTGACGTGGCATTCAGCGCAGGAGACCGTCCGGTGATGACCGACGAGGGGGAAATTGGTCCGGTCGTGGGTCTCGGCTGTCCATTTCCCGACATCGGGGGCGGGCTTTGCCGCGGGTTTCTCCTGCCCCGTTCCCCATCGGCCCCACGCCAAAGCCAGGAAGAAGATGCCGGCGAAGACCGCAGCCCAGGCCGCCGGCAAGAAACTCTTCGATGCCTTCATGGTGTCCTCATTTCCGGAAGACCAACCTGACGAAGAATTGGTGTTCGTTCGCGTTCCGTTGGAGGAAATAGCTGTATTCCGCCGAGAGAGTGACCCTCCGCATCAGAGGGACGAAGACGCTCGCCGAGAGTGTATCGTACCCGTCGAGATGGATGATTTGCGGCTCGGCGCCGGCCGAAGACGCGAACCGGATTCCGTTGTAGGTATCGGCGAAAGACAGATAGCAGGAGAAACGTCCGAAATCCTTGTTCAAGGAGAGATAGAAAGAATCGGACTCCGCGTGCGTCCCGCGGTTGAATGAATAGTCCCCGTAGGCGGAAACGCCGCTCTTCAGGATGTCCGCAGCCGAGGCCCCCATCCGCCAGGTGTGGTTGCTGATCCCCTGGTCCTTCTGCCGGCTCTCCTGGCGCGAGACGTAGATCCGGATGTCTTTTACGGGCTTGACAGCGACCCGGGCGCCGTACTGCTCGCTGTAGAAGAACCGTTCGAGGTCCCTGTCCTGGAGCGACGGGTCCTGGGAGCGCTCGAGGACGTAGCTGTGAAAGTCGAGCCCGCGGCCCGAGCTGAAGAACCCCGTCACGTCGGCGTAGCGCGAAAGCTCGAACCTGGCATTGAGGAAAAGGCGGGAGAGCCGGTCCTCACGTTTGACGTCCGGACCGAGTTCGTACTCAAAGTTCCCGAAGACATAAAGGAGCTTCCGGACAGGAAAAAGTCCCTGGGCGTAGATATAGCGGCGTTCGGTCTTTCCGGAGAACCTGAGCTGATTGAAGCTCAAGGAGAACGAAAGCGCCCTCAGCCCGGTGAACCGGGCGAAAACACCGAACTTCTGATAATGCGTATCGAACTTGCTTACATAGATCTGCTGTTCGAACCCTGCGTAACCCCCGACGAGCAGGGCTGATCCCAGCTTGAAGCCGGCGATGCCGCCGAGGAGCTGGCCGATGCCGGCCGTGTCATAAAGGTTCATTTGTCCGACCGAAAAATACAAGGGGTTCGAAGGCGGGTCAAAGGTCAATCGAACATTGTAGAGGAGGACCTGGTTCCCGCTGCCCGGTGTCATGTTCTGTCGATCTCGGACGTCGAGAAGGAACTTCCAGCTCCGCGAAGGCTGCTTGGCAAGCTCGAACTTGACCCTTGTCCCGATCTGGTTCAGGAACCCCCCGCTCTGTTCAAAGGCGGTGCCGTACCAGTCGAAATAGACCGTGGCCCGGTAGGAATAGGGCGAACCTTGAGGAGCGCTTGCCGAAGCCGTGTCTCCGCTCTGGGCCGATGCTGTCGACCAGAGGCAGACCGCCATGGCCTGCAGGACGACGAGCTTCCGGACCGTGGTCACGTTCATTGTATCTTCACTTCATCGCCGGGTCCCCGTCAACCCGCCAGCTCTCGAGCCCATGACAGGCGAGGCATTCGTCCTGATCTCCGGGATGGGGCGAAACATGGCAGGCGGAACAGGACGCATCGCGGAGGAGGTAGCACTTACCGGTCGCCCTGGGAAAGGCCGCCCCGCTATAATGGCAACGGTCACAGCCGGCGACCCGGGCATGGGCACCGGCAAGAACGGTCCCAGTTTCCGAATGGTCGAAATCTTTGGGATCAAGAGGCAGCAGACCTGCGTCAGGGCTCTGATGTTCCGCATGGCAGGCTCCACAGCCATCTCCCTTGTCCTTGTGGAATCCCCGGCCTTCTTTGATCCGGATGGCGATCTCTTGATGACAGGCCAGGCACTTTCCAGGCAAGACATCCCGTTCCGGCGTGTGGCAGGCGGCACAATCCTTGATTCCGGGCTTAGCGGCGTGGGAAGCGCTCAAGGGGCCCGGGCCATCGGAAACATCGGCTTCCTGAGAAAATGCGGGGAACGGAGGGTGGGATGCCGCCCGGACCAACAAGGCGAAAACCATGGAAATCGAAATGAGCGCCAAAAAAGCCGCTCTCAACCTCTCTTTTTGTTTCATCTCTACGGTCTATATTATACAACTCCTATAAATTATATCAAGAAGCAAGTCGGGGGTCAAACCTGCTCGGTTCTCTTACATTTGGTTTGGGTCGCTGAACAGTAAGATGTGATGAGGCCGAAACGGCCTTGGAGGACCGTGATGGGAGGGCATGGGGAAGGACTGCAGCGACCATGCGGAGATCTTCCTGAGACGAGTGTCCGACGAGGGAAGCCGCAGGCCTCCGACGGCCCGAGGCTCCGAGGATGGGTTTCCGGGAGCTCATTAGATTAGTCTGGAGTCTTGGGCCTGCTACTCTTTAGACAAGACTGTTAAAAGAGTAGATTTGACCCCGACTTGCTTTTTCCCAGGACTCCGGATATCATCCCGGAATCCGAAAGGAGCGCATCCCATGAAACGAAACCGTCTTTATTTCGCGGTCTCCTTGGCCGTATTCTTCCTTCTTTCCTTCTCTTATTCCCTGCCCCAGCAGGAGAAGGCCGACGCGGCCATGGTCAACCGCATCTGGCTGGAGGGGACGAACCACTCCCGCATCATGGAGACCCTCAGTTACCTGACCGACGTCTTCGGCCCGAGGATCCCGGGATCGACAGCCTACAACAAAGCCTGTGAGTGGGCCGCGAAGACGTTCACGGAATTCGGCTTAGCGAACGCCGCCATCGAGCCGTGCGGAGAGTTCGGCCTTGGCTGGTCGAACGACTATATCTCGGCTCACATGACAGCACCCTCTTATATGCCGATCCTCGCTTTTCCGAGGCCTTGGACAAGCGGCACAAAGGGCAGGAACATCGGCAGTCCGGTATTCGCGTTCATCAGCACCAAGGCCGATATCGAAAAGTACCGCGGCAAGCTTAAAGGCGCCATCGTCTTCACCCAGCCCGCGCGGGCGACCCACCCCTCCTTCAAACCGGCCGCCAGCCGCTACACCGAGTCGGACCTCAAGGACCTCCAGGAAACAGCCATTCCCGTGAAACCGAAGGACGCGGGCGAAAGCGACAAGTCGGCCGGGCTGAAGTGGGAGGAGGTCGAGGAGTTCTTCCGGACGGAGGAGGTCGGGGTGCTCGTCGAGCCTTCGAGCGAGAGCCGCGCGGACTACGGCACGGTCAAGGTCGATGCCTACGGCGGGAACGGCAAGGACCACGTCACTCCAGGCCAAAGCCCGCGCATTATCATGGCGGCCGAACAGTACAATCGCGTCTGCCGGATCATGGACCTCAAGGTCCCGGTGACCCTGGAGATCGAGGTCCGGAACACGATCTACGACAAGGACCGGCAGGGCTATAACGTTGTGGCCGAGATCCCGGGCACGGACAAGAACGGCGAGCTGGTGATGCTGGGAGGGCATATCGATTCTTGGACCGGGGGCACGGGAGCCGTTGACGACGCCGCCGGCTGCGCCGTCGTCATGGAGGCGATGCGCATCCTCAAGGTCCTGAACGTCAAGCCGAAACGGACCATCCGGGCCGCGCTCTGGGCAGGCGAAGAAGAGGGCTTTTACGGCTCCCGGGGCTACGTCGCCCGCCACTTCGGCGACACGGACAAGGCTTCCCTCGTCAAGTTCGACTTCGATGACGAAACGAAGAACTGGCGGAATCCGCTCGGCGATTCCACCAAGCTCCTGGCTAAACCCGATTACAACAAGATTTCCGGCTATTTCAACTACGACAACGGGTCGGGACGGATCCGGGGGATCTACATCCAGGAGAACTTCCAGGTGAAGCCGATCTTCGAAGAGTGGATGAAACCGCTCAAGGACCTCGGGGTGACGACGATCGCCCTCCAGAACACGGAGGGAACGGACCACCTCCCCTTCGACGGTATCGGGATCCCCGGCTTCCAGTTCGTCCAGGACCCGCTGGACTACTTCCCCAACCTTCACCACACAAGCCAGGACGTCTATGACCATTGCGTTCCGGAGGACCTCATCCAGTCGGCCGTCGTGATGGCCAGTTTCGTTTACCAGACGGCCATGCGGGACGAGATGCTGCCCAGGAAACCCCTCCCGATCCCGGTGGAGTTCGAACGCCCGGCCAAAAAGACAAAATAGCGGTCAGGGCTTAAATCGAGGGGGAACGTATGGCCGGTGACATGGACGAAAGCTTCCGGTTCTCCCCGACCAAGGGCCGCGTCCTGAAAAGGATTTGACCTCTTTCCCTTGACAAGCGCCTTTATTTATCGTATATTTACGATATCCGATTTATAGGAGCCCTCATGGCGCGCGCGAAGAATGATCTGTTCGGGAACAAACTGGCGGGCTTGGCAAAGACGGCCAAGGCCCTGGCCCACCCGGTCCGGATCGAAATCCTGAAAATTCTGGCCGCGAGGGACGTCTGTATCTGCGGCGAGATCGTCGACAGGCTCCCCCTCTCCCAATCCACGGTCTCCCAGCACCTGAAGGAGCTCAAGCGCGCCGGCCTGATCAGGGGAGAGATCGAAGGCCCCCGAACGTGTTATTGCTTAAATAAGAAGGCCCTGCGGAAGGCCATGTCGGCGTTTTCAGGGCTCTTTTCATCCATCTGCAAATGTAAGGTCCAAGGAGGTTCAAAGTGAAGGACGAGAAAGAACTCAAGAAAATCGTCAAGGAGAAGTACGGCGAGATCGCCCGTCAGGCAGACGCGGACGCAGGCTGTTCCTGCGGTTGCTCCTGCAGCCCGCCCGAAGGGTCGGGTGGATACACCGTCATGAACGACGAGTACAAGGGCATCGACGGCTACGTTCCTGACGCCGACCTCAACCTCGGCTGCGGCCTGCCCATCAACTTCGCCGGGATCCAGGCAGGCGACACCGTGGTCGATCTAGGATCGGGAGCGGGAAACGATGTCTTCATCGCCCGCAAGATCGTGGGCGTGTCCGGCCGGGTGATCGGCGTGGACTTCACTCAGGACATGATCGACAAGGCCCGGCGCAACAATGAAAAGATGGGCTACGCCAACGTCGAGTTCCGATTCGGGGACATCGAAGCCCTGCCGCTCGAGACCGATACGATCGATGTCGTCGTTTCGAACTGCGTCCTCAACCTCGTGCCGGATAAAAAGAAGGCTTTCGGGGAGATCCTCCGCGTCCTCAAGCCCGGCGCCCGCTTCTGCATCTCCGACATCGTCCTCAAAGGAGAGTTGCCGGAGAAACTGAAGTCGGTGGCTGAAATGTACGCCGGCTGCGTGTCCGGAGCACTTCAGGAGGGGGATTACATCGGGATCATCCGCGAGGCTGGCTTTTCCGATGTCGAGGTCCAAACATCAAAGAGGATCACCCTCCCCGACAGCGTCCTGAAAGGCTATCTTGACGACGAGGAGATCGCCCTGATCCGCAAGAGCGGCTTCGAGGTCCTGAGCATCACCGTCACCGGAAAAAAGTAGGGGGCCCCCTCTTCATCTCATCATCGCTTGAGAAGAAAGGCTCCTTTCGGCAATTTTAGGTGACCCCGGTTCGGTTTGACAACCTCGCGGACGATTGATATATTCCCGCCCTTCCGTATCGATCAAGCCGTCTCAAGGAGGCGCTATGAACCATCAGTTTGGAAGATCCTTCGTGCTCGTTCTCAGCCTCTGTTTTTTCGTTCTTCCACTCGCCCTACCCGCCGGTCAAGTGGCCGCGGCCAAGAAACCCGTCACATACGACATCTACGATTCCTGGCGATCGATCCAGGGGACCCAGCTCTCGCGGGACGGAACGTGGCTCGTCTACAGCCTCGTCCCCCAGGACGGCGACGGCGAGTTCGTTTCTCTCAACCTAAAAACGGACAAGGAATTCCGAGCGGCCCGCGGCAATCAGCCCGCCGTCACACCTGACGGAAAGTTCGTCGTCTTTAGCGTTGCTCCCCTCAAGGCCGACATTGACAAGGCCAGGAAGGACAAAAAGAAACCCGAGGCGCAGCCGAAGAGCGGCCTGGGTATCATGGACCTGGCGACCGGCACGGTGACGACCGTCGAACGGGTCAAGAGCTTCAAGCTCCCGGAAGAAGCGTCCACGTTCGTCGCCTTCCTCCTCGAACCGCCGGTCAAGAAAGAAGAGGACAAAAAAGACGAAGCGAAGCCCGCCGCCGAGCCGAAGAAGGAAGAACCCGAAAAACAGGAGGGCAAGGAAGAGGACAAGAAAGAAGAGAAAAAGAAAGAGCCCGGCGCCGACCTTCTTATCCGCGAGCTGGCTACGGGCAAAGAGATCAGGGTCCCTGAAGTCGCGGAGTATGCCTGGAACAAGACCGGGACCCGGCTGGCTTATACCGTATCCTCCAAGACGCCGGAGAACGACGGCGCCTACGTCTGGGAATCGGCGTCCGCCGGAACCACGGCCCTCCTCAAGGGCTTGGGTCACTACAAAGCCCTTGCCTTCGACGAGAAGGGCGCCCGGATCGCCTTCGTGAGCGACCGCGACGAATATCAAACCGACGCACCTGCATTTAGGCTTTATTACTGGGCCGCACCCGCGGCCGCCGCGCTCGAGCTCGCACCCGCCCTCGTGAAAGGCTTCCCGGCCGGCCAGGCCATCAGCGAGAACGGGAAGCTCAGTTTCTCCAAGGACGGACTGCGCCTCTTTTTCGGGATCGCAGACGCCCCCAAACCCGAACCCAAAGATGCGCCCGAGCCGATCAAAGTGGACATCTGGAGCTGGAAGGACCCCTTC